>Ga0307372_10002484_pt1 | contig 30423 bp, 28 predicted proteins | sample OX1MG_FD_202533 | JGI IMG/M metagenome (GOLD analysis project Ga0307372, IMG submission 202533) | Soil microbial communities from Risofladan, Vaasa, Finland - OX-1 | ecosystem: Environmental > Terrestrial > Soil > Coastal area > Acid sulfate soil | place: Finland: Risofladan, Vaasa | collected... | reverse complement strand
CAACTTCTACAACCACCAACGCCGGTGCACCAAGGCCGGCAACCTCAGCCCCATCCGCTACGAGTTAGCTTTGGCCCCCAGGCCACAAGCGGCCTAACCGCGTGTCCACAATCTCTGGGCAACCTCACTCCTCGCTTCGGGCCAGGGCGTCGGCTATGCCCACCGAAGCCCCCCGGCCCGGGTCCCGGAGTCGGCCCAAGAGGATCACGGTGGCGATGACCGGCACAGCCAGGACGATGAAGGTCCCCCGCCAGCCGACGGTGGCCCCGACGACGCCGGAGACGGGCCCGGCCACCAGGCCGATGGCGCCGCTGGCGAAGAGATAGAAGGTCCAGGTGATGCCCATGGCACTGGGCGGGTAGTAATCGGTGATCAGGCTGGAGTGGGTCGGCGTGTTGATGAGCTGGCCCAGGCCGACCCCGAACAGGAGCACCGAGAACAGCCAGAAGGTCGGGGACAGGCCCAGCCCGATCCCGATGACACCGACGGCCAGGGTGCCGAACATGGCCAGGCGGACCCGGTTGGTTCGGTCGGCCCAATAGCCCATGAAGGGCGAGGCCACCGCCGGGAGGACGGAAGTCAGGGTCTGGACGGTGATGAAGGTCTGGTTGGAGAGATGGAAGGTGTCCCGGATGTTGGGACCGAGGATCCCCACCCCGATGACGGTGAAGCGCTCGATGGCGTAGGCCATCATCAGAATGAAGACGGGCCCGAGCCCGGTCGGGCCCACCGAGGAACGCAGGGTGGCGTAGTAGCCGCGGGGCCCGCGGGTGGCCGCCACCGCCGGCGGGGCGGTCAGGTTGGCCTCGGCCTGGCTCATCGGCCCCCCACCTCGGTCAACAGCTCCAGTCCGGCCGCCTCCGGCTCGGCCAGCGGCTCCGGTTCGGGCGGCAGGTTGAGCGAGTCCGCCACCGACTCCGGCTCTCCCCGGACCGCGGCCATGTCGGCCACCAGGCTGGGCACGATCAGGCCGCGTCGGTCGGCCACCCAGCGCAGCAGGCGGTCCCGACCCAGGAAGATGGCCGATCCCACCCCGCCGGGGAGGAACATGAGGATGAAGATGAGGCCGGCGCCGCTGCCCAGCAGGGTCAGGATGCCCTGGAAGGACTGGGGCACCGAGCTGGTCAGCCAGCTCAGGCCCTCCAGGTAGAAAGCGCCAGCAAAGACGCCCGTCATAGAACCCAGCCCGCCGATGACCACCATCACGAACACGTCGAGGCTGGACTGCGGGTCGGCCGAGCCCGAATACAGGTACTGCTGGCGGCCCAGGATGAGCACCCCGGCCACGGCGGCCAGGAAACCGGAGATGGCGAAGGCGGTCAGCTTGGCCCGGGTCAGGTTGACCCCATAGGCCTGCACGCCCCGCTCGTTCTCCCGCACCGCGATCAACACCCGCCCGGTTCGGGTGTTGCGCAGCCCGGTGACGGCCACCATGCACACCAGGAGCACGGCCAGGGAGAAGTAGTAGTAGCGGTTGGAACCGTCGAGGGAAACGCGCCCGAAGAGGGGCAGGCGGGGGATCTGGGTGAAGGCGCCCGGGATCCAGGAGAAGTGGCCTGACGAGAGGAAGTAGAAGTTGGCCCCGAAGCCGAAAGCCAGCGTGGCCGCCGCCAGCATGAGTCCCCGGATGCGCAGGGCGGGTACCCCGACGGCTATAGCCACCACCGCCCCCAGCACTCCCGCCAGCAGCAACTCCAGAGTGATGTCGATGTGCCAGTGCAGGGTCATCCAGGCCCCGGCGGTGGAGCCGACCCCGACGAAGCCGAACTGGCCCAGGCTGATCTGGCCCGTCCAGCCCACCAGCACCCACATGGACAGTCCGATGATCAGATAGGCGCACAGGAAGCTGGCCAGATCGGTGCGGGCCGAGCCGATGAGGTGAGGCACCGCCAGGACCAAGACGGCGCCGGCCAGGGCCAACGCGGCGCGTACCCAGCGGATCTCGGGCAGGCGGGTCAACTCCGGGGGGATGGGGCGCACCTCTCGGAGGGCGGCCCACGTGGACAGTCCGGCTGTCTCCGCTCGGGTGGCCAGGCGGCTGCGCTGGAACAGAAGAGCCAGGAGGATGACCAGGAACAGAACGACATTGACGATGTCGGAAGAACCGGTGTGCCAGACCACCGACTGCTGGACGACGCCGAGCAGGATGGCGGCGCCGGCTATCACGGGCATGTTCTCCATCCGCCCCAACACGGCGGCGGTGATGGCCAGGAGGAGAACGGAAAGTCCCAGCGGGGAGCCGATGGACAGCCCGACCACGCCGGCGTTGAGGATGATGGCGATGGTGGCCATGAGCGAGGCCACGCCCCAGACGACCAGGTTGACCCGCTTGACCGGCACGCCGAGCAGCGAGGCCCGGTCGGAGCTCTCGGCGCAGGCGCGCACGGCCACGCCCATGTTGGTGCGGTTGAGGAAGAAGGCCAGGCCGGCGATGACCACGGGGATCATGACCATGGCCAGGATGTCGTTGCCGTAGAAGCGCACGGCGCCGACGTTGAAGTGGAAATTGAACGGGGAGGGGAAGGTCTGGGGCGGCGCCGTCGAGCCGAACCACCCCGGCAGTCCGACCTCGACCACCGTGAGGAGCTGGGAGATGCCGATGGTCACTACGGTGAGGACCAGGCGAGGCGCCTTGGAGAAACGGCGGATGATGACGAACTCGACCACCAGACCCACCACCACCCCCGAGACCAGCCCGGTGGCGATGGCCAGCGGATAGGGCCAGTGGGAGACGGCTAGCAGCATGACGGTCAGTGATGCCGGGGCGCCGCCCATGTCACCCTGAGCGAAGTTGATGATCCGGTTGGCCCGGTAGACCAGGGCCACGCCCAGGGCCAGCAGCGAGTAGAGGCCGCCGATGACGGCGCCTTTGAGGATGACCCCGACGGGCGGATCCCAGAGCCGCTCCACCATCCAGTACAGGGCCAGGGCCGCCGCCACCCAGTTGAAGACCCGTCGAACCCGGGCGTCCTCCACCCACCGGCCCAGCCCATTCGAGACTGCGGGGCCACCGGCGCCCAGCGGCTCGGGAGCGATGGTCGTCATCCGATCCTCTCCCGACCATGTCCCTCGGACATGCACCCCCCAGGTGCGATCACAGCAGAGAACTCCCCTACCGGCCCCAATACCCGCTCTAGCGGGCCCGACTCCCCGGTTCGGGCACTCCGCCCCAACCGGACAATCCGATTACCCGGACAGAACTTAGTCACCCCTCTTTGAGCTGCACCAGTCGCCCCGGGCTTTCCACCTCCAGGGATCGGGCCACCCGGACCAACTCATCGGGAGCCACCGTGCCGGACACCCGGACAAAGTGAGACCCTCCGTCGGGCTCGGCGCTCACGAACGACGCCGTGGCCGACAGCATCAGCTGGCCGGTTCCCATGACCGGCCCGAGGGTCACGTTCACTCCGCCGGTGGGGGCCTTGAACAAAGAGCCTCCCGCCGTGACGCCCTGTTGGACCACGATCAGGTTGGACCCGGACACATAGGCGTCATCGAGCTCGGACACCAGGCCGGGCGGAACTCCCAGCGGGCTGGGTTGCTGGCCCGAGGTCTGGTCGAAAAGCTGGGGTTGGGAAGGCACTACCGCGTAACGCCCGTAGTGCACGAAGCCGGGAGGGACCCACCCGGCCGTCCAGGACAGACCCGGGGGCGAGCTGGCCAGGGTCAGGGCCTGGAACGACCCGCCCCCCTCATTGAAGGGCGTGGCCACCGCGCTCATCTGGTACTCGGCCGTGCCTCCGGCGATCGCACCCACCGATAGGGCGACGGCCTGGCGCAACTGGGCCACCCTGGAGTTCTTGTAGGTGGCCTCGGCCAGGATGATGCCGTCGGCGCCGACGCAGCTGAGGACGAAGTTGGCGGTGCCGCTGAGCCTGGCCATGGCCCCGGTGTCCAAGAGGGACTGGGCGCTGCGGTAGTTCCAGCACCGACGGCCCAGAACGGTTGATGTGCCCGCATATTGCAGGAAGCCGCCGGCCAGAGCGGAGCTGATGACGGCGTCCAGGCGCAGATCCCTGGCCCCCACCATGACCGGCACGTGGATCAGAGCGGGCTCGGAGTGGCCCGTCGTCAAGATCTCGGCGCCCAGTCGGGACACGGTGGCCAGGTCGACCGGACCGCCGGGAGGTGCGCCGGACTGGGTCTGGTCGACACTCTCGAAGGGCCGGTCGGTCCAGATCTGCTCGGTGTAGGCCGACACACCCGCCGCCGTCACCCGGTAGACGACGTGGTACCCCCCCGGCACAGCAAAGTCGGGTATCACCGCCGGACCCGACTCCACCGCTGAGCCGGTGCCGTAGGGGATGGCCCCCGAGCTCCACGGCGCCGCCGCCACCACCAGTGCGCCGACTATGCCGATGACCACGGCCGTCAGGGGCACCCAGCGCATGATGCGGAACGGACGGCGCGGCTGGAGGCCGAGACGTTGCGCGCTCACCCGGTGGAGGGCCGGCTGGCCAGCTCGACGCCGTAGCTGGCCGAGCCGGTCGGAGCCACATAGACGATGCGGGTTCCGTCGGGTTCGGCTATCACGGCGTCGAGGCGGGCAGCGCCCGTTACCACTACGGCTCCCGACAGCGGCCCCGGCGCGTAGATAACCGTCTCGTGGTCCCTGTCCCCCGGCATCACCGGCCCGGCGCCGGAGGCCGACATGGAAAAGACGCCGGTGGACGGGTCATAGGCGTAGCCCTGGAGGGTCCCGGCAGTGGCCCGGGGCCAGGCCCGGTCCAGATAGGTCACTCTGGTGTCGATCAGGCCGAGGTTCTCGGTCGGAGTAGAGGAGGGGTCCCCCTGGTACACGGACCACAGTCCGGGCTCGCACTCGGCGGCGGTCTGGCCGGGCCCGCAGTTCCCCTTCCAGGCCCACAGGGTCGAGCCGACCATGGCGGTCTCCTGAGCGGCCGTCTCCTGGGCCAGGATGGTGGAATCCTGGTCGTTGGAGTTCCCGTACTCCCCGATGAAGAGGGCGGCGTCGAGGGCACGCGCCTCCAGGGAAGCGGTCTGCATGGCCTGGTTGTAGCTGGTCGGATAGACCGCTGACGCCACGCCCCCCGGGACGTCGGTGTCCACGGTAAAGACGTGGGTATAGGCGTGGGGGGCGTACACAAGGTTCGGGTAGACGGAAAAGGGGGCCGAGGCCCCGACGGCCACATCGGTCAGATTGCGGGCCGCCATGGGCTCGACGAAGTAGAGGTGCCGCCGGTCGTCGACTCCCTGGTCGGGATAGCCGCAGGCGGCGGTGTAGGAGCTCGAGGCGGGACAGGGGACGCCCTGAACGGTGCCGGTCAACGCTTCGATGACCCTGGCGTAGAAGGAGTAGAGATAGTTCTGATCGAACAGGCCGGGGGCCAGGAATCCCGGAAGCGGCTCGTTCATGATGTCGTAGCCGACCACCGTGGGATCGTTGACGAAGCGTTTGGCCAGCTGGACCATGGCTCCTATGTAGTGGTCCTGCAGACCTGTCCCGGGGGCCTCACCGGCGGGCAGCGCCTGGCCCGCGGCGTTGGTGGGGGTCCGGTTGAGCCAGAAGTTGGTGAAGGCAGTCTCCACGTACGCATTCAGCACACTCTGGCCAGCCAACGCCTCGGCCGGAACGCCCTGGCTCATCACGGCCCACGGCGGTGCTCCATCGGCGTGATTGCCGCTCTCCTGACTAGCCGAGAGGACCGGAGGCGCCGACGCCGGCGCCGAGGCGGGGGTGAAGCGGGAGTAGTTGTCCTCGTGCATGTCGATGATCACGTAGATGCCCTGCTGGGCGGCCCAGTCGACCACCTGGACGATGCGGTCGATGTAGGTCGAGCTGTAGTCGCCCGGGATCGGCTCGAGCTGGCTCCAGCTGACGGGTAGGCGGATCACGTCGAAGCCCAGCGCCCGCATCTGGGCCAGGTCGTCCCCGGATCCCGGAGCCGATGACTGCTCGTATTCGGGACGTCCGGCCTGGACCTCGCAGACCGGCGGCTCGGATATGCCATGGGAGTTCGACGGGCACCGACCCTGGTATTGAGCTGGATCGATGGGCCAGAACGGGGTGGCGGAGTAGCCGCCGGTGCCGAGGGGCGAGGTGTTGTAGTAGTCGTCCTCGAGACCGACCACGTTGACCCCGCGCAGGATCACGGTCCGCCCGTATTGGTCGACCATCTGCGCCTGTCCTCCCGCCGGGTGAGAGACGGTGAGCCAGGCCATGGTGCCGGAACGGCTGGCCCGAGGGGTACCACCCGATGCCGGGCCGGCCTGGGCGGGCACGCTCAGAAGGCTGCCGACCCAGAGCAGTCCCAGCCCGAGGACCAGACCTGTCCTGTACCGGCGGAAGCGGATCGGCGAAGTTCTCACCCCTGGAAGGTTCGGGCCCCCTCACCGAAGTCCTGTTGGCTCGAGGGGACCCATTCGATCCGGCGCAGCTCCCTCAGCCCCCGATCCGCAGGAACAGGACCTGGAGCAGGAGGGGCTCGTTGGGGTTGCGGATGAGCTCGCGCCCGGCTTCGCCGATGGCCGCCGCGGCGGTAGCCGCAGCTTGGGCCTCGCTGGCCGACCGGGCGGCCACCAGCCGGTCCCGGTAGGCCACGCTCAACTCGACCAGGCCGGCCCGCAGCTCGTCCATTCGGGCCCGGCGCTGCTCACGGCGCTGGCGCTCCTCGGTCTCCTTGGCATTGGTGCGCTCCCCGGTGGCCTTGGCCCGGGCGGCGGCGGCCTTGGCTTCCTCCGCCTGGCGGGCCCGCACCGGCTCCGCCGCCGCGTCGAGAGACTCGATCAACTCGGCGGCCAGGGTCATGGCCGCCGCCCCGGTGCCATCCAGGCGTTCGGGGACCGATCGCCAGGCCGCCATCCGGGCACCGAAGGCCTCATCGACCACCACCGCCCCGGGATCGGCCACGTCCACCTTCACACACCGGCTGGCGATGGTGACCAGTTCGGGGGTGATGCGCTCGGCCGTCACCACCAGGATGGTGCTGGGGCTGGGCTCCTCCAGGGTCTTGAGCAGAGCCGGGGCGGCCGGGCCGACCAGGTGGAAGTCGGTCAGCACCAGTACCTTGCGGGCGCCCTCCGTGGGGCTTCGGGCCGCCACCCGGGTGATCTCTCTGGCCTGGTCCACTGTGATGGAGGCCCCGGTGCGCTCCACCAGCACCAGATCGGGATGATTGCCCCCCAGCACCCGTTGGCACACCCGGCACTGACCGCATCCGCCGTCCGGGCAGAGCAGGGCGGCGCCGAAGGCGACGGCGGCGGCCTTGGCCGGCCCGGCCGGACCGACCAGCAGGTAGGCGTGCACCGGGGCGGGCACGGCCGCGGCCAGGGCGGCCGCCGCCCGGGGCTGGCGGTCCAGGGCCTCCAGCACCGGGGCCACTCTCACATCTCCCAGGGCGGCTTGGGGGTCGCCTGGCGTACGCCGGCCCAGCGGTCGTAACCCTCGGCGACCTTGGCCGCTACTTCCTCCACCGGCCCGCTCCCGTCGATGACCAGCCAGCCCTTGGGGTCCTCCCGGGCCATCTCCACGAAGCCGGCGTGGACCCGGGCGTGGAACTCGGCCCCGGCCCCTTCCAGCCGGTCGGCGGGGCGGGCCATGCGGGCCCGACCCACCTCGGGCGGGACATCCAAGAAGACCACCAGGTCGGGCCAGATGCCCCGGCTGGCCCAGGAGCACATCCGGCGCAGATCGGCCAGGTCCAGGCCCCGCCCGTAGCCCTGATAGGCCAGGGTGGAGTGGCTGAAGCGGTCGCATACGACCGTGCGGTTGTTGTTCTGGACCGGGCCGACCACCTCGGCCATGTGCTGGGCCCGGGCGGCCAGCATGACCAGGGTCTCGGCCCGGGCGTCGAAGTTGTCCACCGGGTGGTGCAGCACGACGTCCCGGAGGGTCTCACCCAAGGGCGTGCCGCCGGGCTCCCGGGTCAGCACGGCCCCGATGCGCTCGGCCAGCCGGGCGGCCTGGGTGGACTTACCCGAGCCCTCTCCCCCTTCGAAGGCGATCAGCCGCCCGCGCACAATTCAGCTCCCGGAGGGGGGCTTCTTGGCCGCCGTCTTCTTGGCCGCCGTCTTCTTGGTTCCTGCCTTCTTGGTTCCTGCCTTTTTTGCCGCTGTCTTCTTGGTGGTGCCGGCGGACTTGCGGGCCGCTCCGGCCCGTCCGGCCCGCTTCTTGGCCGGCCCGGCGGCCCGGCGGTCCGCCAGCAGCTCGGCGGCCCTCTCCTCGGTCAGGGATTCCGGGTCATCGCCCTTGCGGAGCGAGGCGTTCGTCTCCCCGTCGGTCACGTAGGGACCGAAGCGCCCGGACTTGACCACCATGGGCTTCCCGCTGACCGGGTCGTCACCTAGTTCCTTGAGCGGAGCGGCTGCCGCGGCCCGGCCCCGGGTCTTGGGCTGGGCGAAGAGCGCCAGCGCCTCCTCCAGGGTGACGGTGAAGAGGTTCTCCTCATTGGCCAGGGACCGGGTGTCGGTTCCCTTCTTCAAGTAGGGCCCGTAGCGGCCGTTCAGGGCCTCGATCTCGCTGCTGTCGGCCGGGTCGGTGCCCACCACCCGGGGCAGGCTCAACAGCCGGATGGCGTCCTCCAGGGTGACGGTGTCCAAGGACATCGTCTTGAACAGAGAGGCGGTGAGGGGGCGCTCTTTGGAGGTGGAGTCGACTTCGCCGAGCTGCACGTAGGGGCCGAAGCGGCCGGCCCGGGCCACCACGGGCAAGCCCGAGGCCGGGTCGGTGCCGATGGTCCGGTCACCGGAAGGAGCGGCCAGGAGCTCCTGAGCCCGCTCCACGGTCAGCTCATCGGGAGCCATGTCCTCGGGGATGGAGGCCCGCTCCTCCCCGTTCTGGACGTAAGGCCCATACCGGCCGACCCGGGCGTAGATGGTCTCCCCCGCCGGGGTCTGGCCGATGGGAATGGAGTTGACCTCCCGGGCATCGATGCGGTCGAGGTCGTCCGACACCAGGGCCTTGAGCCCGGGCCGTTCGGCCCCGAAATAGAAGCGGCGCAGATACGGCACCGCTTCGGCCGAGCCCCCGGCTATCTCGTCCAGGTCGTCCTCCATGGCGGCGGTGAAGCCGTAGTCGACCAGGTCCCCGAAGTGCTCCTCCAGCAGGCCGACCACGGCCAGGGCGGTGAAGGACGGCACCAGGGCGGAGCCCTTCTTCCACACATAGCCGCGGTCCTGGATGGTGGAGATGATCGACGTGTAGGTGGACGGCCGCCCCACACCCATCTCCTCCAGGGCCTTGATCAGCGAGGCCTCGGTGTAGCGGGCCGGCGACTGGGTGGCATGCGAGCGGGCCCCCATGCCCTCGCCCGCCTCGGTCTCGACCACCGAGAGGGCATCGCCCTGGGCCAGCGGCGGCAGACGGGTCTCCTTGTCCTCCAGCTCGGCGTCGGGATCATCGGCGCCCTCGACGTAGGCCCGCATGAAGCCGGGGAACTGGATGATCTTGCCCGAGGCGGCAAAGGTGGCCTCCTCCGCCCTCCCCTCCCCCGACACGGCGGCCCGACCGACTATGCGGACCTGGGCGCTGGTGCCCCGGGCGTCGCTCATCTGGGAGGCGATGGTGCGCTTCCAGATGAGGTCGTACAGGCGGGCCTCGTCCCCGTGCAGCTGGGATGAAAGCGACTCGGGAGTGCGCATGTCGTCCCCGGCCGGGCGGATGGCCTCATGGGCCTCCTGGGCGTTCTTCACCTTCTTCTCGTAGCGGCGGGGGGCGTCGGGCAGATAGGCCTTGCCATACAGGGTCTCGATCTGGCGCCGGGCGGCGGTGACCGCCGTCTCCGACAGGGTGGTCGAGTCCGTCCTCATATAGGTGATGTAGCCGTTCTCGTACAGGCGCTGGGCCACCTGCATGGTCCGGGCCGAGTTGAAGCGCAGCTTGCGCCCCGCCTCCTGCTGGAGGGTCGAGGTGATGAAGGGGGCGTAGGGCCGGCGGGTGAAGGGCCGCTCCTCCACCGAGGCCACTTCGAACTGCGAGTTGGCGAGGCGCTGGGCCAGGTCGGTGGCGGCCGCCTCGTCCAGGCGCACCACCTCGGCGTCGGCCTTGAGCTGCCCCGACTCCTCGAAGTCCCGCCCCGACGCCAGCCTTTTCCCGTCCAAAGCACTGAGAGTTGCGGCAAAGGTCTGGTCGGACCCGTCGGCGCCGGAGGCGCCGACAGACGGCACAGCAAAAACCCCCTCGATGTCCCACCAGTCGGCGGAGTGGAAGCGCATGCGGGCCCGCTCCCGGTCCACCAGCATCCGGGTGGCCACGCTCTGTACCCGGCCGGCGGACAGACGGGGCATGACCTTGCGCCACAGGACGGGGCTGACCTCGTAGCCGTAGAGGCGGTCGAGGATGCGCCGGGTCTCCTGGGCGTCCACCAGGCGACGGTCCAGGTCTCTCCATTCCCTTACCGCCCTTTCGATGGCGGGACGGGTGATTTCGTGGAAGACCATCCTGCGGACGGGGACCCTCGGGTTGAGGACCTCCAAGAGGTGCCAGGCGATCGATTCGCCTTCACGGTCCTCGTCTGTGGCCAGGTAGACCTCGCTGGCGTCCTTGAGCAGGGCCTTTAGCTTGGCGACCTGGGCTTTCTTCTCAGGGGCGACCACGTAGAGGGGCTTGAAGTCGTTCTCGGTGTCCACGCCCAGGCGGGCCCAGGCCTCGCCCTTGTAGGCGGCGGGCACGTCGGCGGCATTGCGCGGCAGGTCCCGGATGTGCCCGATGGATGACTCCACCATGTATTCAGAGCCCAGGAACCCGGCGATGGTCTTCGCCTTGGCAGGACTCTCCACGATCACGAGGGGCTTGGCCATTTGGGGTGTCAGGGTTGGCAGATAGCCGGGATCATGTCAAACGCCCCTCGGCCGGCGCCGGCCAGTTGGACCACCGCCATCACGCTCCGAAGATGTCCTGGGCGGTGAAGGCCAGGACACCGGACGGCACGTTGGTGAGCCGCTCCCGGGCGCAGACTGCATAGCGGAGGTCGGGCAACTCCCCGAGCCCCGCCGCCTTCGCTCGCAGCTCGGCGACCAGGCGGGAGGCATCAGTTCGGCGCGCCCATTTCGACTCGCCAACCAGGGTCGGCTTCCGCTCGCGCCCGGCCAGCACGACCGCGTCGATCTGGGTTGGGGGATCGTCGCGCCACCAGGGCCCGACGGCCACCACCCGCGTCCCGAGCCGCCCAGCGGCGGCTTCGGCTCGCAAGTGGTCCCGGAAGCACTGCTCGTAGCGAGGGCCCATGTGGTCGTCCAGCGACTCGACCAGCACATCGAGGATCGACTCCCCCAGGCCCCTTTCGATCTCGGCCCGGTAACGGCCAAGAACCCCCAGATAGAAAGCCAGGAAGTTGTCGGTCAGCCGGTACAGGCGGCGCCGGCTCGCCTCGCCCTCGGTGACGGGGACCAGGCGCTCAACGAGACGGAGTTCGATGAGGCGATCGAGCGTCCGAGCGGGCTCGGCCCTCAGGTAGTCCTTGATTTGGCCGTAGCGGGTGCGTCCAGCCGCGATGGCGTGCAGCGCCGCGGCCGGGTGCTCGCCGGCCTCGACCTCGGTGGCCAGTACCAGCTGGCCCTCGGTCAAAAGCGGCGCCCCTGGCTGGCACACAAGGTGGCGGAGGTTCTCCCGGACCGAGCGCTGCTCGTCCCACCAGCTGAGGTAGAGGGGCATGCCGCCAACGAGGCCGTAGACCAGGGCCCGGTCGGATGGGGCCAGACCGGTAAGCATCCGAGCCGCCTCGGCCGGACCGAAGGGGTTCAGCTGCAGCGACAGGTCGAAGCGACCGTAGAGGGGCTCCCGCTCCTCCTGCAGTCCCTGCATGGTCCGGACCGCCGAACCGCAGAGCAGGAGGCGGAGCTTGGTGCGGCCGGCGGCGCGATCCAGGAAGGCGCGCAGGACGCCCGGAAGGTCGGGGCTGCTGCCCACCAGCTCCGGAAACTCGTCGAGGACGACCAGCAGTGGTTCCTGCCGGCCCAGCTCGGCCAGGCTGTCCAAGGCGTCGTCCCAGTCGGCGTACGGGCGCGCCGTCAGGTCCCGGAGACCGCTCGGCACGGTCGCCCCCACCTGTCGAGACAACTGGACCAGCTCCCCGACCGCAGCCCGGCCGGCGCCGGTGTGGAAAACCGTCCTTCGGCCCTCGGCGAAACGCTGCAGAAGAGCGGTCTTCCCCACCCGCCGGCGGCCCCACACCAGTCCGGCCCTCCCGCCGCGGTGGGACCACCAGGCCTCCAGAGCGGCTAGCTCGCTCTCCCGGTTGACAAAAGCGAAGGGTAACCGACGTCTGACGTAACTCACCTACGCCGTAAGTTACACCTCACGGCAGTTAGGCAGGGAGCCGGCCGGACCGTCGATTGCTCAAGGAAACCCGTGGGGGCGCCGACATCTTTGCGTCCCGTGGTTTAGCGGGCGGAGTGCACAGGGGCCGGTCTCATCCGACCGGCCCTCTGTGCATTGTCCGACCTCCGACCTCCGACCTCCGGGCGCCCTAGACGCCGGCGCCCACCGCCTGCTCGCCGGGGACGGGGTCGGCGCCCACCGACGCGGCGCCCCGCTTGGAGAAGGCGATGGCCCCGAGGAGGACCAGGAGGGCCACCCCGGACACGGTGTAGCGCGCCGCGGTGTGGGTGTGCAGCTTGATGACCTCCGGGAGGATCAGCAGGGACACCAGGTTCATGACCTTGATGAGCGGGTTGAGCGCCGGTCCGGCTGTGTCCTTGAACGGGTCGCCGACGGTGTCACCGATCACAGCGGCCTTGTGGGCGTCGGAGCCCTTGCCACCCACGTTGCCGTCCTCGATGTACTTCTTGGCGTTGTCCCAGGCGCCACCCGAGTTGGACAGGAAGTTGGCCATCAGCTGGCCGGTGAGGATGGCGGCGGCCAGGAAGGCCCCGAGGGCGAAGTAGTTGATCCCGAAGCCGACTATGACCGGGGACAGGATGGCCAAGAGAGCCGGGGTGACCAGCTCGCGCTGAGCCGCAGCGGTGCAGATGGCAATGACGTTGCCGTACTCGGGACGCTCGGTGCGGTTCATGATCCCGGGGTGCTCCCGGAACTGGCGGCGCACCTCCTCCACCACCGTGCCGGCGGAGCGGCCGACGGCCCGGATGGCGAGTCCGGAGAAGAGGAAGGCGATGGAGCCGCCGATGAGCAGGCCGACGAAGGTGGTCGGGTTGGCCACGTTGATCTGCGCGGCGGCGTCCTTGAACAGGCTCCCGCCCGAGCCCAGGTTGAGCTGGTTGCCGATGGTCTCGATGAAGGACGCGAACAGAGCCACGGTGGCGATCACGGCCGAGGCGATGGCCACACCCTTGGTGATGGCCTTGGTGGTGTTGCCAACCGCGTCCAGGCTGACCATGATGCGCTCGGCGTCACCGCTGAACTCACCGGCCATCTCGGCTATGCCGGCGGCGTTGTCCGACACCGGTCCGAAGCTGTCCTCGGATACGACCATGCCGGTGGTGGACAACAGGCCGATACCGGTCAGGGCCACCAGGTAGAGGGTGTATTCGATGTTGCCCTTGCCCATGGCGATGGAGATGGACAAGGCGATGGCGATGGCGACGATGGCCCACACGCTGGACTCGAGACCCGAAGCCAGGCCGGACAGCACGGTGGTAGCCGGGCCAGTCCGGGCCGAGTCAGCGATCTCCCGTACCGGTGACGTCTCGGTGGAGGTGAAGTACTCGGTGATGAAGCTGGCCACCTGGCCCAGTCCCACCCCGGTCAACACGGCAAAGAAGACCTTCCAGTTGTGCATGTAGAAGTGCGCCACAGCCAGCGCGGCGATGAGGGTCAGACCACCCGAGATGCGATAGGCCCGGTTGATCGGGGTCATGGCGGTGCGGTGGCCCTCATTGGCCCGCACCATGTAGATGCCGATGACCGAGGCCAGGATGCCGAAGCCGGCCACCACCAGCGGGTAGATGAGGCCCTTGGCCGTGTCGGCGATGCCGAGGGACGAGAAGGCGGCGTAGCCCAGCACCAGCGAGGCCACGATGGTCACGGCATAGGACTCGAACAGGTCGGCGGCCATGCCGGCGCAGTCGCCCACATTGTCACCGACGTTGTCGGCAATGGTGGCCGCATTGCGCGGATCATCCTCCGGAATGCCCACCTCCACCTTGCCCACCAGGTCGGCGCCGACGTCGGCCGCCTTGGTGAAGATGCCACCGCCGACTCGCATGAACAGAGCCAGCAGCGAGCCGCCGAAGGCGAAGCCCTCCAGCACGCTGGTCACCGCGTTCTGGAAGATGAGGGTGATCAGCGAGGCGCCGATGAGGCCCAGCCCGACGCAGAACATGCCGGTCACGCCGCCGGTTCGGAAGGCGACCTTGAGGGCCGGAGCCATCTTTCCGTCCCGGGCCGCCGCCGCCGTGCGCACGTTGCCCCGCACGGCGATGCTCATGCCGATGGTGCCGGTGAACCCGGAGAAGAGGGCGCCGATGATGAAGGCCACCGCCCGGGACAGGCCCGAGCCGATGAAGGAGAGGTGATGGGGTTGGCCCGGCCCTCCCACCTTGACGGCGGTGATGAACACCAGGAAGGCCAGCGGCAGCACCACGATGCCGATGGTGCGGAACTGCTGTTTGAGGAAGGCTTCGGCGCCTTCCTGGATGGCGGCAGCTATCTCCCGCATGGCGTCCGTGCCGGTGTCGGCGGCCATGACCTCACGGATGAGGGCGAAGGCGGCCACCAACGCCGCCACCCCGCAGAGCAGGGCGAAATAGAGCCACTGCTTCTCCCCGGAGTGGAGGGTGAACGCCTGGTATCCGCCTTGGGCGGCCAGTACCGATCTCATGCCGAGTGTTCCTTCCTGTTGGACTGGTCCTTGGTCACGAACAGCTGGCGGGCGAGCTTCTCGCCCACCGTGCGGTCCTCTCCTTCGACGCTCAGGACCAACGGTCCGTCGAAGGGATGCTTCTCTCTGATCTCGACCCGCACCCCCGGGCGCAGGCCCAGCGTGTCGAGGAAGGCAACCACATCTGGGTCGGTCGAGCCGGGGACGGCCACTATGGCCACCTCCCCGGGCTCGAGGTCGTACAGCACGGGCAGGTCGGCTATGTCCCTGTCCTGGGGTTCGGGGATCGGGAAGCCGTGGGGACAGCTGGCCGGCCGGTGCAGGGCGACGTACAGGCGGTCCTCCACCTCCTGGGGCAGGTCGGCCTCGAAGGAGCCGGCCAGGCGGTCGGCCTCGTTCCAGGCGTAGCCGAGCATGTCCGACAGGAATCGCTCGACTATCCGATGCCGGCGAATGGCCGCCACCGCCGCCCGCCGTCCCGTCAACGTGAGCTCCACCCCCCGATAGGGGCGATGGTCCACCAGGCCCCGATCGGCCAACCGCTTGACCGTGGTGGTGGCCGTGCCCGGGCTCACGCCGAGGGAATCGGCCAGCGCCCCGGTATGCGCGTCAGTACCGGCCTTGGTCAGGCGGTACATGGCCTTGAGGGCCTCGCGCTCGGACTTTGAAAGGACCGGTTCCATGGTTTCCGAGCCCCGGAACCTAGTTTCGTCCCCCCGAAAGATGCAATCTCGGCTAGCGCCAGCGGGGCTGGGGCCCCCGCTGGCAGTGGCGGGCGCGGTGCGAAGCACCCGGGGGCCCGTCACCATCGATGTAGTAGCAATACGGCTCGTGCACGTGGTGGTGGTGGGCTGCGGACGGGTCGGGTCCGGGCTCGGCATATCCCTGGTGGCCGACGGCCACTCCGTGGCCATCATCGACCAGGCGCCCAACGCCTTCCGCCGCTTCCTGCCCGAGGACTGGCCCGGCCAGCGGGTGACGGGATACGGCTTCGACCGGGACTCCCTGGAGGAGGCCGGCATCCGCCGGGCCGGGGCCCTGGCCGCCGTGACCAGCGGGGACAACTCCAACATCATCTCGGCCCGCATCGCCCGGGAGACCTACGAGGTCGAGAACGTGGTGGCCCGGGTCTACGACCAGCGCCGGGCCTCCATCTACCGGCGCCTGGGCATCCCCACCGTGGCCACGGTGACCTGGACGACCGACCAGGTTCGCCGGCGCCTCTTCCCCGAAGACGCCAGCCTGGAGTGGACGGATCCCTCGGGTGAGATGAGCATGGTCGAGCGGGCCCTGCCCCCGGTCTGGGCCGGCCGGCGCATCTCCGGGCTCAACCTCGATGCCCGCATCCGGGTGGCCCTGGTGACCCGGTCCGACCGCTCCGTCCTCGCCACCGATGAAGTCGGCCAGGAAGGCGACATCCTCCACATCCTCGTCCAGCGCGGGGCCATGGACGAGCTGAACCGACGGCTCCATGACACCGGACCCGGCCGTTGAAGCCCGGAACCGGCCGTTGAAGGTCGTCATCGTGGGAGCGGGGAAGGTCGGCTCCTTCATCGCCAACGACCTCCAGGCCGCCGGCCACCAGGTAACGGTGATGGAGATGGACTACGTCCTGGCCAAGAAGCTCGGAGCTTCGGCTACCTACCAGGTCCTGGCGGGCGACGCCTGTGAGGTGAGCAACCTGCAGGCCGCCGGGGTAGCCGAGGCCGACGTGGTGGTGGCCGCCACCGGGGATGATAAGGACAACCTGGTGGTATCGCTGCTGGCCAAGACCGAGTTTGCCGTGCCTCGGGTGGTGGCCCGGGTCAACCACCCCAAGAACCACTGGCTGTTCAACGAGACCTGGGGCGTAGATGTTTCTGTATCGACCCCCCAGCTCCTGACCGGGGTGGTGGAGGAGGCGGTCACGGTCGGCTCCCTGGTCCGACTGCTACAGCTCGAGCACGGGGACGCCAACCTGGTCGAGGTCACCCTGGCCGAGGACTCCCCCGCCGCCGGGCGCAGCATCGCCGAACTGTCGATGCCCCGGGATGCGACCTTCGTGGCCGTCATCCGGAAGGGCCACGTGGTGGTGCCCAAGGGCGACACCCTCCTCCTGGCTGGGGACGAGGTAATGGCCCTGGTCACCCCCGCCTCCCAGGACGAAGTCCGGGCCCTGCTCGTCTCCTGAGCCCTGAGGGACGCCGGGAGTCCGCACGTGCGGACTGGCCGAGAGAGGGGCCGGCCCAGGGGCCCATACACCCGGGGCCTATACAGATGACTTTTGTGAACACCCACCCGTTTTTTATTACAGAATGATTGTGAAACGAACATCCGTTCTCCATCAAGAGCAAAAGTTCAAGATTTTTCGGGGGCCGTCTGAGTTGCATGTATCGCTGTGCCCGGCATAGGCGTCGGGCCGGCGGATCAGGTGGAGGGCTGCCCGTCCCAGGGGCCGCAGTTGACCGTTATGTGAACGCTGGAACCGTTGGGTCCGGCACTACTGGTGACCTCATCCACCAGGGCCAGCACCAGGGGCAGAGACAGTTCCCCCTCAAGGGCGGCGCGGCCCGGATCGGGGGGAAGCTCGACTTCGTCGGGGGCGGGGACGGAGGGGGCGTCACCATCATGGGAGGTGGTGTCGGTGACCTCGATGACACAGCCGTCCTCGGACTCGGACCAGCGCACCTGGACCGGGCGGGGGCTGTCGGTGGTCAGGCGGGAACCGACCACCCAGCCGCAGGCCTCCGAGACGGCCAGGACCAGGTCCTCGATGCGCTCATCGTCCAGGTCCCGACGCTGGGCCAGGGTGTGGACCAGCATGCGGACCAGGGCCAGGTAGCCCGGCTGGGCCGGGACGTCGATCTGGATCCCGCCGGTCCGCTCGACGTGTTCGACGGCGGTGGGGCTACCGACCATCAGGCCGGTCGATCATTCGGACGAGGCGACGACGGTGGCGGCATCCACGTCTTCGAAGATCTGGAACACCTTGGTCAGACCGGTGATTTCGAACACCTTGAGGATGCGCCGCTGGGTGCAGACCAGCGTGAGGTCGCCCTCGTGGCTGCGGAGGCGCTTGAGCCCGCCGACGAGCACGCCCAGGCCGGTGGAGTCCAGAAAGTCGACGCCCTCGAGGTCTACGACCACCTGGTGGTGGCCCTGGCTGACCATCTCGACTAGCCGCTCCCGCAGGCGGGGGGCGGTGTAGACGTCGACCTCGCCCCGGACAGCCAAGACGACAAATCCGTTCCGCTCGGTAGCGTCCAGGCCCAGATCCATTGCCACTCCTCGCATTCCACTGTCGGTGGGGCGGGCTCAGTGGCCCGACCGGCGCCGTCAACCTATCCCCTCCCAGTAGTTTCCACACATGGGCCCGTCGGCGGCTCCAGGCTCGGATCTGGAGGAGCTGCTCACCGCCTGTTCCGAGCACGGCCAACTCATCCATGTCCACCGCATCCCGGCCCGCGACGCCGTGTTGGGCCAGCTGGCCCTGCCCCTCCGCGCCCCCCTGGCCGAGCTGGTCCCACCCGGGGGCCTGTGGTCCCACCAGGCGGCGGCCATAGACCTGGCCCGGGCGGGCACTTCGGTGGCGGTGGCCACCGGCACGGCGTCGGGCAAGTCGCTCTGCTACCAGCTCCCCATAGCCGAGGCGGTGGCCGACCCGGGCGGGCCGGACGGGCCGGGCGGGCCTGCCACGGCGTTACTCGTCTACCCCACCAAGGCCCTGGCCCAGGATCAGCTGCGCTCCATGGGCGCCTTCGGGCCGATGGGAGTGGTGGCCGCCACCTACGACGGGGACTCCAGCGGGGAGGAACGGGCCTGGGCCCGCCGCCACGCCAACGTGATCCTGACCAACCCGGAGATGTTGCACTTCGGCATCCTGCCCAACCACCGGCGCTGGTCCACTTTCCTCATGCGTCTGCGCTACGTGGTGCTGGACGAGTTGCACACCCTCCGGGGGATATTCGGCAGCCACGTGGCCCACGTGCTGCGCCGGCTGCGACGGCTGGCCGCCGGCTACGGCTCCTACCCGACCTTCGTGTTCACCTCGGCCACCATCGGCCGACCGGCGCAGTTGGCCTCCGCCCTCTGCGGGCTGCCGGTGGCGGAGGTGGACGAGGACGGCTCCCCCGCCGGGGAGCGGTTGCTGGCCCTCTGGAATCCGCCCCTCTGGGACCGGGCCTCCGGGTCCCGGGCCTCGGCCAACGCCGAGACGGCCCGCCTGCTGGCCGCCCTGGTCGGCGCCGGCCGGCGCAGCATCGCCTTCACCCGCAGCCGGAAGGCGGCCGAGCTGGTGGCGGCGGGGGCCCAGCGTCGGCTCCCCGAGGAGCTGGCCGCCCGGGTCCGCCCTTACCGGGGCGGCTACCTGGCCTCCGAGCGCCGGGCGTTGGAGGCCGACCTGTTGGAGGGGCGGCTGTTGGGGGTGGCGGCCACCAACGCCCTGGAGCTGGGGGTCGATATAGGCGGCCTGGACGCCTGTGTCCTGGACGGCTTCCCCGGAACCATCGCCTCCATGTGGCAGCAGATGGGCCGGGCCGGGCGTTCGGCCGGCCAGTCCCTGGCTGTGCTGGTGGCCGGGGAGGACGCCCTGGACCAGTGGCTCATGGCCCATCCCGATGAGCTGGTCACCCGGGCCCCGGAGCCGGCCGTCATCAACCCGGCCAATGCCTTCGTCATGCAGCCCCACCTGGCCTGCGCCGCCTACGAGCGGGCCCTGGAGCCGGCCGATGAGGAGTGGTGGGGGCCGCCGGGATTGGCCGAGGGCGTCTTCGATGACACGGTGCGGGACATGGTGGTCAAGGACGAGTTGGTCCTGCGCCGGGGTCGGGCCGTGCCTGGCCGGCGGGGCAACCCGGCGTCAGGGATCGGACTGCGCAGCGGCTCCAGCGAGCAGATCCGCATTCTCAGTCAGGGCGGCGGCCTGATCGGAACCATCGAGCGGGACCGGGCCTATCCGGCTGTGCATCCCGGGGCCATCTACCTCCACGCCGGCCAGCACTACCGGGTCGATCGCCTGGACCTGGAGGACCGGGCGGCCTGGGTCGATCCGGTGGACCCGGGGGAGATGACTCAGGCCCGCAGCCAGACCGACTTCCGCATCCTGGGGGTGGACGCCTCGGACAGCGTCGGGCGAGCCCGCCTGCACCTGGGTCCGGTGGAGGTGACTGAACATGTGACCGGGTACCGTCGCCGGGACCTGGCCAGCGGGGAGGTCCTGGGGGACGAGGACCTGGACCTGCCGGCCACCACCCTGGTCACCCGGGGGTTCTGGTACACCTTCTCCGATCCGGTGCTGGGTCGGGCCGGACTGGACCAGGCTGACCTGGAGGCACTGGCCGGCTCGCTCCACGCCGCCGAGCACGCCGGCATCGGGATCCTGCCCCTCTTCGCCATCTGCGACCGCTGGGACGTCGGCGGGGTCTCGACCAACTGGCACCAGGACTCAGGCGAGGCCACCGTCCTCATCTACGACGGCTACCCGGGCGGGGCCGGGGTAGCCGAACTCGGCTACGCCGCCGCCACCACCCATCTGGCCGCCACTCTCGGGTCCATCCGGGACTGTCCGTGCCAGTCGGGTTGTCCCTCCTGCGTGCAGTCCCCCAAATGCGGGAACCTGAACGAGCCGCTGGACAAGGCCGGCGCCATCGCCCTGTTGGAGGCGGTGCTGGACTAGGTCTCGGCCTCGACGGCGGCGGCGTGGCGCAGCCAGAGGAGGTGGGTGACCACGGCCAGGAGGAGAGCGGCCAGGGCCACGGCGGCAAAGTCCCGGACCACAGCGTTGTGGTTCTCCACCGCGGTGGCGTAGGAGACGGTGGTCTGGCCGCCGGCCTCGGCACGGGTCTGGCTGCTGCCCGAGCTGAAGGGGGCGACGGCGGGGTTATCGCTGCCGGGGGCGACTCCGTTCCCGTTGAGCGGGGGCAGGGGCGCCCCATTCACTCCCTGGTCACCGGGACCGGACGAAGCGGCCGATGAAGGGGCGGATTGGGCCTGGGTCTTCTTGACCAGCTGATCGAACGAGGAAAGGTTCCCGGAGGAGCCGCCGGAGGAGGCCGGAGCCTTTCCGTAGGTGCCAAGGGATGGCTGCCCGGAGCGGGATCCCGAACCGGAGGACCCGGAGCGGCTGGTGCCCGAACCCGAGCTGGTGGTGCCGCCGGAGCCGGTGCCGGACGCGGACCCTTGGCCGGTGCTGGAGGAGCCCGAGCCGGTGGAACCGCCGGAACCGGTCGAGCTACCCGAGCCGGCCGAGGTCGGGGGGCTGGCGTCGGTGACGGTGGGATCGGTGGCTGAGGCGCTGGACGGAGAGGAGTCGAGGACCGAGCCGGAGCTGGCCCCCTGGCGTACGGCGGTCACCGAGTAGGTGTAGGTCGTCCCCGGGGTCACGCTGGCGTCGGTCAGGCTGGTGCCGGTCACGGCGGCCGGCCAGGCGCCCGAGGACGGGCTGCGGCTGACCTGATAGCCGACGATGTCGGGCTCGGGGTTAGCGTTCCAGGACACGGTGATGGACGAGCCGTCCGTGGCGGGCTGGGCGGCCACGCCCTGGGGGGCGACCGGGGGAGCGTTGACGCTGAAACTGGCGTCATAGGCGGTGCTGTGGCTGGAGTTGAGAGGAGGGTCGCTCTCCTGGGCGTCCACACTCAGCTGGTACTGGCCGTTGTAGGCCAGACCGGGGCTGACGTTGAGGGTGAAGCTGCAGGAGGACTGGCCGCACCAGGAGGGGATGGTGGAGGCGAAGCCGGGACGGCCGGCCGAGGACGTGACGGTGATCTGCAGAGCCCCGCTGACCACGCCCCCGGGCGAGGAGGCGCTGACCGTTCCGGCCACCTGGGGCGCCGCCGTCGAGACGGTCGAGCCGTTGGACGGTGACACCACGCTGACGTTCGGCGGTCCGGCCATGGCCGGGGCCGCTCCGAGCAGCAGGATCAAGCCGGCGCCGGCGCCGGCGCCGGCCAGGAGGCGCCGGCGGCCAGGCCGGTTGGGGCGGGAGCTCACGCCTGGGTGGGCACGCCCACCATCATCGCCTTGATGACTATGCGGTGACTGGCTGAGCCCTTGGGTGTGCATGAGGTGAGAGTCAGGGTGTACTGGCCAGGAGTGTTGGCCACGACCGAGGTGTCGCTGGGCAGGACCACGAAGGGCGCCCGGTCGACTTCGTAGGTGCAGGACCCTACCGGGGTATCCAGGATGATCCGGTCACCGGGCACCAGACGGTCCACATTGGAGAAGGGTCGTCCATAGGTGGTGCGATGCCCGGCTATGGCGACGTCACCGATCTCACAGGGCAGCGGCGTGCCCGGGTAGTGGCCGGCTCCGGCCTGGAGAGCCTGTTCGGAGGTCCCCTCCACCACCACCACGTCCACCCCGATGGCCGGTATCTGAATCCGGGTCAGGCTGTCCCCGACCGGCACGGCGTCATTGCGGAACTGCTGGGCCAGGGAGGAGTCGGTGGCCAGCTGGTGGGCCAGTCGGCTCTGCAGGTTGGTCTGATAGATGTTGGTGAAGAAGGGGTAGCCGAGGAGGCCGACGGCGGCCAGGAGGAGAACCCCGGACAGGCCGGAGATCGCCCAGCGAGCCGCCTTGTGGTTCCTCAGGTAGGCGACCAGGCGGTCGGGAGATTTCTGCATAGTCATCTGCATCGGCACCTATGGGACCCAAATGGAGAGCCGGCCCGGCACAACCGCCCCTCTCCTGACGGTAGTAGCCGGACCGGCCTTTCTCCTGTCGGCTGTATCGACAGTGACTTAGCCGTGGTTAGGGATTGGGACGGGCCCCGTATCAGACGGCCGGCCGGCGCAGCCAGGTGCGCACGCGCCGTCCGATGACCCCGACGGCCAGGAGACCGGCTCCGGCCAGGGGAAGGGTCGGCGTGCTGCCCGTGAAGGGCAGGGCCTTGACAGCCGGGGGGGTGAGGGAACTGGCCGCCACCACCGGGGCGGCAGCCACAGCCGGCTTGCCCCCGACGCTGGCGGTGGACTCGGCCAGGGCCAGGTCGATCCCGCCGTCGGTGGCGGTGGCCGAGGAGGCGCCCAGGCCCTGGAGCAGGTCGAGGGAGACGCCGTCGGCCACGGCGGTGACCGAGCCGTCCTTGTTGACCGTCGAGGTGCCGTCGGCCACGGTGATGGTGGACTGCAACGGCGTGCCCTGGAGGATGGTCAGGGTCTGGCCCGGGGCCACCGTCAGAGTCTGGGCGGCCAGACCGGTGGCGGGCAGCGGGTTGATCGTGACCGTGACGATGGCCGCGTCGAAGCTGGGCGTGGCCTTACCGGTGGCCCGGTTGTAGATGGCCTCGGCCTGGGAGGAGCCGATGACGATCTTGGCCACGGGGGAACCGCCGATGCCGAGGATGTCGACTTCCCCGCCGGAAGCAACGTTGAGGGCGGTGACCTGGCCGGCCACGGTCTGGACCATGGAGTTGCTCGAACCCAGGTGGATACCCAGGGTCTGGCTGTTCTGGAGGACCGACAGCAGCTGGCTGATCGTGTTGGTGGCCGGGTCCAGGCCAGGGGCGATCTGGTTGAGCTGCCCGAAGATCTGCTGGACAGGGGCAAGGACGGGCTGGAGGATCGTGGTGAAGGTGGCGGCGGCGTTGGCCGTGATGTCAGCCACCGTGCCCTGGGCCATGGCGCTGGGCTGGCCGGCCTTGACCCCGGCCATGACGGTCGAGCAGGCCAGGCCGGCGGTCAGGCCGGGGAAGGGAGCCGGCAGGCTGGGAAGGGGGGGAGTTCCGCACTGCTCGGCGGGGGCCTTGGTCTGGCCGTCGCCCTTGACCGAAACCTGCTGCTGGGCGGTGGCAGCTACCGGGGCCAGCTGGCCCACGGCCGAGGCCACGGCCGAGAGGTCGGAGGCGACCTGGGCGCTGCTGATGCCGGCGGTCAGGGTCTGGCCGACCACGGAGAGCTTGAGAGCGGTGCCGGAGGCGGACCCGGCGTAGACCTCGGGGGTGCCCGCCGCCCCGGTGGAGATGCTCACTGGACCGACCACGGTGGTGGCCGCCAGGGCCGGACCGGCGGCCATGGCCGCACCGAGAACCGCTACCGCCCCGGCGGTCAGGACCCTGAGCTTCAACCGTGAACCCTTGTTCATGTCATGCCCCCGAATCAGGTGTGATGTGGGACTCGGTTAGAGGCCCCTAGTTTCTGTTGATGGGTATTCGCCAGGGCGGAGCCGGATTCCTTCTAAGAATTCACCGACCGGTCGCATCGGCTCGGGCACGCCCGATCCGCTCCCCGATGTCGGAGGGGGTCGAGGGGTCATAACCTGGGGGATGTGGAGGCCGCCTTCTTCGACCTCGACAAGACCGTGATCGCCCGGGCGTCCATGGTGGCCTTCGGTCCCTCGCTCTACCGGGAGGGCCTCATCTCCCGCACCACCATCCTGCGGGCGGTCTATGGCCAACTCGTCTACATGCACATGGGGGCCAACGAGGAGAAGCTGGCCAAGATCCGCGACTCGGTGCTCGCTCTGACCCGGGGCTGGAACCGGGACCAGATCGCCCAGATAGTCAAGGAAACCCTGGAGGGCGTGGTCGAGCCCATCAGCTACGCCGAGGCGCTGGAGGAGATCGAGCTGCACCGCGACGCCGGGCGGAAGGTCTATCTGGTTTCGGCCTCCCCCGAGGAGATAGTCGCCCCCCTGGCCGCCCATCTGGGCGTGGACGGGGCCATCTCCAGCCGGCCCAAGGTCGATGAGGAGGGCCGTTACACCGGGGAGATGGCCTTTTACGCCTATGGGCCCTACAAGGTCGAGGCCATGAAGGAACTGGCCGAACGGGAGGGTATCGACCTATCCAAATCCTGGGCCTATTCGGACTCCTATACCGACCTGCCCATGCTGGAAGCAGTTGGTAATCCGGTGGTCATCAACCCCGACCGGGTACTGGGAAAACTGGCCAAAGAGCGCGAATGGGACGTGCGCACCTGGGAGCGCACCGTTCGCCTGGAGAGCCGGCACCGCCCTCCCGGGGGCGCCCCGGGTGTGGCCGCGGCCATGGCCGTGGCCGGCCTGGCCGTGGCCGGGGTGTGGTGGCGCCTCAGTCGCCCAGCAAGCGGCGGGCCGCCACCGCGCCGAGGGCCAGTAGGACTACCAGGACGAGCAGCTTCTTCATGGGCGGGGAAGCTAACTGATCGGATGGCGGGCCCCAGCCGGTAGCCCCCGAAGGCGGGGCGGGACGGGCTGCGGCTCAGACGACCATCAGATCGCGGACCTCGTCCTCGAACTCGGGCCGGCGCAGCTTGGACATGGCCCGGGACTCGATCTGGCGGATGCGCTCCCGGGTCAGATTGAAGTGGGCTCCGACCTCTTCCAGGGTCCGGGGCTCGTCCCGATCGAGGCCGAACCGCATGCGCAGGATCGCCTGCTCCCTCTCATCCAGGGAGCCCAACAGGCGGCTGATCTGCTCGGGCAGCATGGAGGAGGCGACGGCGTCGAAGGGGGTCTCGGCGGCGCTGTCCTCGACCAGCTCACCCAACTCGGTTTCGGCATCGTCCCGTAACCGCTCGGACAACGAGAGGGGCTCGACCCGGAAGAGCAGGGCTTCAGTCAGGCGCTCCTCGGACACCTCGGCCTCGGCAGCCAGCTCGGCCGAGGTGGGCGGGCGGCCCAGGCGCAGTTCCAAGCGAGTCTGGCTGCGCTGGATGCGGGTCAGTAGGTCACCGGCGTGTACCGGGAGGCGGATGGTCCGGCCGGTGTTGGCGACGCCCCGGGTGATGGCCTGGCGGATCCACCAGGTGGCGTAGGTGGAGAACTTGAAGCCCCGGCGCCAGTCGAACTTCTCGACGGCGTGCATGAGGCCGATGTTGCCCTCCTGGATGAGGTCCAGGAGGGGCAGGCCGGAGGAGTGGTAGCGCTTGGCCACCGAAACGACCAGGCGCAGGTTGGAGAGAACGAAGCGGTACCTGGCCTCCTCGCCCCGGCTTACCAGGCGGCGCAGGCGGCGGAGGGTCGCTGGGCTGAGGTCGATCTCGGCGGCCAGACGGGACTGGGCGACCAGACCCTCTTCCATCTGACGGGCCAGGTCGGCCTCGTCATCCTTGGTCAGGAGCGAGTAGCGCCCGATATCACCGAGGTAGACCCGGACCAGGTCCTCATCGTCCCGCTCTCGGCCCTTAGCCGCCACCGTGACCTCCAAGCTGGGAGTGAGTCTGCCCGACCCCGCCGGTCCGGCTTATTGGTCCGGACAGGCCCCTTATCGGCCGGAGCGGGCAGAACCTGAACGGTAAGGTCCGCCGGGTGAGCGATTCACCCATAGCCCCCGAGGTGGATTTGACCATGGTCACCATGGTCTTCGACTCCCGGGAGGCCAACGAAGCCGCCGCCGACCGGCTCCTGTCCGTATTGTCCAAGTACGTGGTCGTCTCCCGGGGCCACCCGGGCTGTCGGAATCTGGACCTGTGCGCCTCGGCCACCCGGCCCGGGCGCTACCTGATCATCCAGAAGTGGGAGAGCCCCGACGCCCAGGCCGCCCATTTCGACTCGGCCGAGATGGTGGACATGGCCAAGGCCTGCGAAGGGCTGCTGGAGAAGCGGCCGGACATCGATCTGTTCGTAGGCATCTCGGCCCACGACCTCAACTAAACGGCGGCCTTGGCCGCCTCGGTCTCGGCTACGACCTTCTCGATGTCGGCCCAGGTAAGGCCCTGGGCGCTCCACAACCGCTCGAAGGCGGCATCGGCCACGTCGGTGAAGCCGTGACGGTTCCTGAAGTGGTAAAGCCGGCGGGGCTTGGCCACGTCGTAGCCGAGGCCGGCCAGACGGCCCAGGCAGTAGGCGTCCCAGGCCGTCTGCTGCTGCAGGGTCAAGTCGTTCTCCCCCGGGGCGTCGGCAAAGCCGGGATCCTGGCGGTCCTTGACCCGGAACATGAGCCGGCCCAGCACCTCGGTGACGTTGCGTTCGCTCAGGTGGCGGGGTGCCTTGGGGTCCTCGAATGCGCCCCCCTGGGCCCAGAGGACGATCGGGTCGACGCTGGTGACCCGGGAGCGCCCGAGGGCGCTGGGCTCGTCCACCTCGATGCGAATGTCCGAATCGATCCCGATCTTGGCGGCCAGACCCTCGGCCGCGCTGATGATGCGCTCGGGTTCGAACAGGACCAGGGTGAACTGCGCCGGGTCGACGGTTACGGTGCCCACAGGTTTGTCCTGCGCCTCTCTCTAGATGCCTGGCTTGGTTGCCGCTTGGGTTCTAGCCGAACGCCGGCCTACTGCGCCGCCGCAGCGGCCGCAGGCGCGGTGTAGCGGGCCTCAGCCTCGACCCGAGCCTCTTTGGCCACGGCGCCGATCTCATCGATCTCCTCATCAGAAAAGCCGGCCAGCTGGCGGAACCGCCGGGCCAGACGGATGGGGCTGTCCTCCTCATCGCCACGGCCGCCGCCGAGGGAGAAGAGCTTGTCCACCACGTGCTGGAACTCGAGAGCCCGCTCCCGCCGCCCGGGGTCGTTGGCGGTGAGCTTGCGCAGCCAGTCGGATCCCATCTTCACATGGGTGACCTCATCGGCCAGCATCCAGTCCTCGCAGAACTCGAGCACCGGGTCACCCGAGAGCTCCCCGAAGTTGCGCATGGTGTTGAACACGTCGATGGCCAGGCCCTCCAGGGCCCGGTTGACGCCCGTGAGGCGCAGGACCGGATCGGGATTGCACGCCGCCTGGAACAGGAACGGCGACTCGGCGAACTCACCCAGCTCGGTGCCCATCCACTCGCTGAGCTTGACCGAGATCTCGCAGTGGCGGGCTTCGTCCCAGCACTGGCGGGCCATGTCCAGCTTCAAGGCGTAGGGCACCTGGTCGGCGCCGTCGCCCAGCTCGAAGTCGAAACAGGTCCGTCCCGCCCCCTCCAGGGCCTGGATCTCGCCCACGAAAATGCCGTGCATCAACGAGCGAGCGGCCTCGGGGGCGTTCGGCATATCCGGGGTCATCCGGCCCAGACCGCGGGCCTGCTTCCGCTCGGCCCGGGTCTCCTCGTCATCCCCGGCCAGGTCGGCCGAGTCCGAGCCGTAGGCGCCGAGGCCCCGGCGGCGGGGGTCGGCGAACTGGTCCTGGAAGTTGACCCGGGCGAAGCGGCCGTCCCGGGCCAGGTCATCGACGGTCAGGTGCTTCTTCATGCGCTTACCTCCACGCTCAGGGGTGCTTCGGTGCCGATGGACCCCGGCCCGGCTATGCCGCCGGCCCGGTGCATGATTATCTCCAACTTGGCCTGATGCTCGGCCGCCCGGCGGATGTCGTCCTCACCGTCCACGATGGACTGGATGAGCATCTCCCCGTCCCGCCAGTCCTCGAACTCATCGTTGAGGGTCAGGCGCAGGGACCGCATGGTCGGGGCGTCGGTGATGCTCGAAGTGTTGTTGAGGTGGTAGGTGTAGGCGGCGATCTTGTGCGGGATCAGCACCCGGTAGACGCCCACCAGCTTCTCCAGGGTCTTGTCCTCGCCCTCGGGCTCGGTCATGGCCTCGATGAACTCGACGATGGTGTCGTTGGCCGGCACGGTCAGGCGGTCCGGGTTCATCTCCCGCAGCTCGGGCAGGCGCTTGTGCCACAGCTCGGAGTGCCAGGCGTGCTTGTAGCAGTGGGTGCCCAGGCGCATCTTCACATCCAGCTCGGGCACGGTGGCCACCCAGCCGCCCAGGGCCTCGAACAGGCGCATCTCGATCCACTTGTAGTTGCCCACCCGCCGGGCGGTCTCCTCCACCGTGAACGAGCCGGGCAGCTCGCGCCGATCCCACGGGGCAAAGGCGGGACGGGGCTTCTTAGGGTCGGGCATGGAGCCGGGACCACCTTTCTCGAGCACTATGTGGGCCACCCGAGGTGGCTCCCCCTCTTTCAATAACAAATGTTATCGAGAAAGAGAGACTACCCACCGCCGGCCCGCCGCGCCACCAGGCCCTGGTCCGGGGCCGTCGGCTGACATCGTGGGTACCATCGAAGGCGTGGTCGAGCGTCACGCCAGTGACATTGCCGCTCACACCTCGGAGCCGCCATCCCCGGTGGAGGACGCCATCGCCGCCGTCGGCCGGGACAACTCCGATCTGGCCGACGAAACCGATTGGGAGGCTCTGTACTCCCGGGAGGACTGATACCAGAGCGCGAGGCTCTAGAGCCAAGAGCCGTCCTCCTACATCAGGTACCGAGCAGCTGCAACGCGAGAAGGTGGGCGAAGACCGCAGTTGCTTCGGTGTGATCCCCGATAAAGGCAGGCGGACGCCCCATCGACTGCCTCGATGCCCGCGCATACGCCACATCGAACGGACGGGGCTTCAATGTCACAAAGGCGGGCAGCCCGTATCGGAGGCTGATGTGGGCAGCCAACAGCCGAGCTGTCCGACCGTTGCCGTTCACGAAGGGGTGGATGCGCAGAAGCTCCCCGTGAGCGATGGCAACCACCGCCACGACCTCCTGTAGATCGTCCACCGTGGTCGGCCGCGTCCCACGGGACACGGCGGCATCCAGGGCGCCGAGAGCGAGGCGAAGCTGGTCCAAGAATCCCGCCACCTGGTGGGCGACCTCTGACGCCCAGACCCCCACCCGGTCGGGAAACCCGTCCGGCATCACCGGTCCGACGCCGACCTCGTAATTGACTACGTCTGGATGGGGCTCACCCCGGAAGCGGCCGACATAGGCCGGGGAGGGAACGTCGCATCCCGCGTACAGGGTCGAATGCCAGCGCTTCAGATCGGCCTGGGTCAGCAGCGCTCGGGCGCCAGCCTGCTGGACGGCGTCGGCCATGGCCCGGGCGACGTTGACGCCGATGCGTGCGGCGTCACCAGGCGCATCGTCCGACCAGTTAGGACCCGCCAACTATCGGAGCTCAAAAGCGGCGACGGCGCCGATGCGCGACGATCCTGGCGGTTTCGGCTCCGGCCGGCGGGCGATGCGCCGTGGCCGGATGGGATCCGGGAGAGCCTCCGCCTCCACGAAGGCGGTGATGCTTGCCTCGATCCCTTGGGCCATGGCAGGCGCTGCGACAGCGCGCAGCTGTGCCGCCGCCGACTCCAGCTCATCGACCAGCAGCGCCCCCCGGGCGATTACCTCGTGCTCGGCCGCCTGCTCGAGGAGCTCGTTCTGGCTGATTCCCTCGCGCTCGGCCACAAGTCGAACGAGCTCGCGAACCCGGTCCTGGGTGAATCGGAGGGAGAAGGTCGGACGGGGCATGTGCGAATTGTCCTTCGTGGGGGCAGTGATGTCAACAGTAGTAGAATGATATCATCACGGTCCCCCCGCCTAGGCGTTCGTCACGAGGCATCGACGCTGCATTCCAGTCGGCCGGTCCCGGGATACTCGTGTAGCGCAGGCCGAAGGTCTGAAGCAGCTAGGAGCATTTCCGCGGCCCGGGGCTGCGCCGGGGATGGCTCCGAACCACCGTCCCGTCGGCCCGCCGGTAGGAGCGGACCGAGACCGGGGCCGGCTCCTGAGGCTCGCCACCACTGGCGCCACAGAAAGGGGCGCCACCACGACGGCCCGAAGCCGGCGTCGCCGCCCAGGCCGCCCACAGGCGGGCGACGTTGGAAATGACGAAATCGGCCAGGGCGCCGGGGGGGTTGGTGAGCCCGGCCGCCGCCTCCACGGCGGCGGGTAGGCCATCGGCCAGCTCGGACATCCGCCCCGTCACCGCCCGCCGGGACAGGCCCCAGGAGACGGCCTCCTCCACCAGATCCTCCAAGCCGATGTCGGCCAGTCCGGTCCGGCCGTTGACGGCCATGGCCGCCTCCGGGCTGGTCCTCGGG
>Ga0307372_10002483_pt1 | contig 30425 bp, 26 predicted proteins | sample OX1MG_FD_202533 | JGI IMG/M metagenome (GOLD analysis project Ga0307372, IMG submission 202533) | Soil microbial communities from Risofladan, Vaasa, Finland - OX-1 | ecosystem: Environmental > Terrestrial > Soil > Coastal area > Acid sulfate soil | place: Finland: Risofladan, Vaasa | collected... | reverse complement strand
GCTCTTGAAGCCGTACTCCTTCATCCGGTTCTGAGGCGTCCACGGGTCGCCCACGCGCATCAGGACGGAGGCGGGCGCCAGCTCCACGCCGGCGAAGCCCAAGCGCTCCTGCGCCTGCGCGCGGGCGCGGGCCTCGATGGAGCCGAGGCTCTGGGCGAACGTGCCCCCGCGCGCCGTTTGACCTAGGCAGAAGAGCGCCGCGGCGGCGGCCAGGGTTTGGAGAATTTCCGGGGATTTTTTCATGCGGCCTTCTTTTTCGCCAAGCCCAGAAAGCCCCGGGCGATGAGGCCCGCGGCGACGGGAATCCATAGGTCGCGGGGACGCTCCGTCGCGCAGAACGCAAACATCCCGACGAAAAAGCTCCAGGAAAAAATCTCGCCGGCGAAGGCTTGGCCCCAGCGCGGCGCGCGTCCGCCGGCGGGAAGCTTGGGAAGAATCGAGGGGACGATGCGCGGTACCCGGCTGCAAAACTCGCGGTAGCTCTCGCCCTGCGCGGCGGCGATGTGCGCCTCCTCGCGTCCCATGAGCCGCACGACGATGATGATCATGCCGGCCGTCAGGACTAAAAATCCGGCGCGCGAAGCCGCCGCTCCCAGCCCGGCCGCGATGAGGATGGTGCCCAAGTAAAGCGGGTTGCGCAAATGCCGGTAGGGCCCGTCGGCTACCAGGGTTTCCGCGTGGAGCGCCCGGTCGTGCACCACGTCGGAATCAAGGTACGCCGCGGCCCAGGTGCGCAGGGCGGCGGCCGCGAAGGCCAGGGCCGCGCCCGCGGGGGGGACCCAGAGGCCGACGGCCTCGGCCATGGGCACGGGGTCGATGGCGTAGAGCGAAAACGCGAGCCAGAACAGAGCCCCGATGATCCAGAAGCGGTTCTTGAACTCGAACTCGGTAGCTATTGAGGCGTTCATCCGAAAATAGAATAGCAAGGCCCTTCCCGACGGGGAAGGGCCTTTGGGGGACGGATTTTAGGACTAAGAGGCCTACCGTTAGGCGGGGATTCTTACAGTGCGGTTGTAAGTAAAATTAAGATTTATATATTCTTAGTTTCATGAAAGAAAGTACTGGCGCGAAAGTTTTTTTGGCCATTGCCATAGCGTTCTCAGCGCTATTTTTAGCTGAAATTGCAGCTAGGGTGATGGAAAGCAAGATCGGGTCCTACTACTATATTCCTATGTATATGGGCGCATGGGGCCCTAAGGCTAATCAACCTTCCCCCATTTTCGGCTGGGAACATGTGCCAGGCGCGTATGATTTTAATTCCCTTGGTTTCGTTAATCCTGAGTACCCGATCAAAAAAGGTTCCGGGGTCTATCGCATCATGCTTATTGGTGATAGTCTGGCGGAGGGTTATGGGCCAGAACTCCTTAATCAAATCAATGCAAAATATTCGGGCAAGCGTAAAATTGAAGTTTGGGACTTAGGCGTTGGAGCCTATAACATTGCTCAAATCGCGCGCACGCTTAGATATCGCGGACTTCATTATAACCCAGATATAGTCATCCTGTTTATCTGTCCTATTGAGATTGAGCCGGGAGAGCCAACTATGTATAAAACTGGGGGCAAGCTTTTTATGTTGCCATGGGACGGAAATAAACCCAGATCTCTTGCGTTCGGCCTTCTTTGGCGTCATTCCGCTCTATACCGTCTTTCGGTGCTTAAATACTTGGATATTACTCTTAGTCGCAAGCCACATCCACTCCCAGATCGATTTACTTTTGGGTTGGATCAGATGGCTGCGATTAAAAATGAATGCGCCGCCGCGCATGTGCCATTAGTCGCTTTTCTCTTCCCATATTTAATGCCCTTCTCGCAATATACTGAGCGTGAAAGAAATGACTATTTGATATGGAAAATGATTTTAAAACATTTAGATGTTCGGTATTTTGATTTAACTCCAATGCTTGATGGTCGTATGATGGAAAAGATGCGGAATAAACCTAAGGATTATATTCACTTTGACACGGCTGGACGCGTCTTGTCGATGCGGTTGGTTCACAATATCTTGCTTCGTAACCATTATTTACCATAGCCTCTCGGGGGGCACGGGATCTGACCCATGGTCAACCATCTTCAGGCAAGATAGTCGAATTGATGAGCGGGCACTCGGATAAATTCGATCAAGAAGCGAGCCATTCCACAGAAAAGCAAGAAAAGTCCACTGGCTGCCATGGGTGGCCGGGCTCTGGAGCCGAAATGCCGTAGAACGGCCAGCAGAATGAGTTCTTCCTAGGCGGCGGCTGCGGTTCCCTCCTGCGTTTTGGTCCACCAGGAATTCTTCCAAGTCTGGTTCCACCACGATTTCATCGGAATCAAGGTCTGCGTGTGCCAGCCGTCCTTATTGAGCTCGCCCACGTGGTCCCAGACCTCCTCCCACTTCTGGCCGCCGACCCAGACCATGTAATCCCAGTCGCCCGGGATGGACGCGGCCGAGGCCGCCCAGGGAAGCTTCTGCATGTCCTTAATCTCGCCGTTTAGATGCGGCGTGCGGGCGAAAACCCAATTGCCTACGGGCCACTCCCACCACCACTTGCCGTTTTTCGTGCCTTTGTAGACGAAATGCGAGGACGTGGCGCGCACGCCCTTCTGCGAGCGGAGCCACGACGCTTTCTCGTAAACATCTTCCCAGCTCTTGGCGTCGATCCAGATGACCAAATCCCACGGCCCCGTGGTGAGCCAAGACCCGATGGTTTCCTTCCACGTCTGAGATTCCTTCCACAGCTTCTCGCCCGCGCCCCAGTCCGTCTGGACCAGCAGGTACGCGCTGCGCTTGGACCAATCGCTCCATGTCATGTTCGCCTTCCTCCGTTGCGTCAATCGTTTCGCGTGAAGAGTGACTATGCCAGTTTTGAGACGGGAAAATCAACCGCGGCGAGCTCCAGGTACTGCCCAGCGGCCATGCTGAGGCCCCGCTCACAGGATAAGAACGGGCTTCGGTAGGGATCGCCCCGCGCGTCGACCGCCTCGACGATTTGGCCGCGGCGCCGGAACAAATCTTCGAGAACGGCTCGCCGCGCGGACACGTCGCGCCCCTGGCGCTTGAGGCCGTTTAAGGCCATGAGGCCCAAGTGCGGCCAGCGACTTAAGTGATAGCCGCCCGCGAGCCGGGTCAGAAGGGGCACGTCGGCCGCGTCGCGTCCGGCGGCGCAGCTCATGGGGACGGGGTCGAGCAGGCCCGAGCCTTCAAGCCACTCCGCGAGGCGCTCGCGTATGGACGCCGGGCCCAGGCCCAGGTAGAGCGCCGCAACGGCGCCGTCCGCGCTGGGCACTTCGCTTTGGTGCGCGTCCGCGAGATACCCGTCCCGCCAGCGGCGCTCCATCAGCGCGGCCTCCATGCGATCCGGGTCATGGTTTGTATGGAGGCCCAAGCCCGGCGCCAGCCGCAGCATCATGAGCGCGCACAAATTGTTGTAGGTGGACGAGGGCCGGCGCACGGTGTCGACCCAGTCGCCGGTGACGCGCGGGGCGATGAGCCCATCCTCGAAGTGGCTTTCCGCGTAGGCGTCCAAGAGCGCCTGAAGAGCCTTGCGGCGCGCCTCGTCCGGCGCGCGCCCGGTTTTTTGCCGGCGCCAATCGTGCGCGAAGACAAGCCAGGGCAGGCCGTCGGCGCGCGGCCAGGGCATGTCGAAGCCCCGCCCGGCGCGAAAGCAGCTTGGAACCCGGCCCAGGCGCGCGGACTCGTCGGTCATGAAGTCGATGAGGCCGCCAAGATAATCCTCCGGCAGCGCGGACCAAGCGCCGCGCAGGGACTTTCCGAAGTCGGCGGCCCACATGAAGTGGAAGTGGCCGCTGCCGGCCCAGAGTTCCCGGCGCGCGTTGGCGCGCAGAGCGGCGCGGGCCAGGTCCGCGGGCTCTCCTTCCTGCCTGGGCCAGCCCAGGAGCGCCAAGCGCGCGGAATCGGCGGCGTTTAAAGCCAGCGACTGGAGCATGCGGAAGGTGACGTCGTATGGGCCGAGCCTCACGCGCCCAACGATAGCGGGATTAAGGCCCGCGCGTCAAGAGCCGCGCGGGATCTTTCGCGCCGCGGCGCGGGTGTATAATATTCAGGAAGATTTTCAGGAGGGTTCATGGAAAACGCCGTGATGCAGGCCCCCGCCGCTTCCGTCGCGCCGCGTCAAACACCTCCGCTGCCGCCCGGCCTCTTGTCCAAGCCGGACTGCTTGGCGGCCCGCGCGCTCGCCAAGACCGGAAATTTTTACGTTTTCCTGAAGGACATGAGCCGCGAGTTCGGCGACGTGGTGTCCTTGTCCCCGGAGCTTTTCCTGCTCGTGCCCTCGGCGATGATCAAGGAAGCGCTGCGCAACGTCAAGGACTACCGGAAGGCGAACTCGATTGAGATATTTAAAATTCTGGCGGGCGAAGGCCTGTTCACGGCCGAGGGCGGACTCTACGACCGTCAAGAGCGGGTGGTCAAGAGCGCCTTCGGTAAGAAGTATTTCGCCGAGTTCCGCCGGGTCATCGAGGAAGACGTCGCGAGCTATATGGACGAGGGCTTCGCACGGGCGCGGACGAAAGGCGAACCGTTCAACGTTTCCGACGTGTCGGTCGATTTGACCATGTCCATCGCGGCCCGCGCCTTTTTCGGCATCGGCGGCGAGACCGAGCTCGCGCGGGCGTTCCGCAAAGGGCTGATCTTCGTTCAGGATTGGTTCGTCCAGCTCCAATCGGCCGATTTTGCGGAGCCCATGCTGCGCTCCATCGAGGACCGCTACATCCGTCTGCCCGTTCTGCGCTCTTGGCAGCGCGCGCTCTTGCGCAGCGTCACGGGCGCGGGCGAGATGGCCAAGGCCGTGGCGGCCTGGAAGACCTATGCTGCTGAGAACGATCCCAAGGCCCATGAGATCGCGGCCCAGATGCGTGGGATATGCGCGCGGATCATCGAGCTGCGCAAAAAAGACCCGAGCTCGCTCGATAAAAACGACGTCTTGTCGTCTCTGCTGCGCTTCCAGAATGATCCGGAAAACACCTGGCTGACCGACGAGGTCGTCATCGATGAGGTCGCGACATTTTTCGTCGCCGGCCACGAGACCACCTCGGATCTGTTCATGACCTTGATTTGGAAGCACGCGCGCGGCGAGACCCCGCGGGCGGTCGTGGACGAGCTTGAAAACGCCGGAGACATGATCGGCGAGGAGCAGTTTCTGTTCCAAAAATATCCCGCCACCAATGATTATCTGACCCAGGTTCTTCTCGATCACCCGCCCATCCCTTTTACCGTGCGGCAGACAAACCGCGATCTGGAGTTGGGCGGCTACTTCATCCCTAAGGACGCCAAGGTCCTTCTCTCGCCCTACGTGACCCGGGACATCGACATCAATTTCGGCTCAGGACGGCGCCAATGCATCGGCCGCGTCTTCGCGCTCGAGGAGGCCGTCATCGGCCTGCGGCACCTCATCCGCCACAAATTGGAGCTGGAAAATGCCGGCCAGAGCTTGGAAATGACCCAGGGCCTGTCGATTGGGTACAGCCGGAGCCGGATTCCGGTTCTGGCCCGCTCCGCCGCCTAAAACCGGCTTCCGCCGGTGACCGGCCGTGACAACGGGCGTCTTGCCCGCGCTTTAAACCCTCCTTATCCTTACAGAAACAGGAATCCGAAAAGGGGGAGCGATGAAAAAAATAATTCTGGCGATTGGCATTTTGGCGGTTGCCGGAGCTTCCTGGGCCCAGCAGGCCGGAGAACTAGGCGGAGGCGTCGTATTGGGATATCCCGTCGGCGGCACGCTCAAGTATTGGCTGAGCGGCCGCCAGGCCGTGGACGGAGGCATCGGCGCGGCCGACGGCACGGTGCTTTACGCGGATTACTTGTGGCACGGCTGGAATATTCTGCCGCAGCCCAAGCAGGGAAAACTCGGGGTCTATGCCGGCCTCGGGCCGCGGCTCGACTTCGAGGATGCCGGCACGAACGAATTCGCCATACGCACCATGGTGGGCCTGGATTATTGGATTTCCAACCACCCCATCGAGCTCTTCGCTGAGGTGGGGCCGGTCTTCCGCCTTTCGCCAAGCGGGGACGTGAGCAGCGACGGAGGAATCGGAGTCAGGTTCTATTTCTCCGGTGTTCCGGGAAAAGCCGGGGGTTAGGACAGGGCTTTATAAAGGAAGGGCAGGCTCGCGTCCATCCGGTAGTCGATGTCTGAGTGCGTGGCGTCGAATTCCTGGTAGACGTGCTTGACGCCGGCCTGGGAAAGCCGCCGCGACAAGATGCGCATGCCGTAATGGATGTGGTACTGGTCTTTCCAGCCGCAGTCGAGGTAGAGGCCGCGCATGGACTTGAGATTGCGGCTGAACTTCGCGACCAGGTTGACGGGGTCGTGCGCCTGCCAGCGGCGCCAGCGCTCGCGGATGACCTCGCCCGACTCGAGATTAAAGGGAACGCGAAAACCCAAGTGTTCCTTGGGGTCCGGGTCATAGGTGGCGGCCATGCAGAGGTTCATGACCGCGTGAACCTCTGCCCCCGACACGCTCTCTTTTTTCCAAATGCTTTCCAAAAAGCGCTTGATGCGCCCGTCGTCCCTGCCTTGGGCAAGGCCCTTGCGATCCGACTCCCTCCGCGCGTCGTAGGCGCCGGCGCGGCGCTTGGGGCGGCGGTGCTTGGCCAACTCGTTCAAGGTGTTGGCCCAGTCGTTCCAATAAACGAAATCGAAGTAGGAGTCGCCGGAATGATCCGCGACGGCGCCCCAGTATTTCGTGTACTTCATCGCGTGGATGATGGCGCCGTAGCCTCCGGAGGACTTGCCGAAGCACCCGCGGTGGCGGCGGTCGGCCAGCGTGCGGAACTTGTCGTCCACGAAGGGAATGATTTCGCGCGTCAGGTAGTCCGCGTAATTTCCGATGGCCGAAGAATTGACGTATTGGTTGCCGCCCAGGGCCGTGAAGCAGTCCGCAAAAACCAGGATGGCCGGCCCCATTTTCTTTTCATGGATGAGCCGGGCCGCGCGCTCGGGCACGCTCTCGCCAAAGGCCTTCCAATTCGTATGCGAGAAGCCAGAACCCGTAAATCCCACCAGATCATAGAACGCGGGATATCGCCGGCTCCTGTGCTGCTCGTAGCCCGGCGGCAGCCACACGGCCAGCTTGCGGACGTGCGGATCGCCCAGCGGATTCCCTTTTAGAATCTTTGAATCGTGATCGAGGACGACGAGCGTTCCGGCGGGGCCTTTGGGGCGCTTGAGGGCCATGAGCGGCCCTTAGCCTAACATTTTTTTGGAGGCGAGGGCCCGGATGAGCGGTCCGCTGAGGAGATAAAGGCCGACGATGGCGGGGCCGATCATGAACTTAAGGCCAAGGAGGCTGCAAATCGCCGCGACGGCGGCTATAATGGCCACGGGAATGAGCAGGGACTTGATGCCGCCTTTCTTGAAGGCCGGGTAGGGAAAGCGCGAGACCATGGCCGCCGCGGCGACCAAAGTCGCGAGCCCGAGCGTGCCGGCCGCCCAAGCCGCGGGCAGATGGAGCAGGGCCAGCGTCATGACCGCGACCACGCCGGCGCCGGCGGGGATGGGCATGCCGGTGAAGAAATCGCTTTTCTTGGCGTGAGCCTTTGGCGCGGCGTCTTTTTCCGCCTTGGCCGAGACGTTGAATCGCGCCAGGCGCCAGGCGCCCGCGGCGGCGAAGGCCGCGGCGATGGGAAAGCCCAGCCAGCCCAGCGCGGGGAAAAGCGCCGCCTTGAAGACCAGCAGCGCCGGCGCGGCGCCGAAGGAGACCACGTCCGCTAAAGAATCCAAATCGACGCCCAAGGGATTGTCGGCCTTGAGCGCGCGGGCCGCGCGCCCGTCGCACATGTCGAAGAGCGCGGCGGCGCCGACGGCCATGGCGGCGTGGAGGAAAAGGCCTTGCGAGGCCAAGAAGGCCGCAAGCACGCCGGCGCTCAGGTTCATCAGAGTCAGCGCGTTGGGCGCGGTCGCGCGCCAATTAAGGGAAGGCTTCTGGGCTATTGCCGGCGCGACCGGCGCTTCTGGCGGCGCGGGGGCGGGCGCGCTGCTTGGCCCGCGTTCGGGCACGTTGTAGAGCCCCGGTCGGTGGCTCTGGACGAAATCGTAGGCGGCGTAGGGCATCAGGGCGTGATTGCCCGTGCGCACCAGCGTAGACGAGGCCTCGAAGGGAACGGGGGGCAGGAAGTGCACCTGCATCGCTGTCGGCACGTGCTCCTCGCCGCCGTCGCGCGCGATGAAGATGGCCTCGACCGAGTGGTAAGAAGCATCAAAGCCCAGGGCCGGATCGGCGATATTTTTCTCAAGCTTGGGCAAGGTGTCCGGGTTGCCCTTCTTGTCCGTCAGGCGGTAGTGGTCGCCGCCGACCAGGTAGAAGGCCTTGAGGCGGCGCCCGGCGTTCAAGGAGAGGATGCGGAACATGTTGGTCTCGCCGTCGTAGGTGGTTCCCAGGGCGATGGGGGAATACTCGAAGAACGGGGCGAAGGCGTCCAAGACCGCGCGGCCCATGGGATGGCGGAAATCCGAGGGGGTCATGTTGGGCTTGCGCGGATCGTCCCCGGCCAGGACAAAGCCGACCTTGTCGAGGCCGAAGGCCGCAATGGCGCGCAGGCCGATGAGCAGATGCCCCCATTGGAACGGATCGGCGGCCACGGGATAGATGCCGACGCGGAGTTCCCGGCCATCGGCGGCGCCGGCCGGGTCCTTTTCGGAAAGGCGCAGGGACCCGCGCGGATCGATTTTTCCGAGCGCCATGTCGCGGCTGATATGGCTGAGCAAATCGTCTCCCTCGGCGCGCACCTGGCTCAAAATGGGGCGATCCGCGGGTTCCAGATGGCGCATGGCGTCCAACTGGGCATGCAGTCCGCGCCGCACGCGTCCGATAATCTTGGCGCGCTCGGCCGGGGGGACGGCGGAGGGCTCTTGGGCGCTTTCATCCTCGAAAGCCTGCTCGAGCTCGGCAAAACTGCGCTTGAGGATTTTTTCCGTTTGAGCGTCGGGGTTGACCGCCGTGGTGCCTTCGGCCGATGGATCCGCCGCGAAGGGCGTGGCGGCGGCGGTCGCGCTGTTTTGCGGGACCGGCGCATCAGAGGCGGTTTTTTGCGGTGGGACGTCCGCGAAAATCGCAGGAGTTGCGGCGGCCGGGATTGGCGCGGCGCCGGCGGCTTGAACGACCGGGACACGCTTCTCTGCGGCGGGTGCCGCCGCCGCTTCCTGAAGCTTGAGCGCTTGCGGGCCAGACGCGGTCGTATCGGGCCAATCAAAGGAAAGTTGGGAGAAATCGCCCGGCAGGCTCTGGACGCCGCTTAAGTTCGGGACGAGATTTTCAGGCGCGGCCGCGGCGCCGATGTCGGCCTCCGGCGCGCCGCCTTCGACGGCTCCCGCCCAGGACATTTGGGGCAGTAAAATCGCCAGCGCGGCCGCCAGCGCCAGGAACTTTTTGAGCCGGAGTTTTAGTTTCATGGTGTTTCGCTTGAATTTCCTATATACACTATGCCTCATCCCTCGGCCGATGGCCAGGGTCCTTGGTTCCTTTCCGGCATGGGCCTTGCAGTCCCGGATGGTCCCGGCTTAAGCTGAATTTAAGCGCCCTATAACCTCCGCGACAGCCGCGCGGGCTACAGTTCCTGATGAAGGCGCAAGGAGCAGGCGCCGCGAAGAATCCGGGAGGTGTGGCGATGAAAGGGAGACTGGCGATGCTGGCGGGGGCGGGACTCTTGATGGGGTTGGCCGCGTGCAGCGGCGTCAACAGCCGGGTCAGGAACGGGGAAGTGGAGAACGTCATCAACCAGGAGCCGGATCATGGCGGCTATCTTGAGGCCATCGGCATCGGCGCGTCCGAGCCGTCCTTGCCGACCCAGACCCAGAGAATGGCCCTGGCGCGCGACGCGGCCATCGTGAAGGCCCAGTACGAGCTCTTGTCCATGGTCAAGGGCGTGGAGCTCGACGGCGGCGTGACGGTCAAGCAGGCTTTGGAGTCTGATTCTACGCTGCAGGCAAAGCTCGACGAGGTCATCCGCGGCGCGGAAATCGTCAAGAGCGAGTTCACGGCGGACAACGGCTGCGTGGTGACCATGCGCCTGCCCAAGAGCCGGCTTAAGAAGCTCATGGGAGTGAGCTTCCAATGAGCTTCCGGCCGCTGGCCTTGGTCCTGCCGGTCCTGGGACTCTTCGCGGGCTGCGCCTCCTTTCCGCAGGGGGGCGCAGCGCCTCGGAGCAAGATGGTCGAAGCGACGGGTTGGGCGCCGACGGACGCCAAGGATGAACTGGGGACAAGGCGGCGCGCGGTGGCCGACGCCCAGGCGCGGGCCATCGAGAAAGCCGTCGGGGTGTTCCTCGCGGCGCGGACCCAGGTTGACGGCGCCGTGGCGACGGGCGAGGAAATCACGGCCGATGCCCGCGGCTACATCCGTCACTACGACATTCTCGGGGAGAAGACGGCGGACGGATTCTGCCAAGTCCGCATCCGGGCGCTGGTGGAACTGCCGGGGCCGGGCGACGAGCCTGAAGAAGACGCGTCCTGGCCCGTGCCGCCGCACTCCTGGGTCGCCGTCATCATCAGCGCGGACGCTTCTCAAGATGGGTTCTGGGCGCGAGACGCCGCCGCTGATATAGAAGAGAAGCTCTCCGCGCGCGGCTTCGAGGTCGTTCCGGATTCAGCGCCGACGGCGGCTTCTCCTATTTGGACCATCCGCGGGCGAGTCACGGCCTATCAACTGCAGGATCCCAACTTGGGCGCCTTTCTTTCCTACCGCGGCCGGGTCAGTCTGGAAATAGAGCCGCCCGCGGGCGGAGCTCCGATTTGGCGGCGGTCCCTGGAAGCCCCGGCCTTGGGCTTGGACCCGGGTGAAGTTTCTTCCCAGGCCGTGCGGAACGCCGCAATCCTGGCCGGCACGGCCGCCGCTCAAGCGCTGGCCGCGCGCCTGGCAAAAACGTTGCTTAGTTCTTCATCGAAGAGTTACAATTTTGCCGGGCAAGATGTCTTCCAAGATTCTGGTCATTGACGATGAGCGCAAGATTCTCGACATCGTCAAGAAATACCTGACCGACCACGGCTTCTCGGTCGTGGTCACCGACAACGGATCGGAAGGGCTCATGCTCATGCGCGAGTCGAGCCCCGATCTTATCCTCACCGACGTGGAAATGCCCGACTTGGACGGCTGCGCGGTGTGCCGGGTCATCAAGAAGGAAGCTTCCAGCCGGCAGATTCCCGTCATCTTGATGTCCGGCGCGCGCATCGACGACAAGGACATCCTCTCGGGCTTCGAGGGCGGCGCCGACGACTACGTCACCAAGCCCTTTTCCCTGCCGGTGCTTTTGGCGCGCATCCAGGCGGTGCTGCGGCGCTACAGCGCCTCCTCCGCGATGGAGAAGAAGCTCAAAAAGCGCGGCATCGAGCTTGACCCAGCCGGGCGGACCGTTTCAGTCGACGGCAAATCCGTTTCCCTGACCCGCAAGGAGTTCGATCTGCTCGCCCTCCTCATCGAGAAATCGGGGCGGATCTTGAACACCACCTACCTGCTCGAGACCGTCTGGGGCTACGACCCGGCCGACTACAACGACCCCGGCACCGTCGAGGTCCACGTGTCCCACCTGCGCAAGAAACTCGGGCCCAAGGCGGGCAAGCACATCGCCAACGTGCTGGGCCACGGCTACAAGTTCGAAGAGTAGCCGCCGCGCGGCTCCGCCCGCAACGCCCAAGTTAAGCCGGAGTTAAGGCGCCCTTATCCGGGAGTACAGCCTGTTCCGCTATCCTGTGGGCATGGACGGGAAAAGCGGAGGGCTTATGAAGGGGATGAAAGCGGGCGCCGTTGCCGTTGTCTTTTGCTTTGCGTGCCCTTTGTCTTCTTGGGCCGGCGACTTCGAAGCCATGGCCAAGAATCTCTCCTACGCGGCGCGCGGCGCGGGGATTTCGCGGGTCGCGGTCGTTCCCTTTTCCTCGGTCGACGGGCAGCCCGGCGACGACGGCCGGGTCATCTCCGAGAGCCTTATCACGCGGATGGTTCGTCTGGGCAGGGTCACGGTGGTCGAGCGCTCCTTATTAAGAAAGCTTATGTCGGAGGACCTCCTGGACCAGACCGGCGCCGTGGCGCCGTCCTCGGCGGAAAAGATGGGCAAAATGCTTTCCGCGGACGGCATCGTAACCGGCACTTACGACGACACGGGCGACGGCGTGCTGGTCAACGCGCGTCTCATCGATGTCGAGACCGGCGTCATCTTGGCCGCCGCCCAGCGCGAAATAGACGAGAAGATGTTCGGGGACTCCTCCAACGCGGGCTTCGGCGGGCAGGGCGGAACCATCTGGGTTCCCGCGCCGGCTTTTCCGCCGGATCGGCAGGACGACATGAGGGATGCCTTGGCCGAGGCGCCCTCTCCTGAGACCGCACCCCCGCCCGCCGATCCGGCGTCCCTTCCGGGCATGGCGGACGCGTCCGGATCTCAGGCGGGAAATTCCTGCGCTGGAGCTTCGGCGCGGGTAGACCAGATGGAGACGCGCATCCTGGAAATTAAGGCGCGCTACTGGGCCAAGCGGCTGCGCGACGGCCTTTCAACGGAAAGCCTCAAGATCAATTCCGGATCGATGATCTCGGATCCGGCGCTCAAGAAATCCTTCTATGGCCGGCTGGAGTACTGGTACCACCAGGACCGGATTCCCAATCTAAGTCCGGATGAGGCGCGGCGCCTGGTTGCTTTGGACGGAGCGGCGTACTCGCTTTACAGCAGTTGTGGAACAAGGCTGGCTTCGGCCCAGTGAACGAGCCGATATCTCAAGGAGAAAAAATCATGAAAAGCAAAATTCTGGTGGCAGACGACGAGGACATGGTGCGGAACATCGTATCTAGGACCTTCGCCTCGGAGCCGTGCGAGGTCATCAAAGCCGCCAACGGCGTGGACGCGCTCACGCTCGCGGCGCGGGAGAACCCGGATTTGATGATTCTGGATGTCTGCATGCCGAAAAAGACCGGCTGGGAGGTTCTCGCGGAGATGCACCAGGATCCACGCATGCGTCTTATCCCCGTCATCATGCTCACGGGCCTGGGCGTCGAGGTGGAGGACCAGGTGCGCGGCCTTAACGCGGGCGCTGACGACTACATCACCAAGCCCTTTATGCCCGCGGAATTAAAGGCCAAGGCCCAGTGCCTCCTGCGGCGCTGCCGGCTGGATCTTTCCGTCAACCCGCTCACGCGGCTGCCCGGCAGCCCCACCATTGAGGAAGAAGTCGAGCGGCGCATACGGGGCAATATTCCCTTCTCCTTCATGTACGCGGACATCGACGACTTCAAGGTCTACAACGACGCCTACGGCTTCGCGGCCGGAGACGCCGTCATCCGCGAGACGGCCACCACCTTGCTCTGGAGCCTGGGCTCGGCGGCGCCCGAAGGCGGCTTCGTGGGCCACGTGGGCGGGGACGACTTCGTGGTCATCACGGAGCCAGAGCGCGCCACGCGGGCGGCGCGGACCGCCGCCGCCCGCTTCGACGGCGCCGTGGCCAGTTTTTACAGGGATGAGGATATGCGACGCGGATTTGTCGAGGCCGCGGACAGGCGGGGAGTCAAGCGGCGCTTTTCGCTGCTTTCTCTCTCCATCGGCGGCGTGAGCAGCCGGCAGCGGGCTTTGGGGTGCTACGGGCGGGTGGTCGAAATCGCATCGGAGATGAAAGCCTACTGCAAAGCGCAGAAATCCAGGACTTTGAGCCGGTTCGTCTTTGATCACCGGCGGGACTAGGCGCGGACCGCAATCGGGCGTGTGACCGAGTTGGTATAATGGCGCTCGCGCGATGAGCCAGGAGATTAAAATCGGGGCCTCGGCCTTGAGGCTTATTCAGGGCGACATCACGGCGGTCGCGGTCGACGTCATCGTCAACGCGGCCAACTCAAGCCTGGCCGGAGGGGGCGGCGTGGACGGAGCCATCCACCGAGCGGGCGGCCCGGCCATCATGGAAGAGCTCAACCGCATCCGCCCCGCCCAAGGCTGTCCCACGGGCTCCGCGGTCATGACCGGCGCCGGGCGCCTGCCCGCCAAGCGCATCATCCACGCGGTCGGACCCCGCTGGCGCGGCGGAAACTCGGGCGAGGCGGAGCTTCTGGCTTGTGCCTACCGCACGAGTTTGGCGCTGGCGGCGGATATCTCGGCCGCGTCCGTCAGCTTTCCCTCGATTAGCACCGGCATCTACGGCTACCCGGTCGGCGAGGCGGCCTCGATCGCGCTGGATGCCGTCGGCGGTTTTCTGCGCCGGCCCTCGTCCATTCGCGAGGTGGTCTTCGTTCTTTTTGACGCCGGCACGCTTGCTGCCTACGAGCGCGCGCTGCGCCGGCTAGGCTGAGCGCGGCGCCGCGTCGAGCGTTTCCCGGATTTTCCGCAAGACGGCGTTCGCGGCCAGGGGCTTTTGCAGGAACGGGACGTCCTGCGGCAAAGCCGGATCGAGGGCCAGTTGTTCCGTGTAGCCCGACATGAAGACGACTTTCATTTCCGGCCGCAGGCGCGCCAGGCGCTCGGCCAGCGCGTAGCCGTGCATCTGGGGCATGATGACGTCGGTCAGCATCAAGTCGATGGGGGTTTCGCTCCGCGCGCAGATATCAATCGCCTCGGCGGGACCGCGCGCCTCCAGAACGGCGTAGCCGCTTTGGCGCAGGACGCGGGCGGCGAACTTGTGGACCAGGGCGTCGTCCTCCACCAGCAAAATCGTCTCGCTTCCGCCCGCCGCCCGAGCCCCGGGGCGTTTGATTTCGTTCTCGGCGGCTTCGCCGGTTCTGGGCAGGTAGATTTTAAACGTGGATCCGCGCCCCGGCTCGCTGTAGACGTAGATGCTGCCTCGGCTCTGCTTGACGATGCCGTAAACCGTGGCCAAGCCCAGCCCCGTGCCTTTGCCCTGTCCCTTGGTGGTAAAGAATGGCTCAAAGATGCGGGATTTGACTTCGTCGCTCATGCCGCAGCCCGTGTCGCTGACGGCGAGCATGACGTAGGGGCCGGGAGCGCATCCCGGGTGGGTTCCGGCGTAATCGCCGTCCAAAACGACGTTGGCGGTCTCGATGACGAGGCGTCCGCCTTCCGGCATGGCGTCCTTGGCGTTGACCGCCAAGTTGACCACGACCTGCTCGATTTGGCCCGGGTCGGCCTTGACCCGCCCCAGATCCGCGCCCGGCAGGAAGGAAAAATCGATGTTCTCGCCGATGATGCGCTTTAACATCTTCTCCAGGTCCGCGAGCACGGCGTTCAAGTCGAGGACCCTGGGCAGGAGCACCTGGCGGCGGCTAAAAGCCAGGAGTTGGCGCGTCAAGGCCCCGGCGCGCTCGCCGGCCTTCATGATTTCGGTGACATCGTCTCTCATGGGGTCGCCCGCCGGCAGGCCGTCCAAGAGAAAACGGCTGTAGCCGCCGATGGCCGTGAGCAGGTTGTTGAAATCGTGGGCGATGCCGCCGGCCAGGCGGCCGATGCCCTCCATTTTTTGGGACTGGCGCAGCTGCAGCTCGATCTGGGCCAGGCGTTCTTGGGCCGTCTTGGCCTGGGTGACGTCTTGCACCACGCCGACGGTCCGAGCGGGGCGCCCCTGCTCGTCCGTGTAGGCCCGGCCCGTGGTGGAGACCCAATGCACGCTGCCGTCCGGCCAAACCACGCGGTGCTCGTTGGAAAAGCGCCCGTTTTCCCTGAAGCCGCGCTCGATTTCGCGCTTGACCGCCTCGCGATCGTCGGGATGGATGAGCGCCATGTAGGCTTCGTAGCTGGCCGGCGCCTCGGGGCCCACGCCCATGATTTTTCGGGCCAGCGGCGACCATTCGACCCGGCCGTCTTTTTCATCCGAGGACCATATGCCGAGTTGAGCGGCCTCCGCGGCCAGCATCTGGTTTTCCTCGCTTCTGCGCAACTCTTGCTCCATCAGGGCGCGCGCGGTGATATCGTGGCGGATGACGACGTATTGCACAGGTTTTCCATCATCGCCGATAATAGGCGTGACAACGGTGGATTCCCAGAACAGGCTACCGTCCTTGGCGCGGTTGCACACCTCGCCGCGCCAGACCTTGCCCGCGGTGATCGTGTCCCAAAGTTCGCCGAAAAATTCCTTGGAGTGGGCGCCGGAGTTGATGATGCGGTGGTTTTGCCGCAGCAACTCCTCCCGGGAATAGCCGGAGAGCCGGCAAAACCGGTCGTTTACGTAGATGATGGAGCCCTCGGCGTCTGTGACGGCCACGTCGGCGGAGTTGTTTAGTGCGGTCCGGATATTCGACAGAATTTTCTCATAATGGCGCTCGCCCGCCGCTTTTTCGTGCGTCGTCCGCTGAAGGCAGCCCGCCAAGGAACGGACGATGAGGTAGAACAGCGCCGCCGTGCCAAGCATGTCAGCCCAGGCGTCCATGCGGGTATCGGCTAGGCGCGCGGCTCTCCATAAGAAATAGGCTCCGATCGCAAAGCCCGCAGTGCGATCCGGCGTAGCGAGGATAAAGCGCTTTATTTTGGCGAACATGCCCTCACTATTTAGCAACACTGCGGCCAAAATGCCAGCGGGCCATTGGGGCTAATCGAGGCTGGGTCCAATGCTTTGCTTGCCTTGCCCGTTGAGCCCAGGCGTCATTTGCCCTCCGGATTTATAATGTTCGAGATGTTTTATCCGCGGCCCCAAGCCCTTCCGGAGGTTGTGTCATGAACGCGAACAAATGGATTTCGACGATTCTCTGCGGGAGCCTGATCGTTTTCTCGCCGGGCTTGGGCTGCTACGCCGCGCTGGCGGGAGGCGTCGAGGCGGAGAGCGGCGGGATGGACGCCGTCGGCGCGATCAACATGCCCGTCGACGCGTCCATCGGGGAGAGCCTGCCTAACTTGAACATGGGAAATCTGGACGTCTCCGGCGTCAATCTTCCCTCGGGTGATCTTTCACGAGCCGATTTAAGCCAAGGCGCCCCGGCGCCGGAGCACGCTGTCCTCTCGGCGCGGTCCGCTTCCGTGGAGCCGTCCCGGCCCGCGGCCGAACCCTCCGCCGCTTCTGCCGCCGCCGCGGCGGCCCCGGAGGCGATTGCGGCCCAGGCTGCTCCGGTCGCGGAAAAGACGCCGTCTTCGGATTTGAAAGGGGTTCTGGGCGCCGCGGTGCGGCGCGTGAGCGCTTTGGCCGGAATCGCGACGCCCGCGAAAATTCCGGGCGGCGCGCAGGACCTCACGGCGCAGGTCGCGCAGGGCCGCGTAGAGTTCGATTTGGCCGGGAAGGCGGAGGCCGCCTCGCCCGTCGCCGCGGGAAGCGGCATTATTGAGGAAGTCGGCACCGCGTCCGTGCTGGGCAAGCCCGGCTCGGGCAATAAGCAGGATGACGCCTTGACCGCGGCGAACCTGCCGGGGGCCTACGCCATCGATGTGATTCGCCAAGGGAAGTCTTATAAAGGAAGAATCACGTTTAACGAGAACTACACTTTCACGGCCGAGGACGGCGCGGGAAAGTCCGCGCAGGGGGATTGGACGCTTGAATTGGGCAAGCTTTATCTGCGGCGGGCTTACTTGTCCGACGGCGGCTCAACCGGAATCGAGCTAAGAATCGACGTCTCCGGCGTGACCAGGAGCGAGTTGGGAAACAAGGGCATCGCTCTGTCCCTGTCTCTTGTCTCCTTGGCCTCGAGCGGGATTCCGAAGAACTACTGGGTCATCGCCAAGGAGCAGGGCCCATCGACCGACGCCGTTCCCGCGCCCGGCCAGGCGGCGCGCCAAAAGGCGGCCGGTTTTTGGAAGACCCTTCCCGACAAGGTCATCGACATCGTGGTGCCTTTCGGACAGAAGAGCTGGAAAAAACGGCTGATTCCCATCTTGGCCATGGCCGCGACGGCGGCGGGCGCGGCGTTCATGCCCAGCCTGCTCCCAATTATGGGAGGCTCCATGCTGGCTTTGAGCGGTGTTCTCTTGGCGCTGGCCCTGCCGCTTGCTTTTGGCTCCAAGAATAAAAAACTTCAATATGCCGGGAATCTGACGCTTGGGCTGATGCTTGCGGGCATGGAACTGACGCTGGCCGCCGGCGTCGGCGCGATCCTGGGGGCGCTCGCCTACGCGCCCGTGGCCGCGCACGCCGCGTCGGCGCTGGTGGCGAAGTCGGCGGTTCATGCGGCGGCGCATCCCCTTCTTAATGCCTTGGCCCCGGTCTTCAACTGGAGCCTCATCGGCGGGGCGCTGGCGACGATTGTCGGCGGCACGATCTTTGGAACGGTGGGCCATTTTGTAGACAAAGGCGCCCCGCATAAGCTTTGGAGCTTGGGCAGCGCCATCGAAGCCCGCGGCGCCATTTTGTCCATGGTCGCCGGGACGCTTGCCGGCGCTTTTTTCGGCGCGCTCCATCCGGCCGCTCTGCCCGCGGTCATGGCGGCTTTGGCGGCCCACATGACGTCGGCCCGCGCGACGCTCTCCGCCGGCCGTCTGGCGCTTTGGCTTCTGGGCGGCTTCGTCGTCTCGGATTTGGGCGACGTCGCCGCGCAGCGAATTATAGAAGGCAAGGAGGCGCTGCGCACCGGGCGCCCGGCCAGCCCGCGCCGCGAGAATCTGCTCGACATCGTCTCGGCGGCGCTGTTCTTGGGAGTTCCCGTCGCCGCCATGGCGCTGGCGGGATTTTTGGCGGGGGGAATCGTGGCCGCCGCCGCGTTGGGCGTCGGAGCCGCCCTCGGCGTGGCCGCGGGCGACCGCCTGGCCGCCAGCCCTAGCGCGGGACCGTTGATCCAGTATCCGCTGATTCTCGCGGGGGCCTATCTAGGCGCCCTTTTGGCCGTCCACGCGCTGCTGCTTCTCTAAGCCTGTTTCCACAGCGCCCGGCGCGCGGCCGGGGCCAGCCGGAAAAGGCCGCGGCGGCTCTCGGGCACCCTCGCCAAATCGCGCTTGGCGATGACCACGCTCGGGTAGACCTCGGCCAGGTTGGGGTCACGGTACCAGCCGCGGGTGAACACGAACATCAAGATGGCCCGCGGCTCGCGGGAAAAATTCGGCGTGCCGCGGTGGAAAATGCGGTAGTCGAAGAGAAACGCCTGCCCGAACTTCCCGGTCATCGCCGCGGCGCGAAAGCGGCGCGCGACGGCGGCCTCGCTCGGGGGCTTGGCCAGAAGCGCGGTCTTATGCGAGCCGGGCCAGAGCACGGTCGGTCCGTTGTCCTCGTCCACGTCGCACAGAGGCACGCATAGGGTGACCGCGTAGGGCGGCAGGCCAGAGAGGTCGCCCGCGAAGGCTTTTTTCCTCTTTCCAACGACGCGGTCAAAGCGCACGGGCCCGTCGATGTGCTGGTGCTGCGGGCTCGATCCGGGCAGGGAGACGACGGCTTCCAAGCTGCCGATGCAGTAGTCGCTTCCCAAAAGCGCCGCCATCATGCCCTGCAGCCGCCCATTGGCGTAGAAGCGCGGATCCAGGAACGGTCCCGAAAAGGGGAGAAGAGCGGCGTAGCGGCCGCCGATGTCGCGGACAAGCCCTCGCCGGCGCAGTTCGCCCGATTCGTGGCGGCGCACAACGTCTTGGCGCAGGCGCTTGAGGAGGCTCAAGGGAAAAAGATTTTTCAGCGCGACCGCGCCGTCTCGGTCCATCGCGCGCCGGACCCGCCGCAGCGCGCGCGGGGAGATGTTTCGGGCGTCTTTTTTCGTGAGGGCGACGGTCGCGACGGGCATTGGGGATTTCCTCGAGCGGACTATTCTAACAAAAAGCCTTTTCGGTTGGATTTTAGACGTCTCGAAACGAGTCCCTTGACTTTAGAGCGTTCGCGCCTCATAATTGGGTCGTGAGACGGAAATTTTTGATTTTCAAGGAGACTGGTATGCGCCGCTCTTTTTTGTTTGCCGCGTGTCTGACGATGTTGGCCTGCCCTTCGTTGCGGGCCCAAGAGGCGCAGGGCGCCAAGAACCCCAAGGTTCAAAAAGCCTTCAGCGAGTTGAACGCCTTTTTCGGGGTCAAACCCAGCCCGGGCGCCGTGGCCGCGGGACATGCGGCGGCCAGGCCTCTGGCTCGGCGGGCCGCCCGAACGGCGCTCGCCGTCAAGCCCGGGCTCTCCGAGAAGACGCTCAACGTGCCGTTGCTGGGCGCGGGCGCCGTGAGCGGCGCGGGCGCCTCTGGAGCCTTGAGCAATCTCGCGGGCAGCATCCGTTCGAAAGTGTCAGGCCTGGGCGACAAGCTGCGCAACAAGTGGGTCAACGGCAATATCCAGGATCGCATGGACGTCATCGCGGGCGGCGCGGTGCTCGTGGGCGGCGGGTTCGTCGTCGCCGCCGTGGCCGCGCCCGCGGCGGCGGGAACCGCGGCCGTCGGGGCGGTGACCTGCTTCGCGGGCGCCGCGGCCCTCCACTACGGCGCCCCTATCTTCCAGAGCATCCAGGACAAGCTGCACTCCGCCTTCGGGAACTGACGCGGCGTCCGGCGCCGCCGGCGCTAGAACTGGTAGTGGAAGCCCAGGGTCAGGATCGTATTTGAGCCCAGGAAGCCGAAGGCTGAGCTGCTCGTGGCGTAGGCGCTGGGGGCGGGCGAGAAGTGCTCGTAGCTCAGGGGGTTGAACTGGGCGAACCAGCGCAGCTGCGGAAAGTCCGCCAGGGCCGTCTCGAACCCGAGGCCGACCGAGACCGAGAGCGTGAAGGCCTTGCCGCTTTGGCCGTTGTCCACGACCGTGTTGCCGACTTTGCCGCCCGTAATCCAGGAGATTGACGGCAGGGCCTGCAGGTCGGCGTAGAACACCGAGCGTCCCGAGCGCTTGAGCGCGAACATGGGCTCGACGCCGAAGTCCGCCGCGAAAATGGAGTTGTGGGAGATGACGGGAAAGCCCAGGCCCGCGCCCACGTCCAAGCCCCAGCGGTCGTTAAACCAGTAGCGCGCCGTCACGTTGCCGGGGTCCTGCACATTCGCCTCGCCGCCCAGCTCCCGGTGGGTCCAGTCGAGGCCCAGGCCGAGCGTTCCCACGCCGTCGTCCTGGGCGTTGGCCGCCGCGGGCGCCTGGGCCGAGGCGAGGCCGGCGCCGGCGGCGCCGAGCAGAAAAACCGCGCACAACGTGGTTCCGAAAATTTTTTTCATGGGGGCTCCTCGCGCGACTGGGCCTACGATAGCAAATTAGGGCTTGCGGCGGGCCGGTCTAAATGCCGCCGCCTGCCGGCCGTTTGATAGAATAAAACCATGGTGGAGGGATATTACCGCAGCGTGCTCGATTGCTTGAGCGGCGGCTTCTTGGGCGTCGACGAGACCGGCCGCGTCGCCTACGGCAACGCCACCGCGGGGCGCATCCTGCACATCCCCATGGGCGCCGTCCTGGGCAAGCCTTACCTCCAGGCGCTCGAGCCCTATCCCGCCCTGTGCGACGTCATCAAAGACGCATTGGAATCCGGCCGCATCGTGCGCCGCGCCGAGGTCTCCGTCATGCACGGCGACGCGCGCATGACGATTGGCTACAGCACCATGCGGGTGCGGGGCCCGGGCGGCGAGAACTTGGGCGTCGGCGTCATCTTCCAGGATTTGACGCTGGCCTTGGCCCCAAAAACCGCCTAGTTCCTAGGACCCAAGTCGTCCAGGGCCCGAAGCCTCTGTCGGCAAGAAGGTCCGCGTCCTACAATAATTAGAGGATGCTAAACTGCATTTCCTTGCTGGCGCTGCTTCTCTCGCTTCCCGCCGCCGCGCAGTACCGCGCGGTTCCGGAGGACGCGCCCGCGGCCTTGTCCGCGGCGGTGGACGCAGTCCCCGTTGAATTTTCCGCCCTGCCCGATTTATCGGGCTTGTCTTTGCCGGAAAACGCCGTCCGAGTCGGCGTGCCGCACGTCGCTCCGATTGCCGTCGCTCCCTCCGCCGTCTCAGCCGCCGTTCCCGCGTCGGCCGTTTTAGCCCTCCCCGCGGAGGCGCCGGAAGTTTCCGCGCGGGCCGTCTCGCCTTCCGCCGCTCCGCGCGCGCCGCCGCGCCCGGCGCTGGCCGAGGCCTCGGCCCTTATTCCTGGCCGCGGCGGCTCACGCGGCTCGGCCCGCGAAAAATCCATCGACGTCTTCGACGGCGGGCGCCCGCTCAACGTTTTGACGGCCGGCGCCGAGGCCGTTCCCTTCATCAAGACCGGCGGCCTGGCCGACGTGGTCGACGCCCTCTCGCGCGGCTTGTCCGCGCGCGGCCACCGCGTGATGATGGTTTTGCCCAAGTACCGTGCGCTCAAATTGGGCGACGCGCGCTTCCATCCGGCCGGAGAAGTCTCGGTTCCCATAGGCGGCCGTGTCGAGAAGGCCAAGCTTCTGGCCGCCAACGTCAACGGCGTGGACGTCGTCCTCATTGATCACCCCGGTTATTACGACCGCCCGGGCGGCCCCTACCAGGGCGCGGCTTCCTCCTACAGCCAGGACGACAACGATGAGCGCTTCGCGTTCTTCGCGCGCGCGAGCCTGGAAGCCGCCAAGGCCTTGGGCTTTCGCCCGGACGTGGTCCACGCGCACGACTGGCACGCCGCGCTCATTCCGGCTTTTTTGGGGACGGCCTACGCCGCCGACCCGTTTTTCGCCAAGACCAAGACCGCGCTCACCATCCACAACCTTGCCTTCCAGGGCGTCTTTGGCCAAGACGCCGCGCGGCGGCTTGGCTTCCCGGACGCTTATCTTGAGCCCGCGGCGCCGCTCGAATATTGGGGCCGGACGAGCTACTTGAAAGCGGGCTTGGCCCTGGCCGACGCGGTCACCACCGTGAGCCCGACCTACGCCCGCGAAATTCTGGGCGAGAAGCTCGGCATGGGGATGGACGGCGTGCTGCGCGCGCGGCATGACGGCGTGCGCGGCATCTTAAACGGCATCGACATGGAGCTTTGGGACCCCGCGGCGGACGACGCTCTTCCGCGGCCTTATCCCGCCGAGAGCGCGGCCTCGGGCAAGGCCTTCAACAAGGCCTGGATGCAGAGGCGCCTGGGCTTGGACCCTCAGCCGGACGCGCCCCTTTTCGCGGTCGCCTCGCGCTTGTCGGAGCAAAAGGGCATCGACGTCATCGTCGCCGCCGTGGATGAGATGGTTGCCCGCGGCGCGCAGGTCGTCATCGCGGGCTCGGGCGACAAGGAGTTGGAAGAGGCCGTGGCCGCCGCGGTCTTGCGCCATCCGGGCCGGGTTGCCGCGCAGCCTTTCGATGAAACCTTCGTGCGCGTGGTCTACGCCGCCGCCGATTTTCTCCTGATGCCGTCCCGCTTCGAGCCCTGCGGGCTCTCCCAGCTCATCGGCCAGCGCTACGGCGCCCTGCCCTTGGTCACCCGCACCGGGGGCTTGTCCGACACCGTCACGGACCTGCGCGAAGACGCGGACCGCGGCGACGGCCTCGCGATTAAGGAACTCGGCGTGCCGGGCCTCATGGATGCCGTGGACGCCGCCATCGCGCTTTACCGAGCGCCCGGGACGCTGGCCGCCGCGCGCCAAACGGCCATGGCCAAGGACTCCTCTTGGGGAAAAGCGCTTGACGCCTACGAGGCCCTTTACCGCGAACTTGTGACGCGGCGTTAAAAGTTCTCGGGCCTTGCCGGCGCGGCCTGATTTCTTATTGCGCCCAGTCCTGCTGATGGACGACGCTTGACGCCTGCGTCTGGCCTTCCTTCATCCTCTCGCGCAAAGACGCCGCGGCAAGCCAGCTCCAGTCCGCGCCGCACAGGGCGGGGGATTTGGCGGCTTGGCCCATGACTTTGGAGAGCTTCCTGCAGTTCTGGGCGTAATCGTAGCGCAGCCCGGAGAATTCCTCGAGCTGCCGGTCGGACATCTTGAGCGCGAGCTTGGCCTCCGCGGGGCTCAAAAAACTCCAGTCCTTGGCGCAGGACCCGTCTTGGCCGCCCGCCGCGCAGTCCCGGAGCGCGTCCTGCCGCGCGCGCTCGGCCTTGAGCGCCCTGCTCACGCTGGCGATTTTCTTGGCCCGCGGCGCCGCGGGCGTTCCGGCCGCATGGGCCCACGACGCGCAAACTGCGACGGCAAATCCGGCGATGACGGCGTGCGTCCTCTTCATCATTCCAAATCTCCTTGAAATAAAATCGAACCGCGGTCATAGCGTAAACCCGGTTCTGGTTTTTGTCAAGCGCCGCGCCGTGACGAGCCGCGAGACCGCCCTTCCGCGGCTTTGCTACAATCCCTTCCTGGCGGGCCTTATATAAGGAGGGGGAATGAAAATCCGGGAAAAACTGGGCCTGGCGCTCGTCGCCGCGGCCGTGATTCTGGCGGCGTTCCGCGCGGGGCGGCTATTGACGGAAAAGCCGCGGGCGCTGACTCCCGAGCCGCCGCCCATCCCGGCCCGGCAGCTGCTGCCCACGGGCATGGCCATCACGCCCCTGGCCGCGCCCGGCTCGTATTTCATCCCGCTTGATCCCGGTCTGCCCGGCCTGCCCGATTACCGCGCGGGCCAGCCGGTCACCGAGGTCAAAAGCCCGGACGGCAGGACGCTATTGGTGCTCACCAGCGGGTACAACCGCCTCAATTCCCGCGCGGGCCGCGAGATTGCGGCGGATTCCGAGGAGTACGCGTTTCTCTTCGACATTTCCGGAATAGTGCCGCGCCAACTCCAGGCCCTGCGCGTGCCCAACACTTTCGACGGCGCCGCCTGGAATCCGGACGGCCAAGAGTTCTACGTCTCGGGCGGCGACGACGACAATGTGCACGTTTTCTCCCGGCAGAATGGCGTCTGGGCCGAGGACGGCGCGCCCATCGCCCTGGGGCACGAAAAGGGCCTGGGCATCGACGTCGAGCCCGAGGCGGCGGGCCTGGCCGTGACCGCCGACGGCCAAAAGATCGTCGTGGCCAATTTCGAGAACGACTCCTTGAGCGTCGTCGACGTCAAGTCCCGGCGAAAAATCGCGGAGCTGGATTTGCGGCCGGGAAAAATCAACCCGCGCCTGACGGGCGTGCCCGGCGGGGAGTTTCCCTTCTGGGTCGCCATTCGCGGCGACGACATGGCCTACGTGTCTAGCCCGCGCGACCGGCAAATCGTGGCCGTGGACATTTCCGGCGCCGCGCCCAAGGTCGTCCGGCGCATCGCCGTTCCCGGCGAGCCCAATAAGATGATTTTCAACCGCGCGCAGAATCTTCTCTTCGCGGCGCTGGGCACGGACGACGCCGTGGCCGTCATCGACGCGCGCGCCAACCGCCTCTCGGGCGTCATCGGCACCACCGCGCCCAAGTCCATTTTCTCCAACCCCATGGACTTGCGGGGCAGCAACCCCAACGGCTTGGCGCTCTCGCAGGACGAAAAGACCCTCTACGTCAGCAACGGCGGCGCCAATTCTATCGCGGTCATCAGGCTCGCGGCGAGCCGCGCGGGCAAAGTTTCGGGCCAAGTCGCGGGCTTAATTCCCACGGCGTGGTACCCGAGCGCGGTGAGCCTCGGCCCCGACGGAAAGACGCTCTACGTCGCCAACACGCACAGCGTGCCCGGCCCCAACGCCGGCGGCTGCCGCGGCACGCTTTCAACCGCGCGCGGGTCCTTGGACGCCTGCCGCGGGCAAAACCAGTTCATCCTCCAGCTCTCCAAGGGCGGCTTTGCGGCCGTGCCCGTGCCCGGCGCGCAAGAGCTCGCGGCCCTGACCATGCAGGTCGCGGACAACGATCACTACGTCCCCGACGCCCGGCGCGCGGCGGACGCGGCCATGATGGCCTTTTTGCGCGGGCGCATCAAGCACGTCATCTACATCATCAAGGAAAACCGCACCTACGATCAGATGCTGGGCGATTTGCCGGAGGGAAACGGCGACCCGAGCCTGGCCGTGTTCCCGCGGCCCTTGACCCCGAATCAGCACCAGTTGGCGCTGGACTTCGTGGACATGGATAATTTTTACGACAGCGGCGAGGTCAGCGGCAACGGCTGGAACTGGTCGACCGCGGGGCGCGCCACGCAGATGGTCGAGGCCGCCATTCCCGTCTATTACGCCGGGCGGGGCCTGAGCTACGACTTCGAGGGGGGCAGCCGGAACGTCAACGTGGGATTTGCCACGGTGGCCGAGCGCCGCGCGGCCAACCCGCAGACGCCCGACGACCCGAATCTTCTGCCCGGCACCGCGGACGTGGACGCCCCCGACGGTCCGGACGACGAGGCGGGCATGGGCTATTTGTGGGACGCGGCCCTGCGCGCGAAGTTGAGCGTGCGCAACTATGGATTTTTCCTGGACCTCTCGCGCTACTACGACAAGCCCGGCACGCCGGGCTACTTGAGGCTCATGACCAATCCTTACGCCGCGCGCACGCGCGTGGCCTTTCCCACCAAGCCGGAGCTCATGGCCGTCACCGATCCGTATTTCCGCGGCTTCGACCTGCGCTTTCCGGATTATTGGCGCTTCAAGGAATGGGATCGGGAGTTCCGCCATTACGAAGCAGAGGGACGGCTGCCGAATTTGGAGATGGTGCGCCTGATGCGCGATCATACCGGCGAGTTCGGCCGGGCCATCGACCGCGCGGGCACGCTCGAGGACGAGGTCTCCGACAACGACTACGCCGTGGGCTTGGTGGCGCAGGCGGTGGCCGAGAGCCCCTTTCGAAACAACACGCTTATCTTCGTGGTCGAGGACGACGCGCAGAACGGGGCGGACCACGTCGACGCGCACCGCAGCCTGGCCCTGGTCATCGGGCCCTACGTCAAACGGCATGAGGTGGTCTCCACGCACTACACCACGGTCAATCTGCTGCGCACCATCGAGGCCGTGCTGGGCTTAAAGCCCCTGGGCATCAACGACGCCGTGGAAGAGCCCATGGCGGACGTTTTCACAAAGACGCTCTCGCCCTGGAGCTACGCCGCGCTCGTTCCCGAGGTGCTGCGCGCGACCGCGCTGCCCCTGCCGCCCGAGACGCCCGCGGAAAAGGCCGCGGCCGCCACGCCCGAGGGCCGGCTCTACGCCAAGTCGCGCCACGGCGCCGCCTATTGGGCCGCCAAGACGCGCGGCTTTGACTTCGAGGTCGAGGACAAGATCAACTCGGCGCTCTTCAACCGCATCGTCTGGCGCGGCATGATGGGCGAAGGCGTTCCTTACCCGACCGAGCGCGACGGCCGGGATCTGCGGCATCACCGCAAGGAGCTGCTGGAAAAATACTGGGCCGCGAAGCGCTCCCTTTAAGCGGCCCTCGGACTAGCGCGGCGGCTCTAGGCCGTTTTGGCGCCCGCCACCGCGGCCACGGTCTCGGCGAGCTCGGTTTGGCCGCGCGCCATGCGGTCGCCCTTGGGCTTGATGAGGCCCTTCTCGAAGCCCTCGTACATTTCCGCGAAGACTTTCGCGAGATGCTCCGGCAGGCCGCCCTGCATCATGGCCTGCACGCGCCCGGCCGCGGGGACGTCGACGACCTTGAGCTCCTTGCCCAGGGCCTGGCCCAAAAGCCGCGCGGCCTGGCGGTTGGAGTAGCTCGGTCCCTCCAGGTCCACCACCTCGCTCTTGGCGGGCTTATTAAGGAGGGAGGCCGCGGCCAGCGCGCCGATGTCCTTGGTCGCGATCATGGGAAAGGCGTAGTCGGCCGAGGCCGTCATGTTGGGGAAGATGCCGGCCTGGCGCGCCGGGGCCAGGACGTTGGCGACGTTTTCCTGGAAGTAGCAGGCGCGGATGGCGGTCAAAATCGCGCCGGTTTCGCGCAGGGCGTTTTCAAGATAGTGCAGGCCGCGGATGGGGCCGGTGCCGGAGGGCAAGTCCGCGCCCACGGAGGAGAGCATGACCACGTGCGGCACGCCCGAGGCCTTGACCGCGGCCGCGATGGAGTCCGCGGTCTTGGTCTGCGCGGCGTAGAGGTCCGGCGCGGCGTAGTTGGGGGGAATCATGGCGAAAAATCCCGCGGCGCCCTTCAAGGCGGAGGCCAGAAACGCGCTGTCGTCCAGGCTGCCCACGGCCGCCTGCGCGCCCCGCTTGGTCAAAGCCTCGGCCTTGGCCGCGTCGCGCACGACGACCTTCACCGGCTGCTTCTTGGCCAGCAGTTCCTTGGCCGCGGCCGACCCGACGTGCCCCGTCGCTCCCGAGATGACAAACATGGCGTGCGCCTCCTTGAAATAAAATGTCCGCCGCCTTCATTATGCAAAACCTTGCGATGGATTTCGAATCCGGCGCAGGCCCTCGTAGAGGGCGACGGCCGCGGCGCTGGATAAATTCAAGGAGCGCACGTCCGGGCCGACGGGAATTTGGTAGAGGCGGTCCGCGAACTTCTTCAAGACGTCCTTGGGCAGGCCCGCGGATTCGCGTCCGAAAACAAGATAGCTCTCGCTCTCGTAGCGCGCGTCCCAAAAGGGCATCGTGGCCCGGGCCGAGAAAAAAAGCAGCGAGGCGTTCGGGGGCAGGGAAGAGAAAAAGTCGTCCAGGCTCTCGTGGCGGACCAGCTTTAATTTGGGCCAGTAGTCCAGGCCCGAGCGCCTGATTTCGGCGGCGTCCAGGCTAAAGCCCAGCTTCCCCGCCAGGTGCAGCGTCGTTCCGGTCGCGACGCAGGTGCGCCCGATGTTGCCGGTGTTCCAATGAATCTCGGGCTCGACCAGGACGATATGCACGGCGGCGGGGCTAATGTCCCCGGTAGCGGCGGAGCGCTTCGTCGTATTCCTGCTTGGTGCCGTCGGCGTAGCGCCGCCAGCGCACGATCGAGGCCGGGTCCGGCGCGGAGCTTGAAGGGCGGGTCAGCGTCAAGGTTTCGAGATCCCGTTCATGCCTGCCGGCGTCAAAGTTCAGCGTCCAGCCCGAGGCGAGCAGGCGCTCGACGACCCGCCCCAGTTGGTCGATTAAATTGATTTTCTGCCCGAGGGATTTGTCGGTCTGCAGGAGCAGGACGCCGCCGGGCGCGATCCATTCCGTCATCCGCTCGAGCGGCCCGGCGAAGTTCTGCACGTAGGACCAGACGTTCTTGGCGCGCAAAACCGCGATGGGCGTGGGCGGGCGCGCCAGCTGGCGCACGTCGGCGCGCACGATTTCGATGGGCGCGGCCGCGCCGGCCGACGCGAGCATCCGCCTGGTCTCGTTGAGATACTCGACGACGTAGGGCGAGGAATCGAAAAATTTATACGCCAGCTTCGGGTTGAGCCGGCCCATCATCAAATGAGCGGCGTTGGGGCCGGCGGCCAAATCCCAGTACTCGCCGCGCTCCAGGGGGGCGGCGGGAAGCTGGTGGCCCAAATCGCGCTGCCGCCACGCGGCCGCGAAGTCCCGGAAGGCGCCATGCTTGGCCAAAAGCTCGACGAATCGGGCGGCCGCGGGGTCTCGGTCGGCCCGATCGGCGAAATCGAGGATGTTCTTGGCCGCTCCCTTTAGCATCCGCCACAGGAGCCCGGTGGAGGGCGGCACCGGCACTATGTGCTCGAAATCGTGCTTGCCGGGCTCGAGCTGGGAGAAGACGTCGCTCTTGACGACCCCGCCGGCGAAATCGGAAAAGCGCAGGCCGAGCATGCCGGCCGCATTGAGGGCCGGGGAATGGGGGTTGGCCCGGGCGAAAATCGTTTCGGCTTCGTCCGGCGCGAAGCTCGGGGCCTCGCCGTCAAAGCCCGTGGTGAGGGCATTTTCTTCATAGGTCGCGGGGCCGGCCAGGCGTTCGGCCTGGGCCAGGGGCGTCCGCGCGGGCCGGGCCTGCTCCGGGGCCGCGGCCCCGGCCGCGGGCGCATTTTCCCGAAGCGCGTCCGGGACTGCGCGGCCTACGTCCGCGAGCGCGGCTTCGCCGGACTCGGGGGTCCGGATCGGGGAGGCTTTAATCGGGGCGGCCGCGGCGGCTGCGGGCGCGCGGACCGCTTGCGGAAGAGTCTCGGCGCTTTCCGGAATTCGCGCGGGAAGCGGCGCGGCCGCCGGGGCGCCAAGGCCGTCTTGGCCGCTGAGCCCGCCCGGATTTTCCAGCGGCGCGATTTGGGCGGAAAAAATCCGCGTCCCGAATGACTCCGGAACGGGGGAGACGACCGCGGCGCCGGCGGGGGCCGCGTCCGCGGCTTCTTCCTGGGCCAGGACCGCCGGCGACCAGAAAACGGCCAAGACCAGCGCGGCGCTCAGAACCCGGCGGCATCGCCCGAGCCGCCGGCTCATCGTCCCGGTTTCCATGAATTAAGTGTAGAGCCCGGCGGCCCGCTTGGCATGGGCCTTCTGGGGAAGCGGCGAGGGGGTCTTATGCGCGGGAGCGCGGCCCGGCGATCACCTCAGGTCGAAGCGGTCGAGGTTCATCACCTTGTCCCAGGCCGCGACGAAGTCTTGCACGAACTTCTTGGCCGCGTCCGCGCTCGCGTAGACCTCGGAGAGCGCGCGCAGCTCCGAGTTCGAGCCGAAGATCAAATCAACCCGCGTGGCGGTCCACTTGACCTTGCCCGTGGCGCGGTCGCGGCCCTCGAAGACCTCGGCGTCCGGCGAGAGCGGCGTCCACTCCGTGCCCATGTCGAGCAGATTTGTGAAGAAGTCGTTGGTCAGCGCCTCGGGCCGCTTGGTGAAGACCCCGTGCCGGGACTGCCCGTGATTGGCGCCCAAGACGCGCAGGCCGCCGACAAGCGCCGCCATCTCGGGCGCGGTCAGCGTCAGGAGCTGGGCCTTGTCGACGAGCAGTTCCTCGGCCGACACGGAGAACTTGGCCTTGAGGTAGTTGCGAAAGCCGTCCGCGGCGGGCTCCAGGACGGCGAAGGCCGC
>Ga0307372_10002478_pt1 | contig 30461 bp, 26 predicted proteins | sample OX1MG_FD_202533 | JGI IMG/M metagenome (GOLD analysis project Ga0307372, IMG submission 202533) | Soil microbial communities from Risofladan, Vaasa, Finland - OX-1 | ecosystem: Environmental > Terrestrial > Soil > Coastal area > Acid sulfate soil | place: Finland: Risofladan, Vaasa | collected... | reverse complement strand
GCATGGCAGATTCTGTCCGGGTGCCTGGGTTGGTGTCAGCACCCAATCTCTAGGCGATTCCAGACACTTGTACCATGCCCGTCAGCGAATCCCTGCTATGCGGTGAATAAGATGGGCTAGTGCCCTGTGTCACTCATGGCGCAGGGGAAAATCCGGGAGGCCGACCGAACTGAATGGCTATGCCGCGTCTGGCCTGGCACGGGATTTCCGGCCGGCACGAATCAGTGCAGCGGGGCCAGCCATGCTCTGGCCCCGTTCGTTCAGGCATAAGAGAATTGATGCGCCCGGATAGCGGGCGGCCCGGTGATAGCGGGCGGCCCGGTCGGCGGACCTGTGGCCGCACGCGCAAAGACCTGCCGGCGGAACGCCTGCGGCAGTGCAGGCTCGGCGGCGGAACGCACAATGTTCCTGGGTGCCGGCGATGCGGCAGCCGCCTGCGGCGACAGCAGCAAGGCCATTGCCGCGGCTGCCGGAGCCGGCGTGGTCTCTCCGATTATCCCCGGCAAGATGGCGGGGTTTTCCCACCATTGCAGCCCGCACGGCCTGGCGCCGGCGCGGAACCCCTTCGTGCTGCCGCCAAACGCCACGATGGTGCGGGCCAGGTACGGCCAGTCCGGGTGGCCCGGCCCGATGCCGCGGCGCTGGCACATCCAGGCGATGGCGTTGCCGAACGGGCCGCGGGTCGATGCGGCGAGGGCCTGCGCCGAGGCCGGCGGCAGGTCTGGCCGGTCGTGCCACCAGGATGGCAGCCGGGAGCGGCCCGAGCATGCGGCGAGCATGCGCTCGAGCATGAAGCGGATGACCAGCGCGAGGAGATGGGCGACCCACTCGGGCAGGAGCGCGGGCGCGTCCAGGGCGGCCCGATCCGCATCGGGGGCACAGACGTCGGCCGGAGTCGTGAGTGGATCGTGCATCATGGCGGGACGGATACGGAGCGGTCTTTCGTGGCGGGTTGCGTAGCGCGCATGGCGTGTAGCATGGCGGAGGGTGTGTGTCAATGGTAATAACTGGATATGTCAGAGATACGCACGCGCGCCGCGGCTGTGGCGAGGCTCGCCCGGTGGATCGGTTCGCGCGGCGGTCCGGGCAGAGCGGCCCGGTGGATCGGTTCGCGCGGCGGTCCGGGCAGATCGGGCGGCTTCCACAGGCACTGCCGGTGTTGCCGGAGCGAGCGGTTCAGATCTCGACCGCAGAATCAGTGACGGGCGGCACTACTGCCTCGGTGCGGGGAACAGGTATTTTCCCATCAGGATCGTCAGCGCACCAAGCTGGACAGTCGTGGCACCGACCAGCGTCATGAGCAATGGGCTGGTGATGATGCGATCGGAAGCCGCGTAAACCTTGTTCTGCAACGCGGCCATCTCCTGGTTGAACATCAACCAGACGCCAGCCAGCACGATGCCGTTGGCGATGACGAAGCTAGCGACGATTGCAATGGCCCCCAGCTCCGCAGCCTGGCATCGGATAGCGCTATTCGATCCTGGACGGTGAGGTTGGAGGCCAATAGGCCAAGCGAGTTGGCCGGCACGGCTTCATCGCGGAGGGTCAAACCGACTGGCGCAGCCGATGCGATCATGCTCAGGGAACTTGGCGGCATTGCATCAGGTGCGGGTGTCTGATCCGGTTTCGCCGCGGTGGCACCGCCCTGCATTGCCGTCTCCTACCGGGCGAGGTCGATCTTCGTATTGCCCCCCGGGCCCGACAAGACGATCACAGTGCCGTCGCCCGCATATCTTTGTGCCTCATCGGCCAACGCTAACGCACGGCTGATGACTTCGGCGGTCGAGTTGACCCGAAACGCCTTTTTCAGGCGGTCGATTGCCTCTTCGGTGCTGGGGGGGAATTCAAGTGTCTGGGTTGCCATGGCAATCGGTGATCTCCCCGCGCCGGCAAATCTGGGTGTTTGCGAATGGTTACGCAAGGGGAACTCGAAACCGGCCTATCGCTCCGTTTCATCCGCGTCCGGCTCCACCGCGATATCCGGGCCGATGCCGTCGGCGTCGTCCTCGAGGTCGGCGGCATCCTCCAGCACGTCTTCCTCCTCCACGTCCTCGACGCCTTCCACCTCGATGTCGGCTTCCTCGACTCCGGGAGCCGGCACCGGCTTCTTCGGCCGGCGGTCCTCGACCACGTTACCCCCGCCGGTGCGCCGCGGCCGGGGCTGTTCCACCGGTTGCTCGGTGCCGCATTTCGGGCACACCGCCGGTTGCTTGGTCAGGTCGTAGAAGCGGGCGCCACAGGAGACGCAGACGCGCTTGGTGCCGAGTTCTGGCTTCGCCATCGGGCAGGGGCCTTGTCAATCGGTCTGGGAAAGCGCGCGGCCATGCCATCGTGGCGGGCGGCTGTCAAATCGCTTTCCCCCGTGCTAAGCGCGCGACCGACCCAGGAACCCGCCGCATGGATGCCATCCCCCGCAAGCTGATCTCGCATCGTGCCGCCGCACCGCTCGCCGGCAGCATCGCCGTGCCGGGCGACAAGTCGATCAGCCACCGCGCGCTGATGTTCGGCGCCCTGGCGGTGGGCGAGACGCGCATCGCCGGCCTGCTGCAAGGCGAAGACGTGCTGCGCACCGCCGCCGCCATGCGCGCGCTCGGCGCCGAGGTGGCACTGGACGCGGACGGCACGTGGCGGGTCGCCGGGCGCGGCGTCGGTGGACTGGTCGAGCCGGCCGACGTGCTGGACATGGGCAATTCCGGCACCGCCGCGCGATTGCTCTGCGGCATCCTGGCCAGCCACCCGGTGTTCGCGGTGATGACGGGCGATGCCAGCCTGCGCCGGCGGCCGATGCGCCGGGTCACCGAGCCGCTGGCCGCCTGCGGCGCTCGTTTCGCCACGCGCGAGGGCGGCCGGCTGCCGCTGGCGGTGGAAGGCGCGCGCGACGCCCTGCCGCTGGACTATCGCGTGCCGGTGCCCTCGGCGCAGGTGAAATCCGCCCTGCTGCTGTGCGGGCTGAACGCCCCCGGCATCACCCGGGTGGAAGAGCCCGAGGCCACGCGCGACCACACCGAGAACATGCTGCGGCATTTCGGCGCCAGTGTGCGGGTGGAAGCCGACTTGCGCCGCCGCGTCATTGAGTTGCAAGGCCAGCCGGAGCTGCGCGCCGCCGACATTGCCGTGCCGGGCGATCCGTCCTCCGCCGCGTTCCTGATCGCCGCGGCGCTGCTGGTGCCGGGGTCGCGGCTGACCATCCCGGGGGTCGGGCTGAACCCGCTGCGCTGCGGCCTGTTCGCCACGCTGGCCGAGATGGGCGCCGACATCGTCACGGAGAACCCCCGGGTGCAGGGCGGCGAGCCGGTCGGCGACCTGGTCGTCACCCACGGCCCGCTGCGTGGCGTGGACGTGCCGTGGGAGCAGGCGCCGAGCATGATCGACGAATATCCAGTGCTGGCAGTGATCGCCGCCGTGGCCTCGGGCACGACGCGCATGCGCGGGCTGAAGGAGCTGCGGGTGAAGGAGAGCGACCGGGTGGCCGCCACCGCGGCACTGCTGGCCGCCAACGGTGTCCGCGTCGAAGTGGACGGCGACGACCTCATCGTGCATGGCAACGGGCGACCGCCGGCGGGCGGCGGGGTGGTGGCGACCCACATGGATCATCGCATTGCCATGGCGGCGCTGACGCTCGGGGTGGCGACGGAACAGCCGGTGGTGGTGGACGATGCGGCGTGCATCGACACCAGCTTTCCGGAGTTCGTGGCGCTGATGAACCGCGCCGGTGCGAGGCTGGCGGCGGCGTGACCGGCGGGCCGATCATCGCCATCGACGGGCCGGCCGCGGCCGGCAAGGGCACGCTGGCGCGGCGCATCGCGGCGGCGCTGGGACTGCCGTATCTGGACACCGGATTGCTGTATCGCGCGGTCGGGCGGCGCGTGCTGGACGCGGGCGGCGCGCCGGCCGACCCGGCGGCGGCGGAGGCCGTCGCGCGCGCGCTGGTGCCGGCCGATCTGGAACGGACCGACCTGCGCGGACCCCAGGCGGATGCCGCCGCCGCCGCCGTGGCCGCGATCCCCGCCGTGCGCGCGGCGCTGCTGGCGTTCCAGCGCGGCTTCGGGGCGGCGCACGGGGCGGTGCTGGACGGCCGCGACATCGGCACGGTGATCTTCCCGGATGCGGGCGTAAAACTGTTCGTCACTGCCAGCCTGGAGGAGCGGGCCCGCCGCCGCTGGCGGGAGTTGCAGGCGAAGGGCGTGGCGGCCGAGCTGGGGACGGTGGAGCAGGACATGCGGGCGCGCGACGCGCAGGATGCGGCGCGGATGGCGGCGCCGCTGCGGCCGGCCGAGGATGCGGTGCTGCTGGATACGACGCGGCTGGATGCGGAGGCGGCGTTCCGGGCGGCCATGGCCGCGGTGCGGCAGCTTCTGCCATCCGCCGCCGGCGCGCGCGGGGAGGCGGTGCTGCGGCGTGACCGGGGTGGGCATGCGCCCGAGGTGTCGCCCGTATCTTCTGGTGCATGAGGTCTTTGCCGTCGCGGCGCTTGCTGGGGGTGGGCTGTCGGGTTGGCGTGGGGTGCTGGGGCGTGGGCGGCTGGGGTGGCGTACGGCGGGCGTGATTTGGTGCATGGGGTCTTTGCCATCGCGGCGCTTGCTGGGGGTGGGCTGTCTGGTTGGTGTGGGGTGCTGGGGCATGGGCGGCTGGGGTGGCGTGCGGCGGGCGTGATTTGGTGCATGGGGTCTTTGCCGTCGTGGCGCTTGCTGGGGGTGGGCTGCCCGCTGGGCATGGGGTGTTGCCGCGTCGGCGGTGGGGTGCCGTACCGCCGGCGAGAATTGGTGCATGGGGTCCTTGCCGCCGTGGTGCTCGCCGACAGCTTCGGGGTCCGCCACCGATCGAACTGCTGCCGCGGTGCAAGAGGTGCCTCCCACCAGCGGGGGCGTCGGCAGGGCCGCCGGCGAGGACCTGATTTGGTGCATGGGGTTCTGACTGCCCTCGGGCGCCATGCCGCTGGTCGGGAGTCTGCGACACGGCGCCATCACCATGCGGGCGGCCTTTCGGATCGCGCGCCCCTGGGGGGATGGCGTCCGCCACGGCTGCGCTTCCGATCGGTTGGCCGCCTGGTTGTCCGGGGCGACCGCTTCGATGGGCATGGGAGGGCGCCTGCCGGCGGCGTGGCGGCGGCTCGGCTGGAGCAGTTGAGGCCGGACGATCCGGAGGTTCCGGGGCCTGCCGGGTGGTGCGCTTGTGTCGGGGTTGGCTCGGGCGGCGGCTGGCTCCGCCGTGGGGCGGTGGGGGTCGTGGCCCGCCGCGGGTCGGGGCCGCGACGCTGCCGCGGCGGCCGATGGCGGGAGCAGATCGGGCGGGGGAAAACGTGGCGGAGTGCGTGGCCGGCGGCTGGGGGATGATGGGAACGCGGATTTTGGCTGGTGCGTGAGGAGGCATGGCGGGGATTCCGTGCAGGGCTGGAATGACGCGGCTGAAACTATTCAGTGTGGGGGTGACTGGCCGGGATGTCAAGGAAATAATGCCTTGATGACGGGAATGATCGCCTGCGAGATCCTTGGTCATGGTGGTGGAATGTTCCGGCCGGCCTGACAGCCACACACGATGGCCTGGCCCGGCCCGCGGCCTGGTTTTTTTCTGCGCGCGTCCGATGGTCCAGAGGGAGCCATTTTGGGCCATGGCGGTGCAGCCGCAGTTGCTGGCTGACTCCGCGGAACTCCGTGCGCATTCGTGAAACTCGGTGTCCGCTTGATCGCTTTGCCGCGGCCCGCACAGTGCCCTCAATCAATGGCAGAAATGGGCAAGCTGGCCCAAGTCATGCCTGCCGCGTGGAACGCCCTGCAATGGGGCGCGACCCTCCGTGCCAATGAAGATAAGACACCAGACCCCCGGGAATTTAGACTTGAGGGCGCGGAAGGATTACCACGCACATGCCCATGCTCCAGACAGCGATCGATGCCGAGGCGGGCGGCGCGGCGCACGCCCGATGACATGAGCGCGGACGCGATCATAGTGCGTTGCGTGGACATGACGCATCGCACGTGGCTCGGGCTGAACGAGCAGCGGGCGAAGTATCGCCGGGCGTGGAGCGCGTTCTTCCAGGAGTGGGACGTGCTGCTGTGCCCGCCGATCGCCACCGCCGCGTTGCCGCACATGCAGGAGGGCAACACCTGGGACCGCACCGTGCCGGTGAACGGACGCGCGATCCCGTACAACGACATGCTGTTCTGGCCGGGCCTCACCGACGGGTATCACCTGCCGGCGTCGATCGCGCCTCTGGGGTTCACGCGTGCCGGCCTGCCGCTCGGCGTGCAGATCGCCGGACCGATCTACGGCGATCGCACAACGATCGCGGTGGCGGGAATGCTGGGACAGGCGTGGCTGGGGTTCAAGGCGCCGGACGGCGCGGTTTCGCCACCGGCTTCTTCGTCTATTTCAACCGCAACAAGCGCTGTATCTGCATCGACCTGAAAACGCCCGCTGGGTTGTCGGTCGCCAGGGACATGGTGCGCAACGCCGACGCGTTGATCGAGAATTTCGGGCCCGGCACGATGGACCGGCTGGGCCTGGGCTGGGACACGGTGCACGAGCTGAATCCGCGGCTGGCGTATCTGGCGATGAAGGGCTTTTTGCCCGGCCCGTACGAGCATCGCCCGTCGCTCGACGAACTGGCGCAGTTCATGAGCGGACTGGCCCACATGACCGGCCCGCCCGGTCAGCCGCTGCGTGCCGGCGCCTCGGTGATCGACATCATGGGCGGGGTGATGGGCGTGAGCAGCCTGCTGGCGGCGCTGCGCCAACGCGACCGCGACGGCATCGGCCGCAAGGTCACCAGCGCGCTGTTCGAATCGCCGGCGTTCATGGTGGCGCAGCACATGGCGGGCGAGGCGGCGCCTGGGGAATCTACGAGACCTTCCCGACGAAAAACGGGGAAAAGCTGTTCATCGGGATCGCCTCCGACAACCACTGGCGGACCTTCTGCCGGGATTTCGGCCGGCCGGACCTGTTCGCCGACACGCGCTTCACCAGCAATGCCGACCGGGTCGCCAATCGCCCCGCGCTGCGCGAATCCATCGCCGCCATTGCACTTGGGTACGACATCGCCACGCTCGAACGCATGATGGACGCGGCGAACATCCCGTTCTCGCCGGTGCGCACGCCATCGGATCTGTTCGACGATCCGCAGATGAACGCGCATGGCCGGATGCTGCCGATCCGCATGCCGCGCGGCAACGTGGCGAAGCTGCCGACCACGCCGATCTGCTTTGACGACGAAGCGCCCGGGTTGCGCCGCCAGCCCCCGGCGGCGGGTGAGCATACCCAGGAGGTGCTGCACGCCCTGGGCTACACAAAAGAGCAGATCGCGGCGTTGCGCGCCGGCGGTGCGGTGAGCTGACGCGGGCCGGCGACTGCGTGCGGCGGTTAGCGGCGGCGGTGTGTTGCGGGCGAGCGCGCCACCGCGACCGGTGCCGACCATGCCTGCCCGTGGGTTACCGGCTTTTCCGGCCGCGGCTCTGGTTCCGGTCGGCATCGGCTGCACCGGGGACGGCGCTCGCCGCCCCAGCTACCGCCCGATAATTCTTCGGGCGATCACCATGCGGTGGACTTCCGACGGGCCCTCATAGACCCGCATCGTGCGCACCTTTTGCATCATCAACTGCAGCGGCAGCTCCTTCGCGACGCCCATCGCGCCGAAGGTCTGCATGGCATGGTCGATCGTCTCGGTGGCCATTTCGGTGCCGTACAGCTTTACCATCGAGGCCTCGGTGCGCACGTCCTTGCCGGCATCCGCCTTGGTCGCCGCGTCGTAAACCATCAGTCGGCAGGCATGGATTTTCATCGCTGCCTCGGCGATCCACCACTGGATGGCCTGCCGGTCCGCCAATCGCGCGCCGAAGGTGACGCGCTGTTTCGCGTGTTCCACCATCATGTCCAGCGCGCGCCGCGTCATGCCGATGCACCAGGCGCCGATCTGGACGCGCCGCACCGTCAGGCGCAATTGCATCGGTGCGAAGCCCTTGCCGATCTGGCCGAGCACCTGCGTCTCCGGGATGCGGCAATCCTCGAACACCAGTTCGTAGGTGCGCTGGCCGCCGAGCATGGGAATCTCGCGCTCGATGATGAAGCCCTTGGTGCCGCGTTCGACGATGAATGCGGTGACGCCCTCATGCCGCTTGCCGTCGCCGGTGCGCGCCATGACGATGACGAAATCGGCTTGCGGCACACGGCTGACCCATATTTTCCTCCCGTTGATCACCCAGTCGCCGCCGTCCTTGACGGCGCGGGTGGTCATGCCGGCCGGATCGGCGCCGGCGCCTGGCTCGGAAATCGCGATCGCCGATTGCGCCTCGCCGCGCGCATATGGTTCCAGGTATTTGCGGCGCTGCTCGGCGTTGGCGACGGCGGTCAGCATGTGCAGGTTGGGGCTGTCCGGCGGGAAAATGAACGGCGTGCAGGTGCGGCCTTGTTCTTCATAGACTCCCACCAGCGCGACGGTCGGCAGGTTGGCGCCGCCGAATTCCTCCGGCACGTCGAGGCCCCACAGCCCGAGTTCGCGGCACTTCTCGAGCAGGGGCTTTTCTTCGTCCTCGGTGAGGGCGGATTTCTGGCCGGATGTTTCGCGCGCGAGCACCGCCTTTTCCAACGGCATCAGGTCTCGATCGACGAACTTCGCCACCAGGTCCTGCAGCATACGGTGCTCTTCGGAGAGTTCGAACATGGTCCATTCCGTTCTGCGAATGCGATTGGCCGCTATGACTCCCCCTCCCCCAACCTTGAGCCGCTTCGCGGCTCAAGGTTGGGGGAGGGGGAGCATTCGTGCGTCAGTCCTTCAGCGTGACCAGGGCGTCGGCGATGGTCAGCCCCGATCCGTCGGCATGCAGGATCACCGGATTGAATTCCATTTCGGCGATCCGGTCGGCATGGGCCAGCGCCGCTTCCGACAGACGCGCGATCAGCGAGGCGACCGGCGCCAGGTCGATCGGCCTGCTGCCGCGGAACCCGGTGAGCAGCGGCGCGGAGCGCAGCGAGCGAAGCATCCGTTCCGCCTCCGCCACATCGACGGGCGCCGGGCCATGCGCCACGTCGCCGAACAATTCCACCGTGACGCCGCCGAATCCCACCATCATGATAGGCCCGAACGTCGCATCGTTCACCATGCCGATCACCAGTTCGTGCCCCTTCGGCGCCATCTTCTGCACCGCCACGCCGTCGATGCGTGCTTCCGGCTTGTGCACCAGCACGTCGCGCATCATCGCATCGTAAGCGGAACGGACCGTAGCGGCATCGGCCAGACCGAGGCGAACGCCGCCGGCTTCCGTCTTGTGCGGCAGGTCGGGCGACTGGATTTTCAGCGCCACCGGAAAGCCCAGTGCCATGGCGGCATCCACCGCCTCCGCCGCGGTGGTCGCCAGCATCTCACGCGATGACGGCAGGAACGGCGCCAGTGCGTGTTTGGCGGCGTGCTCCGGCAGCACGCGCGGCAGCCCGGGCGGGATCGGCGTGACGTCGGCGGGCGCGGGGAAGGCGGGTATCGGTCGCGCCAACCCCTCGGCATATCCGGCAAGCTTGCCCATCGCCACGCCGACATTGCGCAGGTCGCTGTGCACGAACAGTCCGCAGCCGGCGGCCTTCTCGCGCCCGAATGCGCTGGGCAGCGTATAGGTCCACACCGTCATCGGCTTGGCGCAGCGCGCCGCCACGGCGCGCACGCGCTCGGCGTCGAGCGAGACGCGCGTTTCGCTGGTCAGCGACGTGATCAGCACCAGCATGTCGATCTCGTCGCTCTCGGCCAGGTACTCCATTGCCGTCATCGTCGCCGGACCGGTCTGCGAACCTTGCGCGGTAACATCGACCGGGTTACCCGATGCGCCGTACGACGGCATCAGCGGCCGCAGCGCAGCCTGGGTCGCGGCCGACAACGCGGGAACCGCCAGTCCGTGCGCCGACAGCATGTCCGCCATCCACACGCCGCCGCCGCCGGATGGCGTAACGATCCCCACCCGGCGGCCTTTCGGCAGTGGACAGGTCAGCACCATGCCGGCGATCGCCACGGCTTCGTCGGCATCCTCGGCCTCGATCACGCCGTAACGTTCGAACACGGCGCGATAGGCGGTGTACGACCCGGACAGCGACGCGGTGTGCGACGCGGAGGCGCGGCTGCCCGCGCTCGAGCGCCCGACCTTGATCGCGATCACCGGCTTGCCGAGCTGGCGCGCCTTGGCCAACGCCGCGACGAAGCTGGGGCCGTTGCGCACCGCCTCGCAGAACAGCATGACGGCGTGCGTGTGCGCGTCCTCGACCATGTAGTCGAGGAAATCGCCCATGTTGAGATCGGCCTCGTTGCCCGTGGAGATCACATAGGAAAACCCGATCCCTGCCGCCTGGCCGCGATTGAACAGCGCGAAGCCGATGCCGCCGGATTGCGCGATCACGCCGATGCGCCGTTCGGAAACCAGAACGCGGCCCGCGTCCTCCTGCATTTCAACGGTCGGGCTGAACGTGGTCGCGACCTTGCCCAGCGCGTTGAAATAGCCCTCGCAGTTCGGGCCGCAGGCACGGATGCCGGTGCGTTGGGTCACCTCCACCAGCGCCGCCTGCATGTCGCCCGCCGTGCCGCCTTCCTCGGCGAAGCCCGAGCTGATGATCAGCGCGTTTTTCACGCCCGACTTGGCGCACTCCTCCAGTGCGGGGGCAACGCCGGCGGCGGGAATCGCCACCAGGGCGAGATCGACCGGAGCGCCAACCGCGGCGATCGACTTGTAGCAAGGCAGGCCGTCGATTTCCTGATAGCTCGGATTGATCGGCAGGATGCGCCCGGGAAAGCCGTTCTCGCGCAACTGGTGCAGCAGCCGGCCGCGGATGCGGTGTGTGTCGGGCGAAGCACCCAGCACCGCGATCGATTGCGGCCAGAAGAAGCTTTGCAGCGGGTGTTCGGTCATTTGCGCGGCCCCGTCGGAATGTCACGCCACGGGATTCCCTTGTCCGCCCGCGGGTCCTGCGGCAGCCCGAGCACGCGCTCGGCGATGATGTTCTTCATGATTTCGTCGGTGCCGCCGGCCAGGCGCAACGCCGGCGAATACAGCAACGCCTCCTCGAAAATTCCCGCGACCGGCATGTCGCCGCCCATCGCCGGTCCCGCCATGCCGATCATGTCCAACCCGTACGACAGGATGTCCTGCAGCTTGTTCGCCGCCACCACCTTGATGATGGACGATTCCGGTCCCGGCGTCTGGCCGCGGGACAGCGCCGTCATGGTGCGGAACCTGGTGAACCGCAGCGCCTGCGAGCGGGTATAGTACTCCGCCAGCTTCTCCTGCACCGCCGCGTTGTCGATCGCCGGCCCGTCCTCCAACGCGACTTGCTCCGCCAGCGCGAACAGCTCGTTGAAATCGGGGCCGGGCGCGTCGCGCATGCCGTGCCGTTCGTTCATCAGCGTGGTCAGAGCAACCTTCCATCCGGCACCGACCGGACCGACGCGCCGGCTGTCCGGAATGCGCACATCGGTGAAGAACACCTCGTTGAAATGCGCCGAGCCGGAGATCTGCCGGATCGGCCGTATCTCGATTCCCGGCGTCTTCATGTCGAGAATGAAGAAGCTCAGCCCCGCGTGCTTTTGCGCGTTGGGATCGGACCGCGCCACCAGGATGCCGAAATCGCTATAATGCGCGCCGGAGGTCCAGATCTTCTGCCCGTTCACCACCCAGTCGTCGCCGTCGCGCTCGGCCCGCGTGCGGAGCGCCGCGAGGTCCGATCCGCCGCCCGGCTCGGAGAACAACTGGCACCACACCAGATCGGCGCGCATCGTCGGCCGGACGAAACGGTCGCGGTGCTCCGGCGTGCCCCAGGTGCAGATGGTCGGCATCGCAAGCTGGATGCCGATGCCGAAGATGCCGGTCAGCACATCGTATTTCGCCTCTTCCTGATTGTAGATCACGTTCTGGATCTGCGTGCCGCCGCGGCCGCCCCACTCCTTCGGCCAATGGATGCCGACAAACCCCGCTTCGTACTTGCGGCGCTGGAACGACTTGGCGCGTTCCATCGCCCCCGGCGCGTCCTGGCCGCGGCGATAGCCTTCCACCTCGCCCTGCTTGCGACGCTGCGCATTGGCATCGAGAAACGCGCGCGCCTCGGTGCGAAACGCGGCCTCTTCCGGCGTGTCTTCGAAATCCATTTGTCTCTCCTCCCTCAGGCCGCTTCCGCCGACGTCGCCGGTGTGTTGCGTTCGCGCAAGGCGCCGATCAGCCGCTGTTTCCATTCGCGGGCACCGCCCAGCGCCAGCGCCAGCAGCCTGGCGCGGCGATAATAGAACTGGCAGTCCATTTGCCAGGTAAATCCCATGCCGCCATGCGTCTGGATATTTTCTTTGGTTGCCAGCCAGTCGGCCTCGCACGCGGCAATGCGCGCCACCGACGCGGCGATCGGCAGCTCGGCGGAGTCGGCGTGCAGCGCCCAGGCGCCGTAATATGCGTTGGAGCGCGCCAGCTCGACCGCGATATAGATGTCCGCCAGCTTGTGCTTGATCGCCTGGAACGAACCGATCGGCCGGCCGAACGCATACCGCTCCTTCGCATACCCCGTCGCCATCTCCAGCGCCGCCTGCGCGTTTCCCACTTGCTCGAACGCCATCGGCACCGCGGCATGGTCGAACAGCCGCCGCACCGCATCGGCACTGTCGGCGCCGGGCAAAGCCTCAGCCGGAGCCTGCGCAAACGCGATGCGGGCATGCGAGCGCGTGGGATCGATCGTGGCAATCTGCTCGCGCGTCACGCCGGCCGCGGCCAGATCGACCACGTGCAGCCATGCACCGGCCGGGCCGCCATGCACGCCGACCACGGCGAAATCGGCAACGTCGCCATCGGGCACCGCGAGTTTTTCCCCCGTCAGCTTGCCGTCGGTCACCGACGCGGCAAGCCGTGTCGGATTGGCAGGCCCGGGCCGTTCCGCAAAGGCAAAGGTGCCGATCAGCTCGCCGGCGGCAAGCTTCGGCAAATAGTGCTGCTTCTGCGCCGGAGAACCGAACAGCAGGATGGCCTCGGTGGCGAGATACACCGACGACGACCACGGCACCGGCGCAACGGCGCGGCCCATTTCCTCGGCCAGCACGCACACCGCGAGGTGCCCGAGGCCGGCGCCGCCGAATTCCTCCGGGATGGCGGCGCCGAGCCAGCCCATCGCGCCGATCGCCTGCCACAGCGCGCGGTCGTACGGCTCCGGCCCTTCCAGGATGCGGCGCGGCACCGCCGGCGGGCAGCGGTCGCCGAGGAAGCGCCGCGCCTCGTCGCGCAACTGCTTCAGCTCGTCGGAAAAATCGAAGTTCATGTGGTCGTTCCCTCTTGGCGCCTTAACGCAATGGGTGAGCCTATCGCGGGGATGTGGGGGATGGCCATATCGCCGGTAGCTTCCGCGGGCCCGTGGCTTCCGATAGACTGCCGGAATCCGGATGTCCCGGAGGACGGGACCATGTCGAACAGCCTTTACGAGCAGGATTTCTACGCCTGGGCCAATCAGCAGGCAGCATTGCTGCGGGCGGGGAAACTCGACAGCGCCGACGTTGCAAACATCGCCGAAGAGATCGAGAGCATGGGGCGGAGCGAGAAGCGCGAGTTGGTCAACCGCCTGGCGGTGCTGCTGCTGCACTTGTCGAAATGGCGATTTCAGCCAGCATTTCAGAGCGCCAGTTGGCGGTCGGGCATCGAGGAACAGCGCCTTCGGCTGGGGGACCACTTGAAGGACAACCCCAGCCTGAAGGCGCAAATAAATTCGGCGGTAGATAACGCCTACCGCCTCGCGAGGGTTGATGCGGAACGTGAAACCGGTCTTGCGCGCACGACCTTTCCGCAGACCTGTCCGTTCACCTTCGATCAGGCGATAGCCGAAGACTTCCGGCCGGACTGAACGCGGCGTCAGAGCCCGTCGTAACCCCGCCAGGAGCGCCTTTACCGCGCGGTTGAATGCCGTCGGCTGGTGCAGCTTCGCGGCGTCCCTGCGTCCGCGATCGTCACCTTCGCCGCGCCGTGGCCATGGCTCGGCAGGATCGCCGGGGCCTGGCCGTGCCCCTCATGGCAGAGGCCACGCCGTCGCGCCCGCACAGCGGCAGGTGCGTTGCCTCCGGGGTGGACCCTCTCCCGCAATCTTGTGAGGGAGCGTAGGCTGCCACGCAGTGCACGCGAACAAAAGGGCAGGGAACCGCCATGCAAGCCAGCTTCGACCACATCGCCGTCAGCCGGTCCGGCATTATCGCCACCATCGAGGTCCGGCGCGGGCCGAACAATTTCATCGATACCGACATGGTGGCGGAGATCGCCGACGCGCTGGAAGAGTACGACCGCACACCGGAGGTGCGCGCCATCGTGCTGTGCTCCGAGGGCAAGCATTTCTGCGCCGGTGCCGATTTCTCCAGCCGCGGCCCCGACGGCGTGGGAACCGGAACCAAGCGTGGCCGCCATCTCTACAAGGAGGCGCAGCGTCTGTGGCGCACCGGCAAGCCGATCGTCGCCGCGGTGCACGGCTCCGCCATCGGTGCCGGTGTGGGGCTGGCGGTGATGGCGGATTTTCGCGTCACCTGCCCGGAGGCGCGGTTCTCGGTGAATTTCACCCGGCTGGGCTTCCATCCCGGCTTTGGCATGACCGCCTCGCTGCCGCGCCTGATCGGCATGCAGAAGGCGGCGTGGCTGATGTACAGCGCGCGGCGCATCACCGGCGAGGAGGCCACGGCGCTGGGCCTGGCGGATTACTGCGTGCCGCAGGACCAGGTGCGCGCCAGGGCGGCGGAAGTCGCCACCGAGATCGCGCAATCCGGGCCGCTGGCCATCGTCTCCACCCGCGAAACCTTGCGTCGCGGCCTGGCGGATGCGGTCGCGGCGGCCACCGAGCGCGAATACGAAGAGCAGAACTGGCTGCGCGGCACGGACGATTTTCGCGAGGGCGTGAAGGCGATGGCCGAGCGTCGGTTGCCGGACTTCAAGGCGCGGTAGCCGGACCTGTATCGCGCGCATGACGGCGGGCTTTCACCCGACCTGCGCTGCCGTTAAGCGGGGCTTAAGAACTGATCGGTAGGAGGGAGGCCGCGCCCTCCGTCCGATCGATCGCACCCGGGACACGAGGGCCGTCGTCCGACGGAGGTCCTCGTGAGCGATACGCAACGGCTGCCGGGCGGTGGCGCGGCGCTGAGTGGTGCCCGGCTGATCGGCGCGCTGGCCGATCTGGCCGACACGCTGGTTTGGCGCGTCCTGTCGCTGGCGCAGTCGTTGCGCGGGCGTCACCCGGTGGCCGCCGGATTGTTGCGGCGAGCCGTGCTGATCGTCTGGTGGAGCTGCACGCTGCAACTGCACCGGCAACTCCCCCTGTGGCTGCGCGCCCGCCGCCTGCGCCGCGTCGCACCGACATGCGCCGCGCCCGTGCTGATCGGCGCTGTTGATCCCGCTGCCGTCATCATTCCGGGCAGCGACGATCCGGTCGTCTCGGTCATCATCCCTACCTATGGCCAGACTGATTTCACCCTGCGTTGCCTGGCCTCGATCGCCGCCCATCCTCCGGCTGTGCCGTTCGAGGTGATTGTCGTGGACGATGCGTTCCCCGGCGATGAGGTGGCGGACTTGTTGCAGGTGCGCGGCATTCGCCTGCGGCGCAACGCCGCCAATCTCGGTTTCCTGCGGTCGTGCAACGCAGCGGCGGCCGCGGCGCGGGGGGAATTCCTGCTGTTCCTCAACAACGACACGCAGGTGCTGCCCGGCTGGGCCGATGCGATGCTGGCGCTGTTCCGCGCGCGGGATGATGTGGGCGCGGTCGGCTCGAAGCTGATCTATCCGGACGGGCGGCTGCAGGAGGCGGGCGGCATCATCTGGGCGGACGGATCGGGCTGGAATTTCGGTCGCCACGATGACGCGCGCAGGCCGATGTACAACTATGTGCGGGAGGTGGACTATTGCTCGGGAGCGTCGCTGATGCTGCGCCGGGCGGTGTTCCGGCAGCTCGGCGGCTTCGACGCACGGTACGCGCCGGCCTATTTCGAGGACACCGATCTCTCGTTCCGCTTGCGTGCCATCGGGCTGAAGACGCTGTATCAGCCGCGCTCGGTCGTGGTGCATTACGAGGGCGTGTCGCACGGCCGCGACCTGGCGGTGGGCATCAAGTCCTGCCAGGCGGTGAACCGACGGATTTTTGTCGCGACCTGGGCGGCGGACCTCGCACACACCCATTATGCCAACGGCACGCACGTGCTGCGCGCGCGCGAACGGGCGCGGCATCGCCAGGTCGTGCTGGTGGTGGATCACCAGGTGCCGGAACCTGACCGCGACGCCGGTTCGCGCACCATGCTGTGCGTGATGCGCGCACTGCTGGCCGAAGGCATGGTGGTGAAGTTCTGGCCGCACAACGCGATGTACAAGCCGGGCTACGTCGAGGCGCTGCAGGACCGCGGTGTCGAAGTGTTGCACGGCCCGGATCAGTCGCCACTCGCCGCCTGGATGCGCGAATTCGGCGCCGAACTGGACCTGGTGCTGCTGAGCCGGCCGGACGTGGCCGAGGCGTGCCTGCCCGTGGTGCGGGCGCACAGCCGGGCGCGCGTGCTGTACTATGGCCACGACCTGCATTTCGGCCGGATGCGGATGCAAGGCACGCTGCTGCGGGACGAACACCTGCTGCATGCGGCCGACCGCATGGAAGAGCGGGAACGCGCGATTTGGCGCGGCGCCGACGCGACGCTGTATCCTTCGGAAGAAGAGACGGCTTCGGTCCGGGTGATGGAACCTGGCGTAACGGCGCACGCGATGCTGCCGTATTGTTTCGAAACCTTCGGCGTGGAGCGGCCGGCGCCGGCCGGGCGGAATATCATCTTCGTCGGCGGCTTCGGCCATCCGCCGAACGAGGACGCCGCCTGCTGGTTTGTCAACAACGTGCTGCCGCGGGTACGCGCCCGCGTGCCCGATGCGACCTTGTCCATCGGCGGCTCGAATCCGACGCCGCGCATCCGCGCGCTGGCCGGGGACGCGACGCGCGTTCACGCCGACGTGTCCGACGACGTGCTGCATGCGCTTTACGGCGCGGCGCGGGTCGCGGTGGTGCCGCTGCGCTGTGGTGCCGGCGTGAAGCTGAAGGTGGTGGAGGCCCTGAAAGAAGGTGTGCCAGTGGTCACTACGCCGGTGGGTGCGCAAGGGCTGCCGGGCATCGCGGATGTCGCTTGCGTGTGTGGCGATGCGGCGTCGTTCGCCGACGCGGTGCTGACGCTGCTGCTGGACGATGCGTTGTGGCAGCAGCGCTGTGCCGTGCAGATCGGCTATGCCCGGGCGCGGTTCGGCGAGGCAGCGCTGCGCCAGTCGATGATGCGGGCGGTGGGTCCGCCGGCAGTCCCGCACTCGCCGCGAAGTGCCGCAACGTCGCGCATCCCATCCACGCGCAAGTCGGTGGGAGCGCTTTGACCGGGCCCTGCGCTGCATCCACCACCAGCGGCCGGCATTGGCTCGCATGCGCACGGCACCGCGGGCAGGTTCTCGCCACCGCGCGACCTGCCGCTACGGCGGCTCGCTGCCGATCGGGCATGCGGGCCCGGCGCCGCTGGACGGCGCGCGCAAGTCCGTTGCGCTGTTGTGCGAGGCGACCTGCAGATAATCCGCCAGACGGTCGTACCATTCCGTCTGCTGTGCCGGGGTGAAATGCGCGTTGGCCGCGCTCGGGCTGGGCACGACGAACACCTGCGTGCGACCGAGCAATACCGGTTGCGCTCCCAGCACGGGCCGGCGCGCGGTCCATCCAAGCGCGGCGGCGAACGGCCGGTAGCCCATCATGCCCTGGAAGCAGGCAACGCGCGGCCGGTAGCGCTCGAGTTTGGCGACCAGCGCCGCGGCACCCGCGGCAAATTCCGCGGACCCGAGTTCGGCGGCTTTCGCGGTCGGACGCTTGACCACGTCGGTGAAGCCGATGCCATGCGTCGGCAGAAGCCGATCGTGCATCGGTTCCAGCCGCTCGGCGCCGAGCGCCCGGCGGACGCCACTGCTCAGTGCCGAACGTGAAAAGCACGGCCAGAACCGGTTGGTCCCGCGCGCGAAATAGTGGCCTCGCGCCACTGAAAACAGTGACGGGTTGATACCGACGAATACCAACTCCAGCCCGTCGCGCAGCAGGTCCGGCAGCGTCTGTTCAGCGGAGTGGGACATAGGACAAGGCTCACGCGGCCACGTTGGGAGGGAAGAAGAATCACGCCGCTGCTTGCCCGGGGCGGCCGCCGTTGCAAAGCGCAGCTTGCTCGCGGCGCTGTGATCCTCGCAAGGCCGGCGCCCGGTCTATGGTGTTGGTGTGCGGTGGTCGCGGCGCAGTGGCGTGACCGCAAGCGAACTGGGTGTTAGGCCACAACCTGTCCCGCGGTCCCTCGCAACACAAGCTCGGGAGGGACGAACATGCTCATCCAAAGTCCTGTCGCATGGATCGGGGACCGGCTCGATCGTGCGTTCCATTCGGTCGGTTCGGCCAGCGACGAGGAATACTGGCACGAGGATCGGCATGCCGGCGTCCTGACGGTGCGCCGCATCGGCCTGGGCGACATCGGCCAGGTGCTCCGCAACGGCCTCGCGGATTTCGCCGCCAACCGCAGCGACGTCATTTTCCTGTGCATCATCTACCCGCTGGTCGGCCTGGTGCTGGCACGGCTCGCTTCCGGCTATGGCGTCGTGCCGCTGCTGTTTCCGCTCGCATCCGGCTTTGCTTTGGTCGGACCGTTCGCCGCGGTCGGACTGAACGAAATGAGCAGGCGGCGTGCGCAAGGCGCCGAGGTGAACTGGACCGACGCGTTCGGCGTGCTGCGCTCACCGTCGATCGGTGCGATCGCCGGGCTCGGCCTGCTGCTTGTTGCGGTCTTCCTGCTATGGCTGGTGAGCGCGCAGGCGATCTACGCGCTGACTCTCGGGCCGAAGCCACCGGTATCGGTCACCGCATTCGCCCATGACGTGTTCGCCACGGCGGCGGGCTGGACGATGATCGTGGTGGGGGTCGGCGTCGGGTTTCTGTTCGCCGTGGTCGCCCTGGCGATCAGCGTGGTGTCCTTCCCGCTGCTGCTGGACCGCGACGTGAAGATGGAGACGGCGATCTGGACATCGATCCAGGCGGTTGTTGCGAATCCCTTGCCGATGGCGGCATGGGGCCTGGTCGTCGCCGCCGGGCTGGTGATCGGATCGGTGCCGTGCTTGCTTGGGCTGGCGATCGTCATGCCGGTGCTGGGCCACGCGACCTGGCATCTGTATCGGCGTGTGGTGCGCTGAAATGCACCTCTCCCGCCCGCGGCGGGAGAGGCCGCCACCGAGCGGCGGGCGAGGGTGCGGCGTGCCGGCGCGATCGCGCTCACCCCCGGGGGCGCGCCGGCCGCGAACCTGCGAAATTCAGCACGGAGGACGGATTGCGCGCCACCAAGAGCCACGGAGACGATCAGATCGGTCTCCGCTTTCGCGGGGATGACGGGAGTCGTTGCTTGTCCACGACAAACCGCTCACCTATCTGTGGGCATCGCCGAACGACGGCGATCAAGATTGGCCCCAGCGACCGCTTCGGTCCGTCATCCCGCGACCCTGCTCCGGCCGGTGGCAGGCCGGCGGATGCGGGGCGTCCGGCATGAGCCGGTCCGCCTGGCACCCCGAGCGCCTGGCCGCGCGCCTGCCCTTCCTGCGCCGCCGCGTCCGGCTGACCGCCGCCACCCGCGCCTTCTTCACCGCCCATGGCTATACCGAGGTGGAAACCCCCTACGCCGTCCCCACCCCCGGCGAGGAGGTCCATCTGCGCGCCTTCCGCACCGAGCGCGAACACCCGGACGGCCGCCGCGAGACGCTGTGGCTGCACACCAGCCCGGAATTCGCCATGAAGAAGCTGCTGGTCGGTGGCGCAGGACCGATCTTCCAGCTCGCCCGGGTGTGGCGGAACGGCGAGGCCAGCGACCTGCACGCGCCCGAGTTCACCATGCTGGAGTGGTATCGCCCCGGCGCCGGCATGGCGTCGCTGATCGCCGAAACCGCGGCCTATCTGCGCGCCGTATTGTCCCCGGTGGTGACCTGCCGTGGCGTCACCACGGACCTGTCCCGCTGCGAGCGCCTCACCATGGCCGACGCGTTCGCGCGCTACGCCGGTGCCGACCTGCTGGCCAGCGCCGGCGACGCCCCGGCGCTGGCCGCTGCCGCCGGCACGCGGCTGCGCGACACCGAGACCTGGGAGGATTTGTTCTTCCGGCTGCTGCTGGAGCATGTCGAACCACGGATCGGCCGCGCGCATCCTACGTTCCTCACGCATTGGCCGGCCGCCCAGGCGGCGCTCGCCCGCCGCGATCCGGCCGATCCGCGCGTCGCCGAGCGCTTCGAGCTGTTCGTCTGCGGCATCGAGCTCGCCAACGCCTTCGTCGAGCTCACCGACCCGGCTGAGCAACGCGCGCGCTTCATGGAGGATCGCGCCCGGCGGCAGGCGATGGGTGGCGAGGACTGGGAGCTGGACGAGGATTTCCTCGCCGCCCTCGCTCACGGCATGCCGCCCGCCGCCGGGATCGCCCTGGGCTTCGACCGTCTGGCGATGATCGCGGCTGGTGCCGATCGCATCAGCCAGGTGCTGTGGGCCTGAACCGACGGCGCGGCCGTTATCGCGAAAATCCGCTGTTTGCGAGGCGCCGGCATTGCGAGTTAACCACCGGCCGGCGGCGGCCGACCCGCCCTGACTGAAACCGCGCAGGTCGCGGAAGAGAGCGAGGCTCCCCCTTCCCTTGCGGGGGGGGGAGATTGTTTCGTGCTACTGCCCTGGGTCACTCATCATGCGGGGACCAGCCGGAGCAGTCGATCGGACTGCCGTGTCAGGCTCTGCCAACGGGGATTTGCGGTCGGCACGAATCAGTGCGGCGGGGCCAGCCATGCTCTGGCCCCGGTCGTTCAGGCATAGCAGACATGGTGCGCCCGGATCGCGGGCGGCCCGGTCGGCGGACCCGTGGCGGTACGGGCAAGGACCTGCCGGCGGAACGCAGGCGGCCGTGCAGGCTCGGCTGCGGAACGCACAATGTTCCTGGGTGCCGGCGATGCGGCAGCCGCCTGCGGCGACAGCAGCAAGGCCATTGCCGCGGCTGCCGGAGCCGGCGTGGTCTCACCGATTATCCCCGGCAAGATGGCGGGGTTTTCCCACCATTGCAGCCCGCACGGCCTGGCGCCGGCGCGGAACCCCTTCACGCTGCCGCCAAACGCCACGATGGTGCGGGCCAGGTACGGCCAGTCCGGGTGGCCCGGCCCGATGCCGCGGCGCTGGCACATCCAGGCGATGGCGTTGCCGAACGGGCCGCGGGTCGATGCGGCGAGGGCCTGCGCCGAGGCCGGCGGCAGGTCCGGCCGGTCGTGCCACCAGGATGGCAGCCGGGAGCGGCCCGAGCATGTGGCGAGCATGCGCTCGAGCATGAAGCGGATGACCAGCGCGAGGAGATGGGCGACCCACTCGGGCAGGAGCGCGGGCGCGTCCGGGGCGGCCCGATCTGCATCGGGGGCACAGGCGTCGGCCGGAGTCGTGAGTGGATCGTGCATCATGGCGGGACGGGTACGGAGCGGCCTTTCGTGGCGGGTTGCGTAGCGCGCACGGCGTCTAGCATGGCGGGGGGTGTGTGTCAAGTACAATAACGTGTCATGTCAGAGATACGCACACGCGCCGCAGCTGTGGCGAGGCTCGCCCGGTGGATTGGCCTGGTGGAGCGGTTCGGCAGATCGGGCGGTTTCCACGGGCACTGCCGGTGTTGCCGGAGCGAGCAGTTCAGAGATTGACCGCAGAATCAGTGACGGGCGGCAGTAGACAGTGGCTCCGTGCGGCCCTCCCGCGCGGCGCAAATCGCCCGCAAGGCGGCCATGTCGCGAGAGTCCGCCACGCCGGTCAGGGCCTGGCCCGTACTGGCGTCGCGGCCGGTCACTAACCGCACTACCCGAACCGCCGCGACCACGACAATCGTGACCAGTTTCAGCGACGCGGCCGGCGTGGTGATCTGCGACGTTTCCACGTCCGCGCCGTCCGTCTTCATCGTGCGGAACACGTGCGCGATGAGCCAGCGCATTTTGTGCCCGCCGACAATCGGTATCGCCGCCTCCGGGCTGCCCACCGCATGCGTCGTCAACAGGCACCAGTGCAGGCGTTGCCGCGGGTCCCGCGGCGGATTTTCCTCCCGCACTGCCCTGGGCGAAAGCGGGGGCCTATGCGGCATGGGTCCCGCTTTCGCGGAGACGACGCGAAGCCACGACCTGGGGGGCGATATAGTCCGCGACGCCCGCCACGACGGACGAACGTGCGCGCCGGTGGTGAGCCAGTTTGAACGCCACGAAGGGGTGCAAAATGAATCTTCGGAGCCTCGGTGCCGACGGCCAGGCGGCCAGTCCCCCTGGCTGGTGTCGGGATCAGAAATCCGCGCCGCTGACCTCGGGACGCATTTCGTCGGCCGCTTCGTACAGGCGGTCCATCTCCGCGGCGAATTCCCTGCGCAGAACCACGGCTTCGTGGCGCGGTAGCCACCTGGACATCGAGTTGACACGCATCTCGACCATGTAGGTCTGGGTCAGGTCCGGCCAGGGGAACGTCGCCGCGGCTCGCGCGAGCGCGAGCGTCGCGCACAACTCATCCCGGATGCCCTGGATGAATTCTTCCCCCGGGTGCTCATCGAGCTCATCGACGAGGCTCCAGGTGGGCGAATCCCTGGGACTGTCGAACAGGTCCGGTTGGTCGGCGACTCGGCGTGCCATGCCCGAATGCTACAAGGCCGGCATCGCGATGCAAAGGCTTGCGCCGTTGCGTTACGCACGGGCATCGTGCCGCCCATGGACGCGCCCTGGCGCCACAAGGACCTGCCCGACATCGGCCGCGCTCTCGCCCAGCGTCCGGGGCATGAGGGCGTGCGCACCCTGGTGGCTGAGATCCTGCGCCACGCCTTCGGCGCGGCCTATCTCGACCTCGACCACGAAGTGCGGCTGCCCGAGGTGCACGGGCCGGTGGATACGTTGTTCGGCGCGACGGTGTTCGAGTTCAAGCGCGACCTCCGGCGCGAGATGCAGGATGTCGAGGCGCGGTTGCCGGACTACCTCCGGGAACGCGAACGGCAGACCGGACGCCGTTATCTCGGCATCGCGACCGATGGCGCCACGTTCATCGCGTTCGAGCTGCGTGACGGCAGCATGGTATTGCTCGACAGATACGAAACGAGACCCGACGATCCGGAAGGCTTGCTCGCCTGGCTGGAGCCGGCGCTGTCCAGCCGCGACGACCTGTCGCCCGAACCGCTGATCGTCCAACGCGAACTTGGCCGAGGCAGCCTGACATTCGCCCGCGCCCGGGGCGTGCTCGAGTCGCTGTGGCAGACATTGTCAGCGCATCCCGAAGTGACGTTGAAGCGGCAGCTCTGGGATCGGCTGCTGCGCGTGGTGTACGGCACGGACGTTGGCGATGACTCGCTGTTCCTGCAGCACACCTACCTGACCATCGTGGCGAAGACCGTTGCCGCGCGGGTGCTCGATCTGCCAGCCGTCGATGCCGTCTCCATCCTTTCAGGCCGGTCGCTGACGGATGCGGGTATTCACGGCGCCGTCGAGAGCGATTTCTTCGATTGGGTGCTGCAGCATGACGAAGGCCGGCGGCTGGTCCTGCGCATCGCGCATCAGGCAACGCGGTTTCGTTTGCACGATGTCCAGGCCGACGTGCTCAAGGCGTTGTATGAAAGCCTGATCGATCCGGCGCAGCGTCACGACCTTGGCGAATACTACACGCCGGACTGGCTTGCCGCGAAGGTCGTGCGGCGCGCCATCGGCGACCCGCTGCACCAGCGCGTGCTCGACCCGGCCTGCGGTTCGGGCACCTTCCTGTTCCATGCGATCCGTCGGCTGTTTGATGCGGCGCGGCAGACAGGGTGGTCGCCGGCACGCACACTCGAAGCTTGCGCGGAGCAAGTGCGTGGGCTGGATGTGCATCCGGTGGCGGTGATCATCGCCCGGGTGACCTGGCTGCTGGCGCTCGGCCAGGCGATCCATCAACGCGGCGGCGATCTGTACGTGCCGGTCTTCCTCGGCGATTCGCTGCAATGGAATGTCGTTCCCCTGGCCGACCAGACCTACGTGGAGGTGTCGGTCCCCGATGAGCGGCCGCTGCGCGTGCCGGCCGGTTTCGCCGAGGACCAGGCGAAATACGAGCCCGGGCTGCGGGCCCTGACCGAGGGCCTGAACGATGACGCCTCCCCCGCCAACATCAGGCAGTCGCTGTTGCGCATCCATGGCGTAACGGCGCAGGACGCCGACGCGATGGCCGAGACGTTCGATCGGCTGACGACTCTGTACAAGGCGAGCAAGAACCACATCTGGCCCTACGTGTTGCGCAATCTGGTGCAGCCGCTGCGGTTGTCGCGGCCGGATCAGCGCGCCGACGTCGTGTTGGGCAACCCTCCTTGGATCGCCTATCGCTTCCTCAGCGCCGAAATGAAAACCAGCCTGCGCGAGGCGTGCGTGCCGCTGAACCTTTGGGTGGGCGGCGTGCTGGCCACGCAGCAGGACATCTCCGCCCTGTTCTGGGCGCGCTGCGCCGAACGCTATCTGGCGGCGGGCGGCGTGATCGCCTTCGTGCTGCCCTATGCCGCACTGAACCGGCCGGCCTTTGGCGGGCTGCGGCGCGGCGACTTCCGCGCGCTGCACGTGCAGATCGTGGAAGCGTGGAGTTTCGACGAGACCGTGCAGCCGCTGTTTCCGGTACCGGCGTCGGTGCTGATCGGCAAACGCGAACCCGGGGCCGGTCTGCCTGAAACGGTGGAACGCTACACGGGATCGCTGCACCGGCGTGACGCTTCGGAGGCGGAAGCTGATCGCGATCTGCGCCACGGTCCCGCGCCGTGGCCGCCAATCCCGACCTTGGCAGGCGCGTCGCCGTACCGGGCGCGGTTCAGGCAAGGTGCCACGATCGTCCCGCGGCGGTTCTTCTTCATAGAGCGCGAGGTCGGCGGCCGGCTTGGCCAGAACCCTGCCGCACCACGCGTGCATGGCAAGACCGGACCACTCGACAAGCGCCCGTGGAGCACGGTCGAACCGCCACAAGGGCCGGTCGAGGCCCAGTTCCTGCGACCGGTGCTGCTGGGCGAGAGCATCGCGCCGTTTCGGGTGCTGACCGCCGCCACCTGCGTCGTGCCGGTGCGGGGGCGGGAGATTCTGGACAGCCGCGCGGCGGCCGATGCCGGATTTCGCCATCTCGCCGCGTGGCTGCGTGATGTGGAGGCGAAGTGGGCTGCCAACGCGTCGAAGCGCGTCGATGGAACGCCCCGCATGACGTTGCGACAGCGACTGGATCACATGCGCGGCCTGTCAGCGCAGTCCCCGCCCCCCACGACGCGCGTGGTTTACGCCGCTTCGGGAATCCAACCGGCTGCGGTGGTCGTGAATGACCAGGAAACTCTGGTAGAGCATGCTGCCTATTGGGCATCGGTGCGAAGCCCGGCCGAGGGCCGCTACCTGACCGCCGTGCTCAACAGCGAGACGGCGCGCGCATTGGGCGAAGATGCGCAACCGAAGGGGCAAGGCGGCGCCCGCCATTTCGACAATCTGATCTGGGAGCTGCCGATCCCGGAATACGACCGGCGACTCCCGTTGCACCGAAACCTTGCGGTTGCGGCGGCCACCGCCGAACGCGTCGCCGCTGCCGTAACGCTGCCCCAAGGTGCCTATTTCACGCGGCAGCGCCGCGCGATCCGCGATGCGCTCGCGGCACACGGCATCGCCCACGAAATCGAAACGCTGGTCGCGCGATTGCTCGAGCGTTGAGGCGACAGGCGGCGAGTCAGCCGGTGCAAGCTGCATGGCCGACAGCATTCGGCGGGCCTGTGCGGACGGAGAGCATCGCCACGGTCGAGGATGGCTCGGGCAGATCTTCATGCGGCCCGCACCGCCGTCGCCAGGGCAAGACCTCTGAACCAGGCACAAGGTTCCGCGTGTTGGCGGTGGTCCGGGCACCTGGCGGCTTGCATGTCGAAGGAATGTTCGCCCTCGGCCGGCAGCCGACATGCGTACCGATCCACGACCTGCGCGTCCCACCGGCGCCCCCTCCGGCGTTGCCGGTCCCGCTATTTCAGATCCTTCACCGCGTCCATGAACGACCGCACCGCCGCCACGTGATCCGCAATGGTGCGCCCCTGGATGCGCTTGTGGCGGCCGGCGTTGTAGGTGGTGTGCGCGGCGATATGGCTGACGCCGGCGTTCTTCCAGAACGTGAAATCCCGCCGCCAGTCGTCCGGCGTGCCGACGCCGAGCGACATCCACACTTCCAGGCCGACGGCGGACGGATCGCGGCCCGCTTCGTTGGTCCACGAGCGCAACTGTTCAAACTTCGCCAGCGCCTTGTCGCCGGGCGAGTAGGCGAGCGGCATCCAGCCATCGCCGATCCTGGCGATGCGCTGCAGGATCGCGTCGGCGTGGCCGCCGAACCAGATCGGCACGCGGCCGGAGGCCGGGCGCGGGTTGATTCCAGAGTCGTCGATGGTGTGGTAGCGACCCTTGAACTTCACATGCGGCTGCGCCCACAGCGCGCGCATCACCGCCACCTGCTCTTCCGAGCGGCGGCCGCGGTTGTGAAAATCCTCGTTCAGGCCTGCGTATTCGATCTCGTTCCAGCCGACGCCGACGCCCAGCCGCAAGCGCCCGTCGCACAGCAGATCGAGGCCGGCAGCCTGTTTGGCAACCAGCACGGTCTGGCGCTGCGGCATGATCAGGATGCCGGTGGCGAAGCCGAGACCTGTGGTGCAGCCGGCGAGGAAGCTCAGCACCACGAACGGATCGTGGACGGCATGCTCATTGGTGCCGACGCGGACTCCTTCGGGATTGGGCCTGGCGGGGTTGGCGCCCATCACGTGGTCGCCGGTGATGACGTAGTCGAAGCCGAGTCCCTCGACGGCCTGTCCGTAATCACGGATGACGGCCGGGCCGGTGCCGATATCGCCAACGGGCAGGGATGCGCCGATCTGCATGGATTGCTCCTGTGATGGTGAGGCGTGGATGGGAGTGGCGGGTCCACGGCCGGCGCACCTGCGCTGCCGCCCACCGTGTCATGACCGGCGAAGGCCGGCCACTGGCCTTGTTGGGGTTCGCCTATCGCCCCAGCACCCGGCCGATCTCATCCAGCACCGCGGGATCCTCGATCGTCGGCGGCACCGGCACGCTCTCGCCGTCGGCGATGCGCCGGATGCTGCCGCGCAGTATCTTGCCCGACCGCGTCTTCGGCAGCCGCGCCACCACGCGCGCGTCCCGGAACGCCGCCACCGGGCCGATGCGCTCGCGCACCAGCGCCACCAGCTCGGAGCAGATTTCTTCGCCCGGCCGGTTCACCCCGGATTTCAGGACCACGAGGCCGATCGGCACCTGGCCTTTGAGTTCGTCCTTCGCGCCCACCACGGCACATTCGGCAACGGCGGCATGCGAGGCCAGCACCTCCTCCATCTGTCCGGTGGACAGCCGGTGGCCTGCGACGTTGATGATGTCGTCGGTGCGGCCCATCACCGACACGTCGCCCGCCGCGTCGATCGCGCCGGCGTCGCCGCTGCGGTACCAGCCGGGGAAGTCGGCGAGATAGGCGCCGCGATAGCCGGCATCGTTCTGCCACAGCGTCGGCGCGCAGCCGGGCGGCAACGGCAGGCGCACGCAGAGATTGCCGGTGTGGCCGGGTTCCAGCACGTGTCCGTCGTCGTCCAGCGCGTGCAGGTCGTAGCCCGGACACGGCCGCCCGCCCGAGCCGGGGTTGAACGGGAACAGCCCCAGTTCGCGGAAGCCGCTGGTGATCGCCCAGCCGGTCTCGGTCTGCCACCAGTGATCGACCACCGGGCGTTGCAGCAGCGCCGCCGCCCATTCCGCCGTCGGCGGGTCGCAGCGCTCGCCGGCGAGGAACAGCGCCTCGAACATGCTCATGTCATACGCGCCGAGCAACTTGCCGTCCGGATCCTGCTGCTTGATCGCACGCATCGCGGTGGGCGCGGTGAACAGCACCTTTACCCCGTGCTGCGCGATCACCCGCCAGAATGCCCCGGCATCGGGCGTGCCCACCGGCTTGCCTTCGTACATGATGCTGGTGCAGCCGCGCAGCAGCGGGGCGTAAACGATGTAGCTGTGGCCCACCACCCAGCCGACATCGGACGCCGCCCAGTAAACGTCGCCGGCCTCGACGCCGTACAGCATGCGCATCGAGTTCCACAGCGCCACGGCGTGGCCGCCATTGTCGCGCACCACGCCCTTCGGCCGCCCGGTCGTGCCGGATGTGTAAAGGATATACAGCGGATCGGTCGCCGCCACCGGCACGCAATCATGCGGCGAGCCGGCCGCTTCCGCCTCGGCGAGATCGTAATCGCGGCCCGGTATCAGCGCGCAGGGCGCCTGTTCGCGTTGCAGGATCAGGCACGCATCGGGCTGGTGCGGCGACAGCGCGATCGCCGCGTCGAGCAATGGCTTGTAATGAACGATGCGACCGGGTTCGAGGCCGCAGGAGGCCGACACGATCAGCTTGGGCCGCGCATCGGCGATCCGGCTGGCCAGTTCCGCCGCGGCGAAACCGCCGAACACCACGGAATGGATCGCGCCCAGCCGCGCGCAGGCGAGCATCGCGACCGCTGCCTCCGGCACCATCGGCAGGTAGATCACCACGCGGTCGCCGCGCCCCACCCCCAGCCGCGCCAGCGCGCCGGCGAATTTCGCCGTGCGTGTCTGCATCTGGGCGTAGGTGAAGGTTTCCACCCGCCCGGTCATCGGGCTGTCCCAGATCAGCGCGGGCTGCGCGCCGCGCCCGGCCGCGACGTGGCGATCGAGGCAATTGTAGCAGGTGTTCAGCGTGCCGCCGGCGAACCACTGCCCGTACGGGCCGAGCGACGGGTCAAAAACCTTGTCCCAGCGCTTCTCCCAGGTGACACCGTCGGCGACCTCTCCCCACCACCCTTCCGGATCCCGCTGCCACGCCGCGTAGGTCTGTTCATACGTCGTCGTGGCCTGGGTCATCCTGCCGATCCCCCTCCGCCAGCGCCGCGATGATGCGGCGCAATTGCTCGAGCAATGCAGGCTTGTCCCCACCCAGGATGCGGTCAAGCGCCGCATCGCACGCGGTGGTGTGCCGCTGCAGGCGGTGCAGCATCGCTTCCCCGGTCGGGGTAAGTCGCAGCAGCGCCGCGCGCCGGTCGCGCGAGGTGCGGGCCCGGTCGATCAGGCCGCGCTCCAGCAAGGTGCGCAGAATGCCGGTGACGCTGGAGCGGTCGCGCCCCAGCGTCTCGGCGACGACCGAGGGGATGGTGCCCGGGTTGTCGCCGATCATCGCCAGCACCTCGGCATGGATCGGCGCCAGCCCGGTATCGGCCAGGCTCGCCGCGACACGCTGCTGCGCAACCTCGTGCGCACGGCGCAGATGGAAACCGACGCTGGCGGCAAACCGGCCGAGTCGAGTCGGCGGCAGCTTGAGCATGGACATGCGCCGCACGATGCCGCCACAACGCGGCGCTTGCAAGCTGGTTTCCAGCCAAACTAGGTTGCCGGCGCAAATCGGGAGAACAGGCATGTTGCTGCTTGGACATGCGGTGGTGGTGACGGGCGGCGGCTCGGGCCTCGGCGCGGCGACGGCGGCGCTGCTGGCGCGGGCCGGCTGCCGCGTCGCGGTGCTGGACATCAATCGCGCGGCCGCGGCGGCGAGCGCGGCGCGCTGCGGCGGTGTGGGTGTGGCGTGCGACGTGGCCGACGCGGCATCGGCCGAGGCGGCGCTGGCCGAGGCGCGCGCGGCGCACGGCGTGGAGCGCGTGCTGGTGAACTGCGCCGGCGTCGGCACGGCGGGGCGCATCGTCGGGCGCGACGGACCGCTGGCGCTGGCGGCGTTCGAGCGGGTGATCCGCGTCAACCTGATCGGCAGCTTCAACATGCTGCGCCTGTCGGCGGCGGCGATGTCCCTGCTGGACCCGCTGGACGAAGGCGAGCGCGGCGTGATCGTCAACACCGCCTCGATCGCGGCGTATGACGGCCAGGTGGGACAGGCCGCGTATGCGGCGTCCAAGGGCGGCGTGGTGGGCATGACCCTGCCGGCGGCGCGCGAGTTGGCGCGGGCCGGGGTGCGCGTGATGACCATCGCGCCGGGGCTGTTCCACACGCCGATGGTGGCGGGGCTGCCGCCGGAGGTGCAGCAGAGCCTGGCCGCAAGCGTGCCGTATCCCCCGCGGCTCGGGCAGCCGGAGGAGTTCGCCGCGCTGGTGGAGCACATCGCGACGAACCGCTTCCTCAACGGCGAGGTGATCCGGCTGGACGGGGCGCTGCGCATGGCGCCGCGGTGAAGACCGCAGCCGCGGTGCCGTGAAGCCAGGGCCATGCAGCCCGTCGCGGCGAGCAACACGCCGGCCGCGATGAAGACCATGCCGCCCTGCGCGACGATCACGGCGCGGAGCCGATCAAACGGTTGGCGCGGAGTCCGGTGGCGGTCGGGTTTTGAGCGTCTTGGCTGGTCTCTCTGTCGTCTCAGAATCCCGATTTGTGCGACGATGTGCTCTGTTTCCGTGCCGGGCGCGTCAGGCGGCC
>Ga0307372_10002477_pt1 | contig 30493 bp, 24 predicted proteins | sample OX1MG_FD_202533 | JGI IMG/M metagenome (GOLD analysis project Ga0307372, IMG submission 202533) | Soil microbial communities from Risofladan, Vaasa, Finland - OX-1 | ecosystem: Environmental > Terrestrial > Soil > Coastal area > Acid sulfate soil | place: Finland: Risofladan, Vaasa | collected... | reverse complement strand
AGTCCGTGGCGACAAGAATGTTGGAGAGCGAAACTTGATGGTCGGCATCTATGCGACTGGCCGGCGTGACCTTGACTGCTGCTGCGTTGGTCGCTGTACTCATGGGCTCCTCTCAAAGCATTGGCTGTGCGCCAATGTGCTAGAAGCACTGAAAGCACCCTGCGTGCCAAGTCGGGCGTTCCTAGGCGTCTGATATGAGAGCATTTATACAGCGACCGAGGCTGATGCCATGTCGCACGTGCGCGAGATGCCGCAGTGGCGTGCGCCAACATTCGCGCCCCGGTGCGGCGGACGAGTTTCCCTGGTGGTGTCGGCGCGGGAGAATAGCCGCTAGGATTAGTTTGAGAGGCATTTCAGGGCTTTCCATCGGGCCGTTGCCAGTGGTTCGAGCGTTCGAGGAGCGAGGCGCTACTGCGACAGCTGAAATTGAACTGTCACCTGAAATTCCACGGCGACGGGCTCACCGTTGAGCAGAGTCGGCTGATATTTCCAGCGGCTCACCGCATCCATCGCCGCATTCATCAGTAGAGGTGGCCCGGATAGGAAGTGCATCTGAACAACGTTTCCGCGCGTGTCAATAATGGCATCGATGATTACGTCGCCCTGGATGTGCGCGACCTTGGCAATGGCCGGATAGACGGGACTGGGGCCGTAGATAAGGCGGGGTGGTTTTACATCTCCGCCGATGCGGATTGGCCGCAACGGCTTGGGAGCAGGCGGACGAACAGCTCTGGGAAGCCCACCAAGAATTCCGCCGAGGACTCCGCCAATTTGTCCGCCGGGGACTCCTCCGGGAACTCCGCCGACAACCCCGGCGCTCACGTCGGCCGGCAACGGCACCTCTTTGACCATCAAGATCTGCTTGGGAATCACGGTTGGGCTGATGATCGCGCCTTTGGTGATTGACGTCCGAGGCCGTTGTGCCGCGACTTGCGCAGCTGTGGCAGGCGGAGGAGGTGGTGGTGGGGGTGGTGGTGCAACAAGGAACGTGGTCGCAAACTGATTCATGTGGAGTCCCTGCGCAAAGTAGAGCGGGACCACGAGCAATAGTGCGAGCAAGGCCGAATGGAAAATCAGAGAAACTATGTAATCCACACCGCGCCGCGGACGCCCCATACGATTCATTTCTAGCAGCGACGTTGCTAAGACTGGCCTTGCGGGCACGGTCGTTGTTACGGGCTGGCGAAGCAGCAGGGTTGTGGTGTCGGCAACTGCGGGTTTGTGGTCTACGATTTTGCTGGGAGGTGCTTCAACTGTTTCGGTTGGCATGTTGTTTGCTCCCGAACATAATAGATAAAGCATCTGCCGTTCCAAAAGGCTAACTTCTATTTAATTGATACTGCGACGTTTATGTCTCTTCGGACGCGTGGAGATATCTAAGGTGCGCGAAAAGCCCCAGCGACGCGTGGGAGCAGGCACCCTGCCATGGCCCGTGCGACGGTTCGCATTCCCCGGGGGACGTAGGTATCTTCCTGTTCCCAGCGATTCCCCGCAATCGATGCGGCTGAGTTTGCAGGTGCGGACGAGAGAATCGAGCCGGAATCTCGGGCTAGCGAGGTGTTCCAGGCCGTGGGGCGTGGGCTGATGCTTGAATCGCGCGCCGGTACTCCGCAAAGAGGGCCGTTCGCATCTTGCGAGATGGCCGGTCCTTGAGTCCAGGGAGTTGCCGGCGTCGCAATTCCTTGACCGTGTGCTCAAGGCTGCTGAGGAATATCTTGCAGGGCTGGCAATCGGGGAGGTGCCGCTCCAGCGCGTCGCATCGCGAGGGATCGAGGGCGCCGTCGAGATAATCCGAGAGCTCGCGAAACAACTGCTTGCAATGACTGCGCTGGTGGGAACGCGATTTCGTGGTTCGGTGGGTCGAGTGTCCTGCTCCGGCCAGAACGTTCCGTAGAAACACTCGTGCGCGGTGCAGGCGCACGCGCACGGTACCTTCACGCAATCCTGTGACGCTGGCGACCTCCTTGGTCGAGAGCTCCTCCATATCGTGCAAAACAAGAATGAGCCGGAAGTCGGGCGGAAGTTTCAAGATAGCCTTGTGCAGTTGCTCCGTCTGTTCCTTACGCAGCAAGGTCTTATCGGGGATTGCAAAACTGGGGGCCGTCAGGCGTTCCAATTCCTGGGGATTTGGCATCAAGAGTTCGAGCGAGAGATGCTGCGGAGGAGCGAATTTGCTTTTGCGGCGGCTCATCAGGCACTGAGTCTTCGCCACCTTGTAGAGCCAGACGGCCAGTGCTTTCGAGCTGCTAAAACTCGCTAGCTGCGAGATGGCTCTTAGCAATGTCTCTTGCGCGGTGTCTTCCGCATCCTCGCGCTGGCCACAGACTTTCATGCTGAAAGAAAATACAGTCTGCTGCAGGAGAGCGAGAGCTTGCTCGGTGGCGCCCGGCTGGTTGTCCTGGAGCGCTTGAATCGCCTGCTCGACTTCCGCGCGCATCTCGCCTCCTCTAGCCAGTCGATTGTATCGCGTAGGCGGTACGCATAACGGCGATTTTATGGGCGGAATCCGCGCTCAGAATATTTATCGCAAGAGCGAGATTTTCGACGCTTTTGCTGGAGCGGTGATTCGATTTCGGTAGATGAAGAACAATGGAATTTTTCGCCGCTCACCCAAGGGACAACCTTACTGAGTCATCGTCCAACATTCCCGAGCGATAGCCCAATCCTCCTCGGCATGGATGACCAGCACGCGCACGGATGAATCGCGCTCGGCGATGTCTTGATCAACCGGCGACTGACTGTTTTTGACCGCATCCAGCGTTAGGCCAAGATGGCTGAAGCGCGCGCAGGCGGCTTCTCGAACAGCGGCTGCATTCTCGCCAATTCCCGCCGTGAAAATCAGAGCATCCAGACCGCCGAGTGCGGCAACCATGGACCCGATGCCGGACCGGAGACGATGGACGAAGATAGCAAAGGCCAGTTCTGCCCTGTCATTCCCCGAGTTCATGGCCTCCAAGATCTTGCGCATGTCGCTCGAAACTCCCGAAATGCCGAGGAGGCCGGACTCGTTATTGAGAATCTCATCGACTCGGCCTGCGTCGATTCGTTTTTCTCGCATCAGGTAAGTCAGAATGCTCGGATCGACCGATCCCGAGCGCGTGCCCATCATCAATCCATCCAGAGGAGTGAACCCCATAGTCGTGTCGACACTGCGGCCACCGTCAATGGCTGCAAGCGAACAACCATTTCCAAGATGACACGAAACAAGCCTGAGAGAAGTAAGGGGCTTTCCTAGCAGTTGCGCCGCGCGCTCGGCACAGTATTGATGGTTGATGCCATGAAAGCCGTACCGCCGAATCCCCTGCGCCAACCATTCATAGGGTCCGGGATACACAGCCGCCGCGAAGGGAAGACTATGATGAAAGGCGGTATCGAAGACCGCGACCTGAGGAACCGTCCCCAGAAGTTCTTCGATGATCGCGATACCTTCGAGTTCAACTCGATTGTGAAGAGGCGCAAATGCAGAAGCGCTTGCTATGGCGCGTTTCACTTCGGCGGTAATGATGACCGGCTCTTCGAATCGGCGACCGCCGTGAACAATCCGATGACCTACGACGTGGATTTCCGAGGGCTTCTCGACCGCGCGAACGTCGCTTTCCCAGAGCGAGCGAAACATCTGCTCTAGCGCCTGGTGCCGGGAATCAATTTTTACGCGGCTATGAAACGTGGCGCCTTTTTGGGCCTTCACCTGAATCTCCGCCGTGCGACCATCCCATTCGATCCTGGCTTCCCATACCGGACTTGGCGGACGCGCCGGAAGAGGGCCCTCGATGTCGTATAAACTGCTCTTCTGGCTGCTGGAACCGGAATTGAGAATGAGTATTTTCATCGTTCAGTAGGGCCATTTCCAGTCGCGGATCTCCGGCATGTCGTCGCCGTATCGGACAATGTATTGCCGATGCTCGACCAGCTTGTTGCGCAGAAACTGTTTGAAATGCGCCCCGACTTCCCGCAGACGCGGCACGCGGTCGACGACATCTCCGGCCAGATGGAAGCGGTCCAGATCATTTAATACAGCCATGTCAAATGGAGTTGTCGTCGTGCCTTCTTCCTTATAGCCGCGCACGTGCAGATTATCGTGATTCGTCCGTCGATACGTCAGGCGATGAATCAGCCACGGATAGCCATGGTAAGCGAAGATGATGGGCTTATCGGCTGTGAACATGGAATCGAACTCTGGATCGGAAATCCCGTGAGGATGTTCGCTCTGAGGTTGCAAGGTCATCAGATCCACTACGTTTACGAGACGGATCTTGATATCTGGGAAATGGGTCCGCAAGAGATCCACGGCTGCTAAGGTTTCCAGTGTGGGAATATCCCCAGCGCAGGCCATCACGACATCCGGCTCACTTCCGTCATCCGTGCTGGCCCACTCCCAAATCCCGAGTCCGTTCGTGCAATGTTCGATCGCAGATTCCATGTCGAGCCATTGCAGAGCCGGCTGCTTCCCAGCAACAATAACGTTGACGTAGTTACGGCTACGAAGGCAGTGATCCGCCACGGAGAGCAGTGTGTTCGCATCAGGAGGCAGATAGACGCGCACGACATCCGCTTTCTTGTTCATGACGTGGTCGATGAAGCCGGGGTCCTGGTGGCTAAAACCATTGTGATCCTGGCGCCAAACATGCGAGGTCAGCAGATAGTTTAGCGAGGCAATCGGGCGACGCCAGGGTATCCGGCGCGTGACCTTCAGCCATTTTGCGTGCTGGTTGAACATCGAGTCCACGATGTGAATGAAGGCTTCGTAGCAGGAGAAGAAACCGTGACGGCCGGTCAACAGATAGCCTTCGAGCCATCCCTGGCACATGTGCTCGCTGAGCACTTCCATCACGCGGCCCTCAAGAGAGAGGTTCTCGTCGGTGGGCAGAATCCGCTCCATAAAGACTTTGGAAGTGGCCTCGTAGAGAGCCTCGAGCCGGTTTGAGGCCGTTTCGTCCGGTCCAAAAACCCGGAAATTCTTCTCATCCGAGTTCAGTTTCATGAGGTCGCGGAGGAAGGTGCCGAGAATTCGTGTGGCTTCCGCAACTTGGCCGCCGGGCTTCGGCACGGTCACTGCATATTCGCGAAAGTCGGGCATCACGAGGTCCTTGAGCAGCAACCCGCCATTCGCATGCGGATTTGCCCCCATGCGGCGGTCGCCCTTCGGGGCGAGCTCGGCCAGCTCCTGAACTAATTTGCCCCGCCGGTCAAAGAGCTCTTCTGCCCGGTAGCTCTTCATCCAATCTTCCAAGATTTTCAAATGGTCCGGCCGCGACGCGAGATCCGTAACGGGAACCTGATGGGCGCGCCAAGTGTTTTCCACGGGTTTTCCGTCGACTATTTTCGGTCCGGTCCACCCCTTTGGCGTTCGCAAAATGATCATGGGCCAGACAGGGAGGCCGGCCGCACGCCCATCGCGGGCGCCGCGCTGAATGGCCCCGATTTCATCGACAATGGTATCGAGCGTGCGCGCCATGAGTTGATGCATGGCTTCAGGCACATGCCCTTCGACGAAGTAGGGGTTGTAACCGTATCCCCGGAAGAGATGAGACAACTCATCATCGTTCATGCGCCCGAGCACGGTTGGATTCGCGATTTTGTAACCATTCAAATGGAGAACGGGAAGAACAGCTCCGTCGCGAGCCGGGTTCAAGAATTTATTGGAGTGCCAGCTGGCGGCCAGCGGCCCGGTCTCCGCTTCACCGTCGCCGACCACGCAGCAAACCAGCAGGTCGGGATTATCGAATGCGGCGCCGTAAGCATGCGCGATGGAATAGCCCAGTTCGCCGCCTTCGTGAATTGAACCCGGCGTTTCGGGTGCGACGTGGCTCGGAATGCCTCCGGGGAACGAAAACTGTTTGAATAGATGCTTCATGCCATCCGCAGTCTGCGGAATGTTCGGATAGAACTCACTGTAGGTGCCTTCGAGGTACGCATTCGCGACGAGACCAGGACCGCCGTGTCCCGGGCCAGTGATGTAAATGACGTTCAGATCAAGTTTTTTGATGAGGCGATTGAAATGCACATAAATGAAGTTCAGTCCCGGCGTCGTGCCCCAGTGACCCAGCAGGCGCGGCTTAATGTGCTCAATCTTCAGCCGCTCGTGGAGCAGGGGGTTATCGAGGAGATAAATCTGTCCGACGGAAAGATAATTCGCGGCGCGCCAGTAGGCGTCCATTTTGCGGAGCTCTTCCTCGGGGATCGGGCCGACGGACGCGTGAACCTGCCCTGCATCATGAGAAGGCATTGTAATTTCCCCCTTTTTCAAAAATCGCACCGGCTCGCTCTCACATGGGCGGCTATCGTGGGAATTCTCGCCACGATGGTGAATCGTGCCAGAGAATGAACGACGCCTCCAATGGCACGGACGCTCCAGTTTGGCGGGGAATCGCTCGCGGAGTGTAGTCCGCCACGGGGCGAGTCGCCGGAATTTGCACAGTGTAAACGAAGCCCTTTGCGGAGCCGGTGAGGCGCCCGTCCTTACTCATTGGCACCCGAACCGGCGGCCCGTGGCTCTCGCCTTCCGCATAGAGTTCAACTTGGACAGCCTCTGGATCGAGTTCATCAAAATAAACCTGCACGTGAAAGGTATGCCGCCCTCCGCGCTGCTCCGCAATAGCAGAACCGAAACGTAAACTTGGCCAGTGCTTTGCGAGTTCCGCGTGCCAATCGAACAGACTGGCGCCGAGCCGGCCGCCGTTTGCGGCCCGGTCGCAATAAATTTTTGCGGCTGGCAAGTAATGCTCTTCCGTATATTGACGTACGACGCGATTTGAAGAGAAGGCAGGAGTCAACCGAGCCATGCTTTCCCGCATTCGCGCAACCCAACCGGATGGAATTCCCATTTCGTTGCGATTATAAAATTCGGGAATGATCTCTTGTTCGAGCAGTTGATAGAGGGCATCCGCTTCGGCCGCATCCCAGGACGGATCATCACCATGCTCCTGTCCGTCGCCAATGGCCCAACCCACGTCGGGAGAATATGCTTCCGCCCACCAGCCATCGAGCTCCGAAAGATTCAGCCCGCCGTTGACGAGCACTTTCATGCCGCTGGTACCACTTGCTTCCCAAGGGCGTCGCGGGGTGTTAATCCAGAGGTCGATGCCTTGAACGAGATGTTCCGCCATCAATACATCATAGTCACTCAGGAAGACCGCGCGCGGGCGCACGTCCTGGCGACGGACGAAATTGATCCACTCGCGAATCAGGTCTTGGCCGTTCGCGTCTTGCGGATGCGCCTTCCCAGCCAGAACAAGTTGGACGGGACGTTCTCGATTCGTTAAAATCTGAATGAGGCGTTGCGAATCATGGAGAAGCAGATTGGGACGCTTGTAAGATGCGAACCGGCGCGCAAAGCCAAGCGTCAAGACATTCGCATCGAGTATCTGCGCGGCGAGCGCGAGATCCTCAGGGGAAGCGCCCCGGTCTGCTAACTGGCGGATGTGACGTTTTCGAACGTATCCAACGAGAGACTTGCGGGCATTCGTGCGCAGTTGCCATAAGTTGGAATCACTGACACATCGAAGGCTCTGCTCCAGTCCCGCAGTAATTCCGCGCCAGCGCTCTTTTCCGCAGGCAGCCTCCCAGAGGCGATCGGCGGCGGCGGAATCCCACGTGGGCGTGTGTACGCCGTTTGTGACATGCGTCACTGGGACTTCAAATTCCGGCCATCGCGGAAACAGCACCTGAAAGATTCGGCGGCTGACCTCACCGTGCAGCCGGCTGACACCGTTGATGGCGCCGCTACCACGAACCGCCAGATACGCCATATTAAACGGCTCCGACGGATCATTACGGTCCCGCCGCCCGAGCGCAAGCAGGTCCGGGAACGGAATCAACAATTCTTCTTCTGCATACTTCTTAAAGTACTTTTCCATTAGTTCAGGAGCAAAACGATCAAATCCCGCCTCGACAGGAGTGTGTGTGGTAAAGAGGTTCCCGGCGCGCGTGATCGCGAGGGCTGGATCGAACGGCTGCTTGTTATCGGCCATGAAACTACGTGCGCGCTCCAGCACTGCGAAAGCAGCATGGCCCTCATTCAGGTGGCAGACCTCAGGTTGCAATCCGATGGTCCGAAGCAAGCGCCAGCCTCCGATGCCGAGGACTTGCTCCTGCTTGAGGCGCAACTCCGGGCCGCCTCCATAAAGTTCGCTGGTAATGCCGCGGTGCGCGGGTGTATTTGCGGGATCGTTCGTGTCCAGAAGATATAGCGTTGCACGGCCAATTTGCACCTGCCAGACACGAATCCACAGCCGGGAACCGAGAAAGGAGATCGGGAAACGCAGCCATTCGCCATTCGGTTCACGCAGCGGTGTGATCGGCAGTTGTCCGGGATCGTTGAACGGATAAAGAGCCTGCTGCTGCCCTTGAGCGTCGATTTCCTGCCGAAAGTAGCCTTGTTGGTAGAGCAGACCCAGACCGATGACCGGAACGCCCAGATTGCTTGCGGTCTTAAGCTGGTCGCCAGCGACGTTCCCCAAGCCGCCGGAATAAATCGGCAGCGCCTCACTCAACATAAACTCCATTGAGAAGTACGCAACTGTTTTGAGAGGTGAATCAGGATGCATCTTTTGAAACCAGGCAGGAGACTCCTTCGCCGCCCGTCTTTCCCGACGAAGATCTTCCAATAGTTTTTGGAAACCCGGGACAGCGGCAGCACTTTGAAGCTTTTCCTGCGACACGGTCTGCAAGACGATCCAAGGGTTATGGCTGAGATCCCAGAGTTCAGGGTCGAGTTGCTCCCAGAACTTATCCGCCGAATGATTGAATGACCAGCGCAGGTCTAACGCCAACTCAGCAAGCGCGTCAGAAATCGCAGCTTCGGAAGGCCGATTCGTGTACTGACGAATGCTCATATTTGACTCGCCGCCGCTGGTTGCCCCGGAAACGGCGGAGCCAAGCATCGGGCTAGCGCCTTCGCGGCATTGACCAGATGGGCGGGGCAAGCGATGTGCCCGCGATTAAGCTGGCACTCATGCGTGTTAGCGGCTCACAAACGTGAAGCTGACGGTTGCTATTTCGCCGGGCCGCACGACGACCTTCTGTTCCTGCGTTCCGAAGGTTGCGGTCCACACCGCCAAGGTGTAGTCGCCCGGCGGCACATCCTTGAGGGCAAAACTTCCGTCGCCGCCGGTGACTGCGTAGAAGGGATTATCGACCACTCCGATGTACGCCTTCATCCACGGATGTTCGTTGCAATGCACCGGAATCATGACCTCCGGATGCGTGAACCGGCGAATGGCGGAGGGTGAACCCGGCTGCTGCGTGACATTCCATTCACGATTGATTTTTGCGACTACATGGATGTTATGAGTCGTGGGATCCAGGGTAAGAACCTGAAGCGGCTGGCCCACCATGATGCCGAGAACGTGGGGCTCGTACATGCAACCTTTTTGCGTTAGATCCACCGAGTTGCGCGGTGCGGGCCGCGCCAGATTTACGCTGCCCTGCTTGATGTAGACGAACGCGTTGGGGAGGGTTCCGTCGCTGTTCACCGCGCCGTCCTGCGCGTACACGGTTCCCGAATGCTCCGACACGCATACGGGATCCTTGCCCATATTGATCCGCGCCAGCTTCGGCTTGACTCCCTTGAAGTAGATTTTGCCCGTGATCTGGCCCGTGGCAGGTGAATCGGCAGCCGAGGCTCGACGATGAGCTGCCATTGCGGTACCTACGGACAGGGCCGCCGCAACTCCCAAGATTGCCAGATCAAAAGCCACCGCGCGCGCCCGCATTTTGATTTCTCCGTGTTTTGGCATCATTTCCGCAAGCCGCCTTTCTCAAATCCCAGGCCCGAGCGTTCGATCCGAGGGCTCGCCGTGGGTTTGGATTTTGAAGATCACGGCACCCGATGAATTCAAACGGGAATCTAAAAGATCAAACCCAAATAAAGATACAGCGAGCTATTATCGCCGGCGTTGCGCCCTGAGCCGTCATAGTTTGTGCCCGCGCCATTGAACTGCGTATAGCCGGTGTACTGCATCGCCAGACGCACGTTCTGCACCGGCCAGTAGGTGAAATTCAAGATGTAACCCTTGCTATTCGGGCTGCCGTTCGCGCTGCCCGTCAGCGGCGCGGGCGCGTATAACAGCGGATCGGCGTTTCCCGTAGTGACGAAATATCCGAACGCGGGAGCGTAGCGATACCCGAAATGGTACACGGCGTTCACCTGAAACGCATTCAAATGGTGCGGAATGAAACTCGCGCCGTTCGAATCGAAGGCTGCATTCAAATTCGAGTTTTCGCGGATGTAGGTCCCGTGCAAACTGATTAGGTTGTCGTGGATTTTCGGAAGAACACGCTCGAATTGCGAATCCAGGGCAAAATCGGTATACGTATTTTCCGGCCCGATGACGACCCCCGGCGTGGATCGCATGTGCATGCCGTAGGTTCCGAACTCCAAATAACTGTTGCCCATGGTTTGCTGCCAGGCGGCGCGCCAGTACGGCGCCGCGCCCTGAATGTTGAAATCGAAATTCGTGCCGGGATTCGGCAGCGGCTGTCCCAAATGGGACGAGCGATAAATCGTAGCCGCGCCGTAGAGGTGGTCATTCCACATGGCGTAGCCGCCGATGCCAGCGACATCCTGGCCGAGTGGGCCGTCGATGATGGGCACAGCCGCGGGCGTCGTCGTGGATGCGGATGCGATCCACGGGAAACCCCAGGCGGGCGTGTCGTTCCACAGGTCCTCGACGGTAGGATTGTTATTCAAGTCAATTCCGTAGACGAGAGTTTTGCCTTTGACCAAGCGGTTCCTGGCGTAGCGAATGTCGGTATTGTCCCAGCTGAAATGATCGTTTTGCGAATGATAGGTGGCCTGCACGAAGCCACCCAAGTGGGTCGCATAGGCACCCGCGAGAAACAGGGAAACATCCTGAGGAAGAGAAAAATTCCAGTTTTGCGTGCCCGGCTGCGGACGATTCGTTCCCGTGTTCGAAACCTCGAACAAAACCGCAAGCGGAAGATTCGAGAGAAGGGTCAGGCCGGCTTTTTCTTTTTCCGGTGGCGAGGTGATGACTTTAATTCCGGTCATCGAGTAGCCATTCAGTTTGAACGTCCGGCCGAGCGGCGTGAGCTCCGGAGGATTCGTGTGGCAAGAGCTGCAAGCCAGGCCCGTCTGGCGGGCAAAACTGGGCACGGCTTGCGCTTTGTGAGCAGGAAAAATCAGCACAAAAAACGCAGCCGTGCCCGTGAACAGCACGAGGTAGACCCAGTCAACCTTTTTATTCCACCGATTCATTGTGACGGCCTCGATCCGAACGATTGGTTCTTCCGTTCTTGCACCGGAAGGGTTACTTGAGCGTGAAATTTACACTTGCTGTCTTACCGGCTTGTACCGTGACGGTCTTTTCCTGTGTGCCGATAGCGCTCTGCCACACCTTCAGATGGTACGTGCCGGGAGGCACGTCGGTGAGAGTGAAGCTGCCGCCGCTCCCGCTCAGCACGTAGTACGGGTTCTTCGCCACGATGACGTTACCCTGCATCCAGGTATGAACGTCGCAGCGAACGATCACGGTGTCTGGGCGGTACAGCGGGATTTCCAGCGGAGCAGATCCCGGAGGCATGACCTGATTGAAGCCGCGGTTGGACTTCGCATAGACATGGATGTTGTGCGCGACCTTGTCGCTGTTCAAGACCTTCAACTCACCGGGCTTCATCAGCAGGATGTCCGGCATGAACATGCAGCCCTTCTGATCAATGACCGGCGCGGGGAACGCGAAGGCTTTCCCGTGCGTCGCGTCGTCAAGCCAGACGACTGCATTGGCTACGCCGCCCTGCTCAACTTGCACAGGGTAGATTTCCTTCATGTTTCCGCAGGTTCCTCTATCTTGCGTCACGGTAACTTTCTTCGGCCGCACGGGCTTCCCGCTATAGAGAATTTTCCCGGAAATTGTACCGCCCGCAGCCTGCTGCACCGTATATCCCGCTACGGATCCTGCTTGGGGTGACGCCGCATGCACCACGGGCGGCGCAAACCAGACAATCGCAGAAAAGGCGGCCAGCACCGCAGCTAAGGCGGCTGGTCCTCCTCGTATCTTTCGCTTTTGCATCATGATGATAACCTCCCTTATCGATAACAATTTATCATGTTTGTCATACTGCTAGACATTTTGAATGAATGAGGTACGGCCAGCAAGGTAACGGATCACTAAACCATGTGACGCAGGTCACAAATTACATGGGGTCTAAGCGTCTTTGACCGCAAATGGCCCCGGCCATTTGCGGTTGCACCGGAAACGGCGACGATCTTGGGAGGCAGAGCCATTCCATGCACAATCCAAACATTTCGTACCGCGACCTCGCTCATCGCTCCATCGGTGTCACCAAAATCGGGTGGGCAGAGTGCCGTCCCCATCAAGCATCGGGCTTAGGACAAACGGTCACCGTCTCAAATCGGCCGCCGAAGTAGTGCTTATTGATCCACAGGGCGACGTTAACCAGAGAGATCAGGACGGGCACCTCCACGAGCGGTCCAATCACGGCAGCGAAGGCCGCCCCGCTATTAATTCCGAAGGTCGCGATGGCCACGGCGATCGCCAGTTCAAAGTTGTTCGACGCGGCAGTAAAAGAAAGCGTCGCGGATTCCGCGTAGGTTGCACCCACGCGCGCGCTGATCCAGAAAGAAACAAAAAACATCACGACGAAGTAAATGGTCAGCGGGATGGCGATTCGAATGACGTCGAGCGGCAAGCGAACGATCATTTGTCCCTTGAGCGAGAACATCACCACGATGGTAAAAAGCAGTGCGATCAGGGTAATCGGGCTGATTTTTGGGATGAAGCGGGTCTGATACCACTGCTTGCCCTTCACGCGAAAGAGCACGAACCGGGTTAGAAAACCTGCGAGGAACGGAATGCCAAGATAAATGAAAACGCTCCCTGCGATGTCGCGAATCGAGATGTTCACGCGGATTGCCGTCATCCCTAACCATCGCGGCAACACGGCGAGGAAGAAGTACGCATAGACGGAGAAAAACAGAACTTGAAAAATCGAGTTTAGCGCCACGAGGCCCGCGGCGTACTCACGATCGCCCCGGGCCAGGTCATTCCAGACGATCACCATGGCAATGCACCGCGCGAGGCCTATCAATATCAGTCCCGTCATGTACTCCGGCTTGTCTCGGAGAAAAAGAATTGCCAGCGCGAACATGAGCACCGGGCCGATGACCCAATTCTGAATCAGCGATAAGGCCAGCACCTTACGGTGACTGAACACGCGTCCCAGTTCTTCGTACTTCACCTTGGCGAGCGGCGGATACATCATCAGGATGAGTCCGATCGCAATCGGGATAGAGGTGGTCCCGACGTTGAAGCGGTTCAGAAAGGGGACGATTCCCGGCGCCAGGTAGCCCGCCGCGACGCCCCCGACCATCGCCGCGAAAATCCATAGCGTCAGAAATCGGTCCAAGAAAGAAAGCCGGGGAGTGCTTTGCGCCTTGGCCATATTATTTTTGCTAATTCTCCTTGGCGTTCCATCTGATCCAGGACGTGTTGGCGAATTTGTTCATGGTTTGGTTCGTTTGGCGAAATCGGTCTTGTCGGCGCCATCGAAGATGCGACCCTGGCACGGGTCGCTTGCCTTATGTGCCGCCCGAGTTGGGCATTTACATGTTTCTTTCGGCGGCTAGCATCTGCAGCAAAACGCACCCTGATTAACATCTGCTTTGGCCGGCGAAATCTGTGACGAGAATCACGCGGGTTAAGGACCGCCTTGGCTGCCGAGGTCCCTACCGGCGAACAGCGTAGAGCGATGCGTCCTGTTCACTCAAGAGAATAATAACGGCACTGGGATTGAAAACAGTTTACGGCGCCTTTAGTGACCGTGGTCACCAACAAATGTGTTCCTCCGCACAACGCATGAAACATTCTGCACGCATACTGATCTCGTTGACTGGCTGTTCAGTCACGGAGATGGCCGATGAAATCGGAGACTTTCCTACGACCGAAACAAGCGCATCCTGCGCTCCAAGTCCCCGCGTGGAAGACGCATTCCCAGCGGCAAAATATCGAGGCGGCGTTCGCCGAATTCGCGGCAAAGACGTATGCGGCAATGGAGCTCGTAGATACAGCTCTACGCGCGAAAATTGCCCAGGGGACGACAGATGTACATTTGAAACGCACGCTAGTTGCGAGCCAAGCGGTGAGTAAGCCACGCCGCACGGCGGAGTGGTCTGTAACGAATCCGCTCCAATCGCATTCATTATGTAACAGAAATGCTCACGCGCAATGAAGAGGGGCGCTGGTTAACGAATGATGTGCAAGAGGAGGGCAACTGCCATGACCGTGGAACGAGCTATACGAATTATCGCCGGAACACTGATTTTGACATCGCTGGCGCTGGGGACGTGGGTGGATCGGAATTGGTACTGGCTCACTGCGTTCGTCGGGGCCAACCTGTTTCAATCCGGGATTACGAAGTGGTGCTTAATGGAGGACATTCTCCTGAAATTAGGCATGCGCAGAAAACCGGACGATTCACGGCCCGGAACACAACAGGCATAATTTGCGCCGCTAGGGGGCGAGTGGGCCAAGTTCAGGAAATCATTGGTGCGTATATGTATCGTATCGAGGCCGGTCACGCCCGTGCTCATGCGTTCTGAGGCGGGCCGAGAGGAGGGTCAGAATGTCACTTTTTGCACCGCGCCGTATTCTATGTGCAGTGGACCTCAGCCCGGCAACGCCCGCCGTAATCCGCTGGGCTGGACTGTTCGCTGAAACCTACGGCGCGAAACTGGAAATCCTTCACGCTGATTGGCAGGAATGGCCGCCCTATTTCACGGCCGCACAGATACAGACCCTTGTCGCAGAGAATCGGGAGCATTTGGCAGCCCTGCGTGACGAACTGGGCCGAATAGCTCGCGAAGCGCTTGGCGCGAAGGCTTCGTATGCAACGACCGTGGTGGAAGGTTATCCCGTGGCGGCGATCCTCGAGCATGCTTCCGAGCACGCTCCAGAACTAATTGTCATGGGGAGCCACGGCCGCAGCGGCATGGCGCGGCTGCGGCTGGGCTCCGTCGCCGAGAACGTTGTGAGGGAAACGGCGATTCCGACGTTGGTTGTCAAGGCAGGCGCAAATCAGCAGACGCCGAAAATCTCGAGCGTGCTCTGCCCAGTCAGTTTCACGAAATTGGCCTCTCGCGGCCTCGAATTGTCGGCCAGCGTAGCCAGCGCCTTCAAGGCGAAGCTCTTGCTCATGCACGCTGTGGAACAGGAGACCGATGATCTTCAACGAACTCATGAGCGACTCTGCCAGTGGGTGCCTGAGGAGATGCGCGCTCACTGCGATCTGGTGGAAGTTGTCCGCCGGGGAAATGCGGCCGAGCAAGTGGTTTTACTCGCTCGGGAGCGGGACGTCGATCTGATCGTTTTGGGTGCCGAGCACCGGCCATTTTTCGAATTTACGACCTTGGGCACTACCACCGAGCGAGTCGTCCGATATGCGGACTCGAACGTGCTGGTCCTGCCCTGGAAAGCATCGTAGCCACGCCGAGGCGACGCCACATATCTATCGCCGGGAATATTTCGAGGAAAAGCGAGCACACACATGAGAAGAATGGCCTTTCGGGGATTTGCTGCTGGGTTTTTTCTGTTGGCCGTTTCCGCCAGGATGTGCGGTCAAAAGCCATCCGCGGCCGCCCAGACGAAATCGCTCACTCTGGAACAAGCAGTGACCATGGCGCTGCAGAGCAATCCCGCGCTTCATGCATCGCAGGACGAGGCGGATGCCGCAAAGGCGCGCGTCGGTCAGGCTCGCGCAGCGTGGTTCCCGCGGCTAGATGCGAGCCAGGGATTTACGCGCGGCAACAACCCCGTATACGTGTTTGGGACTTTGCTGACTCAGAGGAATTTCACTGCCGCCAACTTCGCTCTGGCCGGGCTTAACACGCCAGCGCCACTCGACAATTTTCAGACCCGCCTCGACGCGCAAATGACGCTGTTCGATTCCGGCAAGACGTATCTGCAGGAAAAAGGCGCACGGAAGCTGGCTACGGCCGCGGATTATCAGACCGAGCAGGCGCGCCAGGATCTGATCCTGCGGGTTGCGCAATCCTATTACGGAGTGATCGTGGCGCGCGAAGATCTGCAAGCCGCGCAGGAAGCGCTGCATGCGGCCGAAGCGAACGAGCAAAGCGTCCATTCGCTCCAGCAAGCAGGCCAGGTAGTCTCCTCCGATTTATTGAGCGCCCAGGTCTTCCGCGCACAAATGAGTGACCGGGAAATTCGCGCGGAAGACACTCTGGAAGTGGCGCAACTCACTCTTGGCCGTGAACTCGGGCTGCCTCCGGGAGCCATGCCGGAGCCGACGGCAACGCTCGGCGAGCCGGTTGCAGGTTCGAGAAGTCTCGAAGAATGGCAGCGCACCGGGCTTGCCCAGCGCCCCCTCTTGCGCGCGGCGGAACTTGGGGGAGAAGCCGCGGCGACGAACCGAAAACTGGCAAAAGCGGCGTTTGGCCCGCAGGTAGGTTTGTTCGCGAATCTCGAACGCGACGCCGAAACGCTGGGTGGTCCCTCCGGAACAAACTGGACAGCGGGTGCGCAGGTAAACATCAATCTATTCGCTGGCGGCGCTGCCCGTTACAGGCTGGCCGAAACCGTGGCGCGCGAGCGCCAGGCGAAGGATGAACTCAGTTGGCTTCGTTCCGGCGTCGAGCTTCAAGTACGGCAATCCTATCTGGAAACTGCGGCCGCAGCCCAGCGGGCCGCAGCAGCACGGGACGCGGTTGGCGAAGCGCAAGACAGTTTGCGCATCATCCAGAATCGCTACCAGGCCGGTTTGGTTACGATCACGGAGCTGTTGCGTGCGCAGACCGCGCAACTGGAAGCACGGACCAGCTATCTGGCTGCTTTGCACGATTGGCAGGTGGCGCGCGCGCAGCTGGAGCATGCCGCAGGGGAATTAACGGCGCGATCGAAACTCATCCGCGAAGGAGAAGCGCAATGAGAGATACGGTGCGGATGGGAAGCGCCGTTGTTCGTGCGGGGTTACTCTGGATAGTTGTGGCGGCGTTGGCGGGTTGCGGCGGGTCCGCGCCTGCACGGCCCTCACCGCCTGAAACAGTGAGTGGTCTGCACGTTGAAACTCTGCAACAGCAGAGCATCCCAAACAACGTGGAAGCGCCCGGTACCGTGATTGCGGTTCGCAGCGCCCAAGTGGCTGCGCGTGTAATGGGCACGGTGCTGGAGGTGACTGTACACGAAGGAGACCGCGTCCGCCGGGGCCAGTTGCTCGTACAGCTCGACGATCAGGAAAGTTTGGCGCGTCGCAACGCCGCTCGGGCTGGCCTCGAACAAGCCCGCGCAGCCCAGGAGGCGGCTGCCCAGGCTGTTGCCGCCGCTCAATCGCAGGCGGAAGTGGCCCAGAAAACCTATGGCCGCTTCGTGTTCTTGCGCAAACAAAAATCCGTCAGCCCCCAGGAATTTGATGAAGTCCAAGCGAAACAGAGTGGAGCGCAAGCAGCGCTCGCCGAGGCTCGCGCGAATCAGCAGCAGGCCTCGGCGGCTTACGCGCAGGCTCAGCAAGAATTGCGGGCATCTGACACTGTGGCCGGCTACGCGCGTATTCTGGCACCATTCGACGGCGTTGTGCTGCACCGCTATGTCGATCCCGGTTCCATGGCCGCGCCAGGCGCTCCTCTGCTGGTAGTGGAAGATCCCTCGCAATATCGTTTGCAGGCCGACGTGGACGCGGAAGCTGCGTCCAACGTGCATCGCGGCACTCTGGTGCCCGTCGAACTCGACGCCTTACCGGGGAAAACATTTCCAGGAAAAGTGGCGGATCTGGAGCCGGGAGCGAATCCGATGTCGCATACGGTCCAGGTGAAGATTGATTTGCCGCGAGATCCCGCGTTGCGGTCGGGATTGTTCGGGAGGGCATTGTTCCAGAACGGTAAACGGGAAGCCATTGTTGTCCCGAACAGTGCGCTCCTCGAGCGGGGACAACTGCGCGAGGTTTACGCCGTGGACGCCAAGGGCATCGCACATTTGCGCTTGGTGACGCTCGGCGCGCAGGCCGGCCAGCTCCGCGAAGTCCTCTCCGGACTGGGCGTGGGAGAACGAATCGTGACGGATCCCGCCGGGCACGAATTGGACGGCAAACGAGTGGAGGCGGGACAGTGAAGCGCGGCCTGGCGGGAAGAATTGCGCAGGCATTCATCAATTCGCGACTGACACCGCTTTTGATCGTCGCGTCCCTTATGCTCGGTGCGTTCGCGATTCTGAAAACACCCCGCGAAGAGGATCCCCAGATCGTGGTTCCGATGCTGGACATTTTCGTCTCAATGCCCGGAGCATCGGCACAAGAAGTCGAACAGCGCGTATCCATTCCCATGGAAAAGCTGCTGGCGGAGATTCCGGATGCGAAATATGTCTATTCGACCAGCATGCCGGGTTCCGCCCTGGTGACTGTCCGGTACGATGTGGGAGTCAACGAAAACGACGCCGTCGTTCGAACCTACAACAAGCTCTATTCGAATTTCGACCATATCCCACCCGGCGCGTCGCGGCCGCTCATCAAAGTGCGGTCCATCTATCACGTGCCTATTCTTGCGTTGACCTTTTGGAGCCACGGGGACAACGCTTACCAGCTTCGCCAGATCGTCGAAGAAGTGAATCTCGCCGTCAAGCAGGTAAACAACGTTTCCGAGACGACCATCATCGGCGGTGATCGCCGCCAACTGCGTGTGGTGCTGAACCCGCAACGGCTGGCCGCCTACCACCTCAGCCCCGGCTCGATCGCCCGCGCGTTTCAAGTGTCGAATCAGCGGACAATCGCCGGTTCGTTTGCCGAGAAAAACCAGGAGATTGTTGTTGAGGCTGGAAGTTTCGTCAGCAGCATCCAGGATGTCCGGCAGTTAGTAGTGGGAGTGTTCAGCGGACAGCCCGTTTATCTCGGAGACGTGGCAGATGTGCAAGACGGCGCGGAAGAGCCTCAGAATTACGTCTATTTTGGTCTGGGCGCAGCCGCAAAGAATGCCAGTTCCGATGAGTCTCCCGCCGTCACGCTGGCCGTGGCCAAGCGCCCGGGAACGAACGCCACGGACGTCGCTCAGAACGTCATCGCCAAAGTAGATTCGCTGCGCGGGATCGTCATTCCGGATAATGTGCGAATCACGGTTACGCGGGACTACGGTAAGACGGCCGAGCAGAAATCGAATGACTTGCTCAAGCACCTGCTTCTTGCAACGCTCTCGGTAACACTGCTGGTGGCGCTGGTGCTGGGCTGGCGCGAATCCGGCGTGGTGCTGGTGGCCGTGCCCGTGACGCTGGCGCTGACACTGTTCATCTTTTACTTCCACGGTTACACGCTCAACCGCGTGACGTTGTTCGCACTGATCTTTTCCATCGGCATCTTGGTGGACGACGCAATCGTGGTGGTCGAGAACGTGGTGCGCCACTTCCGCCTGCCCGAGAACCAAGGCCGGCCATTGAGCGAGGTTGCGATCGAGGCCGTGGACGAGGTGGGCAACCCGACCATTCTGGCGACGTTCGCGGTGATCGCCGCGATTCTGCCGATGGCTTTCGTCCGCGGCCTGATGGGTCCCTACATGCGGCCGATTCCGGTGGGGGCTTCAGCAGCGATGCTGTTTTCCCTGGCAATCGCTTTCATCGTTTCGCCGTGGGCGGCCCTGCACCTCTTGGGACGCCATGCGGCTGCCGCTGCACCCGCGGATGAGAGTCAGGGATGGACCCGGCGGCTCTTCCGCCGAATCATCACGCCGCTAGTTGCTAGCACGCGGCACCGTTGGATTTTTCTCGGCGGCGTCGCCGCTCTGCTGCTGGCAGCGTGCCTGCTGGTGCCGCTCAAGCTCGTGCTGGTGAAGATGCTTCCCTTTGATAACAAGAGCGAGTTTCAAGTGGTGGTGGACATGCCGGCCGGCACGCCCCTTGAACGCACACTGGCCGTCGAACAAGAAATTGGCCGCTATCTCCACACGCAGCCGCTGGTCGAGAATTACCAAATTTACGCCGGTACCTCTAGCCCGTACAATTTCAATGGTCTGGTGCGGCATTACTATCTGCGCCGGGCGCCCTACCAGGGGGATATTCAGGTCAATCTTCTCCCCATTTCGAAGCGGAGCGAACAAAGCCACCCGATTGCCCTCGAGATGCGCGGCCCAATTGACGAAATCGCGCAGCGCTGGAACGCGCGCGTGAAGATTGCCGAGGTTCCTCCCGGCCCGCCCGTTCTCGCGACGCTTGTCGCGGAAGTCTACGGCCCCTCATATCCGCAGCAAATTGCTCTGGCTCGCCAGATCCGCCAGCTCTTTCAGCAAACTCCGGGCGTCGTCGACGTCGACTGGCTCGTCAACGCCAATCAGAAAAAACTCGATTTCAAAGTCGAGCAGGATAAAGCAGCACTGCTGGGTATTTCCGCCGCAGACGCCTCCGAGTCCCTAGCGATTGCGCTCGGCGGAGACAATGTGGGCCTGATGCACTTGCCCGACAGTCGTGAGGATGTGCCGATACACATCCAACTGGCGCGAGCGAGCCGGTCGAATGAGGACGCCCTGCGCGGGGTTTACTTGAACTCCCCCAATGGCCAGATGGTCCCGTTGGGAGCAGTTGTCCGCGTGGACCATTCGCTCGTGGATAAAGACATTTACCGGAAGAATCTGCGTTCCGTGGTCTACGTGACCGGGGATGTGGCCGGCGGCGAAGAAAGCCCGGTCTATGCCATTCTGAAGCTGAAGCAAAAAATTGCGGCGCTGAAACTTCCGGAAGGCTACGGAGTCACGCAGTACTACACGGGACCTCCTCCTTCAACCAACAAACTGGCGGTCACCTGGGACGGCGAATGGCACATCACCTATGAAGTGTTCCGCGATTTGGGATTGGCGTTCGCCGCGGTGTTGTTGCTGATTTACGTCCTCGTGGTGGGCTGGTTTGAGTCTTACACCACACCTCTTGTGATCATGGCTCCGATTCCGCTTACGCTGATCGGCATTCTGCCCGCGCACGCTCTGGCCGGCGCGTTCTTCACGGCCACTTCCATGATCGGTTTTATTGCCGGCGCAGGCATCATCGTGCGCAATTCGATTATTTTGGTGGACTTCATCCAGCTGCGCCTTGCAGAGGGAATACCGCTGGAAGAAGCGGTGGTGGATGCGGGTGCGGTGCGGTTCCGGCCCGTGATGCTGACCGCGCTGGCCGTGGTTGTGGGCGCGAGCCCCATTCTGTTTGATCCGATTTTCCAGGGCCTGGCCATCTCCCTAATGGCGGGCGGACTTGTGTCCGCGATGCTCTCGTTCCTGACCGTTCCGCTGCTCTACTATATGATCGAGCGGAGACATAAGATGCCTCTGTCAACATCTTCGTAACCAGGGACGATGAAAATTCGAGACCGCTGGACCATCGCGTTTGTAGGTTGCTATCGAGGCAGGAAAAGCGATGGCCGCAATCGGACCTTGGGCGTTCGCACGCGCGAATTCTCGGGGAAGGATGCTCGGCTCAAAGCGCTGGCGCTCAGAAGTCAGTCAGGGCCGAGGTGGGTAAAGCAACGCGCACGGCGTTCAGCACCGCCGCAAGGTCAATAATCTCCTGCGCAATGGCGCCGTCGATCGGCGGCAAGTACCCGAACGCCGCAGCGAACATCCCGATAATGCTGAGAGCCATGCCACCGACGGCGGTTTGAAGCGCAATCCGGCGCATGCGGCGGCTGATATGCATCAGTTCGTCTACTCGGCTGAGGGAAGTTTCGAGGATCACCGCATCGGCAGCCTCGGATGTGATGTCACTTTTTACTCCGAATGCCACACCCACTGTGGCTGCCTGCATTGCCGGGGCGTCGTTGATGCCATCTCCCAGAAATAATGTTGGACGCTGGCTCGTCTCGGCCCGCACGATTTCGACTTTTTCTTCGGGGCTCTTTGCCGCATAAATCTCCTTGATGCCGACCTGTTTTGCGAGATCACGGACTTCCCTGTCGCGGTCTCCAGAAACAATCAAGATTCGACTCACGTCATGATGCGGTCTCAGATGCCGGATGAATTGCAGACTGTCGCTTCGCGGAGCATCGTGAAATCGAAACAGAGCGGCATACGCGTCGTTTAGAAACACGAGGCATTCCAGCCCCGGCGCGGCGAGCGGCAGAACAACATTCAGGCCGGCAACCTTTCCACGACCCGTAATCCGCACGCTCGTATCTCCCACAATTCCTCGCAGTCCTTCGCCGGGGCGTTCACTGATCTCTGAGGCGGGCTGCGTGGGGAGATTGGCGTTTTCGGCTGCTTCCAAAATGGCGCTGGAGAGCGGGTGTTTCGAGTAACGCTCAAGACTCGCGGCCAACTGCAAGATCGCGTTTCGTTCGAAGCCCGGTGCGCAAACAATCTCGGACAGTGATGGTTTTCCGTACGTCAGCGTTCCTGTCTTATCGAAGATCAGCGTTTGGCACCGGCCGATCTGTTCCAGTACAGCCGGGTTCTTGATGATGATGCCGCGTCGCGCGGAAAGGGAAATAGCGCCAATCACAGCGACGGGAATGCCGATAAGAAGAGGACACGGCGTCGCAACAACCAGAACGGCCAGAAACCGATGCGATTCGCCCGTTGCGGCCCAAGCGACTGCGGCAAGCGCCAGCGCGACAGGCGTATACCATGCGCCAAGCTTATCCCCGAGCCGGCGCAAGTGCGGACGCCGCCGTTCCGTTTCTTGCATCACGCGCATGATCCTCGCGTAGCGGGAATCGATCGGCAACTTTTCGGCGCGAATGTTCAAAGCCATATCGCCATTAATCGCGCCGGAAATAACTTCCGAACCGGGGGTTTTGGCAATCTCGAACGGTTCACCGGTGAGATAGGCTTCATTCATTTTCCCGTGGCCCTCGATGACTGTTCCATCGACTGGGCATACTTCATGGGGAAAAACAGCGAGCGTGTCTCCGATGGCTATTTCTGCAAGCTTCACGTCGGATATGGTGGCGCCGATCTTACGGTGCGCCGTTTGAGGCATGCGCTTCGCCAACGCATCCAGAACCGAAGACGCTCGACGGCTTGCGAATTGCTCCAGAGCCGTTCCGCCGGAAAGCATCAGAATCACGATCGTCCCTACCAGGTATTCCGCGAGAAGGACAGATGTGACGATTGAGATTCCCGCAAGGTGGTCCGCGCCGAATTCGCCCGCCAGCGCCTTGCGCGTCAGCGGCACAATGAGCGGTACGCCTCCGAATACGAGGACCACAAATAAGGGGCTCTGCCAGGCAATCCTTGGAACATGCGCGATGTATCGAAGAACCAAATGCAGGAGAATGCCTGCCATCGCCAGGATGGCAATCGAGTTCGGAGCCACCAGAATAGAAAATTTCTTGACCGCTTTGAAGCTCATTGTCCAATCGGCAATTCGGGCGAACAATCCCTGCATTTTATTGCCCGCCATCATGAGGCTCCCGACAAGACAGGCTTGCGCGGCAATTGCCTACTTCCCTCGCCAAGAAGAGCACGCACCGATCAATCCTCGTCGACAGGTCAATGAGGTTGAGAACTAGAATTGGAAGCACGGCGATATAGTTCCGTTCAGATCCGAGATTGCATCAGTGCAGTTCATCGGCCACCAACCGCTGAGGAGCTACCCTTCCAAGGCTGTACCTCACCGATTTTCTCATAAAGATAGGCGCGCAATGAGTTCTATCGACTAGAACCTGCGGAAACTATGCTCCCCGTGACGTCCGCCGCCGAGTGATTACAATCACGCTCGTGGGTGATGAGCGTCACCGTAGATCTGGAACAAAGATCGAAGACTCGGGCGTCCGATTTTCGCCTCGGGAGCGTCCCTTCCCCGCGGCGCTGACCGCCAATCTCCCTGTTTCTTTTTATCGAACGCCGAAGTGCCGGAAGATTCGGACTTTCAGACCATCAACGAGAAGCAAGAAAACGAGCACGACCAGAAGCAAATAAGCAATCAGATCGAAGGGGATGGCCATCATCAAGATTCCCTTCGTTGCCATCACGCTGACGACAATCACATCCGCAACGGAACTTAGCATCAGCCACCGGCTCGGCCGGGAATGCCATAGGCGATTCCTCTCACGCACCAGATACACATTTCCCTGTCCGGTGAAGACGAGCATAACGAAGACCAGAGTCTGAAGCTGGGCGAGCGGAAGATGAAGAAAGTCCCGTCCAGCAAAGAAGACCGCAAACGAAAGGACCAAAATCACCGTGGCTAGCACGCCCGCGGTGATCATCAGAGTACGAACGTTCCACCGGTCAGGCTGCGGAGAAAATGACACGCGATCCGTGGCGATCGACATGGTGACGAAATCGTTGGTGAACAGGAGGAGAACGACCAGCAGCGGCGTGATGACGAACGTGCCCGTGAGCATCACCCCGAGACTCAGAAAAACGCCGATTTCGAGCGTCTTAATAATCTTGTTGAGTGTGTATGTCAGCATTCGCTGATAAATTTTCCGGCCGGTCTCGATGGCGTCAACCACGCCCGCCAGGCCGCTGGTGGTCAGCACGACGCTTGCCGCGGCTTTGGCCACATCCGTTGCCGTGGAAACCGCGATGCCAGCTTCGGCCTGCTTCAGTGCCGGGGCATCGTTCACGCCGTCACCTGTCATTCCCACGACGTGCCCATCGCGCTGGAGCGCTTCCACCAGTCGGAACTTGTCTTCCGGAAAAACTCCTGCGAACACATCGCAATTCTCCACCGCTTCGGCGGTCCCATTGCGCAGCGCTTCCGCGGAGCCGACCCGACTGCCGATACCCACTTGTTCTGAAACGGCGCGAGCCGTCGTCAAACCATCTCCCGTCACCATGATGACGCGCACGCCTAGGCTGTGAAGGTCCTGCACGAGCGCCTTCGAGTCTTCTCGGAGCTGGTCTTCCAGGGCAATCAATCCCGCCAGTTGTAGTGAGCTATCCGTACCGGCGGCCACGGCCAGCACCCGCGCGCCGTACGCGCCTAAGCGTTCTACCTCGCCGTCAATGCTGCTGGCGTTCGTGACGAGACGGCTTACCGCATCCGGTGCTCCCTTGACAACGCGCAAAACGCCAGCCGATCGCACGTAGACTGCTTCGGATCGCTTGGTTGCCGGATCGAATGGAATGAATTGCGTCCGGCGCGGAACCTCTTCCAATACGTTCTTCGCGTGTGCCGCTTCGAGGATCGCCATGTCGATTGGATCCTGTGTCGCTGCGTCCGATGCCAGAGCGGCCAAACGCAGCAGTTCCTCAGCGGATCGTCCTCCAAGAGGGCAGAGTTGCGATAGCGCGAGCCGGTTCTGCGTGATCGTTCCGGTCTTATCCGTGCACAGCACATCCATTGCCGCTGCTTCCTCGACGGCAGAAAGCCGCGTCACAAGCACGCCTCGACGCGACATATCGAGCGCTCCCACCGCCGTTGCCACGGTGAAAGTTGCTGGCAAAGCTACGGGCACCGAGGCGACCAGAAGAATCAACGCAAATGGAAGGATTTCCGACCAGGCAAGGTGCGCGATGGCTGCGTACACCAGCAGTGCTCCAACAAGAACGCTGTCCAAAATAACGAGGTATTTGACGATGGCAAAGATGATTTCCTGCAGATGGCTCACTGTTTTTGCCGTTTTCACAAGCTCGGCCGTCTTGCCGAAGTACGTGTGTTCCGCCGTGGCCGTGACTTCACCGCTCCCTTCGCCGCGCTTCAGCCGGGAGCCTGCGTATACGGTCGATCCCGTGCCCTTTTCTACTGGCAATGATTCGCCAGTCAGCTCCGATTCGTCGGATAGCACAGCACCGTCAAAGAGGCGAACGTCCGCAGGCGCGAGGTCCCCCAAACGAAGATAGACAACGTCTCCAGGAACCAGTTCCTCGGATGGGATGAGCTGCCAGCGGCCGTCGCGCAGCGCTCGGGCCTGAACCGAGAGCCGGCTGCGCAAAAGAGCCAGGGCGCGATTGGCCTGGCTCTCCTGAAGAAAACTAAGGATAGAGTTGAAGACCAGCAGTGCCCCGATAATGACGGCCTCATCCAACTTACGCAGCAGAAGTTCCAGCACGATTGTGGCTTCGAGCATCCAGGGCACGGGCGCCCAGAATTTGCTGAGAAGCGCAAGCAGGGGACGGCGGTGCTCTTCAGGTACGCGGTTGGGACCGAATTTCAGCAGCCGCTCGCGTGCTTCGTCTGTCGTGAGACCGGCTGGAATCGTTTGGGTACTAATCGAATCGTTCATGTTCACCAGAAGCCAAGGGATTATAAGTCGACAAAGCCATCCAAGCGCATGCTCTTATACGCGGTTTGCCGCAAGCTGCAACTGAGTTCCGAATCGAAAAACTGACTCCCAGTAGAGCGTTTGAAGCAGGCTACCACCACGAATTTTCCTGTAACAGGACCGTCGCGATTGCATTTATTCAAATGGCTTCGGACAGGAGGCTAGATTCAGACTCGAACTGGCAACAGTAACATGCGCGACGCCGGAACAATGTTGGCACATGGCGGATGTTTTTTCACTGGCTCATTTCGGGGGTGTGATCATGCACTCAGGGCGGGCGTGGTATATCCTCATATGGGAGGCGAACGTGATCACAGACAGGCTGCCGCACTTCGCATCGAAAGTCATGGCGTGCCGATATTTCCGGGAGGAGGCGAGACCGCCGCATGATTAACTTGGTGGAACTGGGTATTTTCGTCCTGGCCTATGTTGTCCTCATGAGGTGGGTGCTGCCGCGGCTGGGCGTTCCAACCTGAATGTCCGGACGCTGCAACGTCGCGGAGCGACGGAGCCCTACAACAAACCAGGAATGTGAGCCGGAGGGAAACCAGCTGAGTAAACCGGCTGTGCGAAAGTAGGAGAGGACAATGCAATCTTCCGATGCAAACGAATACGGTGACGTGCGCACAACGAACTTGCCTTTCGACGAAGCGGTCGCGCAGGTCGACGAGGCGCTGAAAAATGAGGGCTTCGGCGTCCTCTGCCGAATTGATATCCAGGCCAAACTGAAGGAAAAACTCGGGATTGATTTCCCCGGGTACGTCATCCTCGGAGCGTGCAATCCGCCCCTCGCGTACGAAGCTCTCCAAAAAGACATCAACCTCGGATTACTGCTGCCGTGCAACGCCGTAGTATATGAACACGGCGGCAAGGTTTGTGTCGGGGCAGTGAATCCCATGAAAATGCTTGCAGTAGCGGATCGTCCTGAATTGGAAGAACTGGCGCGCCAAGTGAACGAAAAACTGCGCCGAGCTTTGGATCGTGTAGCTCCACCGCCGGCTCGTTAGGCGTGTTTGCGGCTCTCGTTAAGGGCACAAGTATCGAATGACGCAAGGTCCATCGGATCGACAGTACGACGTTATCGCGTTTGGCGCGCATCCCGACGATCTCGAGGTCGTTATGGGCGGCACAGCCGTCAAGCTTGTGCGGAAGGGTCTCTCGGTTCTCTTCGTCGATCTATGCGAGGGCGAACCGGCGAGGCATGCCGCACACGGAGAGCGCCACGCGCAGGCGGCGAAGGCCGCCAAGATTCTCGGAGTTGAGCGCACAACATTGACGCTGCAGGATCGCTTGATCGCCGACACAATTGAAGCTCGCCTCCAAGTCGCTGGGCTGCTGCGGAAATATCGGCCACGAATCGTCTACACAACCGCCGGCTCGGGCGTCCATCCGGACCACAAAGCTGTTACTGACATCGTCATCCATGGCGTGTTTTATTCCCGCCTTCCGAAATGGAATGAAGTCCTTACCGGCGAGGATTTGAAGGACAGCAAGCCGCACGAGATCGACCGGCTTTTCTTCGGGCACTGCCGCATGGAACCAGCGTGGGACCGATTCGACTTCGCGGTGGATGTCAGCGACGCATACGACGTGAAAATGGCGGCGGTCCGCGCTTACGAATCGGTATTTAGCGGGGCCCAAGCCACGCTACTCGACAAGTACAATGCCGAGGATCGCTACGTGGGCAGCCTTGTCGGGGTGCAGTACGCCGAGGCATTCCGTTCGCGCAGCCCGCTGCTTGTGGAAGACCCCGAAGTTTTTTTGAAGACTCGGTTCGGATGATCGGAAGCTGAGCGGCTGCCGATTCGGCACTGCTGCTCGAAAATCCAATCAGCACCAAGTGAAAAATAATGTCTAACGCGACAGCGACGATGCCATCCAAAGAGCACGGTTTCCTCGCATTGAGCGGCACGCCCGTGCGCGGTAGAATAGGCTCGCAACGCGCCCGTAGCTCAGCTGGATAGAGCATCTGCCTTCGAAGCAGAGGGTCGGGAGTTCGAATCTCTCCGGGCGCACCATTCCTCATTTTTGGCTCGCGCAAAGATCAGGTCGAACGGCTTCTTATACGAAGGATAGATATTTACAGCGTCCACAGAGCAGTTCGAAAGCACCATTTTGAGCAATTGGGCTTTTTCGGGGGCCGGCTGGCTAACGTATAGAAAATGCGCCTTGTTCGCGAGTTCGAAAATCCGGACGGCATCAATGATTCTGTCCGGGTTTGCGTTCGCAAGCCCCTGAATGGCGAGCGATACTTGCTGTTCTTCGGCAATCCACTCCGCTGATTTCCGCGTCCAGAATTCCTCGCTGATTTTGCCGTCCAGTTTGTCCAGGTAGGCTTGATCGAGCCGGTGACGCACCGCACTCAACCTCTGCTTCCATCGTTCGCCCTGCTGCTTCCTAATCGCTTCCTCGCGGCCTTTATCGGTGAGCAAGGACTTTTCGAGCTGCGCCAGAACGTCGTCGGGGATGTGAATGTCCTGGAGGACTTTTCCGAACCGGGAGGCCAGTTCCTCTTCACGGAAGTAGGGCAGGTCGCACTTGCCGCGAAATCCTGTGCAGCGATAGTAGGTGTAGCGGTTTTTCTGGATTTCCGCTGTCACCATGCAATTGTCATAGGCGCAACGGAGTAGTCCCGAGAAGGCAAAGTCGTGCTTCCGGTACTTGGGCTTGTTGTGTCCGCGAAAGGCGGCTTGCACCTGTTCAAACATTGCCGCGCTGACAAGCGGTGTATGCGTTCCGCTGTAAAGCTTGTCTTCCCAGATGAATTGCCCTTTGTAGAAGGGATTTTTCAGCAGGCGTTCCAGATACCCCTTGGCGAGGTTAACGCCAAACTCTGTTGTCACAATCTTCCGCACGCCATGGAGCGAGTGCTGGCCTGAAGCGTAAAGAGCGAACATCCGCTGCGCGATCGGAGCTTTGGCGGAATCGACCTCGATCGTGCGTTCGAGCTTGTTGTTGCGGTAGCCGAGAGGCGGGCGGCTCGGGTAAATGCCTTGCTCGGCTTTCTCGCGCATTCCCTTGCGGACTTCTTCGCGCAAGTTCTCGATGTAGTTTCGAGCAATGACCACCTGAATGCCGTGCACGAGCTTAGCCTGCGACTTCGAGTCCTTGCCGATGACCTGGCCCTCTTTGGGCAGGTGGATTTCAATCTCCAGGTCTTCGAGAGTGACGCAATCGCGGAAGTTGCGGTACAGCCGGTCCGTCTTTTCGACGATGGCGATCCGGCAGGCCGCATTCTCCTGAAAGAAACGGACCATCTCTCCGAATTGCTTGCGGCCTGTGATCTTGGCCGTCTCTACATCAATGAACTCGTGCACAATCGCGAACTCATGCGCGCGGGCATACTCCCGCAGCAACTTTAACTGTGCGGGGATGGAGTAGCCCTCGCGTTCCTGGTCTTTGCTCGAAACTCGGGCGTAGATGACGGCTGGTTTCATGCTGGCCTCCATGTCAGGAAATGTTTCGCTCACCATGCGCTCATTGCATTTTGGTGTCAATGAGGACTTCGCGCTTTTCAGAAGAATCTGTCGTGGTCTCTTCGCGATGCAGCTTGCGATCCCAATCATCGAGCAAGAGAAACATGCTGCGAAGGGAGCCAATCGCAGCGGCATCGAGACTCGCTCCCCCTGTGGTCTCCTGCCTTTCTTCGGTCACAGGCAGTTCGAACGTCTGTGATGCATCTGGCGTCTGCTCTTGTAATGGCAAATCATCGAATGAATCAGCGAGCTTCTTGAAGAAGCCCTGACTGAGGTCAAGCATGACCAGGCGCAAGACAAGCCGTCGCGGGGAGGCTGAACTCTTGGGCGCACCGAATTGGATGTGGCGGGGCATTAGGCTCTACTGACCGTCTCCGTGATGGGATTGGGTTCATTTTGGATTTCATTAGCAGTTCGGGTGTGTTGCTCAAGCCATATTTTGAAGTCGCGGTCTTTTTCGAAGATGCGGTTCAAGGCTTCAATCACGACGTATGCCGGGGTTGCGCTGATGAATTCCGAATAGCGATGCAGGTTGAGTTTGAACTCGGTGGACACGCGGAGTTGCAGGGACTCGTTTTTGGTTTGTTTCGGTGGCGCTTTCAGGATTGGCACGGCTGGTCTCCTTTCGTGGTTGCGGGTTGTATACGCGATGCATTACAAAGTTGTTCGGGACTGTTCCGCGACGCGGTCAAGACGGATCACGCAAGCTGCGTGACAGGGCGGGAGCGACCCCCATAAGCGCTAAGATAAGTAGAAGCGGTCCATCTGGGGAATACGCTTCCGGTTGCGCTCGGCCAACGCCAGAGCAATCTCATTCCAGTGCGTCAGGACCTGCTCCAAGTCCAATCTGGGGGCGA
>Ga0307372_10002476_pt1 | contig 30495 bp, 30 predicted proteins | sample OX1MG_FD_202533 | JGI IMG/M metagenome (GOLD analysis project Ga0307372, IMG submission 202533) | Soil microbial communities from Risofladan, Vaasa, Finland - OX-1 | ecosystem: Environmental > Terrestrial > Soil > Coastal area > Acid sulfate soil | place: Finland: Risofladan, Vaasa | collected... | reverse complement strand
GATGGCCGAAGCCACGGGCCGGCGGGCCCTGATCGACTCCGAGCTGATCGATCCGGCCGGCATCCAGACCATGGCCAACCGGCTGGCCGAGCTGGCCTGGGCCGGTCTGCGCTCGATCCGCCCGGAAGCGGACCCGATTTGAGCGGTTCCACCCCGCCGGCCGGCCCGGACCCGGCCGATGCGGGCCAGACCGTGATGGTCGACCGGCACGGTTCGGTCACGGTGGTGACCATCAACCGGCCCGAGGTCCGCAACGCCGTGGACGGTCCGACGGCAATGGCGCTGACGGCGGCGTTGCGCACCGCCGATGCCGATGAGGAGTGCTCGGTGGTGGTACTCACCGGGGCCGGGGGAACCTTCTGCGCCGGCGCCGATCTGAAGGCGGTGGCCGCCGGCCGGGGCAATCGCGTGGCCCCGGAAGGGGACGGGCCGATGGGGCCCACCCGCCTGGTCATGTCCAAACCGGTGCTGGCGGCGGTGGAGGGCCACGCCGTGGCCGGCGGCCTGGAACTGGCCCTCTGGTGCGACCTGCGGGTGGCGGCCGACACCGCCGTGTTCGGGGTCTATTGCCGGCGTTGGGGTGTTCCGCTCGTAGACGGAGGAACGGTGCGCCTGCCCCGGCTCATCGGCCAGAGCCGGGCCATGGACATGATCCTCACCGGCCGGTCGATCGGCGGCCGCGAGGCCGTGGAATTCGGGCTGGCCAACCGGCTGGTGGCCGAGGGCGAAGCCCTGGATGCAGCCATCGAGATGGGTCGGAGTCTGGCCGCCTTCCCCCAGCGCTGCCTACGCTCCGACCGCCGTTCGGCGCTGGCCCAGTGGGGCGCCGGAGAGGCCGAGGCCATGGCCTTCGAGGTGGAGATCGGCCTGGAGACCATCCGCAGCGGGGAGACCCGGGCCGGGGCGGCCCGCTTCAGTGCCGGTGCCGGCCGGCACGGATCCTTCGGGGCCTGAGCCGGGAAAATGGCGACCTCAACCGAGCCGGGGGTGACCGGGCGGCGGGTGCTGGTGACCGGTGCGGGGGGATTCATCGGGTCCCACATGGTCAGGGCGCTGCTGACCGCCGGGGCCGACGTCTACGCCATGTCCTCGTCCGTCTCCTCGGTCATGCCGCCGCGCCTGGCGGACATCGGCTCCGACCTGCGCCTGGTGGAGGCGAACATCACCGACCGTTCGGCCATGGAGGCCATGGCCCGCACCGTGCAGCCCGAGCTGGTAGCCCACCTGGCCGCCTTCACCCACGTGGGCAAGTCCTTCCGGCGGGTGGATGAGAACATCGCCACCAACATCCAGGGGACGGTCAACCTGCTGCAGGCATTGGACGGGCGCTACGAGCGTTTCGTGTACACCGGTACCAGCGAGATCTACGGGGACACCCCGGCGCCGTTCCGGGAGGACGGTCCGGTCAATCCGGTCTCGCCCTATTCGGTTTCCAAGTATGCGGGTGAGCGCTACGCGCTGATGTTCCACCAGGCCTACGGCTGGCCCATCGTGTGCCTGCGGCCCTTCAACGCCTACGGCCCTTGGCAGACCCCCGACCGGGTCATCCCCGAGATCATCCTGACCGCCCTGCGCCGGGGCGAACTGCTGATGACCGACGGGCGTCAGACCCGGGAGTTCAACTACGTCGAGGATCTGGCCGCCGGCTTCGTGGCCGCCCTCGGCGCGCCCGGCAACGAGGGCAGCGTCATCAACCTCGGCTGCGGTCAGGAAGTGTCCATCCGCCACCTCACCACCCTGGTGTTGGAGCTGATGGGCAATCCCATCCAGGCCCAGTTCGGCGCTCTTGCCCACCGGCCCACCGAGATCTGGTCCATGTTCTGCGATAACACCCGGGCCCGGGAGCGACTGGACTGGGCGCCCGCCCATGACCTGGGGAGCGGACTGGCCCGGACCATCGAGTGGTACCGGTCGGAATGGGAGGCCGGTAACGCCCTTCTGCGCCCGGGGCGGGTGTGACGAAGGAATCCGACCCCGGGTTGGACGTGGTGCTGCTCTGCGGGGGGCGGGGGGTGCGGGCTTATCCGGACACCGCCGAGGTCCCCAAGCCGCTGTTGGAAGTGGGTGGCCGCCCGGTGGTGGAACACGTCATGGACATCTACGCCGGCCAGGGCCACACCCGGTTCCTGCTGGCCGGGGGCTACCGGTTCGACCTCATGGCCGAGCGGTACGAGGTGGGGCTGCCAGGCCGTTCGGTGGAGGTGTTCGACACCGGCCTGGACGCGGACAAGGGCGAGCGCCTACGGGCTGTGGCTCCCCACTGCCGGGGTGAGCGCTTCCTGGTCAGCTACGCCGATGGACTGGGTGATGTGGATCTGGCCGCCCTCATCCGATTCCATGCCCGTTGCCGGGCGGCCGTCACCGTCACCACGGTCCCGCTGCCCAGCCAGTACGGAACGCTGGCGGCGGAGAAGGACGGCCGGGTGACCGAGTTCCTGGAGAACCCGGTGCTCAACGATCACTGGATCAACGCCGGTTTCTTCGTATTCGAACGGGCCGCGCTGGAAGGCTCCAGCGGGGACCTGGAGACCGATGTCCTGCCCGCCCTGGTCCGTGACGGTTCCCTCTACGCCTTCCGCCACCGGGGCTTCTGGAAGTCGATGGACACCTACAAGGACCGCCAGGCCCTCCAAAGCCTGCTGGATTCGGGCCGGGCCCCGTGGTTGGGGCCGGCCGGGGAGGAAACGGCATGACTACACCCACAGGAGCGGAAGGGAGCGGACCCGGGGTAGGGGCGGCCGGGGACCCCACCGAGAGGGCGCTGCCGGAGGAAGCCACCGGGCAGGCCCCGGGACGGGGCCGTATGGGCGGTCGGAGGGTGCTGGTCATCGGGGCCGGAACCCAGGGTGCCGGTGCCGGTGGCGCTGGCGGTGGTGGCGGCGGCGGTGGCGGTGGCGGGTGGACGGCGTATGACCCTGAGTCCGGGGAGACCGAGCCGGTGGGAAACGGCCAAGCCATCGCCCGGCTGGCGGCCCGGGAGGGTGCGGAGGTCATCTGCGCCGATCGGGACGCCGGGGCGGCCGAGCACACGGCCGCGGCCATCCGGGCCGAGGGTGGCCGGGCCGAGGTGGCGGTCGGGGATGTGGCGGATGCCGAGGTGTGCGAGCGGCTGGTGGACGAGACGGGGACCCTGGACGGGCTGGTCTGCAACGTCGGCATCGGAGCCGGCCGGGGCCTGGCCGGCACCACACCCGAGGACTGGGACCGGGTGATGGCCGTGAACCTGAGGGCCCACTTCCTCCTGGCCCGTGCCGCGCTGCCCCGCATGGGTCCGGGCGGCTCCATCGTCTTCATCGGGTCGGTGGCCGGCCTCCAGCCCGGCACCGGCATCCCGGTCTACGACACCACCAAGGCCGGGCTGTTGGGCCTCAACCGCCACGTGGCCATGGAGGCGGCCCGCCGGGGCTGTCGGTCCAACGTGGTCATCCCCGGCCTCATCGACACCCCCCTGGGTCGGGCCGCCTCGGCCGGACGGGCCAGCCGGGAGCGCACTCCGGTCGCCCTGCGCCGGCAAGGAACGGCGTGGGAGGTGGCCTACGCCACGGTGTTCCTCCTGTCCGATGAGGCCAGCTACATCACCGGTCAGCGCCTGGTGGTGGACGGAGGGCTGGCCTGGGGCTGACCCCCGCGTTACTCGGGCTGGGCGATGGCGCTCAGGATGCGCAAGCGGGCCGCCCGGCGGGCCGGGAAAGCCGCCGCCAGGGTGCCGAGAAGGCAGGCCACGGCCAGATAGACCACCAGCCTGACCCAGGGCACGACCAGGTCATGAACGCCCTGGCTGCGCAGGGAGGAGATCACGGCCACGCCCACCACCACGCCGAAGACCAGGCCCTCGATGGCGCCGACGGCGGACAGGATCACCGCCTCCCAACGCACGGCGGCGCGTACCTTCGACCTCGACATACCGAGGGCGCGGAGAATGCCGATCTCCCGGGTGCGTTCCAGGATGGACAGGGCCAGCGTGTTGGCGATCCCGAGGAAGGCGATGATGAGGGCCAGCACCAACAGGGCGGTAAACAGGGACAGGAGCTGATTGACGCTGCTGCGCTGCTGGGCCTCCAACTGAGCCTTGTCACTCACCTTGACGCTGGGGTAGCTGCGGGTGATGGCCTCTACCGCGGCCGCTCCGGCCGCACCGGCCCCGGGGCGCAGGTCGACCAGAACGAAGGCGTCGACGGTGGCGGCGGGGAACTCGGTGTCGAACTGAGCGAGCGGCATGATCCAACTGCCCATCAGCTGGTTATCGGCGAAGACGCCCGTCACCGTGACCGTCCTCGTTCCCCCCGGAAAGATGACCGGCAGGGACGAACCCACCACCAGGCGGTGACTGGTGGCGGTCGACTGGCTGACCAGCAGGTCGGGGCCGGGACCGCTCGGGAAGACACCGGAGGTGATGTCGAGTGAGCCCATCCCGGTGGCGGCCGCATTCTCCCCATCGACGGTGAAGCGGGCGCGGCCGAGACCGGCCCGGGCCTGGCGCACCACGCCCACGGCCGAGACGGCGGGGTCCGACGCCAGGGTGGAAGCCACCCCGGTCGGGATCCCCTGGAAGCCGTTGGTCGAGATCAGGAAGTCCGCATTGAACAGCTTGTCCACCAGGCCATTGGCCGAGGCCGAGGCCGAGGCGGCCACCACGCTCAACAGCCCGACCAGGGCCACCCCGATCATGAGGGCATTGGCGTTGGCGGCGGTCCGGGTGGGAACCCGGGTGGCATTGCGCCGGGCCAGGCGGCCGCTCACCCCTGAGAATCGGGCCGGGACCGTCCCGATCACGTCGGCCATGGCCGGCGCCACCGTGGCCCCCAGCAGCAGCAGCCCGGCCAGGAGCAGGAACCCTCCGTAACCCACCGGGGCCACCGAGGCCCCGGCCACCCCGACCACGGTGAGGAGGCTCCCCAGAGCGATGGCCACCACCCCGGCCACCCGGCGCCAGCGCCGTCCGGCCGGGGGGAGCATCACGTCATCGCGCAGTGCGGCCAGCGGCGGTACCCGCGTCGCCCGCCGGGCCGGACCGAGGGCACTGGCCAGGGTCACCACCAGGCCGACCAGCAGGGACAGGACAATGGTGCGCAGCCCCACCACCCGGCCCTGGGCCGGGATGGCCGCGCCGCCCAGGGACAGGAGGGAGACCACGGCCGCCTCCATGACCAGGCCGGCCAGGATCCCGACGGCGGAGGCGAGCACGGCGGTGAGGCCGGCTTCGGCCAGAACGGCCCGCATGACCTGGGATCGCTCCGCCCCCAGGGCTCGGAGCAGGCCCAACTCCCGGGTCCGCTGGCTGACGATCATGGAGAAGGTGTTGGCGATGAGGAAGCTGCCCACCACCAGGGCCACCAGGGCGAAGATCAGGAGCAGGTCGGTCAGAAAGCCCAGTCCCTTGGTGATGGCATCGGCGCTGGCCGTAGCTGTCTGGGCTCCGGTGCGGACCCGGAATCCGGACCCGAGGGCGGTGGCGACGCGGTCCTGCAGGGTGGTGGGAGACACGCCGGCGGTGGCCCGGGCATCGACGGCGATGAACTTGCCCTGACTATCGAACAGGGACTGGGCCGTGGCCGTGGTGAAGGCGGACAGGGTGGCCCCGGCCAGGCTCCCGCTGGCCCCGAGTCCGAGGGTGCCGACCAGGCGGAAGGGCTGGGCCGGCTCATCGGTGACGATGCGGACCTCATCGCCCACCCGGAAGCCGTACTTGGCGGCGGTGGCGGCGTCGATAGCGACCTCGCCCGGCGCCGTCGGTCCCCGCCCTGAGCGCAGGGTCAGCCCGAACAGGGCGGGGTCGGGAGTGAAGTTGAGGCCCAGGGTCGGAGGGCCGGGGGGGTCGATGGCCTTGCCGTGCCGGTCGAGGATGACCGCCACGCCGACCACATCCCCGACCGCATCGGCCACTCCGGGAACGGCCTGCACCCGGGGAAGAACGGAGTCGGACATGGGCTGGGTACCGGTGTTGGTGCCCGCCCGGGCCAAGGCATCGACCGCCTGCACCTCCACGCTGATGCCGGCGTCGGCCTGCTGGAAGAGGTTGTGGAAGGTGGCGTTGATGGTGTCGGTCAACACCAGGCTCCCGCACACGAAACCGACCCCGAGGACGATGGCCAGACCGGTCGAAGCCAGCCTCAGCTTATGGGCCAGGAAGCTGCGCCAGGCGGCCCTCCACATGTCAGGGGGTGAGGGTCTTCATCCGGGACAGCACCTTGGTGGCTGTCGGCCGGGCCATGTCATCTACCACGGCTCCGTCCAGCAGGAACACGGCCCGGTCGGCGTAGGAGGCCGAGGCCGGATCGTGGGTCACCATGACCACCGTCTGGCCCAGGTCATCCACACTGCGGCGCAGGAGGCCCAGCACCTCTCCTGAGGCCCGGGTGTCCAGGTTCCCGGTCGGCTCATCGGCAAAGACCACGGCCGGGCGGCTGGCCAGGGCCCGGGCACAGGCAACTCGTTGCTGCTGGCCTCCCGACAGCTGATCGGGGCGATGGGAGAGCCGGTCGGACAGACCGAACAGGTCGATGAGAGAGCTCAGCCAGTCCGCCTCCGGCTTGGTGCCGGCCAGGTCCATCGGGAGGGTGATGTTCTCCTCGGCGGTCAGGGTCGGGACCAGGTTGAAACTCTGGAAGACGAAGCCCACCCGCTGACGCCGGATGGCGGTCAGCTCCTTGTCCCCCAGGTCGGTGATGTCGGTCCCGCCCAACGTCACCCGGCCCGAGGTCACATCATCCAGGCCGGCCAGGCAGTGCATGAGCGTCGACTTCCCCGAACCCGACGGCCCCATGATGGCCGACATGCGTGCGGCCGGGAACTCCACCGTCACCCCGTCCAGAGCCCGCACGGCGGTGTCGCCCGCGCCGAAGATCTTCACCAGGTCGACGGCCGACGAGGCGGTTTCGGGCGCAGTCTTCTCCTGTCGCCCCCGGCCTGCCCCAGTCGACCGCCCGGTCGGGCCGGCGGTCGTCATTGCCATGATCCTGCCACTGCGTACCGGTACTGTCGACCCGTGGCCCGCGCCGAGTCGATAGTCCTGATCAACACCGGTCACGGAAAGGGCAAGTCCTCGGCCGCGTTTGGCGTCATGGGCCGGGCCTGGGCCCGGGGCTGGAAGGTGGGCGTGGTCCAGTTCATCAAGGGGGGGAACTGGAAGACCGGGGAGCGAAAGCTGGCCGATCATCTCGACGTCGAGTGGCACACCCTGGGGGACGGATTCACCTGGGAGTCGCAGGACCTGGACGAGACGGCGGCCAAAGGCCGCCACGCCTGGGCGGTGGCAGCGGCCATGTTGGCCTCGGGTGACTATCAGCTGCTCGTCTTCGATGAGCTGACCTATGCCATCACCTACGGCTGGGTCCCGGTCGGGGACGTGGTGGCCGCCCTGCGCTCACGATCACCCAAGACCAACGTGGTAATCACCGGACGCAACGCACCCGACGAACTGATCGAAGCGGCCGACACCGTGACCGAGATGCGCAAGGTCAAACACGCCTACGACCAGGGCATCCGGGCCATCAAAGGCATCGAGTACTGATCCGTCGGCGGCGCCTTTGGCCCTACCCGCCGGTGGATGAGAAGTGCTGATAGTCAGGGCTCTGGGTCCAGCGGCCGCCCCACTGCCAGCCCACCGTCGCGAAGGCATCCACCAGGGTCCCGCCCGGGGTGGCCATGCCGGGCCGGAACTCGGAACGGTTCTCATAGGCCGCGCCCGCCGGCGGGATGACGGTCGACCCGTCGACGTAAGGGTTCTGTACGTCGTTGACGTCGATGGCCTCCCCGTAGGCGTGCACCGACCACTGCGGCGGCCCGGGCGCCACCGCGTCCCGGCAGTTGAAGCCGGACGTGTCATCGGCGGCGGCGGCGGCGTTGTCATTGCCTCCGTAGTACGACTGCGGGATCATCTCCTGGAGGGGGAACCGGGCCGAATACAGCGAGGCGAACACATGCAGGACGGAGGAGACGACCGAGGCGTTCACCACCATGGTCCCGGTGTGGGCTGATCCGTCGAATCCCCAATAGCTCATGCTCAACAGCCGGAGTTGGTCCGGCCCGACCGGACAGCCCGGGTGCCAGGTACTCCCCAATTGGGCGGCGTCCACCGCTGACACCGAGGAGCTGAAGGCCGCCGCGGTGGTCGGTAGGGTGGTGGTCGGTAGGGCTGTGGTCGCAGATGTGGTGGTAGGAGGGTCGGGTGCGGCGGTGTCGCGGCCCGCCGGAGACGAACACGCACTTAACAGCGCGACGGTCATCAGCGAGATGGACAGACCGGGGCGGGGGCGGAGGTAGCGTCCCGACCCAACCACATGACCAGCCTAACGACCACCCGCCGGGCGGCGGCCGCCATGGCCGTGGCCATGTTCTCCTGTTCGGCGTGCGCCTCCGCCGCTCCCCGGGAGCGAGCCGCCGCTTCCATGCCGCACCCGACCACATCGACGGCACCGGCGGAGGCCTCGGGCGGCGCGGCGGGGATTCCGTCTCCCCCGGCGTCACCGGCCACTTCGACTTCGACTTCGACCACGGCCGCCCCCAGGCCGGCCGCCCCGACGACGTCAAGCGCACCCACCCCGGCGCCATCGTTCCCACCCGGTACCCCGACCTCCACCACACCCACTACTGGCGCGGCAGCCCCGGCGGGGACCTGCCCGTCCGACACCGCCCAGAGCCTCTCCTATACAGGCGCGGCGGCCCAGCTGGTCACCGTCGAGTCGGCGTCCTACACCACCACCTACGCCTCTCTGAGCGCCTGGCGTAAACAGGGTTCGTGTTGGGTGCAGGTCTACGGGCCCTGGACCGCCCGCCTCGGCGCCAATGGCTTTTCCGATCACAAATCCGAAGGCGATGACACCACCCCCACCGGCGCCTACGGAGTCGGATCGATCATGTACGGCAACGCCGCCAATCCGGGCGTGTCGTACAGCTATCACCGTCTGGTCTGCGGTGACTGGTGGGACGAGGACCCCAACTCGGCCGAATACAACACTTTCCAGCACGTCCCCTGCGGACAGCAGCCACCCTTCGGAGCGGACAGCGAGGCGTTGTGGAAGGCGACGACGGCCTACCCGAGCTTCGCGGTGGTCGATTACAACACCTCTCCTGTGGCGAAGGGGGCCGGCTCAGCCATCTTCATCCATGCCGACGTCGGCGGACCGACGGCCGGATGTGTGAGCCTTCCGCTGGGAGAGTTGGACGAGCTGCTCGACTGGATGGCACCCGGTGACCAGCCCCTGGTCATCATGGGCCCAAGTTCGGAGATGAACCGTTTCTGAGCCGGAGCGCTGCCCTCAGTGCGATTTGGAGGCCGAGCCCGGTTCCGATCCGGGATCGACCTGAAGAATCAACACGGCCAGGTCATCCACGAGCTCACCGGCGACGTGGGCCACCACGGCTGCCTCCAGTGCATCGGCGGTGAGCTGGGCGGAGCCGGGGCAGGCGGCCAGCACCCGGCGGATCCCCCGGTCACCGAACATCTCCCCCTCCGGGGATCGGGCCTCGAGCATGCCGTCAGTGAACATCACCAACATGTCACCGCACAGCAGAGCCACCTCGGCCACCCCGACCTCGATATCGGGGAAGGCCCCCAGCATCGAGCCCCTGACCCGGACCTCCTCCAGGTCCCCGTTGGCCCGGCGGATGAACGGGTCCGGATGTCCGCCCCCGGCCAGAGTCAGGTGGACACCCTCCTCGGCGGTCTGCAGACGACCGACTATGGCCGTGCAGAAGACCTCGTCCACGTCCCGCTCGGCCGAGGCGCTCACCAGGCCCTCGTTGAGAAGCGGCAGGGCCCCGGGCGCGTCGACGCGGTGCAAGGTCAGAGCCCGCAGGCTGTATCGGACCATGGCCGTGGTGGCCGCCGCTTCCGGTCCGGTGCCGACCACGTCGCCTATCGCCAACCCGTACTGCCCGTTGGCCGAGCGCCACAGGTCGTAGAAGTCGCCCCCCACCTCCATGCCATCCCCGAAGGGGTGATAGACGGCCGCCACCTCCACCCCGGCGATGGCCGGCAGGCGGGGAGGGAGCAGGCTGCGTTGAAGACGCTCGCTGGCCTCGATGCGGGCCAGCTGGAACTGGGCCCGGGCCAACGCCTGGGCCGCCTGAGCGGCCAGGGCCAACACGAAGCGCCGCTCGTCCTCATCGAACAGTCGGGGTTCGTTGAAGCTGAACCGCAGGGCGCCGAGGCAGCGGTTCCGGATGACCAGAGGAACAGCACAGGCCGACAGAGTGGCCGGCTCCAGCGCAGCCAGGTCGGGGAAGCGCCGGTTGCGCTCGGCCCGGGATTCGATCCATACCGCCTCCCCGGTCCGCAGAGCCACCGCCGCCGGCAGCTCGGCATCCCTCGACTCGGACCGGAGCCTTTCCACCACCGGCTGGTCGTAGCCCACCGTCCCCGGGACCAGCAGACGGTCGGCGTCAGAGGCAAGGAGCATGCCGCCGCCCGAGGCGCCGAGAGCGGCCACGCCCTGATTGAGGACCGCCTCGGCAACGGCCTCCGGGCTGTCGGCTGCCACCAGGGCTCCGGCCACGGTGTAGAGCCGAGCCGAGCGCTCCGCCACGTGCCGGGCTTTGGCCACCTCCTCCATCTCCTGGATGAGGCGCTTTTCGAACGGCATCACCGGGCCCGGGGTCTCACCCCGGGCGAGGGTGCGCAGCTGGCCTATCAACTCCTCGACGTACCAGTGCCGGAACACCCGATGCTGGGGAGGCGTCTCCAAGGTCAGGAGCCGGGCCGCCCGGCAGTAGGCGTCCACCGAGTCCAGGGCGATCAGGTATTCCTCCCCGGCGTCGGCGGCGTGAGCGTCCAGATCGAGTTCGAGGACGGTATGGCTCCGGCCGGCGGCGGCCGCGGCCAGAGCCTGGCGTTTGATGGAGTCCCGAGCTTCGGAAAAGCGATTCACCACCACTTCGATCAGCGAGGCCAGATGGGGCACGACCTCCCCGCTCATCCCCGATCGGGCGCCGGAGGCGGCCAAGGTGAACTCCCGCACCAGGTTGTCCACGTGCGACTTGGCTCCGACCAGGAGATCGGTCGGGACCTCGCCCAAAACGAGATGGTGGCGAGGACGGCCCGGGCGGGAGGGGCCGAGGTCCTCTGACCAACGAACCAGCAGCTCCTCCTCGTCCAGGCTCCCGCCTTCGAGCATGGGTGGGTCCAGGGTGATCTCGGCCCAGATCACCTTTCCGGCTCCGGCTGTCTCGACCCCCATGGCCGATGCCACGCTGGCCGCCATCCGCAGGCCGCGCCCGGTCATGCTGCTGGGGGAGGCGAATCCCAGGACGGGCGCCTGCCTCTTGGCGTCGGACACCTCGACGCGAATCCCCCTGGGGATGGGGTTGACCTCCACCCCGGTGCATCCTCCCCCGTGCAGCACGGCGTTGGTGACCAGCTCGCTGACGACCAGCTGGGCATCGGCCGCCAATTCTCCCCAGCCCAGAGCCTCGACCTGGTCGGCCACCTGCCGGCGGGCCCGGGCGGCCAGACGCGGATCATCCACCCTCGTGCTGGGATCCGCCGGGGCCGCCACGGCCCGAGTCTAGGGACTGGGGTCCCGCCCCCGGACTGTGGGGGAAGAAGCCGTGGCTACTTGATGAGGGGGTCCCGGGGCAGGCCGAGAATGCGCTCCCCTATCTGGTTTCTCTTGATTTCCGAGGTGCCCCCCGCGATCGACATGGCCCGGTGCAACAGGACCAGGGCCCCGCTCATGGCCCCCGCCCCTTCCAGGTAGGCGCCGTCCGGGCCGCTCAAGGCGGCCAGGATGGCGGCGGCCTCGTGGCCGTTCTCGGAAAGAACCAGCTTGGTCACGTTGCCCTCTGGGCCAGGCCCCCCGCCGGCCACCGCCCGCTGAGCGGTGCGCAGGTTCATGGCGTCCATCGACTGGGTCCGGGCGATGTAACGGCCGACCCGCACCGCCCCCCCGGCCAGGCGCTCGGGATGAGCGTCGAGAGGCGGGATCAGCGCCTCCCCCGGCAGGGACATGCCCCCCTGGCCGCCGCCGATGCTCACGCTCTCGTTACCCAGCGTGGCCCGGGCCACGGTCCAGCCGCCGTCGACCGGGCCGACCACGTCATCGTCAGGGACGAAGACGTCATCGAAAAAGACCTCGTTGAAGTCCGAGTCGCCCGTCACCTGCTTGAGGGGCCGGACCTCGACCCCTGTGGCCTTCATATCGATCACCATGCAGGTGATGCCGTTGTGCTTGGGTGCATCGGGGTCGGTGCGAACCGTGGCCAGTCCGAAGGCGGCCAAGTGGGCGCCGCTGGTCCAGACCTTCTGGCCATTGATCAGCCAACCACCGTCCACCCGGGTGGCTCTGGTCTTGATGCCGGCGGCATCCGAGCCGGCGTCGGGCTCGCTGAAGAGCTGGCACCAGATGAGCTCCTGGTTGAGAGCGGGCCTGACCCAACGGGCCACCTGATCCTCGTTGGCGTGCTGAACGAGGGTCAGGATCACCCAACCGGTGATCCCGTAGGCGGGCCGCTTCACCCCGGCGGCGTTGAACTCCTGCTCGATCACCAGCTGCTCGACCGCACCGGCGTCGCGGCCCCAGGGCGTGGGCCAGTGGGGCACGGCGTAGCCGGAGTCGAGCAGCGCCGTCCTGACCTGCGTCTCACTCAGGTCCTTGAGGCCGGCCACGAAACGGCGGACTTCCTCCCGGACGGCCTCGGCCTCCGGCGGGAGATCCACCGAGCGTTGGCGCTTGACTCCCTGGCGGGCCAATCCGGTTATGTCCTCGGCCGCCTCCTCGGCGTCCAAGAGGGCCTCCACCGCGCTGGCCCGGCGCAGGTACAGATGCCCGTCGTGCTCCCAGGTGAAGCCGATCCCACCGTGGACCTGAATGTTCAGCTGGGCGCACAGGTCGGCGGCCGGAATGGCCAGAGCAGCCGCCATGGCGGCGTTGTAGGAGAAAGCCGGCCCGCCTGCGGCCGCGGCCCGGGCGGCGTCCCACACCGCGGCGGTGGCCAACTCGGTCTCCACCAGCATGTTGGCGCAGTGATGCTTGACGGCCTGGTAGGTGCCGATCACCCGGCCGAACTGCACGCGGGAGCGGGCGTAGTCGGCCGCCATCTGCGTGCACTGCCTGGCGATGCCGGTAGCTTCGGCGGCCAGTACCAGGCGGGCCAGGTCCACCAGGTGAGTGCGCCCGCCGGTCAGCACCGCCGCGGTGGCATCCCGAAGAGTCACCTGCCCGGCTCGGCGGGTCGGATCCAGGTTGACCGGCACCACCACGTCGACACCGTCCTCGTCCCGTTCGACCAGGATCACGTCCTCACCGCAGGGCAGCAGGATGAGCTCAGCCAGCCCGGCCCCCAGCACGGCCCGGGCCGTCCCGGTGGCCGAGGTCCCGCTGAGCTGGATGTCGGATTGAAGGCCCACCGCCGCCCGCAACGACCCGTCCGTCAGCCCCGGCAGGTACTTCGCCTTGAGTTCCTCGGGTCCGACCGCCTCCAGCACCGCACTGACGATGACGGTCGGGACGAAGGGCCCCGGAACGACGTATCGGCCCAGGACCTCGGTCACCACCACCAGCTCGGGCAGGCCGAAGCCCGAGCCGCCATGGCCCTCGGACACGTGCAGGCCGAGCCAGCCCAGATCGGCCAGCTCCTTCCAGAAGGCGGGAAGCTCCTCCCTCTCGGCGGTGAGGAGCTCGCGAGCCGCCCGGCGGGCGGCCCTGTCCTCGAGGAACGAGCCGGCCGTATCGGCCAGTGCCCGGTGGTCCTCGCTGATGGCTATCGACATGGGATCGGAGTCTCCTCTGACTGGGATGGTTCCTACTTTGGAGCGAAACGCTGGCCGGCGTCGAGGCGGATGGTCGAGCCATTCAGCATGGGGTTCTCCACGATGGCCACGGCCAGGCGGGCGTACTCCTCGGGCCGGCCCATCCGCTTGGGGAAGGCGGCGTCCCTGGTCAGGGCCTGGGCGAACTCATCGGGTATGCCCTTGGTGATCCCGGTGCTGAACAGGCTGGGGGCGATGGCCACCACCCGGATGCCCAGGCTGCCGAGATCCCGGGCCATGGTCAGGGTCATGCCCGCTATCCCCGCCTTGGCGGCGGTGTAGGCGACCTGACCGATCTGGCCCTCGAAAGCGGCAATCGAAGAGGTGTCGATGATCACGCCCCGCTCATCGTCCTCGGGATCGTTGGCCGCCATGTGGGCCGCCTGAAGCCGGTTGAGGTTGAAGGTGGCAATCAGGTTGAGCTCGATCACCCGGCGGAACTCGTCCAGCGGGTGCGGACCGCTCTTGCTCAGGGTCCGGGCCGCGGTCCCACCCCCGGCGGTGTTGACGGCCACGTGCAACCCACCGAGAGCCGCCACGGCCTCAGCCAGGGCGGACTCGGTGCCGGCCGAGTCGGTCACGTCCACCGGGTGGAAGCTGCCCTGCAGAGAATCGGCCACCTCTGGGCCCGCTGATCCGGGCAGATCGAGGATGGCCACCGAAGCGCCCTTCTGGTGCAACAACTCGGCGGTGGCCCGGGCCATGCCCGATGCCCCTCCCACGATGACGGCCCTCTTACCGGGGATCTCCACTCCGATGTCCTCTTCCTTCGCCTGGCGCCGCCTCGGTGGCGGCCTCCCGTGTCCAGCGGACCCTGAGCTTGCCCGAACTCCCTGTCCCCGGGCTATTCAGCGGCCGAAGTCGCTCGATTCGGCCAAGTCGGCGGCCCGGGACATCAGGTCCAGCACGATGGGCCCGAAGCTCTCGAGCTTGGGGTCACCGGCGGCGCGTCGGTAGCCCTGCTCGAGGACGATGGCCAGCTTCCAGCGGGCCAGGACCAGGTAGTAATCGAAGTCCTCGACCTGGCGGCCGGAGGAAGAGGCGTAGCGGTTCAACAGTTCGCTTCGCCCCGGCATGGCCCGGATGTCGATATAGGTGAAGGCGGAACCCTGCTCGGCCGTGTCCTCCGGCCAGCCCTGGAGGGCCCAGGCCAGATCGAGCTTCGGGTCACCGATGGTGCCCATCTCCCAGTCGACTATGGCCGCCATGCGAGCCGGAGGACCGTGCTGGAACATCACATTGGCGAACTGATAGTCCCCATGCATGAGCCCGGGCACGTAGTCGAGGGGACGGTGGGCAGCCAACCAGCGGGTGGCAACCTCGTAGCCAGGCAGGGTCCGGCCCTGGATGCGCTCCAGGAACCCCGACCACCGCTCGACCTGCCGCTCGTGGAAACCCTCGGGACGTCCCAGGCCGGAGAGTCCCCTGCCCCTCCAGTCCATGCGGCCCATCTGCACGATCCCGTCGATGAGTTCCTCAGCCAGACCAGCTCGGGCGACGGGATCAGCGTCGAAGGGCGCCGGCAGGACGGGGGAGGACATGGGGGACCATCCGTCGATGAGACCCATCAGGTAGAAGGGACGGCCCAGGATGGCCGGGTCGGTGCAGACGGCCACCGCCTGGCTGTGCGGAACGTCACTCCCGTCTAGAGCCTGGATGATCCGCCACTCCCGCAGGATCCCTTCGTCCCTCGACGCCGGGGCCGCCTGCGGTGGCCTGCGCAACGCACAGTGCAACTCTCCGCGCCGCACTTCGAAGATCTCGTTCTGGCTCCCTCCAGACAGGAGGGCCACCTCGAGGTCGGCGCCCTTTCCAGGCAACTCCAGCCGATCCAGCCAGGCCCGGAGGGCGCTGGTGTCCAGGTCTCCCGTGCCGCTCACCCCCCTCGACCGGCCTCGGTCACCTCAGTCGCCCCGACAGCTGTCCCAACGCTCCTCCGCTCCTGGCTGGTATCGCCCGGCGCTGACAGGATGACACCCTGATGGCGGACCCGACATGAACACCCCTGATCCGCTCTTCGACCTCTCCGGCCGGGTGGCCATGGTCACAGGGGGAAGCCGGGGCCTCGGCTACCAGATGGTCAAGGCCTTTGCCGAGCGGGGGGCCGACGTGGTGGTGGCCAGCCGGAAGCTCGAGAACTGCAAGGCGGTGGCCGCCGAGGTGGAAGCCATGGGCCGGCGGGCACTGGCCCACTCGGTCCATGCCGCCCGGTGGGCATCCATCGATGCGCTCATCGAGGCCGCTTACGAACACTTCGGCCGGATCGACATCCTGGTCAACAACGCCGGCATGAGCCCGCCGATGGCCAGCCACGACGTGACTGAGGAGCTCTTCGACAGCGTGGTCGGGCTCAACTTCAAAGGGCCTTTCCGCCTGGCCAGCCAGATCGCCAGGAGAATGTCGGCGGCCGGAGGCGGGGTGATCATCAACGTGTCGTCCTCGGGATCGCTGATGCCCCTGCCCCACGTCGTTCCCTACGGTGCCGCCAAGGCTGCTCTCAACGCCATGACCCGCTCGCTGGCGGCCGAATACGGGCCCACCGTGCGGGTCAACACTCTGTCGCCCGGTCCTTTCCTGACCGACATCGCCAAGGCCTGGAGCCCGGAGCAGAGAGAGTCGGCCGGAAATGCCAGCGGGCGACCGGGCCGGCCGGAGGAGATCGTCACCGCCGCCCTGTTCCTGGCCAGTCCGTCGTCCAGCTTCGTGAACGGATCGCTCATCCGCGTCGATGGGGGCCTTCCCATAGGTCAATAGCCCGTCAGTAGGAGGCGTCGGGCGGGACCAACGGACCAGGGGCCACGACCAGCCGGCGGCCCTCAACCGTGCCCAGATAGCGCTGACCGGAGGCCAGGGGCACACCGGGTCCCAACACGTTCACCCACAGGGGCAGGCGCCCCGTGACGCTGCTGGTCAGCTGGTTGGCCCAGAACGGGAGCACTTCGACCCGGCGGTTGGACCGCTCCAGCTGATCGACCAGGCCAGTGCCGATGTTCCAGGACTCGGCCTCGTTGGCGTAGGCGGCACCCACGGCCGGCTGCCCGGCCACCGCCAGTCCTACCAGCGCCCAAGCCCGCCCCACGGCCGGGTCGGAGTAGCTGACCACGCTTCGGCGGCTCAGGACATCCCCCGTCAGGGACAGTGACACCGCCGCGGCAGGCGGGTCAGGCCGGAGCCGGCACCTCGGGTCCGGGCCGGCGCCGCTGCGACCAGGCGGCCAACCGGCCCGGCATCCACCAGTTCCACCGCCCGAGCAGGGCGACCAAGGCCGGTACCAGTAGCGCCCGTACCACCGTGGCGTCCAGGAGGATGCCGACGCCCAGCCCCGTGGCCAGGACCTTGATGTCGGTGACCGGGGCCGACGCCAGGGAGGCGAAGGCCAGGAACAGGATCAAGGCGGCGCTGGTCACCAGCCGGCCGGTCCGTCCGAGTCCTTCGATAACGGCATCGTGAGTCGAGCCGGTGCGGTCGTACTCCTCCCGGACCCGGCTGAGGATGAACACCTCGTAGTCCATCGACAGCCCGAAGAGGAAGGCGAAGACCATGATCGGAATCCAGAAGGTGATGGCGCCGGTGGCGGGGATGCTGAACAGGGCACTGGAGCCATGCCCCTCCTGCCAGAACCAGGCCAGGAACCCGAAGGTGGCCGTCAGGGAGATGAGGTTGAGCACCACCGCTTTGACGGCCAGAACCACCGAGCGGAAGGCCAGGCTCAACAGCAGCAGGGTCAGCAGAGCGATAAGGCCGAACATGAGGGGAAAGCGTCCGTAGATGGCGTGGCTGAAGTCCTGGAGGTTGGCTCCGGATCCCGTCAGTCCGTAGACCCCGGGTTGGCCCGACACCGCCGAGCGGACGGCGTTGACCGGTCCGAGGTCGGTGTTGTTGAGGCTGGCTCGGTCCGGGATGGCAATGAGGTCGGAGTAGCCCTGTCTTGCGGCCCCGGGCCCGGTGGGCAGGGCCACACTGGTGATCCCGGGAGCGGCGGCCACCCGGGCGGCCGTGGCGGCGGCGTCGGGAGTGCGAACCAGCACTTCGATGGGTGTGAGCACCCCGCTGGGAACGCCCGAGGACAGCAACTGCTCGAGGGTCTGATGAGCCGGTCCGGACTGGGCCAGGGCCGACAGGCTGTTGTCCCCGAACCGGATACCGAAGACGGGGGCGATGAGTATGCCGAGAATCACCACCGCGGCTCCGACGCCCAGAATGCGGTGGCGCACCATGGTGCGGCCCCATGAGCTCCAGCCCCGGCTGGCAGACGACTCCCGACGCACGTGAGGCCAGTCCATCCTCTGGCCGATCCCACCGAGTAGGGCCGGCAGCAGGGTGAGGACAACCAGGACCGAGACGAGCGGGATCAGCATCCCCCCGATGCCGACGCTGCGCATGGCGGGCATCGGCAGGACCACCAGAGCGAGGAGGCCGATGGCCACGGTCAGACCCGACAGCGCGACCGTCCGACCGGCGGTGGCGGCGGCCATTTCGATGGCGGTCGGGTTGTCCGAGCCCTTGTCGCGCTCCTCCCGCCAACGGGTCACAAAGAGCAGCGAGTAGTCGATGGCCACTCCCAGACCTATGAGTGACACCAGGAATTGCACAATGAACGAGACGTCGGTCAGATAGGTAAGTCCCAGGACGACCAGAAGGGTGGAGACGATCGACACGGCGGCGATGAGCAGGGGCAACAGAGCGAGGAGGGAGGCGAACACGAAAGCAAGCACGGCCAACGCTCCGAGGCCCCCGATGATGGTCTCCAGCAGGACGCCGGGACCTTTGTTGTCCCCGCCCGAGGCGAGCTGGTCGATCCCGGTGGTCCCGACCTGGTATCCGGGCAGAGATGAGGCCAGCACGGCTCCGACCTGCTTGGGCAGGGCGGCGTCACTGAAGCCGTTGGGCTGAGGCGTGACTACCAGCGCCCATTCGCTGCGGCCGCCCGGGGTGACGAAAGCCCGGTCCCCGGTGACGGCCAGGTCGACCACTCGGGCTTGAGGAAGGGCGGAGCCGAGGTGTGCGAAAGCGCTGGAGATGGCACCCTGGTCCTGGTCGACGGTCTGGCCGGCCGGGGGGGTGATCACGGCGATGTCCGGGGAGGTCTCCCCACCGTTCCCGTAGAGCTGGACGATCCGGGCCGCCGTCTCGTAACCCGGCTGCCCGGGAAGGGCGAAGTTGAACTTCAGGCGATTGGACACCTGCCCGGCCGCCGCCCCTCCGGCCAGGAACACGATGAGCCAGGCGACCATGACCAGTCGGCGGTGGGCCAGGACCAGATGCGCGATCCGGCCGGGCCAGGACCTGGAGCGAACCCGGTCAGCCGGGCCGCCCCGAGTCCCGCCGGTCTGAGGGCTGTTCACTTCCGACCTCCGCCATTGCCCGACCCAGTTGACATCACTTCTTCTATCAGGTCGGCCTATCAGGCAACTGGGGTGAGCGGGCCGACCCTTTCGGAGTTGGCCACCCGGAGCCGGCGGGCCAGGATGGCCGACACCGCGCGGGCCGGGCCGGGTTGGTCGATAAGCCCTCCGAACTGGCGACGTCCGAAGACCAGGGCCCGCACCGGAGTCTCGGCCACCACGGTGGCCGACCGGGGCGCACGGTCGATCAGGGCCATCTCCCCCACTGTCTCGCCCGCGCCGGCGGTGGAGATGATCGCCCCACAGAGGCGAACGGAAACCCGGCCCGAGAGGATGAGAAAGGCCTCTTCCGCCGGTGTGCCTTCACGGATGAGCACCGAGCCCGGCAGGAAGTCGATCTCATCAGCTTGGCTGGTCAGGTCGATCAACTCCTTCTGGCTGCACCTCGAAAACTCGGTCAAGGCTCGGACGGTTTCGACCTTTGACGGGTTCTTTGTTCTCATACCAAGACGGTAAGCCGACACCGTCCCGCTCGGCATCGGGCCTTGGGCTTAATCGGCGTCGACCCTGGGGGCGATTGTGGCCTCATCCTCCAGGAGGACCCGTGTGGCCGGTGTCACACCAACCCGCGCCGGGTGATCATCGAGCCGCACACGTCCGGGTTGCGATGAGAGAGTGCCCGCCCCCGTGAACCGGCACCTGGCTAGCCTGCCCGCCATGGCCCCGGTGCACCTTTCCGAAGTTCTGGGCCAGTCGATCCTGGCGGCCGACGGGCAGCGGGTCGGCAAGCTTTCTGATGTCATCGTCGCCCTTCCGGAGCGAGGCAACTATCCGGCCGTCAGCGGGCTGGTGGCCAAAGTCGGCGGGCGTCAGCTCTACGTCAGTGCGGGAATGGTGGCGACCCTGTCCGGGGAGATTCGCCTGACCACCGCCCGCATCGACGTCAGGCCATTCGAACGGCGGGATGGGGAGGTGCTGCTGCGCTCGGACGTCCTGGGCCATCGGTTGATAGACGTGCCCCGGGGCCGACTGGTGCGGGCCTACGACCTGGAGCTCGAAGAGCTGGACGGCGCCTGGAGGCTGGCGCGAGTCGACACCCGGGGCCGGGGCCGACTCTCCCGGCTCATCCCGGGCGGCCGGTCCACCCATCAGGCCGGGGAGGCCCGGGACTGGTCGGAGTTCGAGGCTCTCATCGGCCACGCCGGAAGCGAGGGGGCCCGTAATCCCCTGGCCCGGCTCCGGCGCCTCCGGCCGGCTCAGATAGCCGACCTGATCGAGGAGGCCGACCGGCAGGAGACAGCGGAGATCCTCTCCGCCGTCCATGCCGACATCGAGCTCGAGGCGGATGTGTTCGAGGAGATGGAAGCCGAGCGGCAGGTCGAGGTGCTGAAGGACCGAGCCGACGCCGAGATTGCCGAGATGCTCACCCACATGCGGTCCGATGATGGCGCCGACCTCATAGCCGACCTCCCCCAGCATCGGCGCCTGACCGTGCTCAGCCTCCTTCCGGCGCCCCACCAGGCCAAGGTGCGCAGCCTGCTCGGCTTCAATCCGGCCACGGCCGGGGGTCTCATGAATCCGGACTTCCTGGCCCTGCCGGGCCACACCACGGTGGCGGGGGCGCTGCGGGGCATCCACGAGGCGGACTCTCAGATTCCCCAGGAGGTTCTGGCGGCCGTCTACGTCACCGAGGCGGGGGAGCTGAGGGGATCCATCACCCTCCAGGCTCTGCTCAAGGGCGACTCCTCCGCCCGGCTGGCCGAGCTGGCCGAGGCCGAGCCTGTTCATGTGCATCCCGAGGCTGACCTGACCGAGGTAGCCATCCGGATGGCCGACTACAACCTGACGACCATGCCGGTCATCGATGACGACAGAATCCTCCTCGGCGTGGTCACCGTCGATGACGTCCTCGAGGTGACCATCCCCGAGGATTGGCGCCGACGTGAAGAGGGCGCGGCCACCTCCGATCGCCCCAAGCCTGACGCCCCGGACCCCCGGCTGAGAGCAGAAGAACGGGCGTGAATGAATCAACCAACGCCGGTGGCCCTCGCAGCGGGCACACCGGCGGACAGCCCCACGCGCCCGCGCAGCTAGGGCGGCCCTCCGACCAGCGCGCCCCGGCCGTGCTCGACAGCGCCCACGTCGGGGACATCGAAGGGGCGCTCGGCCGCATCCGACTGGGCGATAACACCGATCGACGCAGCCGCCGACAGCGCCTGCTCACCCTGCTGGCCATCATCGGACCCGGCCTTATCGTCATGGTGGGTGACAACGATGCCGGTGGCGTCGCCACCTACGCCCAGGCCGGACAGAACTACGGCACCAGCCTGTTGTGGGTGCTGTTGCTCCTGATACCGGTACTGATCGTCAATCAGGAGATGGTGGTGCGCCTGGGCACGGTCACGGGCGTCGGACACGCTCGCCTGATCAATGAACGCTTCGGGCGCTTCTGGGGCGCCTTCAGCGTGGGCGACCTTTTCATTCTCAATTTCCTGACCATCGTCACCGAGTTCATCGGGGTGGCCCTGGCCGCGGACTACTTCGGGGTGAGCCACTACATAGCCGTGCCGCTGGCCGCCATCCTGCTGGTGGCTATCACGGCCAGCGGCAGCTTCCGGCGGTTCGAGACCGCCATGCTGGCTTTCATAGCCGTCAGCCTGGTGCTCTACCCCCTCGCCCTGCTCTCCCACCCGCAGTGGAGCCGGGTCGCCCACGACTTTTTCGTACCGGGCATTCAGGGTGGAATCAGCTCCGCCGGTGTGCTGCTGATCATTGCCATCGTCGGGACCACCGTGGCCCCGTGGCAATTGTTCTTCCAGCAGTCCAACGTCATCGACAAGCGGATCACGCCCCGCTTCATCAACTACGAGCGTGCCGACACCGCCCTGGGCTCGGTGGTAGTGGTAATTGGCGCCGCGGCGCTCATGATCGCCGCCGACTATGCCTTCCGCCATAGCCGCCTACGCGGCCAGTTCACCGATGCGCTCGGTGTAGCTCGGGGGCTGGCCCACATGGGTCATGCCTTAGGAGTTCTGTTCGCCATCGCCCTCTTGGACGCCGCCATAGTCGGAGCGGTGGCGGTCACCCTGGCTACGTCGTACGCCTTCGGCGACGTCTTCAACATGCGCCATTCCCTGCACCGCAGCTTCCGGGACGCCAAGAAGTTCTACGGCAGCTACACCGCCATGGTCGTGGTAGCCGGGGCGGTGGTACTTATTCCGGGGGCCCCCCTCGGTCTCATCACCACCAGCGTCCAGGCCCTGGCCGGGCTTCTCCTGCCCAGCGCCAGCGTGTTCCTCCTCCTCCTGTGCAACGACCCCGAAGTCCTCGGTCCCTGGGTCAACAAACCTTGGCTGAACGCACTGGCCAGCCTCATCATCGCCATTCTCCTGGTGCTCTCCGGGGTCCTCATGGCCACCACCCTGTTCTCGAGCTTGAACGTGACCAGCCTGTTCATCGAGCTTTCCGGCGCCATGGTCGTGCTCGGAGGAGGCGGATTTGCCTACGTCCGGATCCGCTCAGGTCCTGATGGCAGGGTCGCTCCGCTCTCGATGAGTCTGGAGGACAAGATGTCCTGGCGCATGCCCCAGCTGACCCTCCTCCAGCCGGTGCGGTGGTCCCCGGGACTACGCCTCGGAATGAGTTCGCTGCGGGGCTACCTGGTGATCAGCGCCATTCTCCTGGTCGTCAAGGCGGTGCGGCTGGGCCACTGAGCTACCGTGAACAGGCAGAGGCTGACAACCAGTACTCCTAGGAACCGGAGTGGCCCGCCGTGAGCGACACCAGCGCCATTATCGACGATGCCGTCAACCATCGTTTCCTGCTCGAGGCCGACGGCCAGGAAGCCGAGCTCGTCTATCGCCGCAACGGCCGGCGCCTTGTTCTGGTCCACACCGGCGTCCCTGAGGCGTTGAGCGGCCAGGGCATCGGCGGCCGTCTGGTGGCGGAAGCGGTTGAACGGGCCCGCCGGGACAGTCTCGTCCTGGTGCCGGTTTGCCCATACGCGCGGAAGTGGCTGGAGAGCCATCCCGACGCGGCCGCTGGCACATCAATCGACTGGGAGGCGACCGAGCCTCCCGCGGCCCGATCCGAGGAGGATTCCCGACATGGCTGACTCGTGCACCCACCTGGACACGGTGAAGGACGTGACCCCCTCGAGCGACGGCTGTGAGGACTGCCTTCGGATCGGGGGGAGTTGGGTTCACCTCCGGCTGTGCATGCGCTGCGGCCACGTCGGGTGCTGCGACAGCTCCCCCCATCGGCACGCCACAGCTCACTGGAACTCGCAGCCCGATCACCCGATAATCCGATCCTTTGAGCCGGGCGAGGACTGGTGGTGGTGCTACACGGACCAGCTTCTCTTCGACCAGGACGGTGCTGGCCCTGCTCTATCGCATCCTTAGCCGGTTGGATCGGTAGCCGTGCCGGACAGATGGGGCGCCCTCCCCTACGAGGAGTGGAGCGCCACCTGCGAGACACTCCACGCCCACACTCAGGTGCTGGGGAAACTGGCGGCCCGGTTGGCTCCCCCCGAACCTCAGCTCCAGCATGCCGCCCTGCGCCTGACGGTGCGGGGGTGGGAGACCCTACCGCTGCCCATGCCAGACGGCTCCGGAGCGATCGCTCTCACCATTGACCTCCACACCCATCAGACCGTCATCGAGGTAAGCGGCGGCCGGCGGCTCAGTATCCCTCTCACTCCGAACCGGTCGGTTGGCGAGGTCACCCGTGAGGTCCTGGCTGCCGTTCGCAACCTGATCGGGCCGGTCTCCTTCGACCTGCGCCCCCAGGAGACGCCCTGGTCGATCCGTCTGGACGAGGATGACCAGCACGCCACCTACGACACAGCGCAGGTGGCGGCCTACCTCGCCGCAGCCACGCGGGCCGCCGGCGTTCTCAACGAGATCCGCGCTCCTTTCCGCGGTCGGGCCACTCCGGTCAATGCCTGGTGGGGCTCATTCGACCTGGCCGTCAGTCTCTTCTCCGGCCGGCCGGCCGACCCCGCCTCATCGGACTTCATCCGGCGCAACTCCATGGATGCGCAGGAGATGGCTCTGGGTTGGTGGCCGGGGGACCGCCGATATCCGAAGCCGGCGTTCTACGCCTACGCCCACCCCACCCCGCCCGGCTACGAGCAGGCCGTTCTCGAGCCGACGTCGGCACGCTGGGAGTCGAGCCTGGGTGAGTTCATCCTCGATTGGGATGCCGTGATCCGGGCCGCCGACCCTCGCACCACGGCCGTGTCGTTCTTTAGGTCCGTAGTCCGCCACACCTGCACAGCCTGTGACTGGGACGTTGCTCTGTCATCAAGCCTCGAAGGCGTACCGCCGCCGATCACCTAGAGCCGTGCGCCCGGAGGGTCCCGAGCTCTATCCGGCTGCCTCCGACTCGGACCTGGTGGTGCTCCCATTACGATGCTCGGAGCTGGCTGGGCCATGGTCACGCCATATCGACCCGGTCTTCGACCGGGGCTACCGAGGAGGAGCCGTGCCGGGAGCATCGATCAGATCAGCCCTCGTCAGCGTGACGGACATCGACCGCTCCTCGAGCTTCTATCAGGACGTCCTGGACGCTGACGAACTCATGCGGGACGACCAGGTAGTGACCCTCGGTTCCCGTCGCCAAAACACCTTCCTGTTGTTCCTACGAAAGGCGCCGCGCGGTCCCTCTCACCCGGGCCAGCAGGCTCTGGGTCTGCGGGCGCTGATATGGGAGGTCGACTCCACCGAGGAGCTCGACCGGGTGGAGTCGCGCTTGAACGACCACGGCGCTCTTCTCGGGCGCAAGACCATGGAGGACGGGCCCGTGCACTTCGTCCGGGGCCATGACCCGGACCGCCTGCCCCTGATCTTCCTCACCTACGAGTCCACCCGCGACTTGCCAGGGGAACACTACCGGGGCCTCACCGAGCTGTTGTTCGGGCTCGACCGGTAGGTTTCCGGGTCGCCCCTGAAGCCTGGTGCACGCGGTCAGCCCAGAGCGCACCGCCATGGGGCAACGTCGAGACCCGGATACTTGGCGGCCATCGCGGCCACAGTGGCTTCGTTCCAATACGGATGCCCGGGCCGGGGAACTCCGAAGAGAGCCAAATCCTCAGGCGACTTTCCGGCCGCAAAAGAGCGGAAGGTGTCATTATTGCCCAACCGGGGGAAGGCGTCGTAGCCGAACCAGTCGGCTTGCGCCGGCCGAAAGGCGACCACGAGGACGAAGCGGGATGCGTCGGATCGGGCGAAGTCGGTGCCGCGATGCCACACATCGGAGCGGTACGCCAGGAGCGACCCCCGAGTCCCGGTGGCGGCCACCTCGTGCTCGTAAAGGTCACCGTAGGGCACTCCCGATCGACTGGTGGGCACCAGCCGCGGCGGGGCGCAATCCTCATCGACATCGGATAGGTACAGGAACGACTCGAGGTGCCAGAACCCAGGCTCCATGCGCGGCGGCACCAGAGAGTGATTGCCATCCTGGTGCAAGGGCTGCTCGTAGTTGACCGCGCCGGCCCACTTCCCCCATATGGCGGCCTGATAGATCCGCAGGTCATCCTGACCGAGGGCCTGCTGAGCGAACTCGATCAGCCGCGGCTGCACAAACAGGTCATTCAGAGCCGGACAGCCTGGCTGTGGGAAGCCGCGCATACCCTCGAATTGGGTAGAGCGGAACCTACGGCCCTCCGGTGAACCGTCACCCAGGCCGGAGGCCCGGTTGTAGTCGGCAAAGGTGTCTGCGCCAAACAGGCGCTCCAGGTCGTCCGCCACCGCATCGACCTCGGCGGCCTCGATCAGCCCCTCGACCAGGGCCCAGCCTTCGGTCTGCCAGCGCTGCGCCGCCGCCAACAGATCATCTGCCACGCGCTTACGGTAGACGGACGGCCCGGACGATGGGTGGCCCGAGCGCGCCAAGCACCGAAGGTAGCGGTGGAGCTACCGGTACGCTGATGCCATGCCCATGCCGAGGCGGACGAGCGTCGATGACTTCTACGCCCAACTCCATGACTTCCAGCGGCCGCACCTCGAGACTCTCAGGGCGCTGAGCCTGGATGCGGACCCGGAGGCCCGAGAAGAGCTGAAGTGGAACCTGCCCGTGTACGTCCGCGGCGCGAACACAAATCTCTGGATGCTTCAGAACTTCAAGAACCACTGCTCTCTGCGATTCTCACCGCAGTTCTTCGCCAGTCAGAGGGCCGCAGTCGAGGCCGCCGGCTACGACGCGGGCGAGGGCTTCGTCAAGCTTCCTTACGATCGCGAGCTGCCGGTCGCCCTTCTGAAGGCGCTGATGCAGGCCCGGATCGCAGACTACGAAGCGAACGGATAACGAAGAGATTCGGCACTCTGAGCCCTCTGAGTGGCCCGACCTCGACCGGTGACTGGTGCCTGGGACTCAGGAAGGATCTTGGGCCGCCGCCAGAGCGGCCCGGACTCGCAGCGTGCCGGGCGGGAGTTCGCCCTCGGCCCGGCCCTTGGCCAGCAACTCTCCCCACCAGGCGAGGTCATCGAGCATGATGGTCATGGCGACCTCGGACATTGGGCTCTTGGGAGCCCCTTGCTCATCGAAGGCGGACTCGACGTAGGGGATCAGCACCGTGTCGCGCAACGGCACCATCTCGGCTTCGATGGCCACATGGGCCAGGTGTTCCACGGCCCGGACCCCGGCGGCAATGCCCCCGCTGTAGCCGACCGCAGCCAGCGGCTTGTTCCGCAGGGCCCAGCTGGCGAACACACTGTCCAGGGCGTTCTTCAGCTCTCCAGGGATGGAGTGCAGGTACTCGGCCGTGACGATGAGGACAGCGTCGGCTTCCTTGAGCTTGAGGTTCCAGGCTCGGACCATCGGATCCGAATAGGTCGGATCGTTGAAGTCGCCAATGGACCCGAAGTGCTCCTGGAAGAGCGGAAGACGCCATTCGCGCAGGTCCAGCACCTCGACGTCGAACGCCCCGTGGCTGGTTGACCGGGCCACCACCCAGGGGCTGACCCTGTCGGCGGCTCGGGTCGGTCGGGTGCTTCCGATCACAATCTTGAGGTTCAGCATCGTCTCGATCCTTTGCTAAGCCGACTATTGATGATCTAAACTACCCTCAAATGGTTGATGAAGTCAAGTTCTTCCTGCGACAATGACGGGGTGAGCCGGGTCATGTCGACAGGGAGTGGGGACGGCCTGCTCGACGGCCTCCTGCGAGTAACTCTGGCGGTGGACCACGCCGTGGCCGTCGTGGCCGCCCGCCATGAACTCACCCCGCAGCAGGTGGGGTTGTTGCGCATGCTCGGGGAGCCGGTATCCATGCGGGAACTGGCCGAGGACCGATCCTGCGACCCCTCGAACGTCACGGGATTGGTCGATCGGGCCGAGCGCCTCGGACTGGTTGCTCGGACCCCCAACCCCCGGGACCGCCGGGTCCGCATGCTCGAGCTGACCGAGGAGGGCCGCAGCATGCGCGCCAGCGTGACCCGAGAGCTGGCCGTGGAGGTGCGGGTTGCACTCGGCATCACCGACGACCGGCACGGCGACGAGTTGGAGCGCTTGCTCAGCTCGCTTGGAGGCGTTGCCCGGCGGTAACTGGGGGGCCTGGCTGGAGGGCCTGGCTGGAGGGCCTTGACCAGCGGTAGCCGGATCTGTAGCATACTCAGTATGATATTGGTGAGAGTAACGAAGTCATGAGCGTCCGCCATGCTCTACTGGGTCTGCTCAGCGAGGGGCCGAAGTATGGGCACCAGCTGCGCCAGGAGTTCGAGGCACGAACCGGCGATGTGTGGCCGCTCAACGTCGGCCAGGTTTACACGACCCTGCAGCGGCTGGAGCGCGACGGGTTGATCGAGTCCGATGACGCCGAGACCGAGGGCCCCCAGCGCGACTACCGGATCACCGAGGCCGGCCGGGAGGAGCTGGACCACTGGTTGCGGACCCCGCCCGATATGACCGAACCTCCCCGCGACGAGCTCGTCATCAAGGTGTTGGTGGCCCTGGCCCTGCCCGATGTCGATGTGGCCGACCTCCTCCAGATCCACCGCCGCTACCTGGTGGAGCTCATGCAGCAGTGGACCCGTCTCAAGGAGGACGAAGCCGACTTCGACCTCTCTCTGGCCCTGGTGGTCGACGCCGAGCTGTTCCGCCTCGATTCGGTCATCCGCTGGCTGGATGCCGTCGACGGCAGGCTCAAGCGCTTCTCGGTCGAGCCATGGCCGGCTGCGGATCCGACGGCGCCACGGTTGCGGCGCAGATTGGCGGCCCGGAGATGAGCTTCCTGGAGCTGCGATCGGTCACCAAGACCTACGGGGACGGAGCCAGCCAGGTCACTGCCCTCGAGAACATCAGCCTGGAGGTCGAGCGGGGCGCCCTGGTGGCGGTGATGGGCCCCAGCGGATCGGGCAAGTCGACCCTCCTGACCATCGCTGGGAGCCTGGAGGATCCGACCGAGGGCGAAGTCCTGATCGACGGGGCGCGCCTGTCGGGCATGTCGCGCAACGACAAGGCCCGCCTGCGCCGGCGCACGATCGGATTCGTTTTCCAGGACTTCAACCTGCTGCCGGGGCTGACGGCGGCAGAGAACGTGTCGCTTCCCTTGGAACTCGACGGCACCGGCGCCAGGACGGCACAGGCCACGGCCCGCTCTGTCCTGGAGGACCTTGGCCTGGGTGAACGGGCCGGCCACTATCCGGACCAGCTGTCCGGCGGCGAGCGCCAGCGGGTGGCCATCGCCCGGGCCGTGATCGGGGACCGGCATCTGGTTCTGGCCGACGAGCCGTCGGGCGCATTGGACTCGGCCAATGGTGAGGCCGTGATGCGCCTGATCCTCTCGGCCTGCAAGCGGGGACTGGCCGCCGTGGTGGTGACCCACGATGCCCAGCTGGCTTCGTGGGCGGACCGGGTCGTCTTCCTCCGGGACGGGCGCCTCGTTGACCAGACCGAGCCGCCGCCCAGTCCCGAGGCCCTCCTGCACTCCTCGGTCGAGCACTGACCCCGGCCAGATGACAGCCACCCTCGCCTTAGGGGAGGCGCGGGGGCGGCCCGCCGACGGGGGCACCGCCGCCCGCCGGGCCGTCCTGCGCTGGGCCTGGCGCCTGTTCCGCCACGAGTGGCGCCAGCAGCTGCTGGTGCTGGGAATGATCCTGGTGGCGGTGGCGGCCACCTTCCTCGGCGGCGCGGTTGCAGCCGACACGCCGCTGCCCGCCAGCGCCGGATTCGGCACCGCCCTGGACATGGCCACCTTCAACGGTTCCGGGCCCGGGTTCGCCGCGCAACTGGCGCAGTTGCACCGGCGGTTCGGAACCACCGACGTCATCGAGAACCAGACCCTGACTATCCCCGGAACGGTCAACAGCTATGAGCTGCGGGCGCAGAACCCGCGAGGGGCCTTCGGTGCTCCGTTGCTGAAGCTGACCGCCGGGCACTACCCGGCCGGCCCCAACCAGGTCGACCTGACTCCGGACCTGGCCGCTGACTTCCGGGTCGGGGTCGGGGGATTCTGGGCCCAGGATGGAGTGGTCCGACAGGTCGTGGGCCTGGTGGAGAACCCCCAGAACCTCCTCGACAACTTCGCCCTGGTCGCCCCGGGCCAGGTGACGGCGCCGACCCTGGAGTCCGTGCTCTTCGACGCTCCCGGCATCTACCCGGCCCAGATCGGGCCCAACGTGACCAGTCCGGCCCTGGTGGCCAAGAACGCCGTCTTCAACCCCCGGACCATCGTGCTGGCCGTCGCCACCGTCTGCATGCTGCTGATCGCCCTGGTGGCGGCGGGCGGGTTCACCGTGCTGGCCCAGCGACGCCTCCGGGCCATCGGCATGATCGGCGCTCTGGGCGCCACCGACCGCCACATCCGGCTGGTGGTGATGGCCAACGGTGCCGTGGTGGGCGCGGTCGGGGCGGCGGGCGGGGCGCTGATCGGCTTTGCCCTGTGGGCCCTTTACCGGCCCCACCTGGAGACCAGCGCCCACCACGTGGTCGGGCTGTGGCAGGTGCCCTGGAACGTGGTCATCATTGCCATGGTCCTCGGGCTGGTCGCCACCATCCTGGCCGCCTGGCGGCCGGCGGTCACGGTAAGCCGGGTTCCGATAGTGGCGGCCCTGTCCGGGCGTCCTTCCCCGCCCCGGCAGGTCAGCCGGTCGGCGTTGCCGGGTTTGATCTGCCTGGTCCTGGCCTTCTTGGCCGTGGGCGAGGCGGCCCAGCAGCGCAACCAGGGAGGCAGTGGGAGCGGTGCCCGCTTCCTGGTCGTCGGGCTGGTGGTGCTGATCGCGGCCGTGATCCTCCTCGCCCCCGCCGCCCTGGCCGTTCTGGCCCGGCTCTGCCGCCGTGCACCCCTGGCCATACGGCTGGCCGTCAGGGACCTGGCCCGCTATCGGGCCCGGTCCAGCTCGGCCCTCGGGGCCATCAGCGTCGGCATCCTGATCGCGGTGGTAATAGCCGTGGTCGCCGCCG
>Ga0307372_10002466_pt1 | contig 30563 bp, 34 predicted proteins | sample OX1MG_FD_202533 | JGI IMG/M metagenome (GOLD analysis project Ga0307372, IMG submission 202533) | Soil microbial communities from Risofladan, Vaasa, Finland - OX-1 | ecosystem: Environmental > Terrestrial > Soil > Coastal area > Acid sulfate soil | place: Finland: Risofladan, Vaasa | collected... | reverse complement strand
CCATCGAGTCCGTCGGCCAACAGCCAAGGGGCATCGTCGATTAATGTTGGGCTGCAAGTTCAGTCACATACTGGCCGATCTTTGGGCCGAACACCTCGAGAGCCATGCCGATAGCGATACCGACGTCGTCACCCGGCCAGTTTGAGGGCAGCAGGGCGGCCGGGAGATCGGGATCTGACGCGGCCGTCTCGAAAAGTGGCAGTGTCACCGCTGCGAATGCTGCAAACGAGTGGTCAGTTTGCGCCCAACGTGCGCGGTCAATGCTTTCCCGAGCCTCGGCCAGAACTGCTCGGTAGCGGGAGGCGAGCCGGTCGAGATCCCACAGGTCCGCAGCCACCCGACGGCTGTCGTCGGGTTCGAGCGCGATCTGTGTCCACAGCACTTGGCTACCGGTCGGTTGGACCGGGAGCAGCGAACGCAGCTCCTGTGACCGGTCGGTCGTGGCAATGAGCAGACCAGGACGGAGCATGGCGTAGCCCAGAAGGTGCGCGGTGCGCCGCAAGCGGTCCCGGTAAGCCCTGGACCGCTCGGGGACCTCGTAGAGCACCCCGTGGAACGAGCCGGACCAAGCCGGCCGGTGGCCCCGAAGCTGGCGTTCCATGCGGGCTTGAGCGGCGTAGATCGCGGTCGCCAGGCGGTACCGGGCGGTCCGCCCGTCGCGCTCGGAGCTCAGTAGTCCATCGTGTCGCATCCTCAAGAGCAGGGATCGGGCGGCTGATTCCGACAGGCCGAGATCGGCGAGCAGGCGGAGCAGGATCGGCCCGGACAGGGATTCGCCGGCACCCACCTGGGCGGCTCCGAACGCGAAATAGACCAGGCCCATCCGCGGCGTGACCTTGCCCGGGTCACTCATCGGCGAAAACACTGTGTGTACATTGAGACGTTCGTGAACTACGGTGCACAGTATGAGTGTAGCCCAACCGAGCGTTGAACCCACCCAAGACGCGCCCGCGGTTCATGCGGTGACCTCCGCCGACCGTGGTCGTTTCGTCCCCCTGGCGAAGATCGCGATGTTCGATCTCGTGGGACCCCTGGTTACTTATTCAGTGTTGCGCTCCGCGGGCATGAGCACAGTCGGCGCCCTCGTCTTGAGTGGGGTCTTCCCGGCCTTCGGGGTGCTTCTCGGCGTGGCACGCGACCGTCGGGTGGACGTCTTCGGAGTCCTCGTACTGGTTGGCATCGCCGTAGGCACTGTATTTGGTCTGGCGAGCGGGAGCGCCCGATTGGTGCTGCTCGAGGGCTCAGTGCCGACCGCCGTCTTCGGCGCCGTCTGTATCGGATCCCTGTGGACGGCCCGCCCGCTGATGTACCGATTCGCCATTGAGTTCATAGGAGCCGACACGCCAAAGGGACGCGACTTCGCCGACAACTGGCGGTACATAGGCTTCCGTCACGCGTTCAGGGTCACGACCGTGGTCTGGGGCATTGCCTACCTGGCTGAGGCGACCGTCCGGGTCTTCATCGTCGAGTCCACATCTACCGGCACTGCGCTCACTTTGTCCAAGTTGATGCCCTACGCCGTCGCCGGTGTGCTCGCCGCCTGGAATGCGGTCTATGCCCGCCGCTCCCGGAGAACAGGGGAGCGGCTGAGAACGGCCGCCCTCGCCCGGGGCGAAGTTCCCCCTCCGATGCCCGTGTAGCGGCCCCACTATTTTCCCAGGTAGAAGTAGTCGAAGGGCTGCCGCGCTTACCCGCGCCACAGTGGTTTGCAAGACAGTTCCGAGGAGCCGAACGGAGGCAGATGTCCTCGCGATCCACAACCAACACCCCGGTCCCGTAAGCCGAACCTTGGGTCCTCGCGGTGATGTCCCAGGTCAGACGGGGTCGCTGCCAGGAGGCGTCCCGCAAGCCCTGTTCGGTGAGGACTCTCGCAGCGGGGCGCCAACTGGGACGGGCCGCGAACTGGGGCCAACAGGCAGCCACGCATAATGACGCCTTACACGACCACCCTGCGGCACGCGGAACCGGCGATCTGCGCGGCTGTGCAAATGAACCGATGCTGCCGCGACGCTATTCCAGATTGGCCACTGTGCGTTGTGACGGCCACTACGCAGCTCTAGAGGCATCCGACCAGGTGGCATATGCTCTTCTCGACTTCTTCAGCCCTGTTGAAGCCACCTGAACGTCTGGATCGCTACCCCGACCACCCAACCGAAGAGGACCGCTGGGCCGAGGAGCATGGAGGCCCAGGTCTCGATTGATTCGGGGCCTCCAAGATGGGTCGGCCACGACCGGTATCTGTGGATTCCGAGCAAATTTCACAAGTTCGGCCGGAAGCCCCTGTTGTTCTTGTCGTAGTGAAACGCAGATGCAAGCGGGGGGGCGGTCGATGTGGTTCGGCCATGTCCCGTGGGTGCCTGAACGGCACAGTTGATGAAGGGCAGGCCCAGCTATGAGAGCAATCGCGCGAGTGCGCACGTTTCTATCAGCACCCTCGGCGAACCCGGCGCAGTGGCGACGCCTCCGGGCGGACCGGGGCGAACCTGCGGGAGCTCGAACCCTCATCCGTTCTCGGGTCACACAGGGAGTCCTGGTCGGAGTCGTAGCCGTGGGGCTCACCGTTGCCTTAGCCGCATCGGCGTCGGCAAAGCCGAAAAAGACGTACTCAGCGTCTGCGTGGAGGGGACTGATTGCCCCTCCGGTTAGCACTCGCCCCCCCGGCTTAGCACCCGACCTGTCGCCCGCTGCCGCCTCACCCACGCCTGCGGCTACCCCGGCCCCGGCCCCGCCCAGCCCAACGGCAAGTTCAGTCTGCAAGGGGGGAACGGCCACCGCCACCGCCACGGCACAGTCCACGTCCGAGCCTGCCATCGGCGCGCAAGTACTGACCCGACCGGACGATGCGGTTGGGCCATCAACGAACACCACATCGACTCCGGCCACGGCCAGCCTGGCGTCCGATGTGACCGGTGGGACGTTGACGCTTCCCGGCTCGATCTCTGTCCCGGTCCCGTCGGTCACCATCCCGTCACTGGGAACCACGACCACCACCACCATGCCTGTGCCCCTCCCTGCCCCTACGCTCACCGCCCCGGTGCTGGGCCCGTTGCTGGCCCCGTTGCTGGGCCCGTTGCAGGCCCCGTCCTCTGGCGGGACCTCGGGCACGGGATCGGGGTCCTCGTCCACACCGGCCACGACACCTCCAGCGGCCGCCACCCCGGCACCGGCGACGTCCCCGACCCCCGCACCTTCTCCCGGCACCGGATCGTCGTTTGGTGGATCGCCTGGTGCATGGTCCGGCGGCATCGGCTGCAACCTCGTCGGCAGCGGAACCGTCGGGCTGCCGACTGCGGGCGAGTCGTCGATCCAAGCCGCGGCGGTGAAAGACGCCTTGATGTTCCTCGGTGTTGCCTACGTATGGGGCGGTGAATCGAGTCGAGGATTCGACTGCTCGGGCCTCGTGCAGGCCGCCTATCGCGAGGCAGGCGTCAGCCTTCCCCGTGTCGCCCAGGACCAGTACGACGCCGGACCGGTAGTGAGCCCCGGGCAACAGGTGGTGCCCGGCGATCTGGTCTTCTTCGGAACCGGGCCAGGAGACGTCAGCCACGTCGGGATGTTCGTGGGGAACGGACTCATGGTCGATGCGCCCCACACCGGAGCGACGGTGCGATTCGACCGGGTCGACGGTTTCGGTTCCATCGTCGGGATCACCGCCCCGGGCAGTGCCGGCGTGCACGCATAGACCGTCGCTTAGTGACAGGCGGCCGTGGCCCGGTGGCAGTTGGGTCAGGCCGGCGCGGCGCGGACTTGGGCCACGGCTGACGGTGGTATCGAGTAGCCGCGCACGGCTGACCCTTGCGATGTCCCCCCCGCACCGCTTTGGCGGATCGGCACGAAGTGGTGCGAGGACCTTGGACGGAGTCGAACAACTCTCGGTCTGCCGCAGTCTGCCGCAGTCTGAATGTTCTCGATGTTGTCCGGGGCCTCGACAAATCTGTCGAGCCCACGCGGTCCACCCAATGGGGTAAACCGCAGCCAGCGGAGGGAGTGGGATTCGAACCCACGGAAACTTGCGTCTCACGACTTTTCAAGTGCCCCCAAATATGCGACCCTCCGGGTCTCCAGGGATCGCCCCCAATGTGCCGGTGGTGACGCTTTCACCGGTGTAATCGCGTTATTGGGCCGTCCCTGGCTCGGTCTGCCTCGCGCCGCTGGGACCGGGACGTAGCAGCGCCCGGGGGGAGCAGTGTCACGACAGATGGACGGTCTCCGTATATCCCCGGTCTCCGGTCGTACGTCACGGAAAGTGGTGAGATTTTTGTCATTCCCGGGAGTCTTCGACGACCGCCAATTTTGCAAATCGGATGGCCAACGACACCTGCCCGTCGTGCAACATCCGTGCAATAGCGTCCACGAAACGGGGCAGATGCTGGCGGAACCTGTCAGGTAAAACGCCAGGCAACTCGCTTCATGCCTCCAGTGCCCTTCGTATGCCCTCCTCCAAAGAGATCTTCGGCTGGTAGAACCGGCTCATCAAAGAAATGTCAGCGCAGCGGTAATACGCCCCCATCGGTCTCTCAGGGTGAGTATGAAACTGTGGGGAATAGTGGATCGTGACCAACTGTGCAAGGTCGGCCAGGGAGGTGGGGGTGCCCGTGCCGAGGTTCACAGGCCCCGTGCAGTCCACGGCCAGCATCGCCATGACAGCGTTCACGATGTCATCTATGTGTATCCAGTCCCTCACCTGGTCCCCGCTCCCCCATATATCGAAGGGGTTGTCCTTGCGCTTCGCTCTGGCTATGAAGGCAGGGAAGGGATAATCGACGCTCTGGTCGGTGCCATACCCGCTGAATGGTCGGACGACCAAAATGTCAAGCCCCTGACGCCGAGCCTCCCTGGCCTGTACTTCTCCAGTGAGTTTCGTCAGCCCGTGCATGGCGTCTGGCTGCTGCAGGTTGTCCAGATCAATGTCGCTCTCCCTGAGCGTGTACTGCTGCCGCTGGAGGTGAATCGGGTATGCGGCTGCTGATGAGAAAAAGACGATCTTGGTCGGTCGGTACTCCAACGCCCACTGAAAGAAGAGAGAGTCGAGGGCAAGGTCGGCGGCAACGGGCATCTCATTGTGCTTCCGCTGGTCGATCGGGGGGATGGTGGCCGCACAGTGGATGGCGAGGTCGAAGGGCATCGTTCCCACCTGGAAGAACTTGATGGCGTCGATAGGATCGTCGCCTCGGATGTCGAAGCCGAAAACGTGCCAGCCCAGCGACTCCAGGTGCTCCTGAAAGTGTCGCCCGACGAATCCACAGTTTCCTGTGATGAGACAACTCATGCGCTTCTTCACGATGCCAGACGCCCATTGCAGCCGCCCGTCCATCGGCTATCTCGATAGCCCTCTCGGCACCGATCATGAGCACAGGTTCGGCACCTTCGACGAAGCTCGCATCGGTCACCGTGAGAGAACATCTTTCGGATGCGACGGTGGGGATTTGTGTATTCCAGCGCCCCCTGCTTCATCTTCTTTCACCCGCGATCACCTGAAAACCATACCCCTCGGGGTCCGAAATCTCATGGCTGATGACTCTGAACCCTCCCTGTTGGACCAGAGGCGCGGTAACCCTCCATATCCCGACACCAAGCATGAGTGGCGTCGTGGCTCTCGGGTGTCTCCCGCGCTGGCGAGCTTGCCGCGATGAACCGGTAAATCCGTCGCCGGGTGTTACTTTGTCCCTACGCGGTTTCCCAAAAAGGCACGTCGAAGGTCCGATTCCTCCCGTGGGCGCCATTCCGTCGGCGCGGTAGCCGCATACACCGTAATCTCCGCGTACCATGACAAATGTGCAGTAGCTGCGGTCAGGGTAGTTCGCCTTCTCAGCCGCGGGCGGCGCGACCGCGACCACCGGTCCCGGCTGTTGCCTTCTCATCGAGGTCGGCCCGGGACTTTCGGAGTCGAATGGCGACCGCGGCCCGCTCGTCACGGAACGCCTGGATGCGGGACAGGGTCTCGTCCAGCCGGGCCAGGAGCTGGTCGTTGGCCACGATGCCTTCGTCGAGAAGCTCCCTCCGCCGTGATGGACTGAGGTCGACCGCATCGATCTCCGAATGCACACGGTCGAGGACATCGACGGCTTCGGTCCCCAGCACGGCTTGGATCTCGGCAAGAGAAAGGCCCAGGAGGTCCTGCAGTTTGCGAATCCTCGTCACCCGGGCCAGGTCGGTGGCAACGTAGAGGCGCTCGCCGCTCTGGCTGTGATTGCTCGGACGGAGAAGCCCGAGCTCCTCCCAGTAGCGCAAGGTGCGGGTCGTCACCCCGGTCAGCTTGGCCACCTCACCGATGCGCCACAGGACCGGCTCGGTCTCTGCCGCTCGCTTGGACATCACGGTTCGATCGCCTCCTGGGAGCTGGCCGAGCCGGCATTGGCCGGCTTTCGAGATGACTGGCCGTCGGCCCGCCTGCCGTTGTCGGAACCGGTGGCCATGGCGTGCGAATCACCGGCAGTCGGAACCTGCACCCGGACATGCGCACCTCGGGTCCAGGAGGCGGCCGCGGCCAGCAGGCTGGCCACGATGGCGAAGTCGAACGCTGCGTGCAGCCCGGCCCGGAACGGTGCGGTGATCAGCCCCGGGAAGAAGCTTCGGCCGGTCACCGTCGCCCGCTGTGAGGCGGTCAGCTGGGACAATACGTGTGGGCCGATGAGGTGCTGGACCGGGTTGTAGCCCAAAAAGGCGGCAAAGAGCGTGGAGACCGGCGGCAGGTGGGAGGCGCGGGTGGCCACGCTCGGCGAGACGCCGTGGGACACCAGTCCGTGGAACAGGCTCTCCGGCAGCGACGAGGAGAGCCCGACGATCATCAGGCTGAAGAAGATCCCGATCGAGAGGACCTGGGCGGAGTTCTGAAAGGTGGTGTTCATCCCCGAACCGGCACCTCGGTGCTCGGCCGGAAGACTGTTCATCACGCCTGCCCGGTTCGGCGCACCGAACGAGGACATCGACAGCCCGGCGATGAACAGCAGAATGGCGAACATCGGGTACGGGAAATTGATCGGCAGGAGCTCCAGCAACACGAACACCAACCCGGTCCCGATCATCCCACCGGTGGCGAAGGGTCGGGCACCGTAGCGGTCCGACAGGATGCCCGAGAACGGCGCGGCAACCAGAAATCCGGCGGTGAGCGGGAGCATGGCGAGCCCGGCCCATAGCGGGGTGCGGGCGAAGTCGTAGCCGTGGAGGGGGAGCCAGATTCCCTGCAGCCAGATGATGAGCATGAACATCAGTCCGCCACGGCTCAGGGCGGCGAGGAAGCTGGCGAAGACCCCGGCGGTGAAGGCACGGATCTTGAACAGTTGCAGGCGGAACATGGGTTGGCTGACCTTGGTCTCGATGATCCCGAACGCGATCAACAGCGCCACCCCGAGAACGAGGGCGCCGATGACCAGGGGATTCGTCCAGCCCATCGTGTCGTTTCGGTACGGTTCGATCCCATAGGTGATGCCGACCATGACCAGGATGAGGCCGAGCGCGAAGGTCATGTTGCCCGGCCAGTCGATGCGGGCCGGCTGCGGTTTGCTCAACTCGCGCAACTTGATGTAGCCCCATACGGTGCCGAAGAGTCCGATGGGCACCGAAACCAGGAAGATGAGCCGCCAGTTGATCGGGGCCAGGATGCCGCCGAGCACCAGCCCGATGAACGTTCCGCTCAACGCCGCCGCCTGATTGACCCCCATGGCCAGCCCCCGTTGCCCTTCGGGGAAGGCGTCGGTGAGGATGGCGGCCGAGTTCGCCATCAGCATGGCGGCACCGACTCCTTGGAAGATCCGCATCACGATGAGAAAGATCCCCGCCGCCCGACCGTGGGTCCAGGTCACGGTGAGGAGGAGCGAGAAGAAGGTGAAGACCGCGAACCCGAGGTTGTAGGTACGGACCCTCCCGTAGATGTCCCCCAACCGGCCGAGGGTGGTGACCAGGACACTGGTGACGACCAGGAATCCCAGAATCATCCACAGCAGGAAGAAGCTGTTGCCGGATTGGAGCGGGTTGATGCCGATGCCCCGGAAGATGTCCGGCAGCGAGATCAACGTGATCGACCCGTCGATGGTCGCCATCAGCATGCCGAGGGTCGAGATGAACAGAGCCACCCACTTGTACCCGTCATCGGTGACCGGCGCCGCGTGGGCGAGGACCGCGGGTTGGGCGGGCGGCTGAACGTCGAGCATCGCACTCCGGAAGGCTGACTTGTGGTTTACGTGGACGAAAACTAAGCATAACGTACACGTCAAGTAGACACCGCGGCCCGACCGGGCTTCTGGCCCGGCCCTCTGACCCCAAGCCGTATGACCGAGCCATCCACCGAGAGGAGTCCTCCGTGACCACCGAGGCAGAGATCACCGTCGAGACAGCGGACGGTCCCATGCCTGCACACGAGGCATCACCCGAAGGACCGGCCCGGGGCGCCGTCCTGGTCATCCAGGAGGCGTTCGGGGTCACCTCGCACATCCGGGACATCGCCCGTCGGCTGGCCGACGCCGGCTGGTACGCGGTGGCGCCGGCGCTGTTCCACCGTGACGGATCGCCGGTCCTCGCTTATGACGATTTCGACTCGGTCATGCCCCTCATGAAGCATCTGTCGGCGGAGGGCCTGACCGCCGACCTGGACGCGACCCTCGATCATCTCGAAGCCAGGGACTTCGCCCCCGCCCAAATCGGGGTGGTGGGATTCTGCATGGGCGGAACCGTCACCTACTACGCCGCCACCCTTCGCCCGCTGGGCGCCGCGGTCACCTTCTACGGCGGCGGTGTGCTCGAGGGCCGGTTCGGGCTGCCGTCCCTGATCGAGCTGGCGCCCACGCTCCAGGCAGCCTGGCTCGGGCTCTACGGTGATCTCGACAAGGGTATCCCCGCCACCCAGGTCGAGCAGCTACGGGCCGCAGTGAAGGGCGCGCCGGTCCCGACCGAGATCGTCCGCTACCCCGACGCCGACCACGGGTTCAACTGCAACGATCGGCCGGCCGTCTACAACCCCGAGGCCGCCGCCGACGCCTGGAAGCGCACCCTCGCCTGGTTCGACAGCCACCTACCGTCGGGGGGCAACCCCGAGACGTGACGGGTGCCGGCGTCACGACGGGCGCCGGCGTCACGCCCGGCGCTCAGGTGGTGAGGACGACGGACTGATCCGGTCGCAGCCGGCCGTCGAACTGGGTGCCATCGACGGAGCCATCACTGGACAGGGCAACCGTGGCTCCCTTCCGCCCGTTGTGGGGCTGGGAGCTGCGAGGGTCGCCGACGTCGATCTCGACATCGGTGAAGTTGATCATCACCGTGCAGACGTCGCCATCGAGCGCCCGCGTATAGGCGAGGACGCCTTCGGGCGCATCGAGTCGCGCGAAGTCGCCGAGGGACAGGGCCGGATGCTGACGCCGAAGGGCGAGCAGCCGGCGGTAGAGGTGGAGGATCGATGCCGGGTCGGCCCGCTGGCCGGCATGGTTGCGGGTCGCCGACTCGGCGGGGAAGGGGAGCCACGGGCCGATGCCGTCGGCCGTCGGCCACCCGTGATCATCGGTCCCGTCCCAGGGGAGCGGGGCCCGGCATCCGTCCCGCCCGCCGGGGTCGACCGCCCGCTCGGGGGGGATGGGGGCATCGAGGAGGCCCAGCTCTTCGCCCTGATAGAGGAACGGTGTCCCTCGGAGGGTCAAGAGCAGCACCGCCGCCGACCGGGCTCGGCGCTCGCTCCGACGTTCGGCAATGTGCGGCTTTTCACCTCGGGCCCGGGCGGCGGCGTCGTAACGCGATCGGTGCCGGGGGTTGTCGTGGTTGGAGAGGACCCATGTCGGCCACGCACCACGAGGCTCAAGGGCCCGGACGGTGTTGGCGATACACCGGCTCCACTGGGGTTCCCACCACGGCGCGAACAGCGGTGGGAAGTTGAAGGAAAGGTGGAGCTCGTCTCCGGTGCCGTAGTACGTCGCCACGGTCTCGGTGGAAAGCAGGAAGACCTCGCCGACGATGACCCGGTCCCCGGGGTAGCTGTCCAGGAGCCTGCGAATGTCCCGGAGGCGCTGATGGGTGACGGGGACGTCGTTGAGGGCGGAGTGGGGCATGCCCGCCGTTTCCGGCGGGTCGTCGGGGAGACGGGGGTCCTTGCCGATGCAGTGGATGACGTCGGCTCGTATCCCGTCCACCCCCCGATCGAGCCAGAAACGGAGGACATCGTGCATGGCCTCCACCACGCCAGGCTCGTCCCAGTTGAGATCGGGTTGGGCGGCTTCGAACAGGTGGAGGTACCACTGGCCGGAGGCCTCGTCGAATGTCCATGCCGGCGCCGACCGGTCGAAGGAGGCGACCCAGTTGTTGGGAGGCGACCCGTCGATGGGCGGATCGCGCCATACGTACCAGTTGCGGTGTTCGCTGTTCCGGCCGGTCACCGCATCCACGAACCAGGGATGCCGATCTGAGGTGTGGTTCGGGACCCAGTCGATGATGATCCGGAGGTCGAGGGCGTGGGCCTCCGCGACCAGGGCGTCGAACTCCTCGAGCGTCCCGAAGAGGGGATCCACGTTGCAGTAGTCGGCGACGTCGTAGCCGAAGTCGGCCATCGGCGACGGGTAGAAGGGTGAGATCCAGATGGCGTCGACACCCAGCCAGGCCAAGTCGTCGAGGTGGGAACGAATGCCGGCCAGGTCCCCGATCCCGTCGCCGTCGGCGTCGGCGAACGAGCGAGGGTAGATCTGGTAGACGACCGCGCCCTTCCACCAGGGGATCGGAGCCACGGGCATCGCCGACGGCCGGCGGAGGGAAGCGCTCAAGCCTCGGCGCGGGCCTTGAGTCGGCCCAAGGTCTCCAGCATGTTCCGACGGTTGAGCGCGTCGGTGTCCTTCACCCCCCGCAGGAGAGGACTCAGGGACCGAAACCTCGGGCTCCGATGGTCGACGAACCGCTCGGTGACGGTGACGGCCCCGTTCTCGCCGCCTTCGACGATGCGGTAGCTCCATTCGGCCACCGGGACGGGCCCCACCCGGACATCCCAGGCGATCTCTTGACCCGGTTGGTACCGCACGATGGTGCAGGTGGTCGACCACCGTCGCCAACCTCGGCGGTTGGTTCCGCGGAATCGGGCCCCGACCTTGGGTGAGGTGACCGGTCCCGTCCACTTCATGCCCGTGCATTCCGCCGTCAGGTCAGCCATGAGGATCGGGTCGCGGATCAGGTCCCAGACCCGGTGGGATGGTGCATTGACCTGCTCGCTGACCTCGACGGTGCCCATGGCGGTGACAGTAGCGCTGCGGATTCACCCTCACCAGATGGGTCGGGTGGGTTCAGGCCGGGAGGGGCTCGATGGGGAGTTCCGGCACCGGGATGGGCGCGGATCCTTTCGCCGCCTCCGGTTCGTCGTCGCGGATCAGCCGGCGCGACACCCAGTTGCGCCCGTCACCCTCCGCCCACACCAGGATCGGCGGGAGGATGACCAGGGCGCAGACCAGCGCGACCAGAACGTTCATCCCGACGATGATTCCGAATCCCCGCAGGAGCGGCCACGGCGACGAGGCGATGACAGCAACTCCGGCGATGGCAGTCAGCCCCGAGACGATGAAGGCCCGCCCGGTGCGGGTGGCAGTCTCGTGCATCGACTCGACCGGGGTCCGCTTTCGGGCGCGCTCCTCCACGAAGCGGAGCAGGATCAACGAGGTGAATTCGGTGCATACCGCCACCACCAGCGGGCCCGAGACCGCGGTCATCGGGCTGAGCTTCAGGCTCAGCGCCCATGCGACCAGCGAGACGGCTCCCACCGCCACCACCACCGGGATCAGGGACAGTATCGAGCGGATCAAGCTGCGGAGCCGTATGGCCAGGAAGATCCCCACGAAGATGATCGACAGGTAGGTGAGGAGGGTCCGGGACTTGGCCAGGTTGTCGAGGAAACCGACCCCGACCACCGCGATGCCACCGGGCTCGACGGTGATCCCGGCCGGTGGGTGGACATTGCTCTGGAGGTGGTCGACCACCGGCTTCAGATCGCCGACCGTGGACGTTTTGGAACGGAAGATGACACCGAGGTCGGCACCACCATTGGCCACCGTGGCGTGTTGAATGGCGGGGGGCGTGAGGCCGTAGACCTGCTTCACCTGGCTGCCCAGCGGGGGCACCGGGGTGGCGCCGGGCAGGGAGATGAACTCATCGACCAGATTGACCATGCCGGCGGCCGGGAACAGCTGGTTGGGAAACGTCTTGACCTGGTCGTTGGAGAAGGAGGACACGTACGCCACGGTCTGGTCGCTCCACGGGTTGGCGGTGTGGATGGCGGCGGCAACCTCATTGTCGGTCCCGGTTCCCGCCTTCAGGGCGTTGACGTCCTTCACCGTCTGTGAGCCCGGATCGATCCATTGCAACGGGTCGGTCTGGAGTTGGATATGGCCCTCCACCGCCAGCCCGCCGATGAGGATCACGATGGCCGCCACCGCGAACGGAATCGCGGCGCTGGCCGGAACGCTGCCCAACCAGGCGGTGAGCCGGGCCAGTCGGCCATGGGAGAAGTCGGCCCCTTTGGTGGGCGACTTGAACTCGCGGATCCCGAGGAACGCCAGCGGGCCGATGATGCTGCAGACACACACGGCGATGATGCCGACGATGAGCAACCAGCCGAACTGGCGGAGCATCGGCACTTTGGCCAAGAGGAGGGCGGCAAAGGCGAATACTGCGTCAAAGGTGACCACCAGCAGCGCCGGGCCCAGATGTCGGGCCGTGGCCTGGATCGGATGGGGGGCGCGGGCCAGGATCACCTCTTCCTCGACCCGGGAATGCATCTGGATGGCGTAGTCGATCCCCACCCCGAGCAGCACCGGCAGGCCGGCGATGCTGGCCAGGGTGAGAGGAATCCCCAGGAACCCCGTGAGCCCGAAGCCCCAGATCAGGCCGATGACCACAATGAGAAATGGCAGCAACCGCCACCGGACGTTGAACAGCAACAACAAGATGATGATCATGACCACTGCGGCGATGGCACCGAGGGTGAGCATCCCGCCCTTCAGGTAATTGTTGATGGTACGGAGCAGGGCGGGGACACCGGTGGTCAGCGACGTGGTGTTCTGGAAGTTCGCCGAGCTGACGATGTTCTGGACGGAGGACGCCGCCGCCGACTCCTGTTCGATGGTCAGGTTGCCCTTGAGGACCACCACCATGGCCGCGTGCCCGTTGTTGGGGAAGAAGGTGGAAGAAGCCGTGCGCAAGGTGCCGTCGGGGTTATGGGTCAGATAGTGGACCCAGGCCGGGTTGGTGATCACCTGCTGCTTGGCCGGGATGGCCGCTTCGCCACTGGCCAGCGCCACGATGTTCTTCTGACGGATGGCCTTGCTCGCCGCCGACGGGTCGCGGGCGAAGGCCGACAGCAGGAGCTTGCCGGCGGGGCTGTCGGTGGGGTTGCCGTCGGGACTGGTGGCCAGGGCGTTCGACAGGTTGAGATCGTCGAGGGGGGTGATGGCGCTGAACACCGACGGGTCGCTCTTCAACTTGGATTGGATGAAATTGAACTGGGCGACATTGTCGGGGGTGAACAGGTTGTCGATCGAGGTTCCGGGGCGCATGGTGAACATGGTCACGATCGGGTCGCCGCCGAACAGCGACTCGTAGTGCCCGTTGTCGATCTGGGCCGTGTCGTTGGCGTTGAGGTAGCTGGCATTGCTGGTGGAGAACTTCAGCTGGGTAATCCCCAGACCCAGGCCGATGGTGATCACCAGCCCGATCACCGACACGATTCCGGCCTGCTTGCCGAGATTGAGACCCAACCAGCTCCAGGCGTTCCTCATAGTGACACTCCTACCCTTTCATGCGGTTCCATGACGTTCCCCCCGATTCCCTACGCCACCTCGAAGGAAGCTAACAGTCGCGGAGTTGGCCGCTCTTCTCCGATCCGAGAAGCCACGCCGGCCTTCATGCCGGTTGACGGCGAGAGATACGCTGACCGACGGTCGATGTGCGGAGAGCAGGTCCTTCTGGGCGAGGAGAGGACGAATATCGTGGACCCAAGCGGTTTCGAGAAGTCGTGGCCGCCTGACCTGCCGATGTCCGAGAAAGGACTGCACCTGTGGACCTGACCTTTGAGATTGCCGAACAGAGGGTCGATGGCGTCTCGGTACTGACGGTGACCGGGGAGATCGATCTGGCCACCGCCCCTGAATTGCGAGAGTGTCTGGTGGCCCAAGAGGCGGACCGGGTCCCGGCGATCGTGGTCGACCTCACCGGGGTGTCGTTCATCGACTCCACCGCGCTGGGCGTTCTGGTCGGTGCCTACCGGCGCCAGGAAGACGCTGGGAGAACCCTCAAGCTGGTAGTGACCGAGCCCCGGATCCTCAAGGTTCTGGAGATCACCGATCTGACCAGCGTGTTCCCGGTGTTCGCCGACGTCGACGAAGCGGTGCACGGATGAGCGATTCCGTCGAGTTGACCATCCCGGTCCGATCCGACCTTCTCATCCTCGCCCGGCTGACCGCCGCCGCCATGGCGGCCCGGGCCGAATTCGGCATCGAAGACATCGAGGATCTGCGACTGGTGGTCGAGGAACTCTGCATTTCGGTCATTGGGACGATGACCACCGGCACGCTCCACCTTCGCTTCACCGAGGACGACGGTGCCATCACCGTGGGGTGTTCGTTGTGGGGGGAGGGCGATGAGGACGGCCGCGGCGAATCCGAGCCGGATGAGTTGTCCTTGCGGATCATCGAGGCCCTGGTGGACGAGTACGGAGAGGACACGGTGGGCGGCCGGCGGCAGTCATGGATCCGCAAGCACAGGAGCAAGGTTGCTTCTTGATGTTCGACGCCGCGGAGAGTCCGCACACCCCCCACGAACTGTGGGTGGAATTCGCAGCCACCCGTGACACCTCGTTACGCGATCGGTTGATCACCGAGAACCTCGGGCTGGCCCGGCGGCTTGCCCATCGGTTCGCCCACCGCGGCCAGTCCTACGACGACCTGGCCCAGGTGGCCTCCATCGCCTTGATCAAGGCGGTTGACCGGTACGACCCCGAACGGAACGTGAAATTCTCCACGTTCGCCACCGGGACCATCATCGGGGAGCTGAAGCGGCACTTCCGCGACCGGGGGTGGGCGGTCCGGGCGCCCCGGCGCATCCAGGAGCTCTATCTCGAGCTCGGTGCCACCATTGAATCGATCGGTCACGAGCGGGGCCGATCACCCACGGTGTCGGAGTTGGCCCGGGCCATCGGGACTTCGGAGGAGTCGATCGTGGAAGCGATCGAGGCCGGGCAGGGATACCGGTCGGCGTCGCTCGATGCGCCGGCGGCCGGGGGTGCCACGCTGGGGGATACTCTCGCCACCGAAGAAGCGGCCACGGAGCTGATCGAGGAACGGTCGGTGCTCGAGCCGGCCTTGGCCCTCCTTCCGCCCCGGAACCGAGACATCGTGAAGCTCCGGTTCATCGACGGCCTGACCCAGTCGGAGATCGCCGCTCGCATCGGGATCAGCCAGATGCACGTCTCCCGGCTGTTGGCCACAAGCCTCGCCCAGCTGCGGGAGGCATTCGCCGGCGAGACCCGAACATAAAACAATGTTTGGCCGGATCGGCGGTGGGGTATCCGAGCAACGAGGAAGCATCCCGAGCTCCCCTGATACGGAGGTTGCGCCGTGCTCGAACATCCGACGCCGAATGGCTCGATCGTCGCTGAACGCCTGGGAGACCGGGGAAGCCCGCAGGTCTACGGGTCGAACCGGGTCTGTGCCCAGGATGGTTGCGAAGTCCGGCTGTCGATGTACAACAGCGCCGAATGCTGTGCCCTGCACGATGTGTCGATGCTGTCCTCGTCCCCGGCCAAGGGATTTGCCCGCCACCGCCGCCGCCGGGCGTCGGTGGGCAACTCCGCCTGACGGTTTCGCTCAGATCTTCAGCTTGCACCAGACCGCTTTGCCGCGGTGAGCCCTCAGCCTGGTGGTGCCCCAGGTGTCGGCCACCGCCTCCACCAGTGCGATCCCTCGCCCTCCCTCGGCAGTCAGCTCGCGGTAGAGGCGTCGGGGGGACCGCAACGCCGCCTTGTCGCAGACGGCAATCCGAAGACTGCGGTGAGTGGCGGTGAGGGTCATCGAATCCGCACCTCCTCCGTGCCGAAGCCCGTTGGTCACCAACTCGGTGGCGACCAGACAGGCATCGGGTTCCATCACCGTGAGGTCCCACTCAGCCAACACGTTGCGCACGAAGGCGCGAGCCACTGATGCGCTCGACGGGTCGGGGGGAAGGGACGTGGTCCGCCGGACAGGCCGCAGCCATCCCCGCGCCCCTCCCCACAAGGTGAACGGGGAGCGGTGCACACGCCCTCCCTGCTTTCTGAACGGAATCTCCGGCATCCCCGTGACGAGGTTCATGGTGTGGCCCGGTCCCCTCTCTTGGGCGGTGGGCCTTTCGGGTCCTGAGCCCTTACCTACCCACTTCTTGGTCAGGTAACCGTCGAGAAACCGAAAGTCACTACACTTCGGGCCACACGAGAATCGGCGAGGTGGGTATGTCGGACGAGGCTACGGACGCAATTTGTCGGCTCAAGCACAAGTATTTCCGGCTGCTCGACACCAAGCGCTTCATCGAACTGGGCGACCTCTTCGTTGAGGACGCGACCACCGACTACCAATCGGCGCCGGGCCCGCAGACCGGTCGAGCGGAGATCGTGGAATTCTTGGTCAGCTCGCTCACCGACCCGGGCATCGTGCATCTTCACAACGGGCATCACCCGGAGATCGACGTTCGCGGGGACGGTACGGCGTCGGGAATGTGGTACCTCTTCGACAAGGTAATCGTCCCCGCCGCCGACTTCGTCCTCGAGGGCACCGGGATCTACGAGGACGACTACGTCCTCGTCGACGGCCAATGGAAGTTCAAGCACTCCGGATACCGGCGCATCTACGAAGAGCATCGCAAGCATTCGACGGGAGAGCTCATCTCCTTCAGCAGTAGGTTCCAACCAGCCTCCTAATCGCTGTCTCTCGAACTTCGGGATGTGACCAATGGTCGATCAAGCGGCATCCAGCCCAGCGTCCGAAGACGACCGTCCCCACGCGGTGGTGGTCCGGGGGCTCACCAAGTCCTACGGCGACGTCCGGGCCATCGACGGTATCGACTTCCACATCGCCCGCGGCGAGGTCTTCGCCCTCCTGGGGCCCAACGGTGCGGGCAAGACCACCACTGTGGAGATCCTCGAAGGGTTTCGACAGCGAGACGGCGGCCAAGTCTCCGTCCTCGGCTATGACCCCGGGCATCATCAGAGCAAGCTGCGGGATCTCCTCGGGATCGTGCTCCAGTCCAGTGCGGTCGATCCCTATCTCACCGTCGAGGAGATGATCGGAATGTTTGCCCATTTCTTCCCGCATCCGAGGCCGGTCGAAGAGGTGATCGAACTCGTCGGTCTGACCGGGAAGCGGACCAGCCGGGTGGTCAAGCTCTCCGGAGGCCAGCAACGCCGCCTCGACGTGGCCATCGCCTTGGTCGGGGATCCCGACCTGCTGTTCCTCGACGAGCCCACCACCGGATTCGACCCCTCAGCCCGCCGGGAGGCGTGGGAAGTGGTCAAGAACCTGGCGGCGCTGGGCAAGACGGTGTTGCTTACGACCCACTACATGGATGAGGCCCAGTATCTTGCCGACCGGGTGGCGGTGATCGCGTCGGGCCGGATCGTGGCCGAAGGCACCCCCGCGACGATCGGCGGTCGCGATCAGGCTCGGCCCCGGGTCCGGTTCCGGGTGCCCGACGGGACCCGTCCTCCGGCCGAGCTGGCCGCCGAGACAGCCCCGGACGGCGTGAGCACCTTTGCCACCTCGGACCTCACCCGGTCACTGCACACCCTCACCGCCTGGGCCATCGACAACGGCGTGGAGATCGAACGGCTGGAGATCGTGCGGCCCTCGTTGGAGGACGCCTACCTCGAACTGACCGGCGAGACGGACGGAGATCCCCGTCAGCTGGTCGGGTCCGGGGACACCGAGCCGACATGAAGGCGGCCAGGCTCACCCTGTGGCAGATTCGCTACACCAACAAGGCCTACTGGCGGAACCCGGCGTCCGCCTTCTTCACCTTTGCCTTCCCTCTCATGTTCCTGGTGATCTTCACGTCCCTTCTCGGCCACGGCCATATTGACCTGGGGGGCAGGCGGATCGACCTTTCCACCTACTACGTCGCCGCCATGGCCTCCTTCGCGGTCATCAGTGCCTCCTATGTCAACACCGGCATCGGGGTGACGTTCCAGCGGGAGTCGGGGATCCTCAAGCGGATCGAGGGGAGCCCGCTGCCGGGCCCGGCCTACCTCACCGCCAGGGTGATCCACTCGATGTTGACGGCCGTGTTGCTGGTGGTCATCACCGCCGCCTTCGGGAAGGGCTTCTACCACGCCGCCATCCCGTCGGGGAAGAGCCTGGTGTTCTTCATCGTGATGCTGGTGGTCGGCTCGGCGAGCTTCTGCGCCCTGGGTCTTGCCGTCACTGCGGCGATCCCCAACGCCGACTCGTCCGCCGCCATCGTGAACGCCACCATCCTGCCCCTTCTCTTCCTGTCCGGAGTGTTCATCCCCATCGGTGACCATGCGCCGGCGTGGATCCTGTGGGTGGGAAGGATCTTCCCGGTCCGACACTTCGCCGACGGGCTGCAGGCCGGGTTCCTCGGAGCGACCTTTCATTGGAGTGACGTCCTGATCGTGGCCGGCTGGGGCGCGGCCGGCTTGCTCCTGGCCGCCCGGTTCTTCAGCTGGGAACCTAAGAGGTGAGCAGGTTCACCAACACACGAAAGGGGAAGTGATGACGGATCGGTTGGTTGATACGGTCGCCCTGGTCACCGGGGCATCCAGTGGTATCGGCGAGGCCACGGCGTTGGCGCTGGCCGCCGAGGGCGCCACCGTGGCCATCGCGGCCCGGCGACGTGACCGCCTCGAAGCCGTGGCGGCACGGATCGGCGACGACAGCCGGGTCCTGGTGCTCGAGACGGATGTCACCGACCCGGATCAGGCCCGGGCCATGGTTGATCGTGCGGTGGCCGAGTGTGGCCGGCTGGACACGGTGATCAATAACGCCGGAGTCATGCTCCTCGGCCCCATCGTCGACGCCCCGCTCGAGGAGTGGCAGCAGATGGTGCATCTCAACGTCCTCGGGCTGCTCTACACCACCCATGCCGCGCTGCCCCACCTGCTGGCCGCGGCCGAGAGAGACCCGCGCCGGGTGGCCGACATCGTGAACGTGAGCTCGGTGGCCGGCCGGGTGGCCCGGCAGGGAAGCGGTGTCTACAACGCCACCAAATTCGGGGTGGGGGCATTCTCCGAGTCGCTGCGCCAAGAGGTCACCAGGAAGCATGTCCGGGTTTCGATCATCGAGCCGGGGGCCGTGCTCACCGAGTTGGCCAGCCACAACCGTCCCGAGGTCCTCAAGAACATTCTGGCCACCTTCGGCGATTTCGAGAGGATGCAGGCCGAAGACATTGCCGAGGCGATCGTCTTCACCGTGACCCGCCCCCGGCACGTGACCGTCAACGAGGTCTTGATCCGTCCCACCGAACAGGAGCGTTGATCCGGGCTCAGCCGATCGGCCCGAGTACCACCTCAGCCCGGTGCAGGGAGCGGAGGGCTCCCGACGGTGGCCGGCGATCCTCTCCGGGCTCGACGGCCCATGTAGATGAAGAGGGTCACCGCCACCGACACATAGGCGACCCAGGCGATGATCTGCAGCACGGTGGGATGGTCGGCATAGCCGAGAAAGCTGTGGAAGACGTCACCGAGAGAGCTGTCCTGGCTCAACACGCCACTGGTGTTCCACAGGCTGTGCCCGAGGAAGGGCAGCCAGCCGAGCCCCTGCATGTTCTCGATGGCGTCGGCGAGCAGTCCGGCGGCGAACACCATGAGGACGACCCCGATGACCCGGAAGAACACCCCGAAGTTGATCCGCCGCCCGAGCTTGTAGACGGCATAGGCGATCGCCATGGCCACTGCGAGCCCGACGACGGCACCCACCAGGAGGCCCGAGCCGCGGGCGTTGGTGGCGGCCTGGGTCGTCGAGGCGAACACGATGGCCAAGGTGAACACCATCGTCTCGAGCCCCTCGCGGCCGACCGCCTGGAAGGCAAGAAGGCCGATCCCGAACCGTGCCCTCCCGTCGAGCGCCGCCTCTGATCTCCGGCTGAGATCGGAGGACATGGTCCGACTGTGAGCCTGCATCCAGAAGGTCATATAGGTCAGAACGGCAGCCGCCAGCAGATAGGTGACGGTCTCGAAGACCTGCTGCACGGTTGATCCGTCGTACTGCTTGATCACCAGGTAGGCGGCGACCCCTCCGCCGGCAATCAGGATCACCGCGGCGGCCACCCCGATCAGAACATCGCGAAAATGACGGCGCTGGCCGATCTTGTCGAGGTACGCCAGGAGAATGGCCACGATCATGCTGGCCTCGATCCCCTCGCGGAGGAAGATGACGAAGACAGGAATCATCGAGGTGGGGCGCAGCTCGGTGACGGAGAGATGTCGGCTGCGGCTCCCCGGGGCTGGGCGCCCGGATCGACCGTCGGGGCAGTGATGGGTGGCTCCGGGAATCTCATCGAGCGTTGCCTCCGATCACTATGGTTCCGCCCCTCCCCGGTGGGAGCGGCACGACCGATCCGATGAACTGCACTTCTCAGGTGTATATCACAAAAAAGATTAGGCGCGCCGAACATTGGATGTCAACCCCGTTTTCAAGGTGAGCGCCAATTACAATCCGGAGGTCATCAGACGGTCCAACCACAGGATGGATACCCACCTATGAGCGATGTCACCGCGCCGAACCGCCGGTCCATGACCGGCAAGACCGTCATTGTGACCGGGGGCAACTCGGGCATCGGCAAGGCCACCGCGGTGGCACTGGCCAGGATGGGGGCCCGGGTCATCATCACCGCCCGCGACCGGACCCGGGGGAATCAGGCGGCGGAGGAGATCCGGCTGGCCAGCGGCAGCGACCAGGTCGAGCTGGCGGTCTTCGATCTCGGCGACCTGGCATCGGTCAGAGCCGGTGCCGCCGACCTCCTCGATCGTTGTCTCCGCATCGATGTGCTGATCAACAACGCCGGCCTGGTGCTCACCGACCGGGCCGAGACCGTCGACGGGTATGAAGCCACCTTTGCCGTCAACCACCTGGGCCCGTTCCTGTTGACCGAACTCCTCACCGACCGGCTGGTGGCCTCGGCTCCGTCCCGGGTGGTGAACGTGGCGTCCACCGCCCACCGGTCGGCACGCCATGGCCTCGACTTCGAGGACCTGCAATCACGCCAGGGCTACAGGGGCATGCAGGTCTACGGCAGTTCGAAGCTGGCCAACATCCTTTTCACCACCGAGCTGGCCGGCCGTCTGTCGGGCAAGGGGGTGACGGCCAACTCGGTCCACCCCGGCACGGTTGCCACCGGTTACGGACGCGACGGCGATACCCGGGGGCTGTTGGCCTTCGGGTTGAAGGTGATCAAACCGTTCATCCTCACCCCGGAGAAGGGGGCCCGGACGTCGGTGTACCTGGCCTCGTCGGACGATGTCGCCGGCGTCACCGGCAAGTATTTCGTGAAGGGCAAGGCCCGCAAGCCTTCCGCCGCCGCCCAGGACGAGGCAGCCGCCCGCCGCCTCTGGACGGTCAGCGAGGAGCTGGTCGGGGCGGCGAAGTCGTGAGTGGCTCCGGGAACTGACTGCCATCCGGTCAGGCGGCCACGGGAGGGCGCCGGCGAAGTCGGTCGCGAAGGTGGCACCGGCGGCGGCGACCATGGCCGGGTCGGTGACCACGACGCCGAGCTCGCGGTTGGCGTCCAGGGATGTCCGGGAGAAGTTCTCCGACCCGACGAAGGCTTCCTTCCGGTCGGCCACGATCATCTTGGCGTGGATGTAGATGGGCGTCTCGCCATGGAAGACCCGGACCTGGACTCCGGCGGCGGTGAGGGTCGAGAACTCGGGGCTCCACCACGACTGGTCGGTCATCACCACCTTGACCACCACCCGGCGCCGGGCGGCCGCCGCCAGCGCCGCCACGATGGTCGGGTCGCTCATCTCCTCGTTGTAGATGAGGAGCTCGGAGGTGGCCGATCCGATGAGGGACGTGAGCGGAGGGGAGCTGCCGGGGCTCCAGATCAGGTCGGTGCCGGCCGGCGGCGTGGTCGGGGCACCGTCGAAGTCGGCCGTGAAGGTCGCTTCCATCGCGGCAACGTCGGCGGGATTCGAGTCAGTGACCGCCAGGTCGCGGGTGTCGGCGTCATCGCGGGAGGCGAGATTGAGGGTCATCACCGTGCAGAGCGAGCTGTCGATGCAGAACGTCTTGATATGGAAGGCGCGGAATTTCGTTGGCGCCCACCGCACCTGGACTCCGTGAGTGGACAGGTAGGAGTACGCCGGCTGATTCTGGGAGGCCTCCAGGCCATGGTCGAGGAGGACCCGCACCTCGACCCCCCGGCCGGCGTCGGTGGCCAGGATGGACTCGGCCCGGGTGTCCACCAGCTCGTACATCGACAGGTCGAGGGTGCGGGTGGGCGAACCCAGCGAGGTATAGATCGGCGGCATCCCCTGATCGGGCTCGACGATGAGCGCGGTTGCCGGTGTCGGTACCGGCGGGCCGGTTGTCCCCGGTGAAGGGGGCGCGGTGGCGGGAGGCGGGGTGGCGGTGGAGGCGGTGGGTGTCGCCGTGCAGGCAGTCAGGCCGGCCGCCATGAGACAGGCGACCGCGGCCGAAACCATCGGCGCATGCCGGTCCATGGCTCCAAACGGCTGGTAGTGACGCACCGTGACTCCTCGTCGCTTCCCTGGACGGGCAACCTAGGCCGCGGGTGTGACGTCCCGACGGTCCCGCCGTAGCTACAGCGGCTCTCCCTCGCCCAACTCGCTGGTGGTCTCGGCGATGGCCCGGTCGGCGGCTCCGGCCGCCAGTGGGTCGCCGCCCCCGGTGTCCCGCCACAACTCGGGGACCTGCCACAGTAGGAGGACCACCCCGACCACGCAGGCCGCGCCCCCCGACCACACTGCGAACTGGGGACCACCGAGCTCGGCGGCCAGCCCGGTTTCCGCGTCCCCCAGCCGGGGACCGCCGGCCACCACGGCGAAGAAGGTCCCCGAGAGTCGGCCTTGGAGGTGGTCCGGCACCGTCCGTTGCTGGACGGACTGGCGGAACACCGCGGAGATGACGTCGGCCGCGCCGGCCAGGGCCAACAGCACCAGGCCGATCCACAGCACCGGGATGACGCCGAAGAGGGCGATAGTGGTACCCCACACCGTCACACAGGCGGCGATGGCCCTCCCCTGGTGGCGCACCCGCTGGCACCACCCGGTCAACAGGGAGCCGATGAGGGCACCGGCCCCCGGGGCGGCGTAGAGCAATCCCACCACTCCGGGGCCGCCCCGGAACAGACCGACCCCGAGGGCCGGGAACACCGCCCTGGGCATCCCGAAGATCATCGCATTGAGGTCGATCCAGTAGGTGGCCGACAGCAATGTCTGCCCTTTGAGGTGCGAAAAGCCCTCGGCCATCGAACGGAACCCCATCGGGGTCCCGCCGCCGCCGGGCACCAACGGCGGCAGCAGGAGGGCGACGGCCAGGGCGACCCCGAAGGTGGCCACATCGATCCCGAACACCGCTCCGAGGCCGATGCTGGCGATCAGAACCCCGGCCAGGGCCGGTCCCACCACCAGCGCCAGCTGCTGGATGGATGTCTGCAGGGCCACCGCGGCGATGACCTCCTCCTCGGGGACCACCATGGGCAGGGTGGCCCGGCGGGCCGGCCAGTCCACGCCCTGAAAGCCGGCCGCCGCCGCGGTGCAGACGAACAACGGCCACACCCGGGGATGGGGGAGTGTGGCGTTGATGACAAGTCCGCCGCTGGCGGTGGCCATGGCCAATTGGGTGACGACCAGCACCTTCCGGCGGTCCACCGCGTCGGCCAGGGTGCCACCGATCAGCGCGCCGCCCAGCAGCGGGACCAGCCCCACCAACCCGGTCAGACCGACGATCAGCGTCGAGCGGGTCAGCGCGTAGGCCTGAAACGAGACCGCCACCAAGGTGAGCTGGGAACCCATGCCCGACACCACTTGACCGGACCACAACCGGCGGAAGTCACGGTGACGGCGCAACGGCGTGATGTCGATGACGACGCGGGCCACCCGGCAACCGTAGTGGGACCGTGTTGTTGCCCGGTGAGGTCGGAAGCGACGGACGACGCGATAGAGTGGCGCCATGCGTTCGACAGATGTGGCCGCGAGCTGGACGATCCGGCCTGCCGGGAGCCTGGTGGCTCCCGGATCTTCGCACGGGTCGGGCGCCCTCTCTCTGGCCCGTGGCGCAATGGCCTGGGCGCCTGCCGTATCGGCAGCCGGCGCCAAGGCGAACTCGGAGGCGCTCCCGACGGACTGACCGACCTACAACATGGTCCGGGACCGTCAAGGAGTCGCTTCTCAGGAAGCGGCTCCTTTTTTGTTTACCCGGAAACAGCTCGAGAACGCCCGGACCGGAGGGCAGGAGCCACACCCGACCACCATCGATTCTCCAAAGGAGGACAACAATGAATGACGAAGATCACAACCAGAGGTACCAGCGTGACCCGGCCACCACCCGGTCGGCGACCGAGCGCGCCCTGCGTGAGTGGGGAACCCGCCTGTTCGACGAGGGCGACACCCACGACAAGGGCGAGCCGTCCCTCTGCGTGGGCGAGGCCGCCTGAGCCCCGTTGCGCCATAATCGGGTTCACGGGCACGAACACCGGATCGGAACCGATGACATGGAGGCCGAATCGACATGACGACACTTCAGGCGGTGTTCGAGGTCGGCGGCCAGGATCACTTTTTGGCGGTGGTGTCGACGCTGCGATCCGACCAGACGATCCAGGCGTCGGTGGTCAACGCCGGTGTCCTCGCCCACCCTGTCGACGGGGGCGAGGTGGTCGGCTTCGTGACCTACGGCAAGGCGAAGTTGGGCAACCTTCGCAAGCGACCGCAGCTGAGCATCACCTTTCGGGCCGGGTGGCAGTGGGTGACGGTCGAGGGCCACGCCGAGTTGATCGGTCCGGATGACCCGCACCCGGCGGTCGACGCCGAAGGTCTCCGGCTGCTCCTTCGCGGCGTCTTCATGGCCGCCGGCGGCCAGCACGACGACTGGGATTCCTTCGACCGCACCATGGCCGAACAACGACGGACCGCGGCGCTGGTCCAGCCCTCCCGCATCTACAGCAACTGAGCCGCCGGTCTCTCTTGGGGCTAGCCGATACGCCGAAGCTCGGCGGCAAGGTGGTGGGTCAGCGGTTCACCGACGGCCGCCATCCGAACCGAGTACCGGAGAAGCCCGCCATCGACCAGGAGATCCCGCTCGATCTCGCTGACGTCCTTGGCCGACCCGGTCCCGGCCACCAGGGTCGAACGAAGCTGGATGGCACCACCCTCGAAGGTACCTTCGGCGATCTCGACAATGCCGGTCGGGTGCGACACCACCAGCTCGAGCCACCCTGGTCGGGGCATCCGCACAAAGCCGGCTTCGGCGTGGAGCGGCCGGCCGTCGGCCGCGTGCGTGGTCCGCTGGCTGTAGGAGAGAAATGGTTTGCCCACATGAGCAAAGATCACCGTCTCCTCGTAACCGAATGGGTCGATGGTCGGGTAGTCGCCGGTTCCGCGACCCGACCAGGTGCCGAGGAGGACGGCCAGCGGCTCGACGTCGGGGTGCAGTGGTGCGGTCACGTCCCGAGCATGACACTCCAAGGGGTCCTGGCGACAACTAGGCCGGCTCCGGACGCTCCTGACCCTGGAATTGGATGCGGTAGAGCTCGGCGTAGGTCCCGTCGGCGTCGAGCAGCTCGTCGTGCCGGCCCCGCTCGACGATCCGGCCATGGTCCAGCACCAGGATCATGTCGGCCTCCCGGACGGTCGACAGCCGGTGGGCGATGACCAGCGAGGTCCGCCCCTCGAGGGCAGTGGCCAGGGCCCGCTGCACGGCCACCTCCGACTCCGAGTCGAGATGGGCGGTGGCCTCGTCGAGCACCACCACCTCGGGGGCCTTCAACAGGAGGCGGGCGATGGCCAGGCGTTGCTTCTCGCCCCCCGACAACCGGTAGCCGCGGTCGCCCACCACCGTGTCGACCCCGTCGGGGAGGGTCTCGATGAGGGTGGAGATCTGGGCCCCCCGGAGGGCGGCGTCGAGTTGGGCGTCGGTGGCGCCGGGCTTGGCGTAGAGCAGGTTGTCCCGGATGGTCTCGTGGAACAGGTGGGCATCCTGGGTGACCAGGCCGACGGTGTCGGTCAGCGACGCCATGGTCACGTCCCGGACGTCGACCCCGTTGATCCGGACCGCGCCGGCCCGCACGTCGTAGAGGCGGGGGAGGAGATGGCTGATGGTGGTCTTGCCGGCCCCCGACGGCCCGACCAGGGCCACCATCTGCCCGGGCTCGGCGGTGAAGCTGACGTCGAAGAGGACCTGCTGGGAGACGGTGGTGTCGAGCACGGCCACCGACTCCAGCGAGGCCAGGGACACCTCTTCGGCGGTCGGGTACCGGAAGTCGACGTGTTCGAACTCGACCCGGGCCGGTCCCGGGGGCACCGGCACCGCATCGGGCTTGTCGGTGATCATCGGGGGAAGGTCGAGGATCTCGAAGACCCGGTCGAAGGACACCAGGGCGGTCATCACGTCGACCTGGACGTTGGACAGCGAGGTCAGCGGCCCGTAGAGGCGGCCGAGGTAGGCGGCCAGCGCCACCACCGTCCCCACGCTCAAGCCCCCGTCGATGGCCTGGATGCCTCCCCACCCGTAGACAAGGGCGGTGGCCAGGGAGGCGGTCAGGGTGAGGGCGGCGATGAACACCCGGGCGTACATGGCCTGGGTCACCCCGATGTCCCGCACCCGGCCGGCCTTGTTCTCGAACGAGCTCCGCTCTTCCGATGGGCGGCCGAACAGCTTGACCAGCAGGGCGCCGGACACGTTGAACCGCTCGGTCATGGTGGTGTTCATCTGGGCGTTCAACCCGTAGGCCTCGCGGGTGATCGATGACAACCGTCGGCCCACCCGCTTGGCCGGGAGCACGAACACCGGGAGGATGACCAGGCTCACCAGGGTGATCTGCCAGGACAGGAAGAACATGGCGATCAGGACCAGGGTGACGCTGACCAGGTTGGCCACCACCGACGAGAGGATGTCGGTGAACGCCTGCTGAGCCCCGAGCACGTCGTTGTTCAGCCGGCTGATGAGGGCCCCGGTCTGGGTGCGGGTGAAGAAGGAGATGGGCATCTTCTGGATGTGGCTGAACACCTGGGAGCGCATGTCGAAGATGAGGCCCTCGCCGACCTTGGCCGACACCCACCGCTCGGCAATGGAGAGACCGGCCTCCGACAGGGCCAGGCCCCCGGCCACCAGGGCCAGGGTGATGATCAGGCCCTTGTTGTGGCCGAGGATGCCGTTGTTGATGATGTCCCGGAAGATGAGCGGGTTGGCCACCCCGATCACCGCATCGATCACGATCAGCACCAAGAAGAAGATGAGGATGTTCCGGTACGGGCGGCTGAAGGTGAGCATCCGCTTGGCGGTGCCCTTGGTGATGGGCTGCTGGACGACGTCGGCATCCCGGCGCATCTGGCGGAGGGCGCCGCCGAACGCCCCACCCCCGCCGGTGCCTCCTCTTCCTCCGTGCATCATGCCAGCGACCATACCGTTGGAGGATCGGGGGTCGGCCGCTGGGGCTAGGTGGCCACCAGCCCCTTCCCGGTGACCAGCGGGAGGTCGAGGGCGGTGAGAAGCCCGGGGGGACCTTCCACCACCGCGGGAATGGAATTGACCAGGCGCATGGCCGTGGCCTTCAACCCGGCGGTGTTGTGGTCGCCGTCGGTCCCTAGAAGCTGCAGGTCAAGGGTGTAGTTCGGCTCACCGGTGATCTGCACCCGGTAGCCGCCGTGCCCGGCCGGCTGCGGCCAGTCGGGGCCGAGCGAGTCGTGCAGCCGGGTCACGTGCTCGAGGATGATCACCGCCTTCCCGTTGCGGATCCCCCGGACCTCGAAGTGCAGTGCGCCCACCATCCCCTTGTCGATGGTCCCGGCCGCCACCTCGAACGTCTCGGTGGCGGGCAGCCGCTCGTACCACTCCTCGATGGAGTCGAGCTCGACGTCGAGCCCGGCGGCCAGCTGGCGGACCACGCTGCCCCAGGCGGTGGTCAGCACGCCCGGCAGCAGGATGAGGGGCACCTGGTCCATCGGGCGACCGAAGCCCATGATGTCGAAGAGGACCATCCCCTGGTTGTAGGTGTTGTAGTTGAGGACTTCCGATACCCGGAGCTCGTCGATCCGCTCGCTCACCCCGGTGAGCACCAGGGGCAGCACGTCGTTGGCGAATCCGGGATCGACCCCGTTGACGAAAAGAGACACCCCACCCTCGATGGCGGCGATCCGGACCGGTTCGATCATCGAGTCGTCGACCACGCCGAAGGGATACTGCATGAAGACCGGACCGGACGACACCACGTTCACCCCGGCCCGGAGGATCCGTTCGATGTCGGCCAGCGCCTCGGTCAGCCGGTTGTCGGCCATGGCGGTGTGCACCACCACGTCGGGCTTGAGGGCCAGCAGCTGGTCGACGTCGCTGGTGGCGCTGACTCCCAGCTGCCGGTCCAGTCCGGCCAGCTCGCCGGCGTCCCGGCCGACCTTGTCGGGGTTGGACACCCAGAGTCCGACCAGCTCGAGGTCGGGTCGGGCGTCGATGCCGGCGATGGCATGTCGGCCGGCGTTGCCGGTGCTCCAGGCGGCGACTCGGTACGTGCGGCTCACGGTGGTCTCCTCGGTACGTTCGGTCGTTCGGTTTGGTCGGTCGGTTCGGTCGGTCAGGTCGGTCAGGTCGGTCAGGTCGGTCAGGTCGGTCAGGTCGGTCAGGTCGGTCAGGATCAGATGTCGGGGAGGCCCATATCGAGGTTGGGGTGCTCGATGCCACCGTCGACCTCGAGCACTTTTCCGGTGATGTAGGCACCCGCCGACGAGGCCAGGTACACCACCGCAGCGGCGATGTCCTCGGGGTCGCCGATCCGGCCCAGCGGGGTCTCGGCTTCGATAGCGGTGCGCAGCTCGTCGCTCTGCATGACGATGTCGAGCGCGGAGGTGGCCACCGATCCCACCGCGATGGCGTTGACCCGGATCCGGGGGGAGAGATCGGCGGCGGCCAGCCGGGTGTAGTGGGCCAGCGCGGCCTTGGCGGTGCCGTAGGCCACGTACCCCCGAGCGGCCAGCCGACCCATGGCCGAGGAGATGTTGACGGCCGATCCGCCGTCGTTCTCCAACATCAGCGGCACCGCCGGTCGCAACAGGGCGTGGGCGGTGGCGACGTTGAAGTGGAACGCCTGCTCGAGGCGGCCCGGCGAGGTGTCGAGGAACGGGCGGGGCATCGCCCCGCCCACGTTGTTGACCACCAGATCCAACCGGCCGAATTCCCTGCGGGCATGGTCGACCAAACCGGCCACCGCCTCCAGGTCGCTGAGGTCGGCCGGTACCACCACTGCCTTCCCGCCGGCGGCCTCGATGGCGGCTGCCACCACCGCCAACTGGTCCTCGGTCCGGGCCGACACCACCACGTCCGCCCCGGCCTCGGCCAGGGCCACGGCCGTGGCCGCCCCGATACCCCGTCCGGCACCGGTGACAATGGCCACTTTGTTGGTCAATCGGAAACGGTCAAGGATCATCGAAGTCCCCCCTTCATCTCCGATACATCTAGCAGTCGATGACGCGGTGGCGCCACGTCATCGGAGTGGCAGAGACGCGCAGGTGTTGATACACGTTCGGGACTTCCCGCCACCGCATGGCCGAGGCCCGCCCGCCGGCCACACCGGGGACGTTCAGTCAGCCAGGTCGGCCAGCCCCGCGATGTGGACGGGTGTCACCCGCACCAGAAGCTCGCCGGGCACGCCGTTGCGGCGACCGAACTCCTCGGCGCGGTCGGCCCCCATGTAGCGACCACCGAGCAGACTGGCCCAGCGCAAAAGCTCGGAAGGTTCATCGCGCAAGGTGGCCACGCCGTCGATGGTGACGAAGGAGTGCGGAGGGCGCTCGTCCTGGACGCAGATGGCCACCCGGGGGTCCCGCCGGAGGGTCTTCCCTTTGACGGTGTCCTCCCCGGTGTTGAAGACGATCTCCCCGAGTGGGTTGTCCCCATCCGCCGTCGAGGTGTCCAGCAGGTACCACACCGGAGCGATATGGGGCCTCCCATCCGCCCGCACCGTCGACACCAGCGCGGTATGCGGAGGAACAGATTGGAGGAAGGCCAGAAGTTCGCCCTCGCTCATCGGGTGCGCGGGCATCGGGACTCCTGGCTACGCCGGAGCCGGGCGGCTGGAGGGGAGGCCGAGCTTGCGGTGGTCCCAGGACACCACCCGTTCGACGATGACTTTGGCCACGATGCGCTTGTTGAGCATGGTCTCCACGAACGGCCTGAGCTCCTCGGAGTAGTTGCCGTAGTACCGCTCGAACAGGTCGATCCCCAGTTCGAACATCCGCTCGGGCTCTTCGACCATCTCGACCCGGCCCACCAGCTCGACCCCCCGCAGCTCCTCGTAGTAGTCGCCGTCCTCGAACATGCACGTGATGCGGGGGTCCCGGCTGAGGTTCACCGCCTTCTGGGCCTTGGCCTTGGTCTCGATGGCCACCGCCCCCTCCAGGAATC
>Ga0307372_10002464_pt1 | contig 30581 bp, 32 predicted proteins | sample OX1MG_FD_202533 | JGI IMG/M metagenome (GOLD analysis project Ga0307372, IMG submission 202533) | Soil microbial communities from Risofladan, Vaasa, Finland - OX-1 | ecosystem: Environmental > Terrestrial > Soil > Coastal area > Acid sulfate soil | place: Finland: Risofladan, Vaasa | collected... | reverse complement strand
TGCGAGCTGATCGAAACTCACGTGCTGGGTTGGCTCGAAAGCTGTGTGCCGGAATCCTGCTCCGAGCGCCAGCTCGAGGAACTCGACCGGCGCATCGAACCGTGGCGCGAGGACTATGAGCGGTCACGAACCGTCAGAAGCTAACCGAGAACTCGGCGCTCTCGAGGATTCTTTTGACGAGGCAATAAATGACGGGGCGTGCCACACTGATTGCAACACTCGCCACCTCATCAACCCGAGATCATTGCAACTGAGATCACAATCATCGCCGCTGCGCCCACATTCTCTGCAACTCAAGTTGCACACTGCCGCGGACCAACCGTGCGGCTGGAGCCGCGTGGGAGGGGTAGGTTGAGAATACGTGTAAAAAGTGGTCACAGCGCGGGCCCAGGTGAAAGCTGCTGGTGCCAACTAGAGCTTTGTCCAGCGATGCCCTTGTGACCGCTTTTTACACGTATTCTCAACCTACCCCGTACGGGACGTCGACGCACGCGGCTTCATCGGGCAATGCTGGAAGAATCTGCGTTAGCTTGTCTGCGTCACCGGGTCATCAGCGTGACGCTGCGAGAGCCGCGGCGCCATCCAGATGTTTGCGGGGAGCGCCGGCGGATGTGACGCGATTCCGTTGAGGAGCGCGCCTAACATCGGATCGACCAAAGTCTCGACGTCTTTGGGCGGGCCGACGAAATCGTCGATCGCCAGCATGGTGAGACCGTGCATCAAGGACCACATGGCGAGGGACGCTGCGCCGCGTTCGCTCGGATTTGCCATGCTGGCTGGCAACGCTCCCGACTGGACGGCGTCGGCAAGCGTGGCGTCAACGATCGCCCGCGCCTTGGCGGCCGCTGCCTTCTCGATCGGCGGGCGACCTGCGTCGGGACTGGTCAGCACCGCACTGAACATGAGGCGGTAGAGCGCCGGATTGGCAATGCCGAGCGCAACGAAGGCCCGACCGCAAGCGAGGAGGCGCGCCCGTGCGTCGGTCAGCCCTTCGAGCGCGGCAAGCGTGCGCTCGGCCAGTGCCTCGAAGCCACGCGCGGCGACCGCAGCCAACAGGTCGCGCTTCTCCGGGAAGTGCTTGTACGGCGCGTTGTGACTGACGCCGGCACGCCGTGCGACCTCGCGCAGCGAGAAGGCCCAATCCTGCGTCTCGTGAAGCAATGCCAGCGCCGCCTCGACCAGCGCCGGGCCAAGATTGCCGTGGTGATAGGGGTGAGGGGCACTGCCGCGAGAAGTCTCGACCACAAAAAAAACTCCCAAGGATGTTGACACCGCCAACTTCATGGCCCATAAAGTTGTCGTTGCCAACTTACCGGGCACGAGCTCGGAAGTCCAACCAACAGGAGAGTACCATGCCCGTCTATCAATGCTCTACGCCGCTGGCCCTGAGCCCCGAACTCAAGGCGGCCATCGCCAAGGAGTTCACCCGCATCCATCGCGACTTCACCGCCGCGCCCGAGCCCTTCGTCAATATTGTGTTCGACGACCTGCCGTATGGCTCGCACTATCTGGGCGGCGCCGTCCGCGAGAACGGCACGCTGATCAACGGCATCGTCCGCGCCGGACGGCCGCTGGAGACCCGCCAGGCATTGTTGAAGTCGCTGTCGGCCGCCTGGTCGCGCCTCACCGGGCAACCGGAGAATAAGCTCCTCCTCAGGGTGGAGGAGGCCGACGCCGAGACCATCATGGAGGCGGGCCTTATCATGCCGCGTCCCGGCAACGAGGACGCCTGGATGGCCGCGAACAAGGCGGCGCTCGGCGAGCTCGCCCTAGTCCCGGCGTGAGTCGAACGGCACCTGCGGCGCTCCCCTCTCTCAGCGCGAGAGAGGGGTGATCCTGTAAGCGCGGCACGAGAGCATGAGGATTCCTGGGGTGTCCGGCGACGGAGGGCTTCAGCTGCTGCTTCATCCCGCCGGCCAGATTACCGCCTCCCAGCCCACTCGTCGCCGGACACCCCAGGAATCCTCATGCTCTCGCCATCCGGTGCCGCGGCAACGGCCGGGCCGAACCTACCCCTCCGCCGCCACCTCGCGGCTGGCCCGCACCTTGGCCACCCGGCGGCCGTCCATCTCCAGCACCTCGAAGCGCCAACCCGCGAACACGATGCGGTCGCCGGCGTGCGGCACCCGGCGCAGCAGCGCCAGCAGCAGGCCCGCCAGGGTGTGGTAAGTGCCCTCGGCCGGCAGGTCGGGCAGCGCCAGGCGCGCCTTCGCCTCGTCCACCGGCATGAACCCGTCGAGCACCAGCGCGCCCTCCCCCGCCGCGCCGCCATCCCCGGCTTGCTCCGCCACGTCGGTCGGCTCGCCGACGATCGCCTCCAGCACGTCGGCCGCGGTCACCACGCCTTCCAGGCTGCCGTACTCGTCCAGCACCAGCGCCATGCCGAGCGGGTCCGACCGCAGCCGCTCCAGCGCGTCCAGCGCGGTCACCGTGTCCGGCATCACCATCGCCTGGCGCAATACCGCCGCCACCGACAACTCGCCGCCGTCCAGGATGCGGTCCAGCAGGTCCTTCGCCTGCACCACGCCGACGACGTTGTCCACCGACCCGTCGCACACCACGAAACGCGAATAGGGCGCGGCCTTCAGGGTGGCGACGACCTCCGCCGCCGGGTCGGTCCGATCGATCCAGACCAGCTCGGTGCGCGGCGTCATGATGGCGCGCACCGGCTTATCGGCCAGGCGCAGCACGCGCTCGATCATGTCGCGCTCCTCGGTCTCCAGCACTCCCGCCTGCGCGCCCTCGGCGACCAGTGCCTTCAGCTCCTCCTCGGTCACCACCTGGGGGGCGGCGCGCTGCAGGCCGAACAGCCGCAGCACCAGCGCCGAGGACATGCCGAGCACCCAGACGACCGGTCCCCCGGCGCGCGCCAGCCAGGCGATCGGCCCCGCAACCCAGGCCGCAATCTGCTCCGGACGCCGCAGTGCAAGGTGCTTCGGAACCAACTCGCCCAGCACCAGGGCCAGATAGGTGGTCACCACCACGACGACGGCGAGCGACAGCGTCCCCGCCATCGGCGCCACGGAGGGAAACCGCTCCAGCCACGATTCCAGGTGCGAGGCGATCCGCGCGCCGCCGAACACGCCGGTGAACACGCTCACCAGGGTGATGCCGATCTGCACGGTGGGCAGGAAGCGCTGCGGGTCCTCGGCCAGCCGGCGCGCCGTCGCCGCGCCCGCCACGCCCTTGCGCTCCAGCACCGCGAGGCGGGCGCGACGCGCCGAGACCAGGGCCAGCTCGCTCATGGCGAACACCCCGTTCAGCAGGATCAGCAGCAGGATGATCAGGATTTCCAGACCGATTCCCATGGCGTGCGTGCGCTTCCACCCCCGGCTTCCATCGTACGGAACGGTCATAGCACGCCCATCCAGGCCAGGCGCATGCCGGACGAGGCGCGTTGCCAGCGCGCTGCGACGCGCTCATCGTAACCTCCCACTCCCTTTTCGGGGCGGAGGCGGGAGTGACGGGCGCATACAGTCGAGGCGGTCCGAAACCGTTTCCTGCCCCTCGCTCAAGCGGAGGCTCTGGACAACCCCGGCAGGACAATCCCATGCCCGCATCCGCGATCCTGCTCAGCATCCTCGGCCTGGCTCCGTTCGTCGGCTGCGGACTGGCGGCGCTTGGCTCCAACCCGGTCACGGCCGACCGCATGCTGACCGCACTGATCGCCTGGGGCGCGCTGGTGCTGGCCTTCACCGGCGGCCTGCACTGGGGCCTGGAGCTGCGCCAGTCCGAGACCGGGCCGCCGGGATCGCCCGCGCCGGGAACCATGCGGCACGCGCGGATCGGGCTGGCGGTGCTGCCGCTGATCCTCGGCTGGGTGGCACTGCTGCTGCCGCTGGTCGTCGCCCCCTGGCTGGGACTGCTGCTGCTGATCGCGACCTTCATCGCCACGCTGGCCGCGGAACACCACTTTAGTACGCGAGTGACGCTTCCGCCACGCTATCTCTGGTTGCGTTGGGGCTTCACGATCGTAGCCGTGGCGATGCTGACGACGGTGCTCACGTTGCGATTACTCGGACAGACAATCGTACTATGAAACAAATCTCTGGATTTCTACGTCGATTCATGGTTTGGTAAGGTGCGTTTGAACGAGGAGGCCGCGCCGCATGTCCGCCGAGATCATCCCGTTCCCCACGCGGCCGGTTGCCGCTCCGGAACCCTCCGGCGAGGACCGGCTGCGACGGGCCCTCGCGGCGCTGGATGCTGCCGTGACGAGCCAGCGTGCGGCGGTCGCGGACTGGCGCGAATCGCTGGCGCAGTTGGGCGAGACGATGAACGGGCTCGGCGCGAGCCTGGGCCGCTACCGCGACGGCCTGGCCCGGCTGGACGGACAGGTGGGCGCGCTGAACGGCCAGGCGGTGGCGCTGGAGCAGTGGGCCGACGCAGTATTGGCGACCGAGCAAAGCTGAGGGCCGATCCTGCGCGCCGCTGGCAACCCGCGTGAATATTCCCACGGCGTGCCTGCACCCCTGGCGCTGTCCTGATTCGTCAGCCTGGATCCTTGGCGGTAAAGATTTGCTGACCCGCCGCGACATGGTTCGGCTTCATGAATACGCCCGGCAGGATCGCTGTCCGGAGCCACCGCCTCGTGCGTGTTCCAGGCCGTCCGCCAGCAGACGTTTCGTAGCGATGGCCGTCATTCCTTCCGGCATTGTTGGACTCCCTGTTGCTCGCGCAGGGAGCAACCGCGTGCCTCCGTGCCATGGCTGTCAAGCTGCCGGCGTCAGGCGGCCGGAAGGCAGGAACCGGGCGCCGCAGGTTTGTCAGATGAGCCGGTAAACGAACCGGTACGGCACGTCACGGCAATACGACCGGTACGCCGCGCCCTGGCGAAGCAGCTTCTCCTCGCGCGTGACGCGCACGAACTGACAGATGTAGAGCGACGCGAGGACGGCGACGTTCTGCACCGACAGGCCGGTGAGGATGAACCCGACATGGGTGATGAAATAGCCGACATAAATGGGGTGCCGGATGAACCGGTACGGTCCGGACCGGACGATCTCCCGGGTTGCCGGCAGCAGGCCGAACGAGGTGCCGATCGCCAACAGGCCGGAGATCGTCAGCAGGATGCCGGCGCTGCACAGCACGACGCCGACGCCCTGATTAAGCCAGCCGTAGCCGGGTGCCGTGGCAAGAAACCCGACATAGATGTAGGACCAGAAGGCGCAGATCACCGCGACCGGGTGCAGATCCCGGTTCTTCGGCGGAGTCGACAGCAGCAGCAGAGCAGTCGCGAGACATTCCGACAGAAGAATCAGAACAAGCGTGACGCGCCAGGGATTGGCGGCGACGGCATAGGATGCCCGCACGACAAAGAACGTCGTGGCGAGTACCGCGGTGGCACGGAATATGGTCTCGCGGTATCGGACTATCCCTTCGCATCCCGTGAGGAATGCGGCAGGATCGCGCAGGATGGAAGTCCGGCCGCGCGGCTCGCTCCGGGCGGGAACCACATCGCCCCGATCGCCGGCGGCAGGCACGCTGATGGGTTCGAGAGAGACGGGCAAAGGATCATCCTTCACATTGGCGTGCGTCAGACCGATCCGCGTCCCGGCCACGCCGGTTGCCCGCCAACCGGCTGGCTGCAGCGATTTTATTCCACTTCCCGTAGGTATTGCCGTCGGCTTCGTTCCGGCGCACCTGTCGGGTACCATCGCATCCCCTTCACGATGGTTTCCGTGTCCGGCCCGCGGGCAACCGGATTGCTCCGTTGCGGGTCGTTGTGTGTCCGTCCCGGCCCCACCACCATCTCCGGCAAGGCCAGCATGACCCCCTCCTACGATCTGCTCGATGCTTTCCGCCAGGCACGCGTGGTCCCCGTGGTCCGCACTCGCGACGCTCGGCACGCGGCGACGGCCGTCCAATGGCTGCGCGACGCCGGGCTGCGCATCTTCGAGATCACCATGACGGTGCCCGACGCGTCGGCGCTGATCCGCGAATTGGCATCAGACCCGGCGCTGCTGATCGGCGCGGGCACCGTGCCCGATCGCGTGACGGCGGAGGCCTGTCTCGCGGCCGGCGCACGCTTCATCGTCGCCCCCTGGGTCGATCCGGCATTGGCCGAGCCTTGTCGTGCAGCCGGCGCGGTGCTGATGCTGGGCGCGCTCACCCCCACCGAAGTGCGCGCGGCGCGCGCCGCCGGCGCCGATGTGGTGAAGGTGTTTCCCGCCGCGTCGGTTGGCGGTCCGCCGCATCTCCGGGCGCTGCGCAGCGTGTTTCCGGACGTGGCGTTCTGCCCGACCGGCGGCGTCGAGCCCGGCGATGTCGCGGCGTATCTGGCGGCGGGCGCGGCGTTCGTCGGCATCGGCGGCGCGCTGGTGGACGAGAAGCGCGTCGCGTCGGGCGACCGCGCGGCGATCGAGGCCGCGGCGCGGCAGGTATTGGGGGCCTGACCTAGACGCCTCGCCGTGGCAGGTATCACAGGCTGGGAGCAGTGTGATGGCCGATCTGCTGTGCATGGGGGAGCCGATGCTGGAATTCAACCAGCTTCCGCCGCAACCGGACGGCACCATGCACTATCTCGAAGGCCATGGCGGCGACACCTCCAACGCGGCGGTCGCGGCGGCACGGCACGGCGCGTCCGTGGGCTACATCACCGCGATCGGCCAGGACGGGCCGGGCGACAGCTTCATGGCGATGTGGGCGCGCGAGGGCGTCAACAGCACGACCGTGATCCGCACCGGCCGCGCGCAGACCGGCGTGTATTTCGTCACCCACGATTCGGGCGGCCACCACTTCCTGCACTACCGGAAAGATTCGCCGGCGGCGCTGTATGCGGCGGCGGACCTGCCGCTCGCGGCGATCGCGGCAGCGAAGATGTTGTTCGTGTCGGGCATCAGCCAGGGCATTTCCAACTCGGCGGCCGACGCGGTGTTCGCGGCGATCGACGTTGCGCGGGGACACGGGGTGAAGGTTGCCTATGACACCAACTACCGGCCGCTTCTGTGGCCGCCGGCACGCGCCGCGGCGGTGATGCACGCGGCGATCGCCCAGGCGGATTACGTCTTCCCCGGGATGGAGGACGCGCTGGTGCTGACCGGGTTGTCCGATCCGGACGCGATCCTGGACTTTTACCTGGCGCTCGGCTGCCCTGTTGTCGGGTTGAAGATGGGCGAGTCCGGGGCGTATCTCGCGGACCGGGCGCACCGGGTGCGCATCGCCGCGCAGGCGGTGCGATCGGTGGATGCGACCGGGGCGGGCGACACATTCTGCGGCGCGTTCCTCGCCCGCACGCTTGCCGGCGACTCACCCGACCAAGCGGTGCGCTACGCCAACGTGGCAGCGGCGCTGAAATGCACCGGCTACGGCGCGGTGGCACCGATTCCACGCCCGGCCGAGGTGTTTCGGCTCCTGCGGCTCAGCGCATGAGCCACAGCGTGCCGAGCAGGATGGTCAGCACGGTCAGCGGCGCTCCGACGCGGAAATAGTCCCAGAAGCCGATGACGATGCCGCGCCGCGCCGCTTTCTCCACCACGATCAGGTTGGCGATCGAGCCGAGCATGGTGAAATTGCCCGCCAGCGTGGAGGCCATCGCCACCACCTTCCACGCCGTCGCGGTGTCGGGCAGCGCCGCGACGAACGGTTTCAGCAGCAGCACGGCCGGCACGTTGCTCACCAGGTTCGATAGGGCCGCGGTGAGCAGACTCAGCACCGGGACGGACGCCAGGTGCCAGTGCCCGACATCCTGCACCGTCGCGGACGTCAGCAGCACCCGTTCGGCGCCGGCGACGATGATGAACAGGCCGGTGAACATCAGCAGCAGGGACCAGTCGATTTCGGCATAGACACGCGCGCTCTTCACCCGGCGCGTCAGCAGCAGCAGCGCGCCGATGACGATCGCCGCCTTGGCGGGGGGCTGGCCGGCGAAGAACAGCGCCACCAGCACCGCGGTGGCGGCGAGCGCGCGCAGCACCAGCACGCGGTTGGCGCGCACGCGCGGCAGGCGGGGTTCCAGCCGATCGCCGCCGCGAAACTCGCTCCTGTATAGCAACATAAGCAGGACGACCGTCAGCACCAGGCCGGCCAGCGCCACCGGCGCCAGCGCGGCCGCGAAAGCGGCGTACGGAATGTGGGAAAAGCTGCCGATCATGATGTTCTGCGGATTGCCGGTGATGGTGGCGGTCGAGCCGACATTCGACGCCATCGCCACCGCCAGCAGGTACGGCAGCGGATTGCGCCGCAGCCCCACGGTGAGCTCCACGACCAGCGGCGCCAGCACCAGGCAGATCGCGTCGTTCACCAGGAAGGCGGAGAACAGGCCGGACACCGCGACGATCGCTGCCAGCAGCACCGGCGGCCGGTGCGCGCGCCGCGCCACCCAGGCGGTGGCCAGCGCGAAGAAACCCGAGAGGCGCAGATTCGCCACGACGATCATCATGCCGAGCAACAGCGTGATGGTGTCGAAATCGACCGCCTTGTAGGCGTCGGCCAGCGGCATCGCTCCCGAGGCGACCATCAGGCAGGCGCCGACCAACGCCACGCCGGCGCGATCGATCGACAGGCCCGGCACCTTGCCGATCGCCAGCGCCGCATAGCTGGCGACGAAGATGGCGGCGGCGGCGATGCGGACCGCGGTGCCGTCCTGGTCTGGCATCAGCCACGGCGCCAGGGCCGCGATCGCGGCGAGCAGCAGCAGGATGGCGACCGCAACGAGGCTGGCTGTGCCACGCATCAGTTCCGCTCTCCCCCTCGCCTTGTGGGAGGGAGTTGGGGGGAGGGGTCGATCCGGGGTTGGCACCGGTCAACCCCTCCCCCCATCCCCCTCCCACAAGGCGAGCGGGAGCCAAGCCCCGCCGGCATCGTCAACGGTTCGGCCACAGGCCCGGCGTGGCGACCTCCAGCGAATGACCGTCGGGATCGCGAAAATACAGGCCGGTGCCGCCATGCGGTCAGCACAGCTTGCCTTCGATGTCGATACCCGAGCACGCGAGGTGCGACTCCCATGCGGCCGGTTCGCCGTAGGGGATAGCGAAGCACAGATGCAGCGCACCGTGCCCGTGATGCGGCGGGATGAAGCCGCCCCCCGCCGGCGCCGGCTTCTCTGTCATCCCGTGCCGGAACAGCAGCAGCACCTGCTCGCCCAGCGCGCGCATCCGGCTGTCGCACATGAATTGCTCGAAGCCGAACAGGCGTCGGTAGAAGCCGCGCGAACGGTTCACGTCCTCGACATAGAGCGAGGTTTCCAGCACGCCACTCACCCGCGGAATTGCGGTCATTCAGTCGATCCCTCGAATCAACGAGAGTTTCTTCGGTTGCTCCCAGGCTGGGAGCGTGCTATTCGGTTCCATGCGCATCATCTCGGTGGGCCGACTGAAGGCTTTCTGGGAGCAGCCTGCGCACCGCGATGCAGAGCAACCGCTGCGCGCGTGGGTGAAGGTGGTACGAGCAGCGGACTGGCGCAACCCTCCGGCGGTCAAGCGTATGTTCAACAGTGCGGACGTCCCGCGTGACGGTCGCGTTGTGTTCGACATTGCGGGCGACAAATACCGGCTGGTCGCCTGGATCAATTTCGATTACGGAGTCGTTTATGTCCGCTTCATCGGTACCCACCGTCGATACGACGCGATCGACGCGCAGACCATCTGAGGCGGGCGACGGTGTAACAGTCCGCCCTATCCGGTCCGCTGCCGACCATCGGGCGGCGCTCGCCGTAATCGAGCGCCTGATGCACGCGCGCAAGGGCACCCAGGAGGGCGATCGGCTGGACGTCCTGGTGACGCTGGTCGAGGCATGGGAGGCACGCCACGTGCCGATCCGGTCGCCCGACCCGATCGCCGCCATCCTGTTCATGATGGAGCAAAAGGGCCTGACACGGCACGATCTGGAGCCCGCGATCGGCAGCCGGGCGCGCGTCGCGGAGATCCTCAACCGCCGGCGCGCCCTGACCTTGCCGATGATCCGCGCGTTAAGCCGCTTGCTCGATCTGCCGGCCGATATTCTGGTCCAGGCGTACCGGGTGAAACAGGCGGCATAGGCGCAGCGTCCTCTACGCTGGATTCTCCACCGCCGCCGCCCGCAACACGTCCAGCAGCTGCAGCGTGCCGTCGCGCTCGAAATGCCAGAAGGTCCAGCCGTCGCAGGACGGCGCGTTCTGCACCAGCATGCCACTCACCCGCGGAACTGCGGTCATCGATGGCAATCCTCTTGGTAGCCGGGGCTCGGGGGAGGAATACCGTCTGCCAGGCCCATCATCCTGACCGACCGGGTTGAGGCGTTGCTCGCCCAACCCGTGGTAGTTGTGCGAAATCGTTGCCGTGCGTTTGCGTGAAAGTCGTGCGATCGGCGGAACGGCGCAACCCACGTGCCTATGTTCAGGAATGGCGATCCCCGGCGCGGCGGGCGAGCAGGATTCGGCGGCGGTCTGCCCGCCGCGGAATTCTCAGCATAGCGCAACGACCATGTGATCCGCGACGGCTTCGGATGCCGACGTTGGACGCAGCTATGGTAATCCGGATATTTCCGCTGGGCCATCGGCGACCGCACAAGGGGATCAGAATCTGACGCTTGGCGCCGGTGCTGCGGGCCTGCTCCGTTCGGAAACGGGCATCCGCAGGGTGCACGGTTCTTGGCCTGCGGCCCGCCTTTGCCGGGGCTGCCCCGAAAATGATTCTTTTGCGGAAGTTCATTGCACGACACCGCCCTTGAGCTGTCCCACTGGGTAGGATAGAACAGCCACAAGGGAAATGGTTGCGCATTTTTAAAACCAAGGAATTTGCGCGCTTTGCGCGGCGCGAGGGCATCCGCGATGCGAGGCTTCGCGAAGCTGCCGAACGTGCCGAGCGCGGTTTGGTGGATGCCGATCTTGGCGGCGGCCTCATCAAGCAGCGCGTGGCCCGGCAGGGGGAGGGCCGTCGCGGCGGGTATCGCAGTCTGATGGCTTTTAAGGTCGGACGGCAGACCGTTTTTCTCTACGGCTTCGCCAAGAGCGAGCGCGACAATATCGGACCAGACGAATTGGATTTCTGGCGGCGCGTGGCACGCGGCTTTCTGGAGATGGATGCGGCGCAGTGGCAGACGATGACAGCACTCCGCGAGATCATGGAGGTGGACAATGGCTAAGGCGACTTATCGAACCCGACGGCTGGAGGCGCTGCACAAGACCGGGGCAGCGCTGCATCGCGTCGGTGCGCTCGACAAAGCGACGATGCGCGACCTTGACGCCTTCTGCCTGACCCCGGTTGGCAATATCAGCGGCGACGACATCCAGAAACTGCGCGAGCGTGAGGGCATCAGTCAAGCCATTCTGGCGCGGCATCTCAATGTCGGCACCAAGCTGGTCAGCGATTGGGAACGCGGCGTCAAGCACCCCAGCGGGCCGTCGCTCAAGCTGCTGGTGCTGGCGCGCGTCAAGGGCCTCGATGCTATAGCTTGACGTCATGACCTGCGGCTACGCCAGGGTATCGACGGACGGGCAAACCGTGGACGCCCAGGTGCGTCAACTCAACCAGGCCGGGTGCAAGAAGGTGTTGCGCGAGGTGGCGAGCGGAGCCAAGACCGACCGCAGCCAACTACGGCGCGCGCTCGACCAGCTTGAGGCGGGTGACGTGTTCATGGTGACGCGGCTCGACCGCCTGGCCTGCTCGACCCGCGACCTGTTGAACACCCTCGCCACGATCACCGACCGAAAGGCCGGTTTCCGCTCTTTGGGCGACGCTTGGGCGGATACCACGACCTCACACGGGCGGCTCATGGTGACCGTGCTCGGCGGGCTGGCGGAGTTCGAGCGCGAGCTAATCCGCGCCCGCACAGGCGAAGGCCGTGCCCGTGCCAAGGCGCGCGGCAAGAGCCTTGGCCGACCGTTCAAGATGACCCCGCACCAGAGGAAGGAAGCGCTTGCGCGACGCGAGGGCGGGGAGCTACTGACGGAGATCGCACGCAGCTACAACGTCAGTCCGGCGACGATTTCGAGGTTAGGACCGTGAGGTGCAGCGTGGCAACCTATAAGCAGATCGCAGAGTATGCATGGTGGGAATGTCAGGAGAAAATCCACCACCCATGTTGGATTGCCGACGTGAAGGCGCGGCATGGCTTGACGACCAGGCTTGCCCATAATCGGCAGCGTGCGGATCGCCGTGCGGTGCCGTGCCCTTCGACCAAGGTCGTGGCGATTGAGGCGGCGTTGCGTCACTACGGCATGATCTAGGCCGTCAGCCTTGGCGAGAGGAAGAAGTAAAGTGCGCTTTACAGCAGAAGTGATCGAACAGCTCTGGGAAGCGTGCCGAGCATTGCCTGACAAGCGCGTTAAATTACTATTGGGGTTTTCGGAGCGAGAGTTTACGAATACGCGAGCGCGCGAGTATGTATGGAATGGATTTCTGCGACGCGTGAACACGCTGGCTCGATGCATAGAAAATGTCTTTGAATCACTTCCGCCAGACCTGGTGGAACCACCGCCGCCGAAATTGCTGTCCGATGCTATCATCAATATTCAAGCGTTCGTTTTCAATGCGTTCGGAAGTATAGACAATCTAGCTTGGATATGGGTGAGCGAAAAGAATCTCATTTTCACACAAGAAAATGGTTCGCCGATCCCGGACATGTGGGTTGGGCTGGGCAAGAAGAACAAAGCCGTTCGCCGCTCATTCTCCGACGGGTTTCAGGCATACTTGTCTGACCTGGACAACTGGTTTGATAATCTAGAAAACTTCCGTCACGCTCTTGCCCACAGGATACCGCTCTATGTTGCGCCTTTTGTGATCCTTCAGGCCAACGAAGCGACATACAGAGATCTCGAAGATCGCAAAAGCGAGGCAATCGCGCGCCGGGATTTCGCTGATCACGACCGCTTATCGGCTGAGCAAGCGGCGCTGGGTGTGTTTTGGCCATCGATGACGCATTCCTTCGAGGAAAAAGCACATCATGTGGCGTTTCACGCCCAGATGTTGGCTGACTTCAATACGATCGAAGAAATCGGGCTGAAGATTTTAGAGGAGCTTGATGGCTAGATGTGAATCTCCCGGGCACTGTCCGAGTTACCCGCGAGGGGCAGGCTGACCTGATCGGCTCCCCCGCTTCATGACTTTTTTCCTCGATCCTTAAAGACTTCCGTAAGGACTCCTATCACCATGAAAATCCATCCCAGCGAGCAGCCCAAAAACAATAAAGGCCAATGGTAAAAGCCGAACCATGTCCCAAGCAGATAGACTACCGTGAAACCTGCTGCAAACGGCCAATTTATAGCGGCTTCAGGTTTCGCGCTTGACAATTTCGGCCTCCTTCTGTTTGGGAACAGAGCCGGGCACGACAACCTCCGGTGAGACCAATATTATAGCACAATATCTTCGCCACCCTTGCCGATGATGCGGTGCACCACATAAGGTGGAGTTTGAGCGCGACCTTACCCGCGACATTTCCATCCGACACTGCCTCGCGCTGACTTACCATAAAGCCGATTCTGCGACAGCCTTTTGTAGATTACCGATACAGATGTCACCCGCCGCGCCGCACAGTGCATCCGCGTGAATCTGCGTGCATCTGCGGTTCCATTTGCTTCCCTCCCGCCATCCGAACGCTGTCGCCCCGGGTGACCACGGCTTGCGCGGGGCAACATCCCCATGCCCGCCGGCGCGGCCGTTTCCGGCGTGCCGGGCGCAGATCGGCACACCGCTCCAAGGCCGCGCCGACCCGCCAGTCACGACCCGCCGCAACGCGCCCTGCCGTGACAATGCGTGTGGCGAAGACGCAGCTTGTCTGCATCATTCGTCGAACAAATCCGCATGCGTCCCGGTGCGGGCGAGCTGTAGCTCGTCGTCCTCGATGCGGTACAACAACAACCAATCCGGCTCGATGTGAAGATCGCGAAAGCCCTTCCAGTCGCCCTTCAGCGGGTGATCGTTGTAGCTGGCCGGAAGTGCTGTTTGCTCCATCAACAGCGACAGGACCGCCTTGAGCTTGTCCATGTCCTTGCCGCGCTTCTCTGCTCGCCGCACGTCGCGTTTGAACCGGCCGGGCCTGACCGGCGAGAGCATTTCAAATCCCCAGATCCTTGAACAACGCCTCGGCCGAGGCGGAACGTTTGCCCTTTCCCTCCACCAATTCCTGCATGGCCTGGCGGCTCCTGGCGTTCGGCACCTTCACCTCGAATGGCAGGCGCTTTTCATCGGCCACCCGCACCAGCAACAAGCGGATGGCGTCGGAGATGGTGAGGCCCATCGCCGCCAGCGCGGCGGCGGCGCGTTCCTTCGTGGCGGTATCGATCCGGGAGCGGACAATGGTATCGGCGGTCATGGCCGTCCTGCAACTTGCGTAGGCCCATTGTAGCTACATCTGGCCTGCTGATCAAGCCGCCACAACACGGTCGCGTCTGTGGTTGCCTTGCCTGCCCTTTCGCCATCGGCCGGGAAGCGAGCGTCACCGCCCGACCGCCCCACGCTCCGCCAAAAAACGTTTGACTCCCGCCCCCACCCGTGTTAGTTTACCAAACGATGGAAGCCGCAACCAACGCCGCCGGTCTTGCCTCCCCGCCCGATCCCCAACCGGATCGGCCCGCCAAGCCCGTGCCCGAGCGCATCGCGGAAATCCTCGCCATCGCCGGCATCCTCGCCGAATACGGCCGCCACCTCGCCGCCACCATCGAGCACCGCGCCATCTGGCGCGGCTTCGCCACCATCGCGCAGTTCTTCGGCACCGCCACCATCCCGCGCATTCTGCCCTACATCCAGCGCGGCCTCATGCGCGCCGTCGCGCTGCACCGCGTGCTGTCGCAACGCGCCGCGCGCGGCCGCGACCTGGTGGTGCTGGCGCGGCCCGATCGTTCCCGCCGCGAACCGCCGCCGCAACCGGAAGCGCCGCCGCAACCGCCAGCCGCTCTAACAGCGGACACGGACCCGGCGACGCCCCCGGCCGCACCCGCGCAAGCCGCGCCGCCCGCAAGCCGCCCCGGCCCCGAAGAGCCGCTCACCCTCGACACAATGCCCGCCATGGCGCAGCTCGAAGCCGAAATCCGCCGCCGCCCGATCGGCCGCACCATCGTTGACATCTGCCGCGATCTCGGCGTCGCGCCCACGCTGTGCGCGGGACCGTTCTGGAACCGGCTGTTCCTGGCCATCCACGCCTATCGCGGCAGCATCGGCAATCTCGTGCTGGAGATGCGCCGGCGGGAGAAGCAGTTGGACCAGGAGCACTGGCGGCATCCGAACCTGGCCTTGCCCGAGCAAACCCGCGAGGGTGTCTGCCGGGTGCTGGGGTTCCCCATCGGCGAACCGCCGGTGGATCCGTTCCGTCCAGCCCCGGCAGGCGGAGCCATGGCGGCGGCACCCTGTATGCCTGTCGCGGCGGTTGCCACCGGGCCGCCCTGAACGCTTCACCCGCACGATCGCAGCCTGATGCACGGGGCCAAAGCATAGCTGGCCCCGCCGTTCCGATTCGTGCCGTTGCCGCGCCGCGGCGGCAAAACCCCTTGCACCTGCGCGCCGACACCATCGCTCGGCCCACCGCCCGCTCCAGCCGCGGCAATACCCCATGCACCGTGAGGCACATCGCGCCATGGCAAGGGGCCGTCCCACACCGCGCCCCTCCCGGGCGGCACGGTGCGGCATGCGGCCAAGCAAGCAAGACTCAACGCAGATGAAGACCCGATGCACGCAAAGCGCGCGGATGGGCCTGAGTCCGGCAGGATCCTTCACGGCAGACCTCGCACAACCGTACCCGGGGAGTCGCGCCGATGCGGTGGCCCCTGTCCCATCCGCGTGCATCAGCGTGCATCCGCCTGCATCTGCGTCGAAGCTTCCTTGTCTTGCTTGCTTCATCGCGCGCCGCACTCCGCCCGCGAGGGCGCCCGGTCGCTCCGGTCGCGGGCGCGACATTGCTCCGCGACGTGCTCCCTCCCGCGCCGTGAGCCGTCGTCTCACGCTCAGAGGAACGAGACAACAGAGAGACAAGCACGGTCGCCTTCTCACGCCACGCAGCGCCGTCTCCGCTGGGGCGAAACGAGACGCCGGCGAGACGACGCTGGCCCCTAGCCGCACTGGTCTTGCGATGGAGCCCAATCCTGCCCACCGACAGCGCCGACGGCCCAATCTCCCCATGCACCAGAGATCCCCATGCACCAGAGACCGGCCATTCCGCGGCGCCGTCCCCGGTTGCGGTTCACTCCAGCGGCGCCGTCCGCAGCACGTCCAGCGGGTGCAGCGTGCCGTCGCGCTCGAAATGCCAGAACGTCCAGCCGTTGCAGGACGGGGCGTTCGTCACCATCGCACCCACCTTGTGGATCGAGCCGCGCAGTTCGCCCGCCAGCAGCGTGCCATCCGCCGCCACCACCGCGGTCACCCGGCGCTGCCGGTCGTGCAGGTGCGTACCGGGCGGCAACAGGCCACGCTCCACCAGGCTGCCGAACGGGACGCGCGGGATTTCCCGGCGGGACATCGTGGTGCCCACGCCGTCGAGCGGCGCGGGCCTGGTGTGGCGGATGCGGCCGATCGCCGCCTCGGCATAGGCCGGGTGGCGCTCCAGACCGATGAAGTGCCGGTGCAGGCGCTTGGCCACCACCGCGCTGGTGCCGGTGCCGAGGAACGGGTCCAGCACGATCTCCCCCGGCGACGTGGAGGCGAGCAATACGCGGTGCAGCAGCGCTTCGGGCTTCTGCGTCGGGTGCAGCTTCAGGCCGTGCTGGTTGCGCAGCCGCTCGGCGCCGGTGCACAGCGGGATGAACCAGTCGCTGCGCATCTGGATGTCGTCGTTCAGCGCCTTCATCGCCTGGTAGTTGAAACGGTGGCGGGAATCGCGCTGACGGGCCGCCCAGATCAGCGTCTCGTGTGCGTTGGTGAAGCGCCTCCCGCGAAAATTCGGCATCGGGTTGGCCTTGCGCCAGACCACGTCGTTGAGGATCCAGAACCCCAGATCCTGCAGGATGGCGCCGATGCGGAAGATGTTGTGGTAGGCGCCGATCACCCAAAGCGTGCCGTCCTTCCGGAGCAGCCGGCGGCATTCGATGAGCCACTCGCGGGTGAAGGCGTCGTAGGCGGGAAAATCGATGAAGCGGTCCCACTCCTCGTCCACCCCGTCCACCACGCTGTCGTCCGGGCGGCGCAACTCGCCGCGGAGCTGCAGGTTGTACGGGGGGTCGGCGAACACGCAGTGCACCGAGGCCGGCGGCAGCATGCGCATCAGCTTCACGCAGTCGCCCAGCAGGACCTGATCCAGCGGCAGTTCGCGGACGATTTCCACGGCTCTCCGGGGGTGGGGGTGGTCGAGGCTTCGCTTTGCCCCGGGGTGGGGCCCGACGACAAGTGTATCGTGACCGGCCGGCGGAAGCCGCGTCAATCCGGATCGCACGGTTATCCAGGGCAATCGCACCTGGCCGCAGAACCCGCGTGGCGCGATGGGCGAAGGCCTGAACCTCTTTCACGTGCTTGCCGGCCAGGAATAGCCCGGTGGCTGGATGCGCCAGCGTTCTTATCGTTGTCTCGTAATCCCGTTTCATGCGGCACTGGTGCTTGGTCCGGGACAGTCCCATCAGGCTGTCACCACCCTATCGCCGCCGATCCCGCCTCCGCGGTGCCGGCGACCGATAGGCGACGCCCGGAAATAAGTGAGCTGGTTGTCAGGGGGGACGCGACTCCCGTCATTCCCGCGACAGCGGGGACCTGTGCCGCCTGGGTCCCCGCTTTCTCGCGGATGACGCAGAATCATGACCCGAGTCATGTGATTCGCCTGTTTCCGGGCGCCGCCATAGCGGCAGAGTCGCGAAGAGACCGGCGAAGAGTTCGTGGCGGCGGAGGACGGCAGGCTTGCGATTGTGTCCATGCGGTGCGGGTTCCGGTGGAGGCAGGGCGGCATGGAAGTGGACGTTCGTTATATTAACTTCAATCGTTAGAGAACGGAGCCGCCGGCGCGTTTTGCCGTCATGGTGGGTCCACGGGTCAAGCGCCCGGGGCAAGCTCTGCGCCGGCATGACGATGCGGGCGGCCGGGCAATGTCCCACCCCTCGCCGAGTGCGATTGCCCCGCACGGTTATCGGTCAGTTCCTTCGCGGGGAGGCGGGGGCAGCCTGGCATGGAGTGTGTCCGGCACGCCGGCGGAGTCACGCCGGCGTGGTGGCGGCCGAACGGCCGTCGGTTCAGGTGCATGGGTTTTGGCGCGGGGGTCGCGGCCGGGGGCGATCGCGGCAGAGTGCGGCCCGCGATGAAGCCGCTTGCCGCAGCGATTCGCCGCAGGTAGCCGCGGCGGTGGCGTGACGCCGGATCGTATCGCGGTGTTCGTCATGCGGTGTTCGTCACGGTGCATGCGGTGCTGTTGCTCCGGCGCCCGAGCGCATGGTTGCCGCCGCGCCGACCCGCGTCGTCGGCCGGTCCTGTCGTTGGTTGACCTCCGGGCAGGGCGGACGTTGCGCCCTCTGGCGTGCGGCGCATGTCCCGGAAGCCTGCCTGGCGACCCCAATACGCCGCCGTGGCGCCGCCCGCGCCGAGCGTCGGTCCGACGGAAGCGGCGCAGAACCAGCGAGGGTACGACGACGACACCGGAGCCTGGCCCGAAACGCCGGCTCACCTTCGCAATCCGGGTGACGGTTGCCAACTCAGCGCTCGTCGAGGTCCATGACCAGTTGCGCCACGCCGGCGAAGGACGGGCGGTGGTGGCGGGTGGGGCCGAGGCGCAGCAGCGCCGCCCGGTGGAATTCGGTGGCGTAGCCGGCATTGGTCTCCCAGCCATAGCCGGGCCAGCGTAGCGCGAGCCGGGCCATGGCGCGGTCGCGCACCACCTTGGCGACGATCGAGGCGGCGGCGATGGACAGGCAGCGCGCGTCTCCGCCGATCACGCAGCGGATTGGGCAGGCCAGCGCGGGCGGCACGTTGCCGTCCACCAGGGCGAGGTCGGGCGGGGTGGGGAGCCGGGCCACGGCGCGGCACATGGCGAGCAGGGCGGCGCGGAGGATGTTGAGGCGGTCGATCTCGGCGACGGAGGCGGCGGCGACGGCGATCTCCGCCCGCCCCGACTCGCGCAGGGCGGTGAATGCGGCGAGGCGTTGGTGGGGGGTGAGCTGCTTGGAGTCGTCCAGCAAGGCAGCGAGCTTGCGAGGGACGCCGGCGGGGAAGACGACGGCGGCGGCGACCACGGGGCCGGCGAGGGGACCTCGGCCCACCTCATCCACCCCGGCGACGCGGCCCCCGGCGGCCTTCTCCAGCGCGAAGTTCGGCATGGGCGGGAGGGTAGCAGGGTGGGGACGAGTCGCGGGAGGGGGATGCGCGGCGGCTTGTTCAGGGGATCAGCGTAACGCGGGCGGGATTGCCCGGCAGATTGGCCAGTGCCCGGTCGGCGAGGGACAGGCCGTGCGGAGGCGGCGGGGCGTTCGGGTGTTGGGGTTCCGCCGGCCCGGAATTCCGGCGACGCCGAGACCGAGTCAGGCATTGCCGACGACAGGGCCGGTAGCACGGTGCGATCGGCAAGTCCGCTGAGGGTCCAAACCACATCTGACATTGCAGCAGTCTATGAGAGTCGAAGAGCGGGATCCTCTATGATGGTGCGTTAGTTTGATAAACGCAAACGGTCGCAGTCCCAGCCGCCAGGGCGATCGCTCCAACCGTTCGCCACCCACGCGCCCGGCGGGGCTTCGTGCCATGTGCGCGTTCAGGGCCTCCGGACGGATCAGGATGACCGCGCGGAGATGGGCCTCGTCCTGCACGATGCAGCAGTGGCGGGTCATGCGCGCGACCCCTCCCCCCAATCCCCCCTCAAGGTGAGGGGGAGAATCAGGTAATCAATCAGTCTGTCAGCCACCGATCACCGCGTCGGTGCGCAGCGCGCCGAGCGCGTCGCGATCCAAACCGAGCCACTCCGCCAGGACTTCGTCGCTGTGCTGGCCGAGCAGGGGGGCGGCGGAGATGGGGAGGGTGCGGCCGGAATAACGGACGGGCCAGCCGCTCATGGTGTACGCGCCGATCTTGGGGTGCTGCATGGTCTGGCGGATGCCGCGGGTCTCGAAGGTCTTGTCGTTCGCCAGTTCCATCGTGTCCATCACCGCGCCGGCGGGGATTGTGGCGCCACCGACCAGGCGCATTGCCTCGTGCTTGTCGTGCTGGCGGGTCCAGGCCGAGACGATCGCATCGACCTCCTCACGCCGTTCGGTGCGGGCTTCGGGGGTGGCGTAGTTCGGATCGCCGATCAGGTCCTCGCGGCCCATCACTTTCAACAGGCGTGTCCAGTGCTCGGGATTGGCGCGGCTGGTGTAGATATAGACGTAGTCGTTCGGGCCGCCGCCCTTGCTGGGATAGACGCCGATCGGCGGATTGCCGCCGCCCACCGTCTTCGAGCCCGCGCGCGGCGCCGGCTTGCCGGTGCGCTCCATGAAGGTGAAGGCGTTGCGGATGTAGTGCAGGATGGAATCCTGCATCGCCAGTTGCAGATGCTCGCCCTGGCCGGTGCGCAGCTTGCGCACATAGGCGCCCAGCACCGAGATCGCCATCAGCATCCCGGTGCCGGTGTCGCCGATGGTTGCGCCGGGCTTGCATGGCGGTCCGTCTTCCTCGCCAGTGATGCTCATCAGGCCGCCGGCGGCCTGGGCAATCATGTCGAACGCCAGGTTCTTCTCGAACGGGCTGCCTTCGCCGAAGCCCTTGGTCTGGCAGTAGATGATGCCGGGGTTGATGGCGCGGATCACGTCCGGGCCGAGCCCGAGGCGCTCGATCGCACCGGGCGCGAAGTTCTCGCAGAACACGTCGGCCTGTTGCGCCAGTTGCTTCACCAGATCGACGCCGCGCTGGTCTTTCAGGTTGATGGCGACCGACCTCTTGTTGGCGTTGTATTGCAGGAAATAGAACGCATCCTGGCCTGGCTTGCCGCCGGCGGTGCGGCCGGGATCGCCGATTTTGGGGTTTTCCACCTTCACCACCTCGGCGCCCATCCAGGCAAGCGCCTCGGTGCAGGACGGGCCTGCCTCGAACTGGGTGAGGTCAAGAACCTTCATGCCTGTCAGGCAAGTCTCGGCACCATTGCTCATTCTCGGACGCTCCCTTGAAGACGGTGTTGCGGGAGCTTACGCCCGGTCCTCGCCGGGCGTAAGCCCGCGGGCGAAGCTGTCGCGGGCCGCTCCCGGTCACACCGGGGAACGGCGCGGCACGTCAGGGACGGCGCGTGTGACCTCATCGCCGGTTCACCGCGATTTGCGGCACGCCGCCGCTGCTGACGAACAGGCGCCGCGTGGCGAAGGACAGCCAGACCCGCCGGCCACGCAGGAAATCTCCGCCCAGCAAAGCGTCGCCGACCGCGCGGTCATTCGGCACCACCGCGAGGGTTGGGGCCTCGATGCGCGCGTTGCCGACCTGCAGCTCGCGAAACCGGTGCACGTGCACCGCCAGCGGCCGCGGTCCCGCGCCGTGCGCGATGATCGTGCGGTCGGTCGCCAGCGATGCGGCCGAGAGGCCGAGCCGGCGGGCCATCGCCATGCCGATCGTCGTTGCCTGCGCGCCGGTGTCCAGGATCGCCATGCCGGCCACGCCGTCCAATGCGATCGGCACCAGCAGCCGGTCGCGCCGCGCTTCCAGGCCGTCGATCCGGATGGCGGGTTGGCGCCACGGCGGTACGGCGTGCGGACAGCGGCGAACCCGGTAGAGGGTCAGGCGGTGCGCCGGCTCGTCGATGTCGATGTCGAAGGCCAGCAGGATGTCGGCGCCGAGCAGCCCGTCGGCCGGCGGACCGCCCACGTGATCCATAGCGAAATCACCGACCGCGACCCGCCGCACCGGAAACCGGGTCTGGCCGAGCACGATGCCGGGGATGTCCGCGTCCCAATTGGCGCTCGACCCGCCGATGCCGAAGCTGCGGGTGATGTACCGCGCGTCGTGCGCCAGGCCGAGCCGCGCGACGGCGGCCTCGGTCAGGACGGTGCGCTCGGCGCCGGTATCCACCAGCAGGCGCACCGGCTGGCCGCCGATGCCGGCGGTGACGAACATCAGGTTCTGCCGCGTGTCCAGCGGCATTGCCGCGAGCGGCACCAGCGCACAGGATTCCGGCGCGGCACAGCCGGCCAGGCCGGCAAGCAGGAGAAGCAGCAGTGCGGTGAGGCCACGCATCGACCGGCAGTGTGGCAGGACGACGGGTCGCCCGGCCAGTGGAACCGTCCGCCGGCCTCCCACGCGCGACGGAAGAGATCATGCTGCCGCGCCGTACCCGCTGCGGGATCTTCCGGCCGGCCGGCGGCCGGCCTGGCTCGCGCGCACCGGCCTTGATCGCCGCGAGCAATTCGCTCAGGTCGAGTGCCTCCGCAAAGGACCAAACCGCATGCGCCGAGTTGTCAGCAGGGGGCACGATCCGACACAGATCCACGGGCTCCGGGCGAGAGGGTGTATGGGGTTATGCAAGCGTCTCGGGCGGCACGAATTGCTGCCACCGTCCCGGCCGCTCTTCCTGCGCGCCATAGGCTTGCAGCGCGTCCGCGGCGCGGCCCACCAGTTCGCTGAAGCGCAGCCCGCGCGCAGTGAGCAATGCGTCCAGCTCGGCGATAATCCGCGTCAGGCTGCCGAAGCCATCGTGCATCACCACCGACAGCGCCTCCACCGCCGAGGCACCGGCCAGTGCCATGCGCGCCACGTCGCCGCCGCTACGCACGCCATTGGTGCCAAGCAACGGAAAATCCGGTCCCACCGCCCGGCGGCTCAGTGCCAGGAAGCGGCAGACGATCGGCAGCGCCCAGCCGCCACCATACGCCGCCGAGGTGCCGAGCACCGGCGCGAAGGTCTCCAGGTCCGGCACCATCGCCATGAATCGTCCCATCATGCACACCGCGTCGGCGCCCGCCTGGGATGCCGCCAGCGCCAGCGCCGGCAGGTTCGCCGACAATCCGGTGAGCTTCACCCACAACGCCATCCCGTTTGTCGCGGCCCGCACCCGCGCCACCAATTCGCCGAGCCGCGCCGGATCGGTCTCCTGCACGATCGCGCCGGGCGTTGCCTCGGAGGCATGTGGTGCACCGACATTCAGCTCGAACACGCGCAACCCGGCGCGCCGCGCCAGTGCGGCGATGGCGACCGCGCCATCCGCGCCGGCCAGCACCAGGCTGGCGGCGACGAAGCGTCCGTTGCGGGTGGCATCGCGGTCGATCGCGGCGAGCCCCGCGAACCATTCCGCCGGATCGCGCTGTGCCAGGCCGGAGCGGCAAAGCACAGAATTGCCATGCGGCACCGACGCATTCGCGGAGTCGATCTGAGCGTAGTCGGCGCGGTCGAGCTGACGTGCGGCGTCCGGCCGCTCGTTCACCGATTTCGCGATCACGCCGGCCGCGCCCGCGGCAAGCGCGGCGCGAATCCCGGCCTCGGTCATCACCGGTTCGCCGGAGCCGCAGATCAGCGGGTTGACCAGGACGAGGCGGCCGATACGGGTGGTCAGGCGTTCAGGCATGCGCCGACCTTATCAATCTCTTCCACTGCGCGGGAGAGGCGTACAGGATTCCGTTAACCCACCCCTGCAATCCTGCGTCCGCATGACCCGGACGCGGCGCCCTCCGCCGGCACTCGGCGACAACTTCGACCTGCTGGCGCCGATGACGCAAGCGGCGGCCTCCGTCGCGTCCGGCACCGAGGGTCATCGCGACCGCATGCGCGCGCGGCTGCTGAAAGCCGGTCCGGAGGCGCTGGCCGACCATGAAATGCTGGAAATGGTATTGTTCCTGGCGCTTCCCCGTCGCGACACCAAGCCGCTCGCCCGCGCCCTGCTCACCCGCTTTCGCAGTTTCGCCGGAGCCATCGCCGCACCGGTTCCCGATCTGCTGGCGATCGACGGGATCGGCGAGGCCGGCGCGGCCGCGCTCAAGACCGTGCAGGCCGCCGCCCTGCGGCTGGCCCGGGCGGAAGTGCTGGACCGGCCGGTCCTGAGCAACTGGCCAAAGCTGCTCGCCTACCTGACCGTCACACTGGCGCATGAGCAAGTGGAGCAGGTGCTGGTGCTGTATCTGGACGGCCGGAACCGGGTTCTGGCGGACGAGGTGCAGGGTCGCGGCACGGTCAACCACACGCCGCTCTATCCGCGCGAGGTGGTCAAGCGCGCGCTGGAACTGCACGCCACGGCCTTGATCCTGGCGCACAACCACCCGAGCGGCGACCCCACGCCCTCCCGCGAGGACATCGCCACGACCCGCGAGATCAAAGCCGCGGCCGAGGCGCTGCGGATCATGCTGCACGACCACGTCATCATCGCCCGGTCGCGCTGGCTGAGCTTCCGCCAGGAGGGGCTGCTGTAGCGCCGCGCGCGGCGCGGAGGCGGCCTCGGGCGTCGCCACGGCGACAGCTTTCGCGAGGGTGACGGACGGGTCTGGGTGTGGGTTTCGGACGGTTGGCATCACTCGTCGCGCAGCGGCCTTGCGAGCAAATCCGCCACGGCTTGTTGCAGGGTGGTGCGGCCGTCGAGCAGGGCGGCGACGGCGGTGCAGATCGGCACATCGACGCCGGTACCGGACCGGCGCCGGAGTTGATCCGGGGATCCGGAGGCGGCGGCGCGGGCGATCAGGGCGGGCGCGGTGGCGACGCCCTCGATCACCGCGCCGCTTGCGGCGAGCAGGTCGGCCAGTTTTTCGCCCCGGCCGAGCGCGAGACCCAGGCTGTAGTTGCGGCTGGCGGGTCCGGTGCAGGTCAGCAGCAGGTCGCCCAGGCCGGACAGGCCCATCACGGTTTCCGCCCTGCCGCCGAGTGCCACGGCGAGGCGCGCCAGCTCCGCCAGGCCGCGGGTGATCAGGGCGGCGCGGGCGTTCTCGCCCAGGCCGGCGCCGATCACCGTGCCGGCGGCGATGGCGATGACGTTCTTGGCGGCGCCGCCGACCTGGGCGCCGACCGGATCGTCGTTGCCGTAGAGCCGGAAGGCCGGGGTGGAGAGCGCGGCGATGATTTGGTTGCGCAGGGTGGCCTGTGTGGCGGCGACGACCGCGGCGGCGGGCAGGCCAGCGGCGATCTCGTGCGCGAAGTTCGGTCCGGTGAGAACGGCGGCCGGGGTGCCGGGATGCACCGATTCGACGACCTCGAGCGGCAGGAGATGCGAGGCGGCCTCCACGCCCTTGGCGCAGGCGACGAGCGGTGCGAGTCCCGGCGGCAGGCGCGCCAGGATGGCTCGCTGGTGCTGCACCGGGACGGCCAGCAGCGCGATGCCGGTGACGCGCGACAGGTCGTCGATCACGGTCACCGCATCGGGCAGGCGCGCGTTGGGCAGGCGGGGGTTTGCGCGCTGCCGGGCGAGTTCGGCCGCCCGGGCCGGGTCGCGCGCCCATAGTTGGACACGGGCGCCGGCCCGCACCGCCTGGATGGCCAGGGTAGTGCCCCAGGCGCCGGCGCCGATCACGGTGACGTCATTCATCGGCGATCCGCGTCACCGCCGCGGTGGCACCGCTTTCGTTGCGGCCGACTCGCTCCAGCAGGGCTTGCAGGATGGTCGGGACATCGCGCTCGAAGCGGAACGGCGGGTTGACCACCAGCAGGCCGCATCCGTTCAGCCGGTCCGGCAGCACCGGCTCGCGCAGGCAGAGTTCGGCGGTGACGATGTCGCGGATGCCGGTCTGTCGCAGGGCGATGAAGAAGGCGCGCACCGGCGCGCGGTGCTTGATCGGGTACCAGGCGGCGAGCAGGCCTGTGCGGAAGCGGGCGTGGGCGGTGACGAGGCCGACTGCAACGTCGGAAAATTCGTCCGGGTTCTCGTAGGGGGGGTCGATCAGCACCAGGCCGCGGCGCTGCTTCGGCGGCAGCAGGGCGCCGAGCGCCTCCCAGCCATCGCGCTGGTGCACCGCCACCTGGGGATCGCGGGCGAAGTGCCGGCGCAGTTGGATCAGGTCGTCCGGGTGCAGTTCGCAGCAGGCCAGGCGGTCGTCCGGCCGCAGCATGGCGCGGATCAGCGCGGGGGAGCCGGGGTAGAGGCCCAGGGTGCGGATGAAGCCGAGATAGCGGGCGAGCGGCGGCGGCGGGGTGTCGAGCAAGCGGCCGATGCCCTGGCGCCATTCGCCGGTGCGCTGGGCCGGGCCGGAGTCGAGGTCGTAGCGGCCGGCGCCGGCATGGGTGTCCAGCACGAAGACCGGCGTGGGCTTGGCCTGCAGCGCGTCGATCAGCCAGACCAGCAGCGCGTGCTTCATGCAGTCGGCGAAACTGCCGGCGTGGAAGGCGTGGCGGTAGTTCATGGCGTGGCGGCTTCCAGCAGGGCGTCACGGAACACCCGGAAGCTGCGGGAGGTATTGCGAGCGGGGTCCATGTGCGGGGCGATGCGCTGCGCGACCTCGATCTTGGGAATGCCCGTCGGATAATAGCCAGACGCGTTCATAATGCGCTGGAATGCTTCCCATGTACCGCCAGTGATTGCGTCCGGAATTCGGTAGGCCGCTCGGGTCGGTATATTTGTAGAAACACGAGGATAGGCGGCTGTGACTGCGGACCAATCGCCAAAATACCATGCCTCCAATTCTTCGATCACAATCCGGTTGATGATCGCGACACGCGCCGGAGGATGACTCGTACGAGTTGCCAAGCCCACTGCTCGCGCTTCGGCTTCAAGACGTTCCTTGAGGTGCCGGCAATCGTCACGGTCGCGATCGACGACCACCAATATCAGCCAGCCGGGGTGAACCATCCGTCGCAAGGCACGCAGGCGTCGCGGCAACTGGCGAAGCAGGGCCTGTTTGCCACCGAACCTTTGGAAATTGCAGTGCACGGTGCCTATGACCCTCGGCATCACCACACGCAACAGCGCCTCCATAGAGGCTTCCTCAACCAAGACCTCCACATGAGTCAGAGGCATCACTGACCTGGCGGTGACGTGGGCTTGCCGGCGGCAACCAAGGGGTCCCCAACACCGAACTGACCTTCCGTCCAAAGGTCACCCAGCGAGGCACCTTCTTGCATGAACTCGCGTATGCGTACAATATCGGAAGCGCGCCGCACCTGCGTATAGCCGTTGTCGTCTCGGTACAGCATGCGGACCTCCTCGGGCCGCATCGCACTCAAGAAGAACGGGGAATGGGTTGTCACCAGGAGCTGCGCGCGCCCGCTGGCCTTGCGGCATTCTTCGCCGAGTGGTTCCAGCAAACGTGGGTGCAGAAAATTCTCCGGCTCCTCGATGCCGATGAACCGGGGAGGCTCGGGATCATAGAGCACAACAAGGTAGGCGAGCATCTTCAGGGTACCATCCGATGCAAAGCGTGACAGGATCGGGTCCTTGAACGGAGCGTCCTTGATACGCAGCAACAGACGACCATCCGACATCTCTTCAGCAATGACGCGCTCAAGTCTCGGCACGCGCTGGCTCAAAGTGCGAAAGATCTCGTCCAGGCGTCTGGGGTGCCGCTCGGCGAGGTACTGAATGACATTTGCCAGATTATCGCCACTCTTGCTGAGCCGCTCCTGGGGTCCTGCTTCGGGTTGTCCACGTGTATCCGCGATCGAGAGGTAGGACACGTACCAATCAGTAATGAAGTCACGCAGCGCGGCGACCCGTGGATGGTCCGCCAGTTGTCCGAGCGTATTTACTGCAATCAGTTCGGGTGACCGAAGCGGCACCTCGACACGTTCCGCAGTGGCATCCGGCGCGTCACCGCTGATGACCCGACCTTGACCACTCTTGTAATCAAGGAAACGAAATGGCTGCCCGTAGCTGCCCCGCTTCCATCTCAACCACTCCTCCGAGACGAAGGGGGCTCCGTTCCTCTCGTCTATGGCCAAATGATAGGTGATCAGCCGGGAGCCAGGGTTCTCGCGGTAGCCCAACTCGATCACGACAGGCCGGTCCTGACCGCGCGTCTTCAGCTCACGCGCGCGCCCGCGGCGATCCCAGGCGTAGCGCAGGCCCAATTGAAAGCACTCAGACAGGAAATTGAACACATCGAATACGGTGGACTTGCCACTCCCGTTTGGCCCTATAAGAACCGTAAGCGGCGTCAGATCGCGTAGTACCACGGAGCGCAGAGCACGGTAATTATCGACCCTGATCGACTCAATTCGGGCGAGTGGCTGCCGTTGCTGGATCATGATGGTACGATTGCACTCATTTTCCGGAGGGAGCAAGCAACGATATCCGGCCGCAGGGCAGCGGCGGTACCAGTTCGTCCAACGGCCATCGCGGCCGCGGGGAAACATCCAGCCCGTCCGCCAATCCCAGCCGCAACCGCTCGATCCCCGCCCAGGCCACCATCACCGCGTTGTCGGTGCACAGCCGCACCGGCGGCGCCACCAGCGTAAACCCCGCATGCTCTGCCGCCGTCCGCAACGCCGTGCGGACCGTGCCGTTCGCCGCCACGCCGCCCGCCACCACCAGCAGCCGAGCCTCCGGCGACCGCGCGCGCATCATCGCCATGGCATGCGCGGCGCGGTCCGCCAGCACCTCCGCCACCGCGCGCTGGAAGCTGGCCGCGACGTCCGCCGCCAGGGCCGCCGGCAGCGCCCCGTCCCCCAGCCGAGCGACCGCCTGCGCCACCGCTGTCTTCAACCCGGAGAAGCTGAAATCGCACCCCGCCCGGCCCAGCATCGGCCGCGGGAAAGCGTAGCGCGTCGGATCGCCGCGCGCCGCCAGCATCTCCAGCGCCGGACCGCCCGGCCAGCCCAGCCCCAGCAGTTTCGCCACTTTGTCGAACGCCTCGCCGGCCGCGTCATCGACCGTGCCGCCCAGCCGGACGTGCCGCCCGACGCCCTGCACCGCGACGCACTGGCAGTGGCCGCCGGAGACCAGCAACAGCAGGTAGGGGAACGGCGCGCCGCCCTCCACCAGGCCGGGCAGCCGCGCGGTCAGCGCGTGGGCCTCCAGGTGGTTCACCGCGACGTAGGGCAGGCGCTGCGCCAGCGCGATGCCCTTGGCCACCTGGCTGCCGACGATCAGCCCGCCGATCAGCCCCGGCCCGGCGCTCGCCGCCACCCCGCCGAGCGCTTCGAACCGCAGCCCGGCGCGCGCCATCACCCCGCGCACCAGGTCTGGCAGCAACGCCAGATGCGCCCGTGCGGCGATCTCCGGGACCACGCCGCCATAGGGTGCGTGCGCGGCCTCCTGGCTGGCGACGGTCTCGGCCAGCACGCGGCCATCACGGTCCAGCACGGCCGCCGCGGTCTCGTCGCACGAGGACTCGATGCCGAGCACCGGTCGCGTCAGTACATTTCCCATCTTTCCCTCGGCCGCATGCGGTAATACGACGCACGCATGAACGCCGCCACGCCCCCCGACCGCAGCGTCGCCGCCCGGCCCCTGCATCACCCCCGGGTGAAGCCGCACACCCGCGAGCTGCCGCTGCGCGTCGGCACCCGCGGCTCGCCCCTGGCGTTGCTGCAGACCCGGCTGTTTTTGCAGCTCCTCACCACCTTCTGCCCGGTGTTGCGCGGGCTGGACGTGTTCGAGGAACATGCCATCCGCACCACCGGCGACGCGGTGCAGGACCGCCGCCTGGCTGACATTGGCGGCAAGGGGCTGTTCGCCAAGGAGATCCACGAGGCGCTGGCCGACGGCCGCATCGATTTCGCCGTGCACAGCCTGAAGGACCTGGAGACCGAACTGCCGCCCGGCATCGTGCTTGCTTGCACGCTGCAGCGCGAGGACGCGCGCGACGCACTGATCCTGGGGCCGGACTGCGACGCCCCCGATCCGTCCGACCCGTTCGGCTGCCTGCCGGACGGCGCGGTGGTCGGCACCGCATCGGTGCGGCGCCAGGCGCAGTTGCTGCACGCCCGGCCGGACCTGCGCGTCGCCACCATCCGCGGCAACGTGCAGACGCGGCTGGACAAGGTTGCGGGGGGCGACTGTGCCGCCTCGCTGCTGGCGCTGGCGGGCCTGCGGCGGCTGGGTCTGGAGGATCGGGCCTCGGTGGTGCTCGACCCGGACGCGATGGTGCCGGCCGCCGGCCAGGGCATCATCGGCATCACCGTGCGCGCCGACGACACCGAGCTGCACGAATTGCTCGCGGCGATCGAGGACCCCGAGGCCAAGGCGGTGTCCACCGCCGAGCGCGCCATGCTGGCGGAACTCGACGGTTCCTGCCGCACGCCGATCGGCGGCCACGCGCGGCTGCTGCAGGGCGGCGCGCTGCATTTGACCGGGCTGGTGGCTCGGGCGGACGGGTCGTTCCTGTTGAAACGCAGCCTGCACGGCGGCGCCCGGGACGCGGCGCGGATGGGTACTGAACTCGGCGCCAGCCTGCGCGCCGACAGCCCGTGCGACATCTTCGCCTGAACGCCGGAAACGCCATCAGCCGCACCCCGGCACCGCCGCAATAGTGGGCCGGCTTGAGTGTCGCCCCCGACGTGAGCTGCGGCAGGCGCCGCATGCAGTCGCGGAGAGGCGCCTGCTCTTGGGCTTGCCCCCCGGACGGGTAGCATCCGGGTTTGAATGTCACCTGCCGACCCAGCGTGGATGCTCCCTCGAAGGGCCGGCCTCTCGGTGCCCGGACCACCATGAAGGCGTTGGAATGGGTGCCTGTTCCGGTCATATCTTCTCTTCCGGAGACCGCGATCAGTTGACGAAGACTGGGGATCGGAGCGTCCAAGAGGCGCAGTTCCCGCGCCATTGGCTATCTTTTTGGTCGTGTGTCAGCGGCGGTGAGAATCCGCGCGTAGGCGGCGGCGGGCGTCGCCTGACGGCGCGGCCGCCGGGGGTGACGGCCGGTCTTGAGGAAGGGATGACGGCGATTTCGGAGGCTGGCGTGTCGTGGT
>Ga0307372_10002460_pt1 | contig 30615 bp, 33 predicted proteins | sample OX1MG_FD_202533 | JGI IMG/M metagenome (GOLD analysis project Ga0307372, IMG submission 202533) | Soil microbial communities from Risofladan, Vaasa, Finland - OX-1 | ecosystem: Environmental > Terrestrial > Soil > Coastal area > Acid sulfate soil | place: Finland: Risofladan, Vaasa | collected... | reverse complement strand
GACAGCACCGGCAGGCAGCAGCGCGGCGAGTTCGGAGCGGTCCATGTGGTTCCCTCCAGCAGCAGCGAGGTGCCCGATGAGTCAGAGTCGGTGCGGTTGGTAATCCTGGGGCCAGACGTCTCCCACACGGCCAAGGGGGCCGAGTCGCGGGCACTCCAAGAGGCTCAGCGGATCCTGGAGCAACGTGGCAATGCGTCCCGCATCTACCGCAACCTGCTCGTCTTCTTGGCGGCGGACACCGCCCGCTCCGAGGAACTGATGAGTGCGGTGGCGGAATATCTTGCCTGGACGTCGCTCAAGAAGCAGGTGAAGGAACTGAATCTGGCTCCCTTCAACGAGGCCCAGATTGAGACCAAACTTGAGAGCTCCAACCGGGACGTGCAACTCCGCCTTCGGGAGACCTACCACTGGCTCCTGGTTCCCGAGCAGCGAGATCCGCAAGGGGAGGCGAAGATCGACACGATCCGGGTCACGGGCGATGGCACTCTCGCTGAGCGAGCCAGCCGCAAGCTCATCGACAACCAGCTCCTCAATCGGGTCTTCAGCCCGGTCCTGCTGCGGCTTGCGCTCGACCGGATCCCTCTTTGGAAGGGGAACCACCTGGCAGCCGGTGAGCTCTGGGAGCTGCTGGCTCGCTATCTCTATCTTCCCCGCCTTGCCAGCCGGGAGGTGCTGTACAAGGCAGTGGAGTCCGGACCCCACCAACTGCTCTGGGACGACGAGGGGTTCGGCCTCGCCGAGAGCTATGACGAGCCGGTAGGGCGTTACCTGGGACTGCGCGGACCAGGCGCGCAGCCGGCTCAACAGTTGCCCATGACGGCCGGTACCCTGCTGGTCAGGCCACTTGCGGCCAAGGATCAGATGGAGCACGATGCAGCTGACCAGCCCGCGTCCACCCCGGGGAATGCGCCAGAGACAGCTGTCTTGAGGTCATCCTCCGGCGCCCACGAGACCGTAGCCACGGGGCCCGCTCCACCTCGAGCGCCGAGGCGGTTCCACGCCACGGCCAAGCTCAATCCGCTGAGGATCTCCCGCGATGCGGCGCAGATAGCCGAGGAGATCGTTCAGCGGCTAGCCGGGGTCGTTGACACCGACGTAGAGGTCACGGTAGAGATCCAGGCGCGAACGGCTGAGGGATTCCCCCCTGAGGTGGTCCGAGCGGTGAGCGAGAACGGGCAGACTCTGAAGCTGGATTCCTTTGGGTTTGAGGAGCAATAGGAGCGGCGTGCATGCGCCACTTCAGGCATTACCATGGCCCCACCGGCGTGGATCACGCGCTAGCCCGGGACATGCTGCTGTCCACTCACGCAGCGTTAGGTACCGCCATTCCGTTCCTTCAATGGTCAGCACGCAACACATTCGATCGCGACTACAGCTAACCGTGTAAGGCAGGGTGGTTATTGGCGCGGAGCCGGATCGACGTCGCGACATCAAGACCAAGTGCCACTTGAAATGGCATATGCCCTCATGGTGCATGGCAGCCCCTAATCGCGCTCAACCCCCAATCAGCAACACCCACAAAGGACATATCGCGCCTTGGTGACCATTGGGATCGCGATCCTCAGCTTGGTGATCTCTGGCTTCGCCTTGTACTTTACTCAGTTGCGGGGCGCATCCATTAAACTCCAGTTACTTTCGCATCCCGACACATGGTCACTGCAGCTCATGAAGGAGATTGACGGCAGACAGCAGTACGTTCAAGCGCCGGTATCAGATGCGACCCACTGCCAAGTGTCAGGGTCCGCCAATGCACTGGTGTCGAATGATGGGCCGAAAGGCGGCGCCATCTGGGCGGTCGAGACGACGCTGTCAAATCTGCCAGCACCCTGCATTACAGTGCAGCGGCTCGGCTTGAATCCGGTCTTAACATTGGCCGGGAATACTTCGGTACCTTCGAGCTTTGACTTTATCTTCCGATGGCCCATTGAGAATGCGCTTCCGGTCCTCACGGCTCTCAAGAGTCCGCCCCAGTCCATTTTGCTAGCGGTAAGCTACTACCATCACGCGTTCTTGGGCAGGGCAAGGAAGGCGACATCTGAAGTTAAAGTTGCCAGGGCGGACATGTGGGCTGCTCTGCTGGATCACGCCCAGATTTCACATTGCGATATCGCACTGGTCGCGGCGCGTCCCGAGCTGGACCAGAGCTTTCACCAAGCCTTTCGAAAGTTCAACCTATCCACCGAGGAGCGGCAGTCCCTTTGGCAAGGTCTTTGGATGGCACTCCAAGAACCCCAGTCCCCGTTGGACTACCCAGTCGACGAAGTGACAGGGAGCATCCGGCTCCTGTTCCGCACCGGCTATGCCGCCAGCACTGTCCACTCCGATGGCAGTCGAGCCACGCTCGGCATGATTGCCCAAGAGCATCGGGAACTTGTCTTGGCGGCTACAGATGTTCTTGTCAAAGTTCGGTACAGCCTTGGGCTTGGTGGTTGATGCTCAGCCCCAGTTCCGCAGCGCCTGCTTGCTCGGCCTGGCTCACGCCCGGCCCCTCCCCCACCTGCCGGTAATTGCAGTTACCGGCGAGTGAGGTCGGGCAGGACCGGGAGCTTGGCGGAACCGAATACCGAAGCAGGAGCCCAGTCCGAAGACCAGAGTAAATGGCGGGCCACTCAGACGTGGAAGCGATGGAGTCAACGGGCCACCCCACATGACGGCAGTGCCAGGGATGACAAAACCGAAGTTCACCGCACCGGCAGACGCTCCGGTCACGCCGCCCGGACCGGAGGGACACGACCGTACCCGCGATCCCCATCAGCGATGGCGGAACCGGGCCGGCACGGCGGATTGACAGATATTCGGGCCACTTCCAAAAGCCGCCTCTCTCGTTGCCACAGCAAATAACGGGGCGTTCAATCCTTGTAGACGGGGAGGATTGACTCGGGAGCAAACAGCTCTTCGACGCCGACTAGGCGATCACTCAACCCCTGCTCGTGGGAATATCTGCACGCGGTCTCCAGAGTGGTGAGGTTGGGCCCGAGCCCGTAGGGCCAGATGTCCTCTCCGAAGAGAATCCGTGCATCCCGAATATAGTCAGACAGGAAGGGGAGTGCGACAGGTGGGTGCCCACCAACACCAACCATGCGCTCCAGACACAGGTCCTTGGCTCTAGTGAACGCCTCAACCAAATTGCTCGCCGCCCACGGATACCGCTCTACGATGGACCGTCGTACGACGATCAAATGCATGATCGGAAAGACTTTGGTCCGTTTGTACCACTCGATCGCAGCCGCCTGGGGGTCGCGGTACAAGGTGTGAATCGGGCAATTAGCCTCACCGAATAGGCTGGAAGTATAAGGTGTGAGCGCAGCTTGCACCGCGTTGGTCGCGAGCATGTCGTCAATGGTCCGGTCCTGAACCTGCTCTACGTGAACATCGTCCGGCAGCGTTAGCGCCTCTCTCTCTATTCGGCCAGCCGTGAATTGGCCGGCTTGAACCCATGTGACATTGCGATGGTCGAACCCGAGGTCATCGCGCAAGAGTCCCCGCATGAAGAGCGCAGCCGTCATGTGGTACTCCGGTACCGCAACCCTCAACCCTTTCAGTTGCTCAACCTCATCGACCTCGTTCCGGACGATGACTCCTTGATGACGGAACACACGGGATGTAAAGACCGGTAGCCCCACATACTGGCTGTCGCCCCGCGCGGTCCGCAGGATGTGTCCCGACAGCGACATCTCCGCAATGTCAAACTCGGCACTACGGGTCGTCCGGAGAAAGGTGTCGGCAGGAGACAGAACCATGGTGATCAATTCCATTCCATCCGGTCGGATTTCCCCGGTCTGGAGCGCCTCCGTCCGGTCATAACGCCCGCAGGCAAACGAAGCGACCAGTTTACCGGTAGACGCACTCATTGGACCCTCCTAGTAATCGGGGATAAAACCCATCCGAATGGCTCTTGTGCAACGTGGTGTGTAGCCAAATGCTGGGCGGATGACATCTCAGAACGGCCGTAACAAGGACTAATAGCCTGACAATGCTCACGTTTCACTCGGACCCATGAGGGACCGCCCCATAGTACCTGGGTGACGGTTGTGCAGGCACAGGCCACATGCGACCATAGCGAAGGCCACTCACATCAGTTCAACCAACCAGCCCTACCACTGCGCAGGCACCTCTCTGGTGCGCGAGGATACAGCCTGACCGTGCCGTCCGTGTCGCCGGCGCCGACTGATCCCTGGCCGGTAGGTGCCGTTGAGCAAGCTACACCGAGCCAGGCTATCACTGAAGCTCACGGCTCAATTCCGTTAGAATACGGCTTCCAGACGCGGTGATGACGACCGTATCTTCGATAAAGGCCCCCCCAAACCCCATTTCGTAATACGGTGTCTCGACTTCGAATACCATGTTAGCCTCTAACGCAACATGACTGGCCGCTGTGATAATGGGCAGGTCGTAGAACTCTGCGCCGATACCATGACCCACGTGATGCCGTCTATAGTGCGGAATGCCCATTTCTCGCACCCTCTCCACAGCACCCGCGAACACCTCAGATGCTAGCCGACCCGGCTCCATTAGCTCAATAGCACGATCCTGCCCCGCCCTTATAGCTCTGAACAGATCGACCAAGTGCGTGCTAGGCTCACCCACTACCACGGTTCGCCCGATGTCCGAACGGTACCCCTTAAAGGTACATCCGATGTCAAACCAGATGTAGTCGTTCTCTTGAAGACGGGTGTCGCCAGAGGGCACCTGGCCGAGTGCCATCCCTCGACCGAATTTGAGCAACGTGAAGCCTGGCCTGCCTCCACCTGCGACTATGGCCTGCTCGAATACCTGACGGAGCTCTCGCTCACAGACGCCCGGAGCCGCCGCCGCCACGGTCTGGCTAAATGCACTCTCCGTAATGCGAAGTGCCCGCTCCAACCTCTCGACCTCTTCGCTGGTCTTCACCATCCTGATTCGGCGGAAGAGCCCGGACGCTGGGACGAAGGTAGCCGCAGGACACCTAGCATGCAGCTGGTCGACCAGATCGCGGTTTGGTCCGCGCTCATCGATCGCCACCACGGCGCGATCAAGGCGGCTGAGCCGCAGCGCGGCGGCGAGTGCATCTACTGCGGCGTCCTCCGGCACCTTGTCCAAAGTGATGGCCTTGATCCGCTCCTCATCTGCGCTCAACATCGAGCCAGATAAAACCTCTCGATAGAAGCGTCCGTAAGTCACCACGTCCCTAAGCGTGCAGCTAGCAGTAAGCGTAAGGTCAGCATCGCCGACCGATGTGACCATTACAGGCCTAGTAACGTCATCTCGGCGAGCGACTACATAGGCTTCCGTATCGTGCGGAAACAGCTCCTGTCCGATGTTCCACACGCCAGTCATATACAGACCATTCTCCAAAGTCGACGACACCAGTCCGTCAACTCCCTCCTCTTCCATGAGTCGCCTCGCACGCTCCTCGTTTAGCAGCACGTCCATCCCTCCGAACCAACCTTTTCACTGCCTTCAGAACTACTTACCGGAGTCGGCCAGGCGACCGGTCTTCCCATCGACCCGGCGGGACAAACCAGCCAGCCTTCGCTCGCAGCTGCCACAAGCCTACTCACTCTGCCTAGCGGCCTGCGTAATGGGCCTCGCTGCCTCCGCCGCCTGTGAAGATGTTGGGCTGCACCGGGATCGCTCGCGCCCCGGACGCCCCACCTACCAACTCCCTCCGCCGGAAGAATCGCAACTCTAGCGCTACCGACCACAGCGAAAAACCCTGGCACCCCCCGCAGCCAAACGCGCTTCCGCATCCAACGCATGCTCACGGGCGCCTCCCCAGACGTGCCACCACGACAGCGGCAATAAGCGATGCCCCGTAGAACGCCTGGTCCACCCAGCCGCTGAGGCCCAAAAGTTCAAGCCCTTGTGTCCCCGTTTGCAGGAAGAACACGGCCACAAAAGCACCAAGAGGGTTGAAGCGTCCTGGTGTAATAGCTGTGCTCCCCAGAAAGGCCCCAGCGAACGCTGGCAAGAGGTACGTAGGCCCAGCTGTAGGATCTGCCGACCCTTGGGTCCCGACCAGCAGAGCCCCGGCGAGCCCGGCTACCAGCCCTCCGAAAATCAGAGTGCCCCCTGCGAGCGGGCGCACGGGGAGCCCCGATAACCGAGCGACTTCGCGGCCTGCGCCGACAAAGAAAAGATTTCGTCCGAGCGGCGTAAAGCGGTACACGTACCAAAGCACACCAGTAGCCGCCACTGCGTAGAAGAACACCAGTTCAAATCCGAGGAAGCGAGTACTCGCAGCTGCGACGAGCGCATTCGACACGCCAGCGATCGGTAGCGAGGTAACTCCCAGAGCAAGGCCCGAAAGAAGTGATCCCATGCCCAGGGTGATGATAAGCGAAGGGATACCGACCCAAACCGTTAGCACTGCATTGACAACCCCGACCAGGCCACCTGCCGTCACGCCGATAACGAGGCACACGACGATCGGGATGTGGAGATTTACGTTTGTATAAGCTACTATTATTGCGGCCAGACCGAAGATCCCCGCAAATGAAAGATCTATTTCGCCAGCTGTCAATGATGGGAGAATCCCGAGACAAAGGATAAGCAGGACCGAGCCGGTGCTAAACATGGTCTCAAAGTTCAGTGCTGTTGGGAACGTGCTTGGGGCGAGGATGGAAAAGATAATGATGAGCAAACCCCACGCTCCGACTAGACCGTAGCGCGGCGTTGCTGAGGCGGCCCCCTTTCTCAGCCTTGCGCGGTAAATAGCTCCACGAGGTGGTGGGAACGGCGCGGTCTCTGGTTGGCGTTCCTCGGTCCGTGGCGAATACCCCTCACCGCTCTTCGACCCCATGTCACCTCCCAATGCACTAATCTGCCATGCGTCGCCAAGCTCGTGTTTCTACGCCTTTACCTTGATCGCATCGATGCCATGGGCCGCGGCACTGATCCTGGCTTCGGTAATCCCGGACCCGCTGAGCTCCGAATGGATGCGACCTTCGCGGAATACAACCACGCGGTCACACACCCGGGCTAAGTCCACTTGGTCGGCGCTTGCCACAAGTAGCGCCTTACCGGCGTTGCCGAGACCCCGGATCGTGCCCAGTATCTGACCTTTGGCTCCGACATCTACGCCCTGCGTCGGCTCGTGAATCAGAAAAGCAGATGCGCCGCTGGTCAGCCACTTCGCCAGGATGGCCTTCTGCTGATTGCCACCGCTTAGTCGGCCAAGCTCGATGTCTGACAGTGGAGGGCGGATATCAAATTGCCGCATTAATGATTCTGCTGCAGCTCTTTCAGCCGCGGGGCTAATGAAGCCATGCCGCCACAGGCGTCTGGCCGAAAGCAACAGCATGTTTTCGCCCACGGTCGCAGTGCCGACCGCGCCGCGTGTTAACCGCCCCGCGGGCACCAAGGCTAAACCAGCTCGCATGGCACGTCTTGGCGTCCAACCCCGCAACGATGCCCTCTGGCGTCCAATCCGAATTCTCCCATTGGCTGGGGCAGCCCCAAATAGTGCATAAGGAATGCTTTCGAATCCAGACCCCACGAGGCCGGTCAGTCCGACCACCTCACCCGGCAAGACACGGATTGATACATCAGTGACAGCCCCCGCCTCGAGATTCTCAATCACCAACGCTGCTTGCTCTCCGCCCACTGCCCCAACTTCCCTGGCTCCTACCTCTGCTTCCTCATCCAAGTCTCTGCCTACCATCAAGCTGACTAACTCTTGGCGCGTCACGGCTTTCACACTCGATGAATGGACTACAGCCCCGTCCCGAAGCACGGTTACCGAGTCGGCCGTTGAAAAGACCTCCTCGAGGCGATGCGTCACAAACAGCACTCCGAAGCCAAGATCTGCTGTACTCCTGAAGGTGCCCAACACGCGGCGCACCGCATCCTCAGGCAAATAGGCCGTTACCTCGTCGACTACAAGCACGCCCCTCGAAGCTTGCCCGCTGCCCGGACGCTCAGCCCGGTCCAGTGCAGTGACTGCCCGCGCCACCGCGACCATCGCTCTCTCGGCTCCATCCAGCCGCTCCATGACCTGCAGAGGATCAACACTACCCAGCCCGAACCGCGCCAGAACATTGTTTGCCCGCAGCACCTCGTGGCGCCACGGAACACGCCATCCCAACTTTGTCTCCAGGGACCCTAGGAACAAGTTCTCGAGCACTGAGGCAGACTCTATCAGCGCCAAATCCTGGTGCACAAACGCTAGCCCGGCCCTAGCTGCCGCTCCAGCCGGGAGCGGCAGCCTGACGTCTACGCCGTTGACCTGAGCGCATGCTAGGCGGTCGGGTGCATGGTATCCGGACAGTACTTTAACGAGCGTGGACTTCCCGGAGCCATTCTCCCCAACAAGCGCATGGATCTCGCCACCTTTGACCCGGAGATCGACTGCGCGCAGCACACGATTGCCACCGAAGGCCTTCGAAAGCCCTTCGAGCAACAACGCATTAGCCATCACTGCCAGCAGCCCAACAACCGTCTTCACTCATGTGCGGACCCCAAGACCTGACCCTCTATCCCGCTAGCCGGCCAGGGACCACAACTTACTGAAGCCAGCTTCAAAGGCTGGATTGCCGAACCACGGGCCAGGCGACGATCCGGGCGCGAAGTCAAGGCCCTTAACAGTGGCCGTGGTGAAGAACCGGAGTGGAATGTCCTCATTTGCCACGGGGGCCTTGTTCAGCATCGCACGAAAGGCCTCGTCCATCACCGCCCACCCGAGCCACACGTCATCGTATCCACCATCCGCTTGCCATCCGGCCTGACCTTGCTGAAGAAGCGCCATTTCAGCGCCGCTAGCATCGAAGCCAACCAAATGGATTCGAGACGCAGCGCCGGTTGCGCCTAACGCGGATGCGAAATCCGGGTACATCGTATCGAACACGGGCACTATATAGTTGAGTTTAGGGTCAGCTACAATGGCGCTCGACACAGCCGGAGGAAGCTCCGTTGTACGGTCAATTTCGGGGATGCCATCGACCTTCACCTCGCACACAGGGCAAAGCTTGGCCAGCTGAGACTCGAACGCCGCCGTCTCTACGTTGGCATCGCCAACATCTGGGCTATTCAGAAGCAGTACGTGCGCCTGTCCCTTCGAATCAGCGACGACAAAGTCTGCCATGAGGGCGCCGGCTTCAGAGTAGCTAGGGCTGACGTTCTGGTAGACGCCCGCGGCAGTATCCGCAGACGATAACGCCCCCGGGTCATGCTCCCCAATCTGGATTACTGGGATCCCGCTCGCAGTCGCTGCCTTGATTTGGGCGGCAAGACCCGTGGTCAAAAAGGACATAACTACAATAGCAGCTACGTGGTCGGTCTCGGCGACGGCGAACCCTTGGTCCGCGGCCGCGATGCCTCCAGTAGTGTAGTCAGGAATAACATGGACTCCAGCTTTCGCACCTGCAGCGACCATTCCCCCGCCCACCGTCTCAGTAAACTGATTGGCCCCATTAGTTATCAGGTAGACGGACTTCCCACTTAGGGTTGAGACGCTGATCTGCGGGCCAGGGGCTGTCCACGTGCTCGGGGCCTCAGCCTGACTCGCCAAGCGCTGCGCCTCGGCCACGCCGTTCGACGCGGATGGCGACGCGCTCACTTTAGGGGTAGGCGCTGGTGTTGAGCCGCAAGCGGCGAGCGCAACACCACCAATCAGCAGAGCAGCGACGACCAGGCTCGGTCTCTGACGCCATGCGCCACCCAAAACGTTCCGTTGTGTTCTGATCATGCCTTGTCCTCCCGAAGTCCAATATCTATCTAGTCACTTTGCGCTGCCTAGCCCTTGTTCGCTCATGTCGTCTGGCCACCCAGATCACGTCGGTCCACCTGATTTTTGTCTGGCGTCCTAGACCGTTCCACGAAAGGTCCCGCACCGAAGCTCCTACAGGCCTCTGCGCACGGACTGCAACTTGGCTTCTCGCCGATACCAGGGCTGCCACGTCTCGCCGCTGCTGAATTACTCGGCAGTGTTCAAATCTTCACTCCGCAAACGCAGGCAAAACTGTCCGGGCAAACTCCCGCACCCCACTCAGCATGGCATCGACGGTATCGCCGACAAATAGCAAGCCGCAGAGATGGGTCACGCCCGCCGCAGCAAACCGCGACACCCTCTCGCAGATTTCGTCGGGCGTTCCGACCAAGTTTGTCTCAGCAAGCTTCTTCATGTCGGCTCCCCTTAAGGTTGACCCGCTTAGCGACACAAGGTGCCGGTACATTTGGGACGTCTCAAAGGTGTTCAGGGCCTGCTCGTGAGTGGTGCCGAGCGCCACCACGACTTGTGCCGCTACGGCGATGCTGTTGGGGTCGCGCCCGTGAAACTCAGCGATCCGAGTGAGCTCTGTCCGGCCAGCGGCTATGGCCGCGGCACCAATACCCGCCGGCAGCCAGCCCTGTCCTGACTCTGCCGCGCGCCTGATCGATGCATGGGCGTTGCCGGCAAAGTAAATGGGGAGCGGAACTTGTACGGGCTTTGGGTACATCTCCACATCCTCCACCGCATAGTGCTTGCCCGTAAATGTGAAGCGGCGCTGTTCGAAAAGCCCTCGGAGCACTTCTGCGCTCTCTTCAAGAAGCTCCGACCGCGCCAGCGCTGCCATAGAGGGATAACAGGCGATGAACTCCTCTCGGTAGGCACCAATCCCAAGACCGAGTATTACTCGCCCCTGACTGAACTGGTCCAGCGTCGCCACTTGCTTAGCCAACACGACCGGATGGCGCATGGGCATCACTAGTATCCCCGTCATCAACTTTAGCGTCGATGTCTGAGCGGCGCAGTACCCGTAGGTTATGAGCGGATCAAAGAAGTCCGGTGGAGTGCTCCATTCACTCCGGACGTAGGTCGGCGTGCTGAAGTGATCATTCCCTGCGATGTCATAGTAGCCAAGCTGCTCCACCTCGACTGCTATACGGACGATGTCTGTCGGATTCGCGAATGGCGTGGGGTACATCAGACCGGCTGTGCATGTGGGCAAGCCAACTCCGAACTTCATCGCAGTTGTCCTCGACTGCCCACCAATAGGGAGGTTGCCCAAATATCCGCTACCTTTGCAATCACCTCATCCACGGTGAAATGGAGTGATGCAACTGGGTGGACAATAATCTCGTCCGCTAGCGGCGCCAGGGCTTCAAGGCGCTCTGCCACATCCGCCTCGGTTCCGGCCACGGCAAATTGATCGATCATTTCCATAGGCAGGAGAGCCGCAGCGGCCTCGATATCCCGATAGTCGCGGCGCGCCACAAGGTCGCGGAGAAGCGGAGGCACATGGATCCCGAGGTCTTCGGCATACGCAAAGCCTGGGTAGCTGCTCCACAGGGGCAATGCGACGAAGTACTTCACGGCGCTCTGGGCCTCGCGGGCCGTCTCGCCAATGCAGACATCAATCCGGACTGCGACTTGCGGCAGGGGTACACCAGCATGCTCTGCACCGATCCTCACTCGCTCAATGCCACTACGCACACCCGCTACTGACGCAAAGGGCGCCAAGATTACGCCATCACCTATGGCGCCTGCCGCAGCCAACATAGCACGCCCTCTGGCCGCCACGTAGATAGGAACCTCCGCGGCATGGAAGTTTAGGCTTCCTTCTCGAAAGCTAAGTATTTCCCCGTGGTACGTCACGCGGTCGCCCGCGAGAAGCGACCGGATGATCGCTACTGCGTCCCGGATAGCTACGGCGGGACGCGAGCGAACCACTCCCATTGGGGGGAATCCGCTGCCACCGGCTCCGAGCCCTAAAGTGATGCGTGCGCCAGCCAGCTCTTCCAGTGTCCCGATCGCCATGGCCAAGAGGGCTGGATGGCGGGCGTAGGGTTCCGTCACGCCAGTGCCCAGGCGGATATTGTGGGTCACCTGAGCCAGCGCGGAGAGTACGACCCATGGATCGCGGTAGAATTTTTCGTCGGCAACCCAAAGGGATTCGTACCCAAGCTGCTCGGCTCTGGTTGCGCGCAATTGTAGGCTGCGCACAGGGATGTCGGGCAGCATCAGAAGGCCGAGCCTAGGCGACAAAGCCGTATCTCCTTTTCAGGACCGCAACAAGCGACCTTAGACTATGGTCCACAAGGGGAAGCCGGTCCCCGCTGAGGGTAAGATTCATGTCCTTAAGGCCACTTGAGGTCAATAGCATCACCACGACATCGTCGGCGCAAAGGTCACCAGACGCGGCTAACGCACGGACCCCGGCGAATGCCATGGCTGAGCTCAGTTCTACAAGCAAGCCCTCATCTCGCCTGAGACTGCTCTGCGCCTCTAGCGCTCCTCCGTCTGAGATGGTAACAGCGGTTCCACCGGAGAATCGGATGGCTCGCAGTGCCTGGAAGGTGCCGATGTTGGTTGCGATCGAGTAGGCGTGGGAGCCCTGCCCTTCGACGTATTCAGGAGCTGGCTTGCCTTTGGCAAGAGCAAGGCTCAGCGAGGGATAGGCTTCAACCGCGATGAGGCGAGGGATTGCCTGCACCAGGCCGGCATCCGCTAGCTCCTTGAAGCCAAGGTACATACCTGACAGGGAGTCCCCATAGGCGACCGGGACTACCACGGCATCTGGGGCCCGCCACCCCAAAGCCTCAGCGAGCTCGTAGGCAATGGTCTTATACCCTTCGATCCCGGCGGGGTGGCTCCCCACTGGTGGGTCCGACGCGTTCGACAAGGGGAGCCAGCCCCACTCTTGGACGACCTGTCGGCTCAACGACCATCGACCCCGTGCCGTCTCGGTGGTAACGATCATAGCGCCGAAGGCACTCAGAAAGCGCTTCATCGCGATAGGGGTATTGCGAGTTGCGAAAACGATGCACGGCAGCCCGGCCTTCGCAGCGTAGGCCGCCGCTGACGCCCCTGCATTGCCTGATGACGAGACCACTATCCCGGGGTATCCGCGGGCCAAGGCCCATGAGACTGCCACAGCAGCCAAGCGATCCTTGAACGACCCAGTAGGATTCTGCGACTCGATCTTTGCCATTAACTGGGGCAATCGGACAGCCGCGCCTAGGCGGTCGCAAGGAAGCAGCGGCGTCGCGCCTTCTCCGAGACTCAGAGCCTGACCGTCGTCGACCGGAAGGACATCGATGTATCGCCACAGACCAGATCGACGGTTGTCGAGCGTGTCGGGCACCAGTCGAGGGGGACACTCGTAGTACATGCGCAAATTAGAGGGGACATCAGCCGCACACGCGGGACACCCCCAGTAGTCGCGGTCAAGGGGATATCGCTGACCGCACCTAATGCATGAGAAGGCTACTGGGGTTGTCACTTCGAAGTCCGTCGTCCACAGCCTGGCCCATGAGACATGTGCCATAGCCGCGGCTGACCCCGGGTAGTCGGCCCCAAGGCGAGCCCATTCCCGCTGAGCCATTTGGCAGAATCGCTCTCCTCCTGCACAATGGTGAAGTCCGCACGTGGATGCAGAGTCCATTTGGCAGATTGCGGCTTGGGCTTCAGGGCTTGCGCGCCGATCGCACCCGATCCCCACAGATTCAAACCCCTCTTATATCGGGAGCCCGCAAATCCCGTACCCGCACCTCGTTGCGTCTGGGACCCTGCACGGACACGTGCTTCTCGGTTCCGAGACGGGCTTGGTGAATGCGTACAGGGCAGATGCATAGTTCTTCCTGAAGGCGAGCGGCTGCTAGGGCGCCGCGGCTACGGGGTCGGCGTTAGAGGTTGAATCATCTAAAATCGCAGCCGTCAGCTCGATCTCGACCATGGCCCCGCGAGGGAGCCCTGAAACCTCCACTATGGAGCGCGCTGGTCGCGAGTCGCCGAGAGCTTCAGCGTAGGTCCGGTCGAGGTCCGCGTAGCTTCCAAGATCGGTCGTGAAAATGGTGACCTTAGCGATGTCAGTCGGGCGGCCACCCACGGATGCGAGCAAAGATAGAGCATTCGCGATCGCCTGTCTTGCCTGAGTCACCACATCCCCGGCGACGATCAAGCCGGTCGCCGGGTCAACCGGGAGCTGCCCAGAAACGTAAGCAATGTGCGCGACGCTAGGTACGAGAACCACTGGGGAGTAGTGTCCAATGGGCGGCAGCATCGGGCTCGTCTCACCCATTGGAGCATTCAATCGGCTGCTCGTGTGCGGCTGGCGCGTCCCCAGCAGTGTGCACTGTACGAGATACGGTGCGCAAAGGAAGCCTCTTCGAGGTGGCGCGTCTACCAGCTCTCCCTCCCGCAGGAGCGCTCTTACGCAGTTCACTGAGATAGTTGTAGATCGTGTACCTGCTTACCTGTAGCGCAAGGGCCACGTAATCCACAGCGTCTCGGATCAGGAACACGCCGGCTGACTCGAGATGCCTAACTACTTCCAGCTTGTGCTGTCTTTGCATTAGGGCGACCGGGATTCCGATGCCGCGGATCGCCTTGTCCACGGTGCCGGCCGTTAAGGCCTCAACAGTGCCTGCAAACATCTCGGTTGAGTCACCATCCGTGCGCAGCGGTGCGACCGACGCCGACTCGTGGAACGCGGGGACCTCCGTGAAGGCGTTTAGCACGGATTTGATCTGCAGCCACGGAGTCTGATCCGTATTGATGCAGAGAGAGGCAATCGGCCGTCCCGAGAGATCGTTGAGGAAGATCGTTGACGAGATTAGCGGCCCGCCTCCCGGCGTTGAGCTCCGGTAGCGCAGAACGTCATCGGTCAGGCCCTGGCGCATGCAGAGCAACAGCAGGTCAGTGGTGGGTCCCCCGACGGAGCGGCCCGTGACGTCTCCGGATATAGCGACGATCGAATCGGGGATTAGGGCAAGATCATGAACGACCACCTCGTTGCCAGGTCCAAGCGCCCGGGCGAGCGGCTCGGCCAACGCTTGGAGCATCGCTATCAGATCAGGGTTTCTGGACTTGCGCCCGCACGTCGAGGTCTCCACACGGCCGTTCCCGGCTGCCTCGGCATCCGCCAAGGGAAATTCGGGCTGCGCCAAGACTTAGCTCCTAAACGGTCTGGTCGGGACCCATGAAGGGGTCAGGTTGCGGGGGATGGTACCACTCATTGTTGAGGCCGTCAAGAGCCTGTGGAGGCCGTGTTGTCTTTTAAGGTGAGCTGTTGGGGGTCCAGCGCCAGATCCCGTGGGTCGGGGCGCCGAGGAAGTTGGCCAAGGCCGCAGTCTGCTCGCGGCTCCACTGGAGTCTGGGGAGGACGAAGAAGTAGCGGGCGCCCTCAGTAAACTGGGGTATTCCCGATGGATGGCCAACCAGAACCGTGCCCCGGGCGCGGATGACGTAGACGAGATGGTCGGCGTTCATCCCGCGCCTCTTCCAGATCCCCCTCTCGCCCACCCAAGTGCTGTCGGCATAGAGAACGGTAAGGAACAGGGGCCCGACGCAGGCCTGCATCTGTTGAGCGCCACTGTAGATCAGGATTGGGGAGCAGCTAGGCGCCACTGACGGCGGGGCCGTGGTTGGGCGTGGTCGCGACCATGGGGGGTTCGGAAGCCAGGTCCGTGGTCGCTCCCAGAGGGCTGGATTGAGTCAGGGGGTCCGGCTCGGGATCTGACTTCTCCGCTGGCTGCGTTGGGGCGTCAACCTGGTGGCGCCGCGCCAGAACGTGGCAGGGCCCCCCCGTGGAACTTGACCGGCTCTTCGGGAGGGCCCTTCTAGGGATGCCTGGAGGGGCACCCATGCTCATGGTAGCGTCGGACCAGGAGAAGGTGGAGGTCGAGCTTCAGGCGGGGCGGCTGGCCTGCCCGCCGTGCGGAGGGGAGCTGCGCCCGTGGGGTCACGGCCGGGGGCGGGTGCTGCGCCGGCGGCAGGTGGGCAAGATCACCTCCGAGTGCGACGGGCGCGGTGCCGGGCGTGCCTGGTGACCCAGACCCTGCTGCCAGAGGTCAGCCTGTTGCGACGCCTGGACGACGTCGAGACGATTGGGGCGGCGCTCGAGGCGAATGGGGCGGGCTGGGGCCATCGCGCCGGATCGCGGCGCAGCTGGGGCGCCCTGAGGACACGGTGCGGGGCTGGCTGCGCGCCTTCCGGAGTGGGGCGGAGGCGATCCGGTCGCACTTCACCCGCTGGGCCCACGCGCTCGACCCGCTGCTGGGACCCATCCCCCCTGCCGGCGATGCGGTTGCGGACGCTCTGTCAGCGATTGGAGAGGCGACCCGGGCGGCGGTGCTGCGGCTCGGGCCCCGGCCGCCGTGGAGGCTGGTCTCCCGGCTGAGCGGCGGGGTGCTGCTTTGCAACGCAAGTCGCCCCTTCCCAGCCGTGCCCTGAGGCGGCGATGGTCTGCGTGCCCCTCAACAGCACGCTTCGGGGGCAAGGAGGAGCCATGGAAGACCGCAATCGCGATGTCGGGCTATTCCGTTACAGCCTGGCCCGGGAGCCGGGAGACCCCGCTCTGTCGAAAGCCGAGCGCGGGGCGCTGGTCCGCGCCCTGGCGGCGATGGAGCACCTGACCCCGGATGGACGGTACATCCGGGTGGGGCGCTCGACCCTGGACGAGTGGATCCGGGCCTGGCGGGCAGGAGGCTTCGAAGCGCTGGTGCCCAAGCCAAGGCGTACCCAGCTGCGCACCGACCCCGAGCTGCTGGCCTTGGCCGAGAGGCTCAAGCGTGAGGCCCCCAAACGCACCGCCGAGCAGGTGGCCCGGGTGATGGCCGAGGCGGGTGCCAGCCCTCCCTCGGTGCGCACCATCCAGCGCCATCTCGCCCGGCTCGGCCTGCACACCCGTCCGGACGGGTCGCCACCCCGGGCCTATGGCCGCTTCCAGGCCAAGGCGGCCAACGAGCTGTGGACTGGAGACGCTCTGCACGGTCCTGCTGTGGGCGGCGCCAAGGCCTACCTGCTGGCCATATCGACGACTTCAGCCGCACCCTGGCCGGCTACCGCTGGACCCTGGCGGAGGACACCCTGCGCCTGACCGCGGCGCTGCGCTCGGGGCTGGCGTCCCGGGGGGTGCCCAAGGCGGTGCTGGTGGACAACGGCTCCGCCTTCGTCAACACCCAGTTTCTGCGCGCCTGCGCGGTCCTAGGCATCCGGCTGATCCACGCCCGGCCGTACACGCCCACCACCAAGGGCAAGATCGAGAGATTCTTCGAGACAGTGAGGGGCGAGTTCCTGGTCGAGCTCGAGGCCCCGGGGCGGGGCCGCCGATCTGGCCGAGCTCAATCGCCTCTTCACCGCCTGGGTCGAGGTCGTTTACCACCACCGAGTCCACTCCGAGACCGGCGAACGACCCCTCGACCGCTTCGGATCCCCAGGGGTCCTGCCCTCGCCAGCGCTGCTCCACGAGGCATTCCTGTGGTCTGAGCAGCGTCAGGTGACCAAGACCGCCACGGTCTCCCTCCACGGCAACAGCTATGAGGTAGACGCGGCGTTGGTGGGACGGCGGGTAGAGCTGGTCTTCGACCCCTTCGACCTGACTGACATCGAGGTCCACTTCGAGACCCGTTCCATGGGCAGGGCGGTGCCGATGCGGATCGGCCGTCACGTCCATCCCCACGCCCGTCCGGAGGCGCCCCGCCACCGGTGCCCACCGGCATTGACTACCTCTCTCTGGTGGCCCAGCGGCGAGCCGCCGAGCTGGCTGGGGAGCTCATCGACTACGCCGCCATGGCGCTTCATCCACCCACCCTGCAGCTGACACCGAGTCAGAGGAGCGCCTCTCATGAGCATCGACCAACTGCGCGTCCATTATTCCTTCGGCCGCATGCCATTCAGCAAGGACCTGGCCCCGGGGATACTGCACCACCACCGAGCGCACGCCGAGGCGGTGGCCCGGATCTCCTGGTGCATCTCCGAGCGTGCCATCGGGGTGATCACCGGTGAGTGCGGCTCGGGCAAGACCGTGGCGGCCAGGGCGGCGATGGCCGCCTGCGATGCCTCTCGGCACACCGTGGTCTACCTGGGCACCCCCGGGGCGGGCACCCGGGGGACCTACGCCGCCATCGTGGCCGCCCTGGGCGGCATCCCCCGCTTCCACGCCGCCGCGCTCATCCCCCAGACCCAGAACGCCCTCGCGGTCGAGACCCAAGAGCGAGGCAAGACCGTGACCGTGATCATCGATGAGGCCCCACATGGCCGACGCCGAGACCCTCGAAGGCCTGCGCTGCCTGGCCAATGCCGGCATCGATGCGGCCCCTCCCTTCTGTCTGCTCCTGCTCGGCCAGCCAACCCTGCGCCGCCGCCTGCGGCTCGGGGCCTTCACGGCCCTGGAGCAGCGGGTGGGCTTGCGCTATGCCCTGACCGGGCTTGACCTGCCCGAGTGCGCCAGCTACATCACCCATCACCTGACCCTCGCCGGCCGCTCGGACCATCTCTTCTCCGATGACGCCATAGCCCTCATCCACCAGGTCTCTCGCGGTCTGCCCCGGGTCATCAACAACCTCGCTCTCCAGTCCTTGGTGGCTGCCTTCGCGGCGGGCAAGGCCATCGTCGACGAGTCTTCGGCTAGAGCCGCGGTGGCCGAGGTCGCCGCCGAATGACCCCGGCTGTGGCACCCGAATTGCTCACCCTGCCCCCACCGTCGGGGTGGCCGGATCCGCCCCGCCCCGCCGCCTACCAGGGGCTGGCCGGGGCGGTGGTCGAGACCCTCGCCCCCCACACCGAGGCCGACCCCGTCGCCATCCTCGCTCAGCTGCTGGTGGCCGCCGGGATCACCGTCGGCCGCGGCGCCCATGCCACGGTGGAGGCTACCCGCCACCACCCCAACGAGTTTGTGGTCTTGGTGGGGGATTCAGCCAAGGCCAGGAAGGGCTCCTCATGGGAGCATGTCGCCCGGGTCATGGGCCGGGCCTCCCCCGGCTTCGCCGCTCGCTGCTCCACCGGCCTGTCCTCAGGAGAAGGGCTGATCTGGGCGATGCGGGATCCCGATGGCTCCGACCTCGGTGCCAAAGACCCCCGCCTGCTGGTCATCGAGCCGGAGTTCGCTACCGTGCTCAAGGCCACCCTCCGCGATGTCAACACCCTCTCCCCGGTGCTGCGCTCAGCCTGGGACGGGCGCCCCCTGGCGCTGCTCACCCGCACAGCCCCAGCCCGTGCCTCCACCCCTCATCTCTCGGTCATCGGCCACATCACCGCCATCGAGCTGGCCCACCATGTCAACGGCCTCGAGGTCGCCAACGGCCTGCTCAATCGCTTCCTATTCATTGCCTGCCGGCGCGTCCGTCTGCTCCCCGAGGGCGGCCATCCCGATCCTCTGGCCCAGACCGACCTGCCCACCCGGCTAGCCGCGCACCTGGCCACCGCAGCCGGGCGGGGTCGGATGCGCTTCTCCGACTCCGCCCGAGCCGCTTGGTGGGATGCCTACCGCCGCCTGGCCGAGCCGGCCGATGGGGTCGTAGGTGGGCTCCTCGCCCGGGCCGAGGCACACCTGCTCCGGCTTGCGCTGCTCTACGCCCTGGTCGATGGCTCTGCCACCATCGGGCTCTCTCACCTCGACGCCGCGCTCGCCCTCTGGGACTACGCGGCTGCCTCGGTGGCCTGGATCTTGGATCTTTGGCGACCTCACCGGCGACCCCCTGGCCGACACCATCCACACCGCTCTGACCAGCTATCCCCAGGGCCTCACCCGCACTGACATCCGCGACCTGCTCGGGCGGAACCGCCCGGCCACCGCTATCGACGTCGCCCTGGCCACCCTGGCCCGCACTGGTAGAGGCACTTCCCAGCGCCTGGTCACTGCTGGCCGCCCCGCCGTGCTCTGGACCGCAGCCGTCACGTCACGCTGACCCCCAGCACTTCCGCCACCGGTATCCCACCCCCCGGCGGACCTCCCCTTCGCCCCAGCCCTGATCCCGATGGTCTTCAGCACCCCCTTTGGTCGTTTGGTCGTTCGCCCACCCCATCCTGGCCCTCGCTGTCACCGCCTTCCTCAATGAGCGTGTCGCGCAACACCTCTTGGGATGCCCCCACACCGCAAGTCACTTCCGCCCCCATCCAACGATTCGAGGAGCCTACCTCCTCGACGGGCCGCCCAAGCAACTCCCTGTCACCTTCAACCGGTCAGTTCTGGACACCTTCGGTCCCGCGGTCACTCTGCTCACGTACGGGACCGAGGAGCTGCCAGCGCTCCTCGCTAGCGCTGGCATTGACACAACCGACCCAGAGCGGCCAAAGATCGCGGGCCGAGAACTTCCCGACACCTTGGACGCCATGGAGGCACTCATCGGCAGTCCCGAAACCGTACCGGGCAGATAGCTTCCTCGTCCCCTCCCCCACTGCCGGTAATTGCAGTTACCGGCGGCTCGGGCTGGTCCGAGGGGGTAGCCCGTCGAAGGAAGAAGTAAGAAGGACAGGGCAGAGTTGTCCGACTACCGGGAGAAGCCCATCGACACCATACTGGGCCCGGTTCGCATGCCAAGACCTCCTGGCGCCAGCCGGAGCCGGTTGGCATCAGCGACGTCACCGGTCTCGTCTGGCCAGGCTCGTCAGCCACCATTTTGATCTCAAATCTACTGGAGGCACATGTGCACAATTTGGATGATGATATGGTGCCATTTGATCTCAAAACGAGGCTTGCCATCATCCAATTGTGCATATGTGCCTGGAGGCGACTCCGGGAATCGAACCCGGGATCGCGGTTTTGCCGATGTCCGGGTCACCTGCACCTATCTGGCTGGCATCTGTCCACTCCGAAGGGGAGAACCGACCCGGTGGCCGGTATCGGCGCCCGCGCAGGAGTGGGACGTGCCCGGGGCCGCCCAACGGCAACTCCGATCAGCATGATCACACCGCCGAGTACCTGCAGAGGCAGCAAAGGCTCGCCGATGAGCAGCCCTGCGGCCACCACGGCCAGGAACGGCTGGAGGTAGCTGTAGACGGCGGTTCGAGCTGGGCCTAGCCGGCTCAACCCTCGCAGGTACATCCAGGAGGTGAGAGCGACCGCTCCCAAGGAGCTGTAGGCAAGCAGACCGAGCCAAACGAGGCTCGGATGGGGAGGGCTGGCCACCGTCTGGACGACCCCTAGGGGGACGAGCATCACTGCGCCCAGCACGGTGATCAAAGCTGCGAGGGTGAGCGGACGGTAGCGGCCCAGCAGCCGTGGCAACAGAATGAGGTAGACCGCGAAGGAGAGAGGATTCAGTAGGGCAATCCCAATTCCCAACAGGCCTGACCAATGCCCCGCTCCAACGACCAGCCCGAGCCCCAGCAGGCCAAGACTCAGCCCGGCCCATACGAGACGCGGGAATCGCTCTCGGCTGCGCCACGCCAGCCAGATCGCCACCAGCACCGGGGTCGTGGCGGCGATCATGGCGACGTTGTCGGCGCTGGTCAGCACCAGCGCCCCCGTGAAGCTGGACTGGTTGACCAGGACGCCGCTCGCGGCCAGCGCTACCAAGAGCCACCTGTCGCACTGCGGCGGTAAGCGGAGGGGCCCGTCTACGAAGCGCGCCAGAAGCAGGAGCGCGAGGCCACCCACGATGTACCGCAGGGTGGAGTAGGTCAGTGGACCGCTGCCCTGGAGGGCGACCTTGACCACGACGACGTTGACGCTCCAGATGACGGTCGCCGCAACTACCAGCAGGTCTCCCCGCCCGCGGCGCGGCAGGGACTGCGCCGGAAAGTCCAAAGTCCCCATTCATCTCCAGGATAGGGACTCGGTCTTGGGACTCTCGGGCAGGAATGCCCTTGTCCTCGCGCCTCGCCAGCTGTGGTCGTCAGCACCGGCGGCTCCGGACCAACGAGACGGACCCGCATTGAACCCGAGCCCTCGCGAACTCAGGAACCCCAAGTCGGGGACAGTCGGGAACACCGAGCGCATCAGGGCCGCCACCATCGCCACACGGGTGATCGAGCCGTAGTCCGTCCCGCGCGGCCCCACTAGCGGGACTTTCAGAAGTTGAGGGTGCGAGGCGCGGGCTCAGGCGGCGCTGAGGGCCGCGTGAACTCGACGCTGTTGAGCACCCACCAGACGCGCCTCTGGTGGTGTGGCGTGAGGGCCAGGACTCGAGTTGAAGTTCCGGGCTCATGGCCATCCAGGATCTGGAGGAGCTCGCCATCTCGCTGCGCGGCCATCGTGATGAGGACCCGCTCGTCAACGAGACCAGCCTTGATTGCCCTGGCGAATGCGGTCGCAGCTTGAGCGGCCTCGGAATTCCGTTCCAACTCCTGCCGCATCTCCCCGACTTCGCTGTGGAGGTAGACGGCCAGTTCGTAGAGCAGCTGTGCTTCCTTGACCGCCCAGTGGGGTTCGCCGCCCTCGGTCGCCTCTCCCCTCGTGTGGGCGGCCGCCGCCGCTCGAGCGCTCTGTGTGATGCTGGAGAACCGGAGGTTCCGCCCCACCTGCTTCCAGTTGGGCCACCCGCCCAGCCGGGCGCCTGCACGCGGCCATACCCCCAGGCGGCGGACTGAAGCTCCCACTGAAGGCGTGATCTTCGGTGTCCTTGTCGAGCCAGTTCAGGGCTGTCTCCGTGGCAGGGTCAAGGAGCCGCTGCGCCTGTGATTCCTTGAACACCAAGATCACGGAGCCGTCGCTAAGGCCCACGAACGATCCACGGGCCTGCTCGATGGCATTCCGAGCGAACGCGCGGTGTTCCGCTTGGGTCGCTGAGAGAAGCGTCTCCCCCACTCGGCAGAGGGGAGCCTCCGAGAAGTTCGAAGCGTCAGCTTCAATCCCCGGGCACCCGGCACACTCTGTTCGGTGCTCACGGTACGATCCACGTGCTTGGTCGAGGAGTGCTCCGTGAAGTCGCCAGCCTTTCTCGAAGTCACCTGGGGAAAAGAATTCGGAGGGATCGGCCGAGGCCGTGGGTACGTCTTTGGTCATCAAGAGCGCACGCCCATGGCGCAGCCGATTTCCTCGACGCTTCGCAGGTGTGGGATAGGCGATGGGTCGCGCGCCAGGTCTGGGAGATTCTGCTGGTGGCCAGCCTTTTGCCAGATCCCGTAGGTCGGAGCACCGAGGAAGTTGGCCAAGGCCGCAGTCTGCTCGCGGCTCCACCGGAGTCTGGGGAGGACGAAGAAGTAGCGGGCGCCCTCAGCAAACTGGGGTATTCCCGATGGATGGCCAATCAGAACCGTGCCCCGGGAGCGGATGACGTACACGAGATGGTCGGCGTTCATCCCGCGCCTCTTCCAGATCCCTCTCTCGCCCACCCAAGTGCTGTCGGCATAGAGAACGGTTAGGAACAGGGGCCCGACGCAGGCCTGCATCCAAACCCATAGGGCGGCGACCGCGCCCACCAACTCTGGGAATGGCGCTTCGGCGTGGTAGACAGTTGAGGTGGCCACTGTTAGGCCTGTGCCAAGCGCGGCCCCGATCGGGATGGCCAGGAAGCGGCGGCGGTTGAGGCGCCAGTCGGGCCTGAATGCTACCCAGGCGGAGACGCTCGTGGCGGCTGGCTCGTCCGATCGCGTTGCGGGGCCCATAACCTCAGGCTAGCACGGGTTTCCCCGATTCTTGAGGTGTCGTAGAGGGGTCCGCTCAGGGCCGCGGGGCAGTGTCAATCAGCCCCGTAGGAGGCCACTTCCCCGGGGTCCGCAGCCGTCGGGAATGGCGGCAGTTTGGCATCTCCCCTCTCCATGGCACGAGCCACTGCCCGGAGCCACCGGCTGGTTGCCTCCCGTTGCTGGGGCTCCCAACGTTCGGCTGAAAGCTTGAGCACGCTCCTGGCCGTGCGGACCCAGTACTTCGGCAGCCACGCCGGCTGACCAAAGGTCTCCCCCCGCTGGGTGTGCTGGTCTGAGTCCCTGGCGGCCTTGAGGTTGCGCCAAACAGAAACGCGACTGATCCCGAGCAGCCGGGCCGTGCCCTCCACTCCGAACTTGTCGATGAAGGACTTGTAGGCGCGGCCACGATCAGCCTTGCTCAGGTCCTCACGGACCGTGTTGACCACCAAGGAGAGCAGGAACATCCGCTCATGGTCATCAAGGGTCTGCCAGGCCGCGACCTCACTGTCGGCCAGCACAAGCATGGGGATGTTCTCCCCGAGGTCTGGGCGGGAGGGAATGAGCTGGTCGAGTGCCATGAGCCGGCGGTGGCCATCGAAGACCTGGTACTTCTCCACCGTTGCATCCCAGCGACCCTGAAGCGGCACCCGGAGTCCGATCTTGGCGATGGAGTCGGCCAGTTCGCCGAGCCGGACCTTGACGTTCTGACTGGTCCTTGGCTGGTCGGGCAGGGAGATGATCTGGTCGCGAGTGAGGAGCATGAGCCGCTGCCGGGCGGCTGACGCGGTTCCCTCCCCCACTGCTGGAGGCGCTGGCTCAGCCCCAATCGTCTCGGCACGGTCGGATGCAGGCGCGCTATGAAGGCCCGATGGACTCGCAGCTCGCTCACGGGGAGCTGTGCCCGGGCGTGGTCGATTGGGCTCCCGGCGCCGCTCTGCGGGAAGTTCCACGAGTCGGAGCTCGGACTCGTCCAGGGGCGCCGGCCTGGAGGGAGACGGCACTGGCCTGGTGGGGATGGGGGTAGTGCTGTTCGATTTCCGCTGCCCCACCATCGAGGTGAGCTGGCCGATGATGTCCGAGGGAGTGGCCTTGGGGGAGTCGGTCATGCCGGGTACCGGCCATACTTCAGCCGCGTGGTGACGGCCGTCGCCACGGTACGGAACTGGTCGGCGGCCTCCTGCACTTCCCGACCGGCTCCGATGGTCAGGGTCAGTGCCTGTCGGATGGTCTGCCGTCGGTGCAGCCAGGGGAAATAGCTGATTGGCGGCGTGAATGGAATCCCGAAAGTATCCAATTCGCCAATGATGCTCTTGAGCAGAGCGATGTCCCCGAGCACCTTGCGAAACATCGTGGGCACGAGCATGAGGGGAAAGTCGCGGCCCCTCTCCTGCAGAAAGTCGTGGAGCGCATCCAGCTCCCGGGCTCCGAGCACCAACGGCACGATGACGAGATGCGATACGGCCATGGCGGCATCGGACAACACGGCCGTCCCCGGGTGGGTGTCGATGACCACTCCCCTCCCCCACACCTCTGTCCACTGCTGGAGGCGCTGGCTCATCAACTCGGGATGGACTTCCCTGAGCAGCGCCAACCTGTGGTCACCAGGCACGAGACCCGGCCGGCCCGACTTGTTGAGGAATCTGGGTGTTGGTAGGTCCGCCCGATCGGTGGCCAAGCCCTCCAGCAACAGACTCCTGTCTCGCCTTCGCACGCTGTCACCCCACATCTTGGTGACCCCCCCATTGTCGAAGTCGAGATCAATGAGGACCAAGCCGAGCGAGGCCGCGAGCTCGTAGGCGAGTGTGGACTTGCCAACTCCCCCTTTGGGCGCCGCCACCGTGATGATGGGGCGCGAGCGCACCTGGGCCCTGGGATTGGGGTGACCCTGCTTTGGACCTATCACGGACGGAGAGAGTTGCTCCGCCGCTGGGGCCACACTGGAGAGCTGGGGGACGAGTGACATGACTCTCTCCTTGCGGACGGCCGTCTTCGAACTGGTTGCGGAGTATATCACCGACGCCGTGTTGCAGCATGCAACCTGCGATCTGGACCACCCCCACTTAGAGCCTCCTGAAGGGCAAACGGCCGAACTGTGGCCGGCATGAAGACTCACTAAGAGAGCACGGCTGCCCGCCAGCGCGAGGCCACCTCCAGCATGAATGCCGAGTCCATGTTACAGGGGGTAACCTGGAAGGTTGCGTAGCTGAAGAGAAGCAGGCCCGAAAGACACCAGGCGAGTGGGCCCTACAGCAAACAACCCTGGCGCAGCGGTGCCGGCGTGGTCAGAGCGCTCTGGGGCTCCGCGAACCTATGTTACAGGGGGTAACGTGGATGTCTGTAGACCTTATCGCGAGTGGGGCAACGAAGGCCCTAAGCGAGTGCGCGTTGCAGGTGGTAACCTGGGCGGCCGCCGAGATTGGCAGTGCCAGATCGATGGCCCAGGCTCCTGAGGCAGATGGAGGGTCGACGGTCCTGGCTCGTCCTCCGGTGGCCGAGCCCGGCGCTCCTCAACAAGTGAAGCTGATCAGCCCGGTCTGCAGGCGGAGCGGCCGCGGAGTGGGTTGCCCTCTGGTCGGGGGCACGTGGAGTGGGCCACGGTCCTTTCAGCCCAGAGATAGCTCCCACGTCACAGCGGCCAATGGCTGAAGCGCACACCTGGCCGACCAGAGGCCCTACATGAGGCCATGGTGTAGTCGCTGGAGCCCTGGAGCTATGGCTACAATATGGCTTCACGGTTCCAGACCAGGAGGTCAGGGCATGTTTCACCTGCGTCATGACTACCCCTAAAAAGGAGGTGCCTTTGGAGCGGGGGGCAACTGAAACGGTCAGAGTGGGTGATGGGTAAGCGGGATCAGTGGAGAGCATTGGGATGAGGGCAAGTGGATCGGTTAGGTGAAGTGGTCTTGGTAAGGGGGGGTCACTCGTCTTGGAATGTGGATCAGGTGCCCTGGCTGAATAGGCGTGGGTAAGTTGGATCCACTGCAGTGGCCTGGCCCTGGTGCTCTTCGTATGGGGGAGCCCCTCACTTCTCCTTGGGTCTCTCAGGCCCCTGCGCTCAGAGTGTTGGTGGAGAGCCTGCCTGTTGTGCCCAGGTCATGGGCCCAGGAGCATGGGTTGGGGGAGTGCCTCAGCAGGCGTAGGGGCTGGTGGTTGTTCGGTGGGTTGCACTGGTACGTGGGAAGGGTTGGGAGTGTGGGCTTCGGGGGTGATCTGCCGGTGGAGGAGGGGAGGGGTTCTGGGGTCCCTGTAGCCCCTGGATCCTGGCAGGCTCTGTGCCTCAGAAGGCCTGAGGTGGTATGGGCCACCTGGGTGGTGGTGGAGGCCTTGGGGATATGGAAAGGAGGGGAACGAGGAGATGATCTGCCCCGACTCCAACCTGATGCCACCGGTAGAACGGTGGGGGTCTTCAATGGCCGAACGGTCGCCTGGGGGAGGACCAGCCCCACCGTCTGGGTCGTTCGTCCCGGGCGCGGCGGCCCCAAGGTCTGCACCCCCGGCGCCACCTTGCAGGAGGAGCTCCTCATCGCCACTGGGAAGGTGCTCTCGGTGCAGTCAGGACGGTCCCCATCCAGTGTCGCCGAGAGGATCGTCGGGGAGGCCCCCATCACCCTTCCGCCAGGCCTGAAACCAGCCGCCACCACAGCCGCGGACGACGTCTGGGCAGGCAGTCCCAAGCTTCCCTCCCTATCTCTCGATCACCCTCGGTTTCGGGCCGTCAGCCGTCGCCGCCACACCGTGACCTCCGAGATCCCCATCCCGACCGTGCTCAACCTGGAGGTCGCCCACGCTCGGCGATGGCTGGAAGCCGACCGCGCCCTCGGCACCGTTGCCCTCTGCGGCCCACCCCCTCTTCGATCTCTCTGGCATATCCGAGACCGGCGGGCAGAGGGGTATCTCGATGAGCATTACTGGCTGAAGCGGGCCGGATGGTGGCGGCTGGCCTTCGAGGCCGGGCAGGGGGTGGGGGAGGTCGAGCGCTACCGCGCCCGCCGCCTCTTCCGGGCAACCAAGCGGACCCACACCAGCAGAGTCCAAAAGCTGGTCTTCTCCTACATGGCCCAGGGCGGCACTCCACTGGGTGTGGAGATCTCCCTCACGGCACAGGCCCTCGCCACCTGGATCGGCGTCGGCAGGCCCGATGCCCTGGTCTGGATGGAGGAGTCCCGCACTCTGGTGTGGATCGAGGTCGAGACCAGGGCGCTGCGATGGGCGACCACCAGCAAGCGGCGGAAGTTCCGGCAGTTGCGGGCGGCTCTCGCGCAGCTGGCCGGGGCTCTCCGCTGCAACGTCGAGCTGTGCCTCCAGGAGGTGACTCAGGTCCAGAGGGAGACTTGGAAGGGCGACCTCACCCAGAGGGCCTGGGCCGCCGGGTTGGAGCCGAGCGATCCGGAGGCGGGGGGCCGGTGAGGCACGGACCAGCCCAGAGTAGGGGAGGGGACGAGTTATACCAAGATTAGCCAGATGTCTGCTAATCCCGATAACCCGTGTTAACCGTGGTATATCGAGCCAGTCTGTCATCTCGTTTCAATGCGTGGGTCGCATCGTTGAGCGCCCTTGGCGCCAACTACACCGCCGATCATCTGGCCCCGGTCGCAGGCCTCCCTATCGAGGGAAGATCCGCGAGCCAGGGGCCATCGAGAAGCTGGTGGCCGTTGACCGATGGGCGCCGGTCCAGACCCGTTTCCACCCGGGGATCGGTACGGTCATTGTGGTAGACAGGTTCCCGTGAAGATCGGAGTCGTCTTCCCCCAGACCGAGATCGGCGCCGAGGTGGCGTCCATCAAGGCGTACGCCGAAGGGGTGGAGAAGCTGGGCTTCAGCCATGTCCTGGCCTATGACCACGTGCTGGGCGCTGACCCTGCGGTGCACCAGGGGTGGAACGGCCCCTACGACATCCGCACCACCTTCCATGAGCCGATGGTGCTGTTCGGATACCTGGCAGCGGTCACGTCGCTGGAGCTGGTGACCGGCATCATCATCCTGCCGCAGCGCCAGACCGCACTGGTCGCCAAGCAGGCGGCCGAGGTGGACCTCCTGACCGGCGGCCACTTCCGCCTGGGGATCGGGTTGGGCTGGAACGCCGTGGAGTACGAGGCGCTGGGCCAGAACTTCGCCAACCGGGGGACCCGGGTGGCCGAGCAGGTGACCCTGCTGCGTCGTTTGTGGACTGAGCAGACCGTCACCCATGAGACCGCGCACGAGAAGGTGACCGGAGCCGGGCTGGCGCCGCTGCCGATTCAGCGACCGATCCCCATCTGGTTCGGTGCCCAGTCACCGGTAGCGCTGCGACGCGCGGGCCGTCTCGCGGACGGCTGGTTTCCGCAGGTGCCGCCTGGCCCTGACCTGGACCGAGCCAGGAGCCTGGTGGAACGTGGTGCCGTCGAGGCCGGGCGCGACCCCTCCTCTCTGGGGATGGATGGCCGAGTCAGGTGGGGAGAGGGCGGCGCGGAGCAGCTGGTGGACCTGATCGGGAGGTGGCGCGACACCGGTGCCAGCCACGTCTCGATCAACACCATGGATTGTGGGCTTGGGCCTGTCGACGGTCACCTCGCCGCCCTCAATTCCGTCGTTGACGCCCTTGGCATCACCCCCGGCTGATCGCACAGACGCCAACGGTCCATAGGGGACTGCTCCCCTCCTCCCTCACCGTCCAGGGGTCGTCACACCGCCTGCCGAGTTGGCGAGCCGCGATGAGCTCATTCAACAGTCCGCCTTCGCCACAGCGCGGCTCCTGAGTGGGGCGCCTGGTCGGAGTCTGATCCCGGTCGAGCCTCGGGGAGTTCCACGAGGACGGGCAGGTATTGGGGGCACAACCCGAGGGCCTCCCGGATCCAGTGCGAGAACGATCACTTCCCGCTGTTCGACCAGGAAGGCTCGATGGGGCCGGAGTTCGAGGAGATGGCCCTGCGCCATCTGCGCGGGCTGGAGATGCGCCTACGGCCTGTGGGGGAGCATGAGGAGTAAGGCGGCAGTGGGCGGCTGCCGTTGCAGAAGAGAGCCAGACAGTGGGGTAGGGGAGACGCATTTTTTCCTGCGAGGGGCGGGGCGACCATGTCAACAGGCAGGAACGGAGGCGGCGAGGACCTCAGGAGGACTTGTCCATGGTGCAACAGGCGGAGCGGCGTGAGTTCGTGCGGTACTGGCTGAAGCTGGCCTGCCAGATGCGGGAGATCACCGGGGCCGCCGAATGGTCCGACATGCCAGCGGCCGACGTCGAGCAGGTGCGGGCCGCCTACGGGGTGGTCAGGACATACGCATGCCAGCTGTTCTCCTGTCGGGAGACGGTGGTGGCTGACGCGGTTCGTGAGGCCTGCCACCAGCAGGCACTGGCGGTACTGACCGCGGAATAGACAGACCGCTGCTGGCGGAGGTGGTCGGCTCGAAGTGGTGTGACGGGGCGCATTTTCGGCCCGCGCGGGTCGGGCGACACTGCGAACAGACAGTGACGGTCGCGGTGATTGCGCCGGGAGGGCACGAGATGGTTGATGACTCCACGAAGTGCGCGGAGTGCGAGTGGGCGGGGAAGCAAGGCCAGCCGGAGATGGCTCTGGTGGGGGTCTATGTCCAGCGGCAGCCGGACGGCTCGTGGTCGATCGACCATGTGGGCGAGAGCGTGGACTTCTGGTGCGGTGCCGAGGAAGGCCACTACATGGAGGACGCAGGCCCCGGCAACAGCGTTGCGCGGGTCGTGGAGGCAGCGCTGGGGCTGGGACCCGGGTGAGGACCGGTAGCCATGGCGCGCAGCGGGGGACGACCCTGGCCCACCGAAGGATTGGCGGTATCGGGCGCTGGCACCCATGTGTTGAGTTCCGCGCCCGGGTCAACGAGCGGTCCTGGAAGGCCTTCTTCTTCCCGTGCTGAGGCTGGGACGCCGTGTGGCTGCGCCGGTGGTTGCGGAGGCCTCGTGAAGGCGGATCGGCCAGCATGGGCCGCTCGGCGCCGCAGGCTGGGGACAGGCTCCGTAATGGGCGACACGGACCATTTCTGACGATGGACACACGGGAGATGATCTCGTTGACGGAGGTCGATGGTTCAAGGGAGGTGAAAATGCCAGAAGTCGCAGACAGTTTGGCGAAGTGCCCAGAGTGCGGCGGAGAGATTCAGGCGACGGCGAAGCTGTATCTCTCCCTGGAGGCCGCCGGCTGGTCTTTCATGGAGATCGGGGAGACCGAGCCTCATCTCTACTGTGAGAACGACCACGACCTGGCGGGGCTGGTCGACGGGGACCGGTACATCGCGCTTGAGGGCAGCGCCGTCAGTGCGCTGGCCGGGAGCTTCGCGGACCGGCGGGCGCTGGACCAGATCCGGGACTTGCTGGATGGGACTGAATGGAACGCGGACACGGTCGGCGAGATAGCCCGCATCGT
>Ga0307372_10002458_pt1 | contig 30617 bp, 24 predicted proteins | sample OX1MG_FD_202533 | JGI IMG/M metagenome (GOLD analysis project Ga0307372, IMG submission 202533) | Soil microbial communities from Risofladan, Vaasa, Finland - OX-1 | ecosystem: Environmental > Terrestrial > Soil > Coastal area > Acid sulfate soil | place: Finland: Risofladan, Vaasa | collected... | reverse complement strand
CTAGGCCACTCTGCCAGACCTGGATCGCCTGCAGGTGCATCTCGGCCGCCTCTTGGGCCGCCCGATTGGCCGCCTGACTAGCTTCCTGCGCCTGGTCGACCATCGCATCCTGGTCGCTGACCTGCTCGGTGACGGTGGCCAAGCTCGCCTCCAGCGGTGGGATCTGGTCCATTAGCGCCTTGAACTCCGTGACCTGGTCGCGCTTTGCAGCTGCCAAGGCGCGCAGCTTCTTCAAGGTTGCGTCCGGGTTGCCGAGCAACGATGCCGTTGTCTGCTGGTGCAGATCTTCGAGGTCTGCTGCTTCGGACAGCTTCTCCACCGAGCGCTGAGTCCGGTCCATCTGGTCCTGGGCGGGCTTGAGTTCCGCCTGGGCCTGCGTCAAGTCTGCAGCCGTCCGCTCTACGTCGCCTCGAACCATTCCCACCCTGGCCTCGGCCTCTTCTACAGCCTCCCGGTTGCGGACCGCCTCCGAACGAGCCTGATCGAGCTGATGAACAGTCTTCATCTCGGGAGCCTGGCGGGCAACCCCGAGGCGAGCTGAGGCGGCGTCCTTCTCCTGACGCTCTCGGGCTTGCTCCGACTCCAACTGCTCACACGCGCGTTCCGCGCGCTCCATGGCCTTGCCCTCAGCGTCGAGCCTCTTGGCCTCGTCCTCGACCACGTGATTGGCGTTACGGAGCTCCTCGGCAGCCAGCCGGACTTGGCGGCGAACGTATGTGCGGTAGGAGCGGAGGTAGCTGTCGACGCCCCTCTCGTTTCGCTCCAGCTGGTCGATGCGGGCCTGATACTCCTCCAGCTGCTCATACTGATCGGCGAGGCTGGCAATCTGATCCTCATCAACCGGAGGCAGGCTGTCGGCCAGAATCGCGGTCAACTTCGAGGGCTTGAGCGTCGCGGACAGCTTGGGCTGGCGCAGCTGGAGGAGCAGGTCCACCATCTCCCGGTAGCGCTCGAGGCCGAGGCCAAACAGTGCCTGGTCGACCGCGTGCTGGTAATCGCGCCGGTTGGGGTAGACGCAGTTCTCACCGACTTGCCTCTTGAGGCCCTCCCTACCGATGGTCGGTTCGCCCGCTCGTGGAAAGAAGAGGTCCCGCCCTACCCGTTTGTCGGTCACGAAGTAGGCAGGCTCGACCTTGGAGCTGACGCTGGAGGCCCGCAGCCAGGCCCCGATGGTGACGAAAAGCTCGTTGCCTTCAGCGTCAACCCGTCCAAACTCGAGCCAGGTGAAGCCCTCCCGCTGCTGCTGACCCAGGTCGCCACCCTCGAGCAGGTTCCAGTGCATGCTTCGCCCCTCCCTCTGACCGAAGGGGTCGAGGCGGTTGGGGTGCATCTGCGCATCGAGCAGGAAGGGCAGAGTTAGCTCAATGACCTTGGTCTTGCCGACCGTGTTATCGCCCCTTAAGAGCAGGTTGCCGCCCTCCAGCCACCACTCCTGATAGTCATACTGCCAGACGTTGGCGATGCCCAGCCGCAGCGGCACAAACCGCTCCCTGGCCGGCTCGGGCAAACTCGGGTCGATCTCGCCGAGCGGAAGCGCGACCACGCGGCTCACAGCAGGCTGTCCGCCTCTTCGATGTGTTTGTTGGGCTCAGCCAAGTAGCGGTTAATCAGGGGGCGCGCCTGGAAGCCTCCGTCCGCCCGCTTGATGAGACCGAAGGCTTCCAGCAGCGGAAGAATCTCGTTCATGAAGCTCCGGACTCGCTCGGCGTCCCCGGTGTACTCGCTTCTCCAGTACCGGCCATATCTGTGGACCAGGCTTGACAGCATCAGGAGTGCCTCCTCGTCGGTGAAGAGGCGAGTGCGGTCCTCACTCTCTTCACCAGCAGCCATCGAGAGCTCGAAGGCTAGAAGCAATGCGGCGTGCGCGACCGAGCTCTGCGCCGGGAAGGTGAGGTCGGTCAGGCCCTCATGCTCGTCCAGCGGGAGCAGGCCGTCCGACCGAGCTTCCAGGCGCAGGCCGAAGATGGTCTGCAACTCGCGGCGGAAGGTCGGGCGCGTGGGAATGACGTAAGCATTCTCCTCGGCGCTCAGGTCCTCGAAGTAGACGACAGGGTTCTCGCAAAGCCGACGCATAAGCTGGTGCCTGAGCCGCAGGTTGGCCCCCTCCTGGTTCTCGGCATAGACGCCGGCGTCGCCTCCGGGATCGTCGGGAGCCGCACCGGTCAGCCGGCCGGTGGAGAGTAGGTTGGCCGCGATCCGCTGCTCGACGTCGTAGAGGGCGTCGTTGGTGCCGACCAGGTAGCCGTCCTCGTCGCCGTCGACGAGACGAAGGACGCCGTGGGCGACGAGGAAGCGGACGACATCAACGAAGGCCTGCCGCTCACCTCGACGCTCGAATGTCGGAGCCGGCAGATGCTCGAGTTGGGACACCTCCTGAACCGACCGAGCTAGCCGAGAAAGGGACTCCTGCTGGCTGCCAGATTCAAGCACCGTCAGGACCAGCGTCAGAAGTACGTAGCGCTGACGGTCGAAGTGTGCACCCGTACGGCGGAGGGCTGGGCGGCTGCTGTCGACGGTGGGCAAAGCGGCCTTGTGGAGACGGGCGAAGTCACGGTCGACCACCAGCCTGTAGCCCATCCACTGCGGGAACCAGTCCGTCAGCCGCTCCTGATGGCGCCGCACACAGGCGAAGCGCTCCGGGTCCTGGCTCGACAGGACCAGCGGCTGTTCCAGAAGCCACCGCGCGGCCTCCTGGACCTCGGCCTGCTCTGTCTGCTCGCGGACGCTCATCCGCTCGCCTCCTCCGTGCGTGCGCGCCGCTGCCGCCTGACCAAGGCGATCCTGTAGTCGGGCAGCCACAGCTCTCCGTAGCGGGTGGCCAACGTCGTCATCGCTGCGTCCGAAGGGCGCTGGAGGTGGATCTGCACAGAGCCATCTCTGCTGGTGGCAATCACCTCCTGCCCGACTTGGTGAGGTCGGGTGGACGCGAACGCGATCATCTCCGAGAGCGACCGGAAGTGCTCCGGCAGCAACTCCTCGAGATCACTGAGCTGGAATGGTCCCCGGCTGATGAAAGCCTCCAGGATGCCCTCCTGCCCTGCCCTCTCCTCGCGCAGCCGACGTGCCAGCATCTCCTTCTGGTGCTTGAAGTTGGGTACAGGCGCGCTGTAGCCGCTACGGGCGTAACGCGCCGCCACCCGCAAGCGCAGGGAGACCTCGACGCTAGAGTCCGTCGAGTTCCACCAAGACTCGGTCGGGCGCTCGAGGTTCTCCCTGATCAGCTCCTGCTCCGCGCTCAGCACTCGGAAATGGCGGGCGCCGAAGAGGCCAAAGGCGCTCTTAAAGATGGCGTGCGCCGCCTTGTCGCTCTCGGAGTCCTGGAACCGGTGGGCCAGCGCCAGCAGGTCCTGACGCCGCGAGAGCCGACCGGAGCGGGATCGGCTGAGGCGGAGCAGCAGGCCGATCAGACGCTGAACTGCGCGCCGGGCCTCCGCCTGCAGGGCCCCATAGCGCGGCTCCTCGCCGTCGGTGCCTACAAACCAGCTCCGCAGGCCGCGCCATTGTCCGGCAAAGCGCGACGTCGGCGGCGGAGCACTGAATTCCACAACCGGCGCCTGGTCGGCACTCGCCGCCAGAGCGAAGAACTGCTCAAGGTCCGCCCTCTCAATCTCCTCCAACGTGGACCGGATCGACGGAGCTAGACGCTGGAGTTCGTCGAGGAAGCCCTGGATGTAAGTCAGCAACGTATCTTTGTAAGCTTGGAAGACCTCCTCGCCCTCCTCGCCGAGGTCGAGCGTCCGGGAGACGGTGAGCATGAACAGCGAGGCGTTGCTGGCCAAGCTGGTGAACTGGTGGTCAAGGGTGTCGAGGAGCTGAAAGAGGCGATCGGCGTCAGGGTTCTTGGTCTCTTGCAGGAGGGCGGCCAAGCTCTCAGTGATCGCCCGCAGCATCACGCCCTGCAGCGCGCCCTGCTCGCCCACCTCGCTAACGAGAGCTCCGATGTGGCGCTCGGCCCGCTCGCCCGCGGACGTGATCTGGTAGAGAAAGCGCCGCTGGTTGAACTCCTCCAGCGTGCGGGCGCCCGAAGTCTGCTGGATGGCGTGCAAATTGCCCCAGGACACGAGCTGTTCGAGCGTCGTCTCGATCGACTGAACTTCTTCCTCGGTCAGCGGATGCCCCGCTGCCTGGAGGGCGGCGACGATCTCCTGCGGTCGCCGGTAGACCTCGTACCGTGCCCGCGCCTCCATGAAGACGCCGAGGATCGCGCGGTACAGGCGCGCCTTTGGCGCCACGACGTAGTTGAGGATCGGGATTCGCCCGCTTTCGCCGACCCCCTCGGCGTCCTCGTCGATCATTTGTTCGTTCAAGACTAGGCCAGTCCCTGGCTTTCCGCAATAAAGGTGAAGCCGGGGGAACAGGGAGGGCATCATGGCCCTCCCTGCCCGCATTCCGGGTACGAGACGAGGGGCCCCGACCACCGGCGCTGCGCCGCCAAGAGCTCCGCTCGTAGCTCGTCGGCTCCGTTCCTGATGCTGTCAGCCTCGCGCTCGATCTTGCTGCTCGAACTCTCGAACTTCGAGAAGCCCGCGAGCAAGCCGCGCATCACGCTCACTTCGCGCTGGGCGGGGGGATATCCACCCGCTCGCCGATCTCGACCGCGATCGTTGAGAGAGCCGCCACCTTGGCGATGTAGAAAGCGCACAGGCTGAGCCAGGTCACCGCAGCCTGCCCCGTATAACCTTAAGGTGTACAGATCGCCGGAACGAATTTCAAGTCCCGTCGCCCCGTGCCCGACCATCCTTGCGTTATTTCCCAATGAAAGCGGGCTCGCCAGCACCTCGGCCAACGTGAATTCGAGTGCTCGAACGGTCAGGGTCGGCTCTGCTGTTCTCTTGCCGCACGGCGGTCGGGTCCACGCGGGATTTGAACCGTTCAGGCGGTCACCACCATCGGTGGCGATCGCCTCAGGCCCGAAGCAGCCCCCACCCCTAGGACCGGATGCAACTCGGTCTTCTGGACCAACCGTCTCACGACCCACCGCCCGGAGGCGATCAAGAAGTCAGGGAGCACCCGGTCGATGCGGGGACGTTGGTCTGGCCGGGGCGGATGGCAACCTGGAGCCTCCGGAGCGCTTCTTCGGGATTTGGTAAGACGATCTAAGGAGCCGGCCCTTAGCGGGGGCCGGCTCCTTAGATCGCTTACTGGGCCATGCCTTTGGAGAGACCGATGACGTGGCCCTCAGGATCGGAGAAGTAGGCGAACGTGATGTTCATGCCCGGGATTTCTATCGCCGGCATGATGGTCCGGCCGCCAAGCTTCTCGGCCTTCGAGAGGGCTGAGTTCACGTCGTCGACCTCGACGTAAAAAGTCGCGAACCCGCCGCTGCCGTCCGGCGAGGTCCCGATCCCGCCGCCGATTCCGCCGTTGCCCGCGCCGACTATGCCGTAGTCGAAGCCGCTTCCCGGATCGCCCATCTCGATTTTCCAACCGAATAGCTTGGAGTAGAAGCTGCGGAGGGCTGGGCCATCCTTGCCCACGACTTCGAACCACAGAACAGAGTTAGGGGCCAACGTCAATTCTTCCCTGGATTCGTGATGTCAAGTGGCCCGCCCGCCGCCTGGGGAAAGGCCAGCGCGCCCTTGGGACAGATGAAGACCAGGATCTCCGCCGAGTCGAGCCCTGCTTGGACCGACGGATCGCGCTCAGCCAGCTGGCGGACCTCTTCGATCGAGCCAAGCTGGAAGAACCCGAGCCCATTGATCCGCAGATCGGGCGACCGATTCTCGATCGCCCCCGCCGCCAGCAGCTTGCCGGCGGCCTGGAGCCCGAACAGGTACCTGATGTGCTCTGCCTGGAGCTGCTTGACTATGGACTGGTCGAGTTCCCCCGCCCGCGGACCATCCCGTAGGATCAGGACCTCGAATCGATCCAGCTCGAAGTTGACCTCCGGCACGCCCGAATGCTCTTCGCCCAACCGAACCCCTCCTTCAAATTCATCATGCTTCAAGTAATATGTGACCGGTCGGTCACGCCATAATATAGGTGACCAAGGAGACACGTGTCAACCGCCAACAACTGGTCGCCAGGGATGCGTCGCGTAACGGACGACGCAGTATTCCGAGCGCTAGGTGATCCAAGCCGGCGCCTACTGCTCGATCACCTCTTCAAGGAGGACGGGCAGACGCTCGGTCAGCTGGAGCGCGTCCTGCCGGACATGACCCGCTTTGGAGTCATGAAGCACTTGCGTGTGCTCGAGCGCGTCAACCTTGTCGTCACACGAAAGCGCGGCCGCGAGAAGTTCCATTACCTGAACCAGGTTCCGATCCAGCACATTCACGACCGGTGGGTCAGCAAGTACACGGCGGCCCGGGTGGCCGCCCTCGCCGACCTAAAGCAAGCTTTGGAAGGAGGAGTGTCAATGCACCCGGAGGCTGAGCAGGTGTATCAGATCTACATAAGGGCGACAGCGGAGCAGGTGTGGGAGGCGATTATCAAGCCGGAGTTCTCGGCCCGATACTTCTATGGCTCCCGCGTGAGCACGACAGCCGAAGCAGGCGCCCCGATGCTCTACCGCGCGCCGGAAGGCGACGCCCTCTGGGGCGATGCCAAGGTGATCGAGTCCGCCCGGCCGCGGCGCTTGGTTCACACATGGCGGCTGGTCTACGACTCCGAGATGGCGGAGGAGCCGCCGAGCCGGGTCACGTGGGAACTCCACGAGGAGCCGCCGGGGATGACGAAGCTGACCGTGATCCACGACCAGCTGCAGGACTCGCCGAAGACCGCAGCCACCGTATCTGGCGGCTGGATGTTCATCCTGAGCGGTCTCAAGACGGTGATCGAAACTGGCCAGCCCCTGGGTGAGCGCAGCGTCGGCGGCCGGTCCTGATGCCCGATTCGAAAAGTGCGCGACCGGCGGAGGTTCATCGGACCGGTCTGAACAGGACGCCCATGCGGCCGCTCCGCCGCTACGACGGACTCGAACCAAAGGCCTCCTGCGTGCCCTCCTGGATATCGATCAGGAACCGGTGCGCACTGCTCCCGGAATCAACCTCGGTGGCGGTGCCGGCCAGCTTTGCCTCGCCGGCCCAGCCGGCGGGATTGCCGTCGGGTGGATCCTCCGTCGGACCGTGGATTGCGATTCGGGGATCCCGCCGCAGGTCCAACGCCTTGACCGCACCCGGCATCGAGCTGATCTGCACCTGGCCTTCGGCGAACTCGATTTCGCTGCCGCTGATTCGCGGCGAGCCGTCCCGCCGCAGGGCGGCGATGGTCATGTGCTTGCGGGAGCTCAGAAGGGCACGCACGCGGGCGGCGAACTCCGGCTCGGCCGCCTCGAACTCAACCCATGGCGCCACAGCGAATGAGAATAGCCTTCTCCGCCGAATCCGCCGCCGCCGTCAGAGCCGCCGCCGTTATTGGCTCGGCGGTCGCCACCCTCCGTCGCGAGAAAAGTGGGGGCTTGGGCCCTGGCGGCGCGGACATGAACCACCTACCTGTTTGATCCGATCGCTGCGGCGATAGGTCCCCACCTCCCCCCCGCTGAGCACAAGGCAGCGCCGCCTGCCCTGTATTTCCTCGCAGTGTACGAATTGGGTCGCGGCCCACTGGGCGGGTCACCAATAGCGACTGCCCCGACGAGGAGGTGCCTAAACGCGATGCGGCGTGGTCAATCGCGGGAAGACCATTCAGCCCGATCGGCGAGAGGCGTCCCGGCGGTAGGCCCACAGCGCGATCCCAAAGAACACCACTGCGTAACCAACCAGCCACGCCGCGCTGACGAGCACATTCTCGCTCGGTACGCCGATCGCACCCCAGGCAAGCTGCGCGTAGTGATACGTAGGGAGATAGACCGCCAGCTGCTGAACGAAATTGGGCAGCTGGTTCATGGGGGCCAGGAACCCCGACGCGAAGGCAAGCAGCATGTAGATGACGTTGACGATCGCGACTGCGGCATTCGGGGAGATGAGATACGCGACCGCCAGGCCGAGGCCTAGCAATGGGAGGCTGCCGATTACTAGGGTGGCCATGATCGCCAACCAGGTCATTGGCTGCAGCCGCACGCCGGCGAAGATCGCGACCGCGAACAGCACCAAGAGCGTGATCACCGCGAATACGATCGCCACCGAGGCGCGAGCGGCGATGTCCACCGCGGGGGGCAGCGGTGTCGCTCGCATCAGGAGATCGTTCTTCTGACCTCGATCGATGGCCACCGTGGCCCCGAAGGTAAAGACCATGATCAGCCCGACTCCATAGGCCCCAAGGGAGGCCAGCATATACGCACCCATCGACACGTTGGACGAATAGGCCCGATGGGCGCTGGGCAGCGCAAAGAGCACATACAGGAGCACAGGCAGGATGATCGCGATCAGGCTTACGGCAGGTTGGCGCAGCAGCAGCCGCCACTGCGCGCGAGTCTGCTTCCAAAGTGTTCTTCCGATCGGGGCCAGGCGTGGGGTCGAGCGCGTGGGACGCACGGCGATCGCGCTCATCCCGCCGCACCTACGGACTTGGTCAGCGCAAGAAACGCCTCTTCGAGGTCCGCTCCGACGACCTCGAGGTGCCCCGGCCGGATGCCGCGCTGGATTAGGGCGATCAGGACGTCCTCGGGATGATTGCTGAGCAGGCGCACGGACGTACCGGAAAGGTCGAGCCATTCCACGGGCAGGCCAGCGAAGTCGGCCGCGGTCAGTGGACGATCAGGAGTGAAGCTGACCCGGCGGCCTGGCACGCGGGCCTTGATATCCGCTGGTGGAGCATCGGCGATGACGTGACCGTGGTTGATCACGATGATCCGCTCGGCGAGCTGATCCGCCTCCTCGATGTAGTGCGTCGTCAGCACGATCGTCCGCCTGCCGTCGGCGGCGAAGTCGCGGATGTGGTTCAGGAACCCATGGCGCGACTCGACGTCCATGCCGACGGTGGGCTCGTCGAGGATCAGGACTTCAGGGTCGCCGCAGATAGCGAGGGCGTAGTAGAGACGCTGGCGTTCCCCTCCTGACAGCTGGTCGATGCGTCGGCCCGACCTGTCCGCGAGCATCGCCAGCTCGAGCGCCCTGGCCACCGGGATCGGCGATGGGTAGTAAGAGCCGAACAGATCCACCGCCTCGGCCACCTTCAAGAGCCTGGGTACCCCCGACTCCTGGAGCATCACTCCGCACCGCGATCGCGCCCAACGGTCGGTGGGCTGCCGGCCGAAGAGGCGTGCCTCACCCGACGTTGGTCGGCGCAACCCCAGCATCAGGCTGATCGCAGTCGTCTTGCCGGCTCCGTTGGGTCCCAAGATTGCCACGACCTCCCCTTCCCTGATGGAGAGATCAACCCCGGCCAGCGCGTCAACGGTGCCGTACTTCTTGGTCGCCCGAACCAACTCGACTACCGCGTTGCCCACGCCCGGAACCTACCTAGCGGCAGGAGCCCGCCACAGAGGCTGTAGACCCCCGCTCGTCATTTGGCCCACCATAGCATCAGGCCAGTGGGGTCAAGCTGGGCACCAAAAGGGTCGGACGTGGCCATCGACGTCCGGATCATGCGGAGGGTCTTCGTCGCCCGGCCGCCCGGCCATGTGACCGGAGATGGCCTCTTCTCTCTTGTTCTTGCGCCGCGAATTTTGTGACCCGGCGGGGACCCGTCACTCGGACGTGGGGAACTGCCGGGTTGAGGAGGCTGTCGCCGCAGTCCGTGAGTACGTCGAGGAGCACGGCAGGTGCCCGACTGCCGACAGCTGGATTGAAGCGGGGATGAGCCCGTCGGAGAAGACGATCCGGCGGTACTTCGGCAGCTTCCGGGCCGCATTGGCGAAGGCAGTTGATCCCGAACGGTGACGAAGGGGGATAAAAACTCTCCCACCTCGGAATGATCCGGTCATGGTGAACCCGGTGCTTTGGGCGCCAGCTACTGCCCGCAGTGACCGCGATCCCCGGAACCAGTCGGGCAGCGCCGGAGGCCAGGAGCCTGGCGCTACGCGACCGTGCGTCCATGGACGGGGTTCTCGGTACCCACAGGGTCTGCCGATAACGAGTTGAAGCGGCTCGAGATACATATGCACCGCCGTATATAGGTATGGGTGTGCAAGCTGACTTCTCCCAGACCGTCGCCGTCACCATCGACCCCCGCCATCACCGGCGCCTACCTCGCTACAGAACGCCGCCGCCTACAATCCGACGCGAACGCGCATCGTGGAACTGCTTATCGACGACGAGCAGGCGGTCAACGACCTCGTCGCCTTGGTCGGCATCCTCCAATCGGGCGTCTCTCGGCACCTGCGGATCCGGGCGCTCTGGGCGTCGGTCGCCTACGCTAGATAGCGTGGAGTCCAGCGACCAGTGCCTGCCGTTCGGGCGCAGTGGCCGGGATTGAGTACTTCGGCAGACCACGCCGCTGACCTGGTGGACGCCGACCTGACTGCGGCGATCGAGGCCAGCTCCGGCGAGAGCCCAGTAAACACCGTTCTCCGCACCGACCAGCGAGTTCTCGCGCGCGTCACGGACGGCATCTACCGCCAGCCCGGATCGGCGCTGCGCGAGCTGCTGTCGAATGCCTACGACGCCGACGCCACGCGCGTCGTCGTGAAGACCGACCGCCCGCGCTTCTCGACCATCTCGATAGAGGACGACGGACTCGGCATGAGTCCGGCGACGCTCGCTCGGCTCGTTCACCACATCGGTGGCAGTGCCAAGCGCACCACCGAGGGCGCAAACCTCGGCCTTGCGAGCTCCGATGACCCGACACGCAGCCCTGCCGGGCGAAAGCTCATTGGGCGCATCGGAATCGGACTCTTCTCGGTCGCGCAGCTAACCGACCGCTTCCAGATCATCACCAAGGTCGCCGGAGATCCGCACCGGACCGTCGCCACGGTCGTCCTCAGGCAGTTCGCGGATGACGATGCCAGCGACGTCGGCGATGAGGGCATGTACGAAGCGGGCAAAGTCAACATCTGGCGAGAGCCTGCGACCGATGCACCAGCGCAGGGCACGACCATCGTCCTCACCGACATACGCCTGCCGACCAGGGACACTCTTCGAAGCCGAGACCTGTGGGTCGGCGTTGACGCTGACAAGGACCTGGATCCCGACGTCGCTCGCGGTCTGAACCCGCCTCGCTTCCACATCGGCCGAGTCGACCCCGACAATCCAGATTTCGTGCGCGGAGGCCCCAGCGCCGTCGATGACATCCCGTGGACCTCCGCCGACCCGCCGGAAGAAGCGTTCCGGAAGCTGGTCGACGCGGTCTGGGACGTCGCCGAGGAAGGTGGCGTCGCCAACGCTCAGCTCTGGCGAATCTTCGATTACTACCTCCAGATGGCATGGCTGCAGATTGGCCTCGCTGTTCCCTCGAAGTACGTAGACGGTCACCCCTTCGACATCCCGTTCGGGGATTCCCTCTACCTGTACGATCTGCCGCAGGACTCCAAGGCATCGCCGAAGGAGCTGCACCTCGCAGGGGGGCAGACCATCCGTGATGCGCTGTCACTGGGACCTGGATCTACCGAAGGAGACGACTTCGAGGTCATCCTCGACGACTTGAAGATCAGCAGGCCCCTCCGGTTCAGGGGATTGCCGACCACGGGACACCAGGTCAAGAAGCCGATGCTGTTCGTCGGGCGGTGCCGTGAAGAGTTTCCCGGAGTCTCTCCGGAGTTGAGCGGCGGCCCGATCGAGTTCGACGCGTACTTGATGTGGGCGCCGAAGATCGTGCCGACCGAGCACCAGGGCGCGCTCATCAGGATTCATGGGTCGAGCGGCACCGCGTTCGATCCAACCTTCATGCGCTACCAGATCTCAGAGCAGACGAGACTCCGCCAAACGACCTGCGAGATCTTCGTAAGGACCGGCCTCGAGGGCGCGCTCAACATCGACAGGGAGTCCTTCAACTACGCGCATCCCCACGTCGTCTACCTCACGCGATGGCTCCACCTCTCGCTGCGTCGCCTCGCCACCGTTCAGAAGCGAGTCGCCGGCGAGCTCCGCGCGGAGTCGCGCCAGCGGGGCGAGGAGGCCACCCAGGAGCGCCTCGAAACCATCGTCAGCACTGCATGGGAGCGGGAGGCCGACGATGTCGGTCAGGCGCCGCCTCCCGTGCAGTTCGTCAGCGAGCCCGACGAAGAAACCGCCCGCGAGGACCGCGAACCAGCTGCTCGAGGCGGATACCGCCTGCGGCGGACCGCCGTGTTCGGCGAGACCTCCAACCGACCAACGGTTGATCGGCGCGTCCGGGGCGTCGAGCGGAAGCTCCGGGCCGTGATCCAGCTGCTCGCCGCGTACCGTCTGCTCGACGACCTCAGTAATGGAGAGCAGGAGCGGCTCGCTGGGTACCTGCGCGAGATCCTCGAAGCGGAGGACGAGTGACCGTCCCGGATCCGGCGGTGGACGACCCTGACGACCCGTCCTACGGGATCTTCGGGCGCACCGACTACGAGGCGAGCCGACCGTCCAAGCGTGACTTCAAGCCGTGGCACTTGCCGCGCAAGCAGTTCGTTCGGAGCGAGCAGTGGGTCGATCAGGCGCTCAAGGTCTTCGAGGGCCGCTGTGATGACCAGCCAGTCAGGTACCTCGGCCTGCCAGGCGTCGATCTGCTCGACCTGCGGTACTTCCACGGCAAGGTATGTGGACCCCTTTCCCGATCGCTCAGGTATCTCGGCTTCAATAGCGAGGCGGGGTCCGGTGATGCCGCGGAGGTCGACCTGAACACTTCCCTCGACGAGGTCGCGAGGCTCGGCGAGGTGGATCCGCAGTCGCTCGTTGTGCGCGACGACTTCCGGAGCCTGGCCCGGGAGGACTCAATCGCGTGGCAGCGGGCGAAGGGATTAGGTCCCTTCGATGTCGTCAACCTCGACTTTTGCGACGGCATCGCATCCGGCGACCCCGGCGCCAACGGTTCACTCTACCAAGCGATGGGCAAGCTCCTCGCCCTTCAGGTACGCAGCCAGCATCCGTGGCTGCTCCTCGTTACTACGAGGATCGGACGCGATCATTTCGACGCCGACGCTCTGGCAAGGCTACTCGGCCACCTCAGGTCGAATCTTGGAAGCTGCGAGTCGTTCGTCGACGCATGTAGGGAACTCTTCGGCGCGAACGAGCCAGCAAGCGTCGACGCGAGCACGTGTTCAGCTGACGTCTTCCTCAAGATGCTTCTGCTGTCGCTGTGCAAGTGGCTCCTGATGCTCGGACAGGCAAGCAGCCCCAACCGGGTCGAGCTGGCGAGTTCGCAGGGGTACCGGGTCAACGGCGGGGCCGATTGCATCGACCTCATCTCGTTCGCGCTCGTGTTCAAGGCGGTCATGGCTGCGCCGGCCGATGCCCTTGGTGCCGGTCCCGCTCAGGGCATCGACGAGTGCGCGGAGGCGACTCGCATTGCCGGCCGAGTTCGGAGCCTCAAGGACGTCGATGAGATCCTGGACGGCGACGGCGATCTCGCCGAGAGGCTTGCGAGCCAGACCGAGCTTCTCTTGAAGTCAGCGCGCTACGACACGTCAAGCTACAGGTCCTGGCTCGCGATGGTTCCGGGAGAGTAGCCGTGCCGACTTTCACCGCTCCCTCCTCATCGCGGCACCGGACCCTAAGGCGGGTTGTCGGCACGACCCGTGACGGCGGCAACGGAGCATCCGGGGGTCACGCTGGTGCGCCAGTGACCGTCGAGTCGAAGACAGCGAATCGGGCGAAAGGCCAGCTAACCCCTAAGGAAACCGTCGAGCGCGTGGCGGAGCTTCTCCAAGTCACCTACCGGTCCGCTGACCTCGGGAACGTGTCGGACGTTCTCGCAGAGTCGGTCTACATCATGCTCAGCGTCAATACCCGGGAGGTCGTCTACCAATGCCTCTTCGCATCTCTCAGAGAGGCATACCCGCGCTGGATCGACGTCCTCAATGCTTCCGAAGAGGACCTGGAGAACCTGCTTCACTCCGGTGGGTTCCAGGAGCGGCGCTCCGACTACCTACGTCGCCTCCTCCGTGCTGTCTACGACGAGAATCTGGCCAGGGGCATCGGCCCCGCGGAGGGACAAGACTTGAGTCTCGAGTTCCTCCACGACTTCCCCACCGAGGAGGCCAGAGCGTTCCTCGAAGCGCTTCCAGGATTGGGTCCTAAGACGGCCCGCTGCGTTATGGCTTACTCGCTCGCCCGCGAGAGCTTTGCGGTAGACACTCATGTCGAGCGCATCCTCACGCGTCTGGAGCTGGCCCCGCCACGCTGCTCGAAGATCGATCACGACGCATTCGAAGCAACCGTCCCGCCGAAGCTCCGCCACCAGCTTCACGTCAACTTGGTCCATCACGGTAGAGCTGTCTGCCAGAGCAAGGCTCGTTGCGGCAGCTGCGTGCTCATTTCTTTCTGCCCCGCGGGCAGGAACAGGGTTGCACCGGAAGCCGACCAGCCGGTGGCGATCGACCTGTTCGCTGGCGCCGGGGGTCTTGGCTCCGGATTCCGCCAGGCCGGCTTCCGGATTGGACTCGCTGTCGAGAACGACCGGAATGCGGCACAGACGTACCGTGCCAACAATCCTGGAGTGCCGGTCGTCGAAACGGACGTCGCAAGGGTCAATCGGTCGCTCGTGCAGAAGCTGGTTCCGAACCTTGGCAAGCCGACAGCGATCCTCGCGGGTCCACCCTGCCAGGGGTACTCGTCCGCCGGAGCGCGCATCCCCGAGGACGGAAAAAACGTCCTATTCCAGCACGTCGTTGCGCTTGCAGAGGCTCTGCGCTCACGCTTCGTGGTCATCGAGAACGTGCCCGGCCTTAGCAAGGTGAACGGCGTGGGATTCGCAGACCAGATCCTCGAAGCGCTCCGACGCGAGCACGAGGCGGAGCTTCATGAGGTCACCGCTTCATGGTTCGGCGTGCCGCAGAACAGACGCCGGTACATCTTCCTCGCTCAGCGCCGCCGCTTTGGCAAGGCGCCCGAAGGTCCAGCCACGACGCACAGGCCGTCTGGCACAGCTGAGGCGAAAGGTTTGCCGGAGCCTGAGACGTGCCGACTGGAAGACATCCTCAAGGGATCGCTCGAGCTGGAGCCTGGGAAGAGGGCCGAGTACCTCTTGCTCGCCGACGGGACCCGGCTGCTCAACGCATCGACAATGGCGCACAAGCAGCACGTCATCGACAAGATTGCCAAGATCGAGCCGGGAAAGGGACCGATCTCGTACCGGCGCCTCGAGCGGGATGTGGCTCGGACCCTCGTTGCGGGACACCGTGCGCTCCCAGTGCATCCCTGGCTCGACAGGACCATTTCCGTGCGCGAGGCAGCAAGGATCCAGGGCTTTCCCGACACATATGTCTTCTGCGGACCCAGAGCCGAGCAGCCACTGCAGGTTGCAAATGCAGTGCCGCCAGCGGTGGCACGAGCGGTGGCGGAGGGCCTCATGGCGCTCGTTAGGAGCGACTCGACAGGTAAAGCAAATCACGCTGGGGAGGGCACCTAAATACCGTCGAGAATCGACACGCGGATCGGCCGCGTCGCCGATGAGCAGCTTCGCTAGGAATTGCAGGCCGCAGCTGCCGATTTCCGAAGGATCACCGACTTCGGACTCGTTTTCGAGTCTCATCTTCCGGCTCCTCGCTGAATTGAGTAGGTGGGTGGCAATTTGGGGGTGATCGAGATCACCGCAGGAGGCGCCACAGTGCAGGATCCGACCAGCTCTCTGTTTCAGGTAGCCCTTGGTTTCACGCCGCCGTGGGAGTGGAGAGGCTGGAGTAGTTCGCGGCAGCCACGCTCCTCCCCGACACAACTTAGAGCGAGAACTCGAGCTGCTCCGATACTCAAGGGACTCCGGGACGTAGATCAGTCCATTCGGAGCGTGGTCTGAATGGGTTAGGGAGGCCGAGCCGAGCGTGGATGAGAACGCCGCTTGCGTGGCTGAATGGGGCATCGAGGTCACGCGAATCACATCGTCCGGGCGTCCGCCCCTGCACGATCGTCACCCCTCGCATTCAGACGTATGGGAGTACGAGCCGACCCGCTAGGGCTGCGGGCCAAGATCTGCATTGTGCGCTGGAGTAATCCCCTGCTAGTCTTACGCCCGAACCGCAAGAGATGGCGCGGGGCAATGGTGCTGGCACAGGCCGGCGCTCCCCGGTCCACGAGCGCGGACGAGGTGTAAAGATGGACCTCCAGTATCCGTTTGTCCCGTGGCCCGGGGTCATACGGCCGCACGCCCACCCTGGATTGGCTACCTGCCTGCAGGAGCGCCGTCTCTGTCGAGATGGCACGCCCATTCCGGTTTCCAGGCTCGATGTCGAGGCACTCTCCCTTGCGGAATGGGCAGTCGCGCGTGGTCGCACGCTCGTGCTCTGTCCGGCGGACCCGTTGGCACCCCTTACCGAGCTGATAGCCGCGGCGGTGCACGTCGCCGACATGTCGAGGCAGTACGTCGCGACCGGAATCCCGAGCGGCAGTTCGCGCCGGGTAGCCGTTGTGACCTCCGACTTTCATGCCCGCGGCTTATACCGCAGCCTGGGCGTGAGGTACCCCCAAAGCCGAGGGATCGCGACCCTTCGCGACGCGGTCCCGGCGGCGATGCTCGGGCGTGACGGCGTCGTCCGAGTCCTCGGTCAAGACCATGGGCACGGCTGGTCAACGGTGTTCGTCGGATCGGTCGGCGATCTGCGGACGATGGGCGGGATAGACCTGGCTGTGGTCGAACTGTCGGCTCCCGGTGCCGAGACGGTGCTTGACCTCGGCATACCGTCCGTTGTGGTTGCCCGCGATCCGGCCGACTACCGGCTCATTCGCCTCGCCGAGAGGGCGTTGGTTCTGGGTTGGGGTCGCGCTGACCTCGAACGAATTCTGGGCGATGACGGGCTGCCGCCCAGACTTGCGTCACGCGCAATGGGAGCGGCGTGTGAGGTCGTCGCCGTGACCGGTCACGGCGTCTGCGAGAATGCTGCTCTCTTCTGGCAGGATGTCGGGGCCCTAGTGGAGTCGGGCCGCGCCTCAGGCCTGGCGCGGGAACTCTCGCGCCTGGCGTTCGCCCTCTTCCACGACCTGCTCGGCTTGGCGATGCCCCTCGCAGCATACGAAGGCATGAGCGAGCCGGTTCGGATCCGCCTGGCTGCGATCGGCTCGGCCGCGAGATTGACTCACGGAGAGACCAGAGATCTGTACCTACCCATGGTCGAGCTTGAGTTGCGCGACCTGGCGTCGGCAATCGGCGACGCTCCCCCCAAGCAGGCGGCCCTGCTCGAAACGCTGAGACGGCTGCTGGACGATCACAGCGACGTCATGCTGGTGGCCCGGACCGCCGAGCTGGCGCGTCTCTATGCCTCCCATCTCGCCGATGACCGGAGTCTTTCCCGTGTCCGCGTGACTTCGTTGGGCGCGCTCGAAGGTGAGTCGCCGGCGGAGGTCGCGGTCCTCACGGGAATGGCCCCCTCCTGGGCCCGTTGGGTCTACCGGTCCGGGGTCGCGCGCAAGCTTCTGGTCCTCGCATACGCTCCTGACGGCCTGGTCGAGTCGGTCGCGAACGGCTTCAACGAAGCCGACATGGTTCGGCGTCTGGTCGCTGATCAGGCCGCCCGCGAGACGTGGTTGGCTCGTCCGTCCGCAAAGGATCGCGTTTGGTCCGAGCTGAGTGGTGAGCCCAGGCGTCTACCGGATGACTCGGGGGTCTCGCCTGGAGCGAGGCAGCTCCCAGAGTTGTCGTTCCTGCCGTCGCCATTGGAGGTGCCGCCCGGTCTGTGGGGGGGTACCGGCTGGCTTGCGCCTCTTGAGCCGGGTCCAACAGGCACGGGGGCCTCCGATCACGCGGGTGGCGATGCCGCCCTGACGCCCACCACGGTGGACGCGGTGAAGGTCGTCTTTGCAGGCGACAAATGGGTCCTGCTGGACGTCGCTGGCACGGTCACCCGATTCCGTGCGGGCTCGGGCACGGCACAGCCGGCATACCCCGTTTCCGGGCTCGACAAGGGCGACCAGGTGCTCTTCTTCGACGGCGACAGCCGTAAGGACCTTCTCGCCAAGGTGATCGAGGTGGCCGAAGAGGTCCCTGGCCTCGCAGTTGCCGGCGCATGGCTGAGCCACTGGCGCAGAGTCCTTGCCAGCGCATACCGGCGGTTCGGTAGCTACGCCGAGTTCACGTCAGCGCTGGTACGCGAAGGTTGCTCGGTGCAACCGCAGACGGTGCGCCTCTGGGTGATCGGCAAGACGATCGGCCCGGACGATGAGGACGACGTGCGGCGGGTCGGAGTCGTCTCGACCGATGAGGCACTTCTCGCCGGACACCGGGAGGTCTGCCGCGCGATCCGCTCGCTCCGGGGGGCACACGTTCGGTTGGGCCAGCGCCTCTCGGACATGGCCCGCAGCGTTGGCACCGCCGCTGTTGCCGGTCGGATCGCCCGCGACGAGGTCGTCGATAAGCGGAGTGGTCTGACCGCGGCCGACTTCCAGGACTCCATAGATCTTCTGACTGTTTCCTCGATCGAGCCGGCGGGGTCGGTCCCGTACGTGGTTGTCGGTCGACTCAACGACCCTGAGAGGAGTGGCTCCAGTGACTGATCAGTTCAATCCCACCGCCGAGCAGCAGAATTCGATCGCCGACCACCTGACGCGGGCCGTCGTGCACGACGCTACCGGAGAAGCTGACGGCGACCGGTGTGTCGGAGAACCTCCGTCCGCACGCTACTACCTCGCCACGCTGGCACCACGGGATCTGAATCTCGCCGCTGGCCGGGAACGGCGGGGGCGGGAGACTCCGATGTCCGCCGGATTCGAGTTCGAGGTCTCCGACGCGCATGCGCGCATCGACGTGTCGGCCGCGGTCAGCGGCTACTACCGGGTCCTCCCGACTTTCGAAGAGCAGCTCGCCTTCGCGGGTGGAGACGATGCTCCAGAGGATCGCCCCGGGCGCGACTATCGTCTCGCGCCCGCATTTCAACGAGTGGAGGTGGTGACGGGCCAGGTCCGCGTCGAACTCGACCCTGACCGCCACCTGCAGCATGTCGGTCTCGACGAGTTCGCCCCTGGGTTCGATGCCGCCAGCGCGAGTGCCGCGGCCGATTCGAGGGTCGAGCGCCGGGACGGGGACGACCGCCGTGACAGATTCGTACCCGGTGCTGCGCTCGCATCCGCCGACGTGTTCGAGGCCTGGCTCGGCGCCCTTCCTGGAACACCGGTGATCCCTGAGTGGTCGGCCCGGATCACCATCCTCACGCGACCGGTCGCAGGAGGCCGATTCCGAGTCGCTCTGAGCCTGGAGAACCTCTCCGAGGATCCGGTGGTGGACCGTGTCAGGCGGGGTGAAAGGGTCCAGCGTCACGATGACGCCCGAGATCACTTCCTGTTCCGCCTGCGGCTCGAAGTGGCCGCCGATCCGGGGGTCATCGTCCCTGTCCACATGTATCTCGGACCGGACGCCTACCGATATGACCCGAGGCTCCCCGCATATGCGAACAACTGCGGCGTCGCTGCCGACGTAGACCCCACCGGCGAGATCATCCACCGGCTCTGGTCGGTTCCAGCGCCCGAGCACCAGACCAGGAGGCTGGTCTCGAAAGAACACCCCGCGACCGCTTTCGCGGCCTTGGCCGCCGATCCGATCCCGCTGCTCGATGCTCTTGCCGCCGACATGCGGGAGTGGATGACCTCGGACGCGTGGTCGTCGACCGGCCTGTCCGCCGAGCTGGCGGCACAAAAGGAGAAGGACCGCACCTCATTCCTCGACGAGATCCAGCGCTTCGAGGACGGTATCCGGTGGCTCGCAAGGGACGACCGGTTACTCCTGGCTTTCAAGTTGGCGAACCGGACGATGACCAAACTCGGCCAGATGACCGGAAACCGCCACGCCACGTGGCGGCTCTTCCAGATCGTGTTCATCGTGTCGCAACTCTCGGCCCTCGCGTGGCGCGAGCACCCGGCCGATGAATTCGCCAAGGGACTGTGGGGCGCACCGGATGAGGTAGACCCGACCATGGCGGCGACCGTGCTCTTCTTCCCGACGTCGGGCGGCAAGACCGAGGCATACCTTGGCCTCATCGCGTGCGGGCTGTTTTATGACCGGGCACGCGGCAAGGCGAGGGGCGTAACGGCCTGGTGCCGGTTTCCTCTCCGACTGCTGACGCTCCAGCAGACGCAGCGGCAGGTCGAGTTCATCGTCGCGGCTGACGAGGTGCGCTCGGCTTCGGCCGCGGATATCGAAGCTGTGGGCGGAACCCTCGGTGACGGATTCAGCCTGGGCTTCTTCGCGGGAGGCGACAACACGCCCAACTCGCTCAGCCGCGACCAGGCCGTGCTCGACCGGCTGATCGCCGACCAGCAGCGCAGAAGGGCTGTGCGTGTTGTCGATCAGTGCCCCTACTGCAACCGGCGCTCGGTCGAAGTGCTGGCACCGAGTCCGACAGCGCTCCGCCTCATCCACGCCTGTCGAGACTGCGGCCGCGAGCTGCCCGTCCACGTCGTGGACACAGAGGTCTACCGGTACCTGCCGGCTCTGATCGTCGGCACGCTCGACAAGCTGGCGAACATCGGCCTCACTGATCGATTCGGCGCACTTCTCGGCGATGTTGACTGCGAGTGTTCGCTTCATGGACTCGGGAGGGGCGGGAAGTGCCACGAGCGCCGCGCCAAGGGCCACCCTACGAACACGGTGACCAGGCTCCCTGGCCCGCTGTACGACGCCTGTCCGACGCTGGAGATCGTCGACGAGCTGCACATGGTCGACGAGGACCTGGGGGCGTTTGCCGGACACTACGAGGGTATCTTGGCGGTCACTCAGCGCCGCCTCAGCGCACGGACTCGGCCCGACGGACGCGGCGTGCGCATGAAGGTGGTCGCGACGACCGCCACCATCAAGGGCGAGGATCGACAGGTCGACCATCTCTTCGGCCTGCAATCGGTGGTCCTGCCGCTACCGGGTCCGTCGTTGGAGGAGTCCTTCTACTGGAGACTCGTCGATAGCCCGATGCGGCGCTTCGTCGGGATCCAGCCCAACCGAACGACATCCGAGCAGGCGCTGGTGCGAATCCTGCAGGCCCTCCACAAGGAGATACGGCGGCTTGAGGCTAGTGGCCCCACCCTAGTCGCAGGCCTCCCGGGCATCCCCCGTGACGACTTCGAGTCCCTGCTCGACGTGTACAGAGTTTCGCTGACATATGTCACCAGCCTCATCGACTTCGGTAAGTTGCGCCGATCGATGGACACGCAGGTGAATGAGTACCTGCGCCGTCAGCACCTGGACGAGATCAAGGTCAGGGAGCTGAGTGGCGACACGTCGTTCGATGACGTTCGAATCACGCTTGACCACCTTCAGGGATCAGGGGACACGGACGCGGTGATCGCCACCAGCATGGTGTCCCACGGCGTCGATATCGACCGCCTCAACCTGATGGTGTTCAACGGCATGCCCAAGTCAATGGCCGAGTACATTCAGGCCTCGTCTCGGATCGGCCGTAGACACCTGGGTGTGGTGTTCATGATCTTCAACCCGGTTCGCGAGCGCGACCGTTCGCACTTTCGGTATCACGCCAAGTTCCACGAGTACCTCGATCGGATGGTCGAGCCTGTCGCCATCAACAGGTGGAGCAGATACGCTGCCCTCAAGACCCTGCCGGGCGTCCTGATGGCGGAGATCCTGCAGGTCGGCAACCGGGACTTCTGGGACGCGGGCCGGGCCCCGGCACACCTTCACGATCTGGTGCGCATGCAGGAGGCGCTTCGGCCGCCAGACGCAGGCGGGCTGGAATCGGTCCGCCCAGAGGCATTGCTCATCGCTCTCGGCGAGGCGTACCTCACTGATAGAGACGACGCTGCCGAGCTGCGGCCAGACCTTGAAGAACGCGTCTACTCCGCGGTCACCAGCATCCGTGCCGCCGGCGCTGCGGCGAGCGCGGCCCTAGGCGGGCGCCCACGATACCGCGGGACTGGCGACTACCTCGGCCTCGAGTACACGCCGATGACCTCCCTTCGCGATATCGCCGAGGGCATTCCGTTCTATGTGCTGCCCGAGAAGAGACGCCCATGAGCCCCTTCAATCCCGGCGACATGGCCCGCAGCCGCGGGCAAGCTCTGTACCGCTACCGCCCGGGCCAGACCTTCGACCATCCGGGAGGCTACGTCGCGCAGGTCCGGCAGTACGGCCGAGACGACGCCTACCAGGGCCTGGCACTCGATCCCGCATACCTCATCGACGAGGCTATGAACTTCGTACGTCGGTGGCGGGTCGAAGGACGCGACGCCCAGGGGTCCGAAGCGGGCTCGGACCGTGCACCGGAGTTCCCGTCGGACGAGCCGCTGGCACATCAGCACTACGAGGTCGTCATTCCAGGCAAGGTCTACTGCCGAGTCTGGCCGCTCATGTTCCGCTGTGCAAGCGGCGGATGCGGGCGCGTCTGGGAGGCGGACGACCCGCGACCGGGCGTGGACCAATGGCCGCCTCTCTGCCCGTTGTGCGGCAACCAGCGGGGGAACCGCCAACTGCAATACGTGTTTGTGCATGGCTGCGGGGAAACCGCCCCGATGGCTCCGCCCGCCCGTGGCTGTCCGCGTGGTCATGCCACCGGCTTCAGGCTCAACGACCAGGTTTCGAGGTTCCAGGACTTCAGGTGGGAGTGCCTCCAATGCGGCACGCCACAGCCGGTGATGGCGTTCTGCCCGAACCGAACAGGGTGCAGGTGGACCGAAAAGATGATGGCGCCTCAGGTGCATACGTCTTCCTCGTCGTATTCGGGTCATGGCCGGACCCTTGTCAACGTTCCCCGCGAGGAATTCGCGAGACAGGCCCAGGCGCCGGGATTCGTGGTCGGCACACTCGGGCGGTGGTTGGACGTCTGCAGCCAGGAGGAGGCGCGCTCGCTCCTCAGCGGAGGCGGCGCCCAGATCCCTCAAGAGGTGCTCGACTCCATCCGGGCAATGCAGGCGAGTGGTCAACCTGCTCTCGTCGAGCAGGCCACCGCGCTGAGGCGTCGCTTCGTTCAGGTCGACCTAGATGACCTTCGGGATACGGTCCAGCAGGCGCTCGGTTTCGACCCGCTGGGCGCCGACGGCCGTGGCCGGCTGCTGGCCGAGCAGGTCGGCGTCTTCGAACGTGTTCTCGATCTGCCGAAGCTGACCCTCGAACGACTGACTCGAAACGCAGTCAGCGCGGGGCGCGCGAGCCGATACGCGAATTACCCCGCCGCACTCTGCCGAGCCGGCTTCGACCCGGACAGATGCATGTTGGTAAACGAGTTCCCCGTCGCATATCTGGCGATCGGATTCACGCGTGGGGGCTTCGGCGCGAGAGAGGCCGATCTAGTCTCGTACAAGGGCCGCGCGTCGCGCGGCCAGGCCATCACGAACCTTCTGTACGCAAGCCCGACCACAACGGAAGCTCTGGTCTTCGGGCTCGACCGCCGACGTGTGGAAAGGTGGCTTGTTGCCAACCAAGCGGCAACCGCGGAGGAGCTGGCTGCCGCGGGAGGTCCCCAGCGCTGGTTCGCGGCACATCTAGATCCGGCCGACGGTCAGCTCCCTCGATGGGACCCGGACGAGGAACCCGCGATAGGTGATCCGGAGTATGGACCGCGAGCGCTGTTCAGGCTCCTGCACTCGATGGCGCACCAGGTGCTTCGCGCCCTTGCGGTTGACAGCGGATACTCCGAGACCGGTCTGTCGGAGTACCTCTTTCCGTATGAACTCAGCTTCGCCATCCATCCGAACGGCGGCAGCGAGTTCACCATCGGCGGTTTCAGAACGGTGCTGGAACAGAATCTTGACGAGGTGGTCGCCCGCGCGGTCGGCAACGCAACCTGTATCTACGATCCGAACTGCATGGTCGCCAACCGGGGCGCTGATCACGGATGCCTGCTTCTGCCTGAGACGGCGTGCCAGTCCTGGAATCGGTTCATAAGTCGCTGGGACTTGTTTGGCTCGCCCGATGGCGCTGTCGTCGGATACTGGTCACCTGGCCTCGACTCGGCATGAATGTTGCACTCCGGACGGTGCACGGTGCGCCTCGCCCTGCGGGGGGGGAACGCGAGGCCAGCTGGCACGCCGCTGAAGCTCTGGGGGAGCGCGCCGCCTCGGCTGGCGCAGTGGGAGACCAGGAGCTGCACGTGACTCAGCGCGCTGCTGATCTCCGGGAGTGCGAGTGAGTGGATTTCAAGCCTGCTCCTGCTCGGTGTCCTCGGCCCTGCAGGCCACCTCGACGCTCATCGGGCCGATCCTGTGGAGGAGAGGGCCCCAGATCGGGGAGCCTGGCCGTACTGGTCGCGTTGGAGCTGGCGATGACACCCGTTCTGATGGCGGGACCCGACCGTCGATGACTCTGCAGCCTTCGCAGCGAAGCGACCAACTCGCCTATTCGCGCCAGGGCGCCAGTTGCGACGAATCCTGGGCCACGACGCCAGCCATACGGCGGACGATGCAGGGCTGTCGAGGCCGGGACACCTCGTCCGAACTCGCATTGCGATCGGCCGTCCACCGCCTCGGTCTCCGATATTCGGTCGATGTACGACCGGTCGAAGGCCTGCGTCGCAAGGCCGACCTTGTTTTCCGGCGGCAGCGTCTCGCGGTGTTCCTGGACGGCTGCTTCTGGCACGGTTGCCCGCTGCACTATTCGGCTCCGGCGGCGCATGCTGAATTTTGGAACACGAAGCTGAGAATGAATCGCCAGCGCGATTCCGAAACGGATCGGCTTCTCCTCACCGCAGGGTGGACCGTGCTGCGTATTTGGGAGCATGAGGATCTGCCGGCTGCGGCGGTGCGAGTACGCGACCTCGTCCTGGACCTGAGGACGGGGCGCCAGTGCGCCGTCACGGCCAGCCGGGACTAGTCGATGGTTCCTCGGTCGCCACGCAGCACACGCGCTATCTCTTTCGCGTGTGCACTGACAAACGGCGGGGGGAGGGCGTTCCCTATCATCTTCGCGATAGCTTCCTTGCCCATGGTGACGTCGAATCGATAGTTACGATCGAACCCTTGGAGCATCGCCGCCTCCCGCAGCGTGATCGCTCGGTCTTCGTCCGGGTGCAGGAATCTGCCCTTTGAGGGATTGGTACATCCACTGGTGATCGTGGGCGCCGGCCGTTCCCAGGACATTCGGCCGTATATGTCATAGAAGCCGGCGGTCTTCTTGTGGCACGCGAGCTGGCGGTCGGGACCGAGGCTTGCTCGGCTTCCGCCGTTCTTCGGAATGAGCTGTATCAGATCAAGGATTGCGGTGCTGCGGCGCTCCCCGTGATCGTGGGCGGGATCACCGGAGGAGCCCGCCTTCGGTAAGTCGGCAAACGCCTGACGGACGGTGAGCTTGACCGGGTTCGGCGTCGGGTAGGGAACTGCCTTGCCTTTCGTGGACATCATGACCATCCGCCTTCGGTGCTGCGGGACGTCGAAACCAACTGCGTCGACCACCCGAGTGCCCGACTTGACGGGATATCCGAGGCTCTCGAGAATTTCGAGCGCGCGAACCATGCGGGGATCGCGGAGGAGGCCGGGGACGTTCTCCATGAGAAGAGCTCTCGGCCGCATGACCCTAACGAAGCGTACGTAGTCGTTGATTAAATTGTTCCTGGGGTCGTCGACGGCAACGGAGCCGTTGAGCGTCGTCAATGTGGAGAAGCCCTGGCACGGGGGACACCCAGCAAGGAGGTCCAGGTCACCAGGCTTCAAGCCGAGCGCATTCATCACCCGCCCGACTGCCAATTTGCGAATGTCGTTGCAGAACATCCGGACGCCTTTGTGGTTGGCCCGATAGATCGCGACCGCGTCAGGATCGATCTCGACTGCTGCGATGACGCGATAGCCAGCGATCTTCAGCCCGGCTGTCATACCGCCCGGGCCGGCGAAAAGGTCAACAGCCCTCAAGTTGGGACTCCCTGGTCGGGCCGTCATTCGGCAGGCACGTGTGTCCAGCGTCGCAGTCTCGAAGAGTCACGAGCAGATATGCCGGGGCCAACCTTGACTCTGGGCGACTCCTGTGACTCCCGGTGATGCTCTCCTCGGCTGTTGCCGATCGCCTTCGCGCGGGCCCGAACGGATAATCTGCTGTAGCGATGCGGCTCGAGGATGTTAGGGCGATGCATGCGGTTGACCTCGCGGCATCGCTCGACGAACTGGGGATCGCAGAGGGTTGGGCGATCGGCGACCAGGTTCGGATGGAGGCCGGACCCTCGCCCGATCAACCTTGCCTCGGTGAGCCTGGCCAGCGACGAGTGGAGGCCTTCAGGAATCTGGTCGTCGGGACCATTGCCGAGCGCGCTTTCCGCCAGCAACATCTTGCTCGACTGGAATCCGCAGGCTTCGCCATCGTGGATTACCACGAACGAGGGGAGAATCGTGACTTCGGACTCCAGCGCGGTGGGCTCGAAGTCCCGATCAACGTCAAGGTGGCGAGCACCAGGTTCCGGGAGGCACGCCGGGTGGTCGGCCTGGATCCGGATGACTGCATACCCGTCGGGGCGTACAAGGCGATCGGAGCATCCGAACGCGTGGCCGACCTGCTCTACGTCTTCCTCGTCGACTTCGATCTTCGCGAGAAGGTCGACTCCTTCCTGGACCGGCTCGACGGTGCGTTGGCGATCGGGTGGCACCTGTTTTCCTGGTATGCCGGCCGCGGGGCCAAGAAGGCGCAGGACCAGTACAACGCAGCCTTGTTCGCCCGTCGTGGCGGCGAGCTGATGGCCCTGGCTCCGGAAGTCACGAAGTACAGGGCCATCAGCGCACTCCGCGTGCTCGCGATCATGGGGAAGAACCCCCGACGCGTGCCCGGGCTCGGGGTCAAAGCGGCTGGCCGAGGCGTCTTCCAGGCGGAGGTCAACGTCCATGTCTCGGTTGCGAACGAGACCAGGCCATGGTCCGAGATCGCCGACGAGATCACGCAGTTCGGCATCCCTCATGTGCTCGACCAGGTTCGTCGCAGGCGCACCGTCGAGATGTCGGACCCCCTGCTTTGAGCGGCAGACACTCATCAAACAGGAAGTGCGAGTTGGCGTGACGATGCAGTCTCTGCCCTACCGGACAGCTGCGCCCTGATGCCCTGACCGATCACTCTCGCCATTGGGGGAGGGACTGCATTGCCCACCTGCAATTGCACGTCTCGTCGTGTGCCCGCGAACTCATAGTCATCGGGGAAGCCGTGAAGTCTCTTCAACTCAGGGATCCTAAGGCGCCGGCTCTCCCAGTGAAATGGTCCGACATAGGGCCCAGGTTGCCCTTGGATGGTCGGAGCGGGCCGCTCGGGGGAGAGTTTAAGGAGGAACGTCCAGTAGCGTGACCGCCACTCGAAAAGAGGCTCCGGGTGACCCTCATGTGCGGTGTAGAAGAGGTAGTTGCCCCCCGCAGGGATGCCGGGCAACAGGTGGCCGTACTTTCCCTTGACCGCCTCGGTGGGCTCGGGAGACGTGTCAAGGTCCTCGAACGCCTGGGCTGCCGTGACATGCGGTTTGAGGTGCGCCGCCCAGGACGGCCGGACGCGACGCTCATGCTCGCCCCAGTGCGTCGGCTGGGGGAGGTCCAACTCGGTACCATCCCGGGCTCCGACCAGGAAGAGCCTTTGGCGATTTTGCGGAACCCCGTAGTCGGCGGCATTGAGAATGCCGTAATTGAGCGAGTAGCCGAGGTCCCCGATGCTCGCCCTCAGCCGGTTGAAGAACCGGCGCGACTGGTTCCTGTATGCGAGCCCGAAGACGTTCTCCATCACGAACGCTTTGGGCATCAAGGCGGCGAGAAACCGAACGTAGTCTTCCAGCAAGTTCGCGCGAGGATCCAGCCCGGCCCGCTTGTACTCCAGGTGAAAACCTGACTTGGAGAACGCCACGCAAGGCGGGCCTCCCGCCAAGAGGTCGATATCGCCTCGACTTGCCGAGAGTTTCTCCAGGATTTCGTCCGGGTCGAGCTGAGTGATGTCCAGAGGACGGACCTCCCCCAGGCGCGGGAAAAAGCGCTCGCGGTTGAGGTTGAGAGTCTCGACGGCGATCGGATCCATCTCGACCGCATATGCGAGCGAGTAACCGGCTTGCTCTAAGCCGAGGTCCAGCCCGCCCGCGCCCGCAAACAGGCCAATTGCGATCCCCCTGCTCATCGGGTCAGCCTGACCATCTCACCAAGATAGCACGAAGTCGTGCCATTATGCCAGTTTCTCCGCCTGGCCTGGTCGAGCACCAGCTTTGACACCACGAGGTCGCGGCATTCGCATCAGATCCTCGAGGGCTGCCTCCGTTACGACCCAGTAGCTGCCCGCCTTGCGGGCGTGGAGGACGTCAGCGGCAGCAAGCCGGCGCAGTCTGGACGTTGAGAGACCCGACCTCACGGAGGCCTCCGACAGCGAGAGCAACGCCTCGCTCACCTGTCCACACCGGGATCGGCCGCATTCTGGAACGTTGACAGCATGTCTTTTGGTGAACGGGTCGGGTGGGCTCGGCCAAGTATATCCGCGGGTCTTGCGGATTCCGGCGTACCGATTACCTGCGGCCACGCAGCTGACTCGCGCGATCTGGCGCGGCTGCTTCGATCGGGTCTTCATGCTCCCAGGCTCGGACCACGGCCCGGTGCAGTGCGTGCTCCGTCGTTGCGGTTGCGAGCTGGCGGGCTCGCCGGCCGAGATTTTACCCGAACCGTTGTTCGATGGTTCCCTCAAGCGCGGCGCCGGCGGGGCCACGTGGCCAACGACTCGTTTGCCGCCGAGAGGTCGACGGTTGCTCTATGCACCTACAGGACGTCGACTCGTTCGCTCTTCCTTCACTCACAAGCTGCGAATCAAAAACAATTGGGCGGGATCGGTCGGATAGTCGATGATCAGGTCGTAGATCTTCCGTAGCCGCAGTATCCTCGGGAACCGCAGTCCAGTTCATCCCCAGTCTTTTCATGGGCCGTAATGGAAGTTGGCGCTGCGAGAGGAGGTCAGCGTGGCTGGCCCGAGCACGAGCAGGTGGACCTTGACCTCGCCGCTGACGGTGACCCGATCGCCCTCAACCGTGGTTTGCCAGCTCTCGAGCCCCTGCAGCCGGCTGGCCTGCATCGAACGATCGACCATCGCCTTGGACCCGCCGGCGTCGAGGATCACGGTCTGGCCATCGCTCGCGCGGTAGGCCGCCTGGTCGATCACCGAGGCGCCGTCTTCGGCCGAGGCCTGCAGCGTCTCGCCGAGCTGTGCGTAGCCGGCCTCGACGAGTCCGGTGTCGATCACGAAGACGCAGAGGGGCACGAACAGGAGCGCCATCACGATCGCGGAGAGGACCAGGATCTGGCCCTCTTGAGCCTGTCGTCTCCGCGGGCTCACGGCGTCCGGCTCCGATAAGGCTCGACCAGGGCGTGGGCCTGCCAGGAGAGGTGGAGGCGACGGCCGAGGAGCTGGGAGACGATCGGGAAGGAGCTGAGGTCGACGTAGCCGCTGGCGGTGGCGGTGAGGACCTGGTCGCGCTGGAAGCCGCCGGTGTCGAGCGTGAGCTGCACGTCCTCCACTTGGGCGCCCTGGATCGCTTCCTTAGCGGCGGCATTGGCTGATTGCTCGGCCGCCGCCGCTGACGGCGCCCGGGCGGCGGCGAAGGCGGCCTGGCTGGCGGCGGAGCGGACGGCCATGTACTGGCCGACTATTTGGCCCACGGCCAGGATCCCGAGCGCGAAGAGCAGGAGCACGAAGGCGCTGACCGCCCATTCGACCAGCGCCTGCCCCGACTGCCGAGCGGTCATGGATTGGAGCCCGGCTGGAAGCGCTCGATGGTGTGGACCGAGCGCGCTCTGACCGCCAGCGCGGTGTAGGGCGGGAAGGGGATGGGCACGATCGCCGGCGCCACCGCGCTGGCGCTCACCACCATCAGATCGCCCACTTGGCTGGCGGTGACCTTGATCTGGCCGCCTCCCGGCTCCAGCTTGACCCACATGTCCTTGGCCTCGCTGACCCCATCGCTCGGCTGATGGCCAAGCAGGCTGGCCTCAAAGGCGCCCTCCTTGGTTGCCAGATCGAGGCTGGATCGGTAGTGAAGGAAGATCGCGACCTGGGCGGTGAGCACCACCAAGAGCATGAGCAGGCCCACGGTCAGGGAGAACTCGACCAGGCTCTGAGCGCTCTGCCAGCTGTGCCGCTTCGCGGAGAGCGTTTGGGCCCTACTCACGCCGGCTGATCCCGGCCCAGGCCCCGCCGCCGCAGCTCTTTGGCCCGGCCCTGCTGGCCCCCGGCCTCCAGCGCGTCGATGAGCTTGCTCACGACGTCCAGCCGATCTGGCCTGAGCTCGTAGGCCTCCTCCAGCGCCAGCACCGCCTGGCCGGGGTTGCGGGCGGCGAGCTCGTGATCGCCGAGCGCAGCGAGCAGGGTGACCCTGGCCTCCTCCAGCCTCTGGCGGACCTGCCGCACCAGATCGCCCGAGGTGCCGCGGCCCTCGGTCACCGCCTGCTCCAAGTCCTCCCAGTCGGGCAGGAACTCGGCCGAGGCGACGGCCAGGAGGTCGGACAGCTCCTGGAGCTGAGATCTGGCCAGGAGTCCCTCGGTCCGCTTGGCTTCCTGCGCCAGCTGGAAGATCCTCGCCACGTCGATCCGGCAGCGCTCGATGCGGAAGCCCACCTCCAAATCACTGATCGCGATCGCGTCCAGGAGCTCGGGGCGGAGGAACTTCTGGAGGTCGTAGAGGCGGTGGCTGAGGCGCTTTCGCTGCTGCGATGGATCGACGCCCGGATAGAGCTCGTCGGCCAGGGCGTCGCGGTGGACTCCTGCCCTTGAGTTGAGGAGCGCTCGGATGAGCAGGTACTGCCAGATGAAGGCCAGGGTCGGGCGCCGGAGCAATCCCG
>Ga0307372_10002452_pt1 | contig 30648 bp, 23 predicted proteins | sample OX1MG_FD_202533 | JGI IMG/M metagenome (GOLD analysis project Ga0307372, IMG submission 202533) | Soil microbial communities from Risofladan, Vaasa, Finland - OX-1 | ecosystem: Environmental > Terrestrial > Soil > Coastal area > Acid sulfate soil | place: Finland: Risofladan, Vaasa | collected... | reverse complement strand
TGGGTCACTGGCCCATCGAGAGTTCAAATCTCTCCCTCTCCGCCACACTTTCTGAGAGGGGACCCTCCTGGTAATTTGAGTTCAGAAGACCGGCCGCAAGGCCGGTTTTCGTCGTTTTCGGGCACCTGTATGGCCGGTGCTCAGAGAGGGGCGAAGGAGGCTCAAAGCTGTGGAAAAAATCCAAAAACCGTATTTCGTTTCGCAAACCGTTATGCCTCCTTTTGGCCTTGAGCGGCGCCATCCCGGGCGGCCGCCCAAGGTGGCGCCATTGCCCGCCGCGACGGCCGCGGTCGCCATCGACGACGCGGCAAGGGACAGAGTCAGACCCCTCGGCGGACTGCATCCGCTCAAGCCCTTGATCCGCGAGTGGTTGCTCGAGCTGAAGGTGATGGGCCGCAGCCCGCGAACCATCAAGTGGTATGAGCAGAAGCTGGACTGGTACTTCCGCGCCGACGGCGTCCAAAACCTGGAGGCACTGACCGCCTTCGAGCTCAAGCGCTTCCTTGGTGAGCAGCAGGAACGCGGGCTTTCCGACAACACCATCCACGGCTTCTTCCAGGTCCTACGCACATTTGCCAACTGGGCCCATCGCGAGGAGTACCCGGTCGACCGGACCCTGCTCCGGGTCCGACCGCCAAAGGTCGCGCTGAAGGAGATGTCGACCTACACCGAGGACCAGGTGAGCGCGATCTTCAACGCCGCCCCCGCCGGCTGGCCGCAGCTGGCGGTCCGGATCCTGCTCGGCACCGGCGTCCGAGTTGGGGAGCTCGTCAATCTCGAGCTGGAAGACGTCGAGGACGATGGTGAGGGCATGTTCCTGAAGATCAAGAGGGGGAAGGGGGCCAAGTTCCGCCGCGTGCCGGCCACCCAGCGCCTACGCCGGGAGATCATCCGCTATGTCAACCGGTACCGACCGGAGACAAAGGCGACCAACCTCCTCGTGCAGAGGGACGGGCGCCCGGTCATGGTCCAAACAGCGTGCAACATGCTGCAGCGGATCCGGGCCAAGGTCGGCTTCCCGCTCCACGCCCACCGCTTCCGTCACACCTTCGCCACTGAGTACCTGCGGCGTGGGGGAGAGATGGAGCGCCTGCGCCGAATCCTCGGCCACACGACCTACGTGATGGTCATGCGCTACGTGCACCTGGACAAGGGCGACCTGGGCAAGGACTTCGACGAGCGATCCCCGTTCTGAGGATCGCTCTTCAATTCGGCAGAGCGCGGGTTGCGTGCCTCATAAGAGGTATGCCCGTAGTACTATAAAGCGGTCCGATTCATCCAGGCCCGAGGTGGGAGGTTCACATGCCAAGTAACGAGATCCAAGCGGCGTTTCAAGAATTCGAGCGTGAACGTGTACGGGTGCCCAAGGCGGAGATCGAGGCCGCGAAGTCGGTTCATCCGCTTGTGACCGGCTTTTACGAGCAAGAGCTCAAAGCCGTCGAGAGGGCCAAGCTTGTCGGATCGTTCGCTCGTAAGACCCAGGCTGCCCACCTCAAGGATATTGACGAACTTATCGTCATCGACGATCCGGATGGATGGTGGCAGGCATCCGCTGGCCGGGCTCTTAGCCGAGTCGCTGAAGTTGCCGTGCGTTGCCCTCTGATCTACGATGCTGAGCCGCGCGTCAGGGCCGTTCGATTGCGGCTCCGCGACTACCCATTCTTCATCGATATCGTCCCGGCGATCAAACCAGCCAACGGATCTGGCCTTTTGCTGGCAAGGCGCCAGCCCGACGAAGGCCTAGACGACTGGACACTGGAGAATCCCGAAGGACAGTTGCTGGCTGCAACTACCAAGAATTTGACGTGCGCGGGCGGATATGTACCAGCGGTGCGGATCATCAAGTTCTGGAATCAGAGCGTGGACAAACCGCTTCATTCGTACCACGCGGAAGCAATCATGTGGCATGCATTGGCGGGACCCACCGACTACGGCAGCGCAGTTCTGGCCTTCTTCCAGGCCGCAGTCAAAGCGTTGGCGCCCGGTCAGCACGTGCCCGATCCGGGTAACCCTTCGAAGTGTGTCGATGACCGGCTCGAGAACCAGGAACGGGCTCACGCTCTCCGGGTCGTCAGTGACACCCTGGCGCAGGTCCAGCGGGCGGTGGCGCTCGTGGGCGATCAAGCGCTCGAAGCGTGGGCCAACATCATGGGTCCGGCGTTTCCAGCTCCAAGCACCCATCCCGATCAACTTCGCAACGCTTTGGTCGCAGGCAACGTTGCGGCAACTGGAGCCGGCATGCGGGCAGCAGCGGGGCGACCGATCATCCAGCCGCGCTCGTGGCGCCAGTAGCGCATTCGCTCGGCGTCGGATGGTGGAACTTTCGCCCTGAAATTCTGAGGCGGTTGGAGGGGGACAGCCACGCGATCGATCACAGCATCGATCGAATATCTCGCGCCGACCTGCTTGGCCAACCCGGCATCCGTGAGACAGTCGAACGCAGCAAGTTTCCGATTGAGCACATCCTCGCGTACACCGCAGCATCCGATGGGCCGTATGGGCGCTACCGGCTCGCTGCGCTCTTTTTCGGACCCCCAAGCCTCAACGAGCCAAGGGTGGTATGCCTCGATGGACCACAGGGCCGGGCGGCCTCGGAACATCGAAATGGAAGTATCGAGTTGTGTTTGTACTATCCGAGCGATCCTCCGGAACGGCGGTGGACGCTCGACCAAGGGCTGGCCCGTTTGTTCGACCTAGCCCGTCAACACCTTCTTTGCGAATATCTGGTTCAGATCGGGCAAACCTGGCCGATCGAGGAAGCTCCTCACGGGGCCACAGAGCCGGCGCCGCGAGATCCCGCGAGAGCACTAGCTCAGCCTCGTCACCCGGGTCGGAATGATCAATGCCCATGTGGGTCCGGCCGGAAGGCCAAACGGTGTTGCTTCCGGTGAGGATCCGACCATTCCTAAGTCACAAGCGCGCTAACGCGACCGCTGTAGGTCAACTTCGTACCGAGTTGCAGTTGCGGGGTGCTGGCGGATGGAAGGACACGGAAGACCTGCGTCTGGGTGCGGATACCCCGAAGGCGATCATCCAAGCGATCGATCATCAGACAGGCGGCTTCATCTGGTACGGGACACGAAAGGCGTTGGAGTCTGAAACCATCAACAAGCTTGAGGTGCCTCAGGCTCTGAAACGAGCCAACAAAGATCTGGGCTACACAGTGACCCCAGTGTTCGTCGATGTGTCGCCGCATGAGGATCGATCCCTGATACAGGCTGCAATGGGACGACGATGCGCCGAGCAGCTTGTCCGGCGAAACGGCATTCAGCGAACGCCGCGAGAACGATTGAAGCTGCTAATGAGGCGAGTGGCCAGACGCTACGTGCAGGATGCAATCGTCGGTCTTGACTCTGATCCGACCACGGCGATATTGACGGCCTTCAGGCCGTCATGGGGCGTCCACGACCTGACTGTGGATTGGCGCAGCATCTTTCACGAGGACGCTCGGACTTTCCACGAGGGGGGTCTCGAATTAGTGATCCAAGCGTTGGCCGACATCCGGCAATCGCTACAGCGAAGATCATCTAGCCCCGCGGTCCGCGTCGAGCTCTATCTGCCGCTGCCAATTGCTTTACTAGTCGGATACGAGTGGAGGTTCACAACCGGGCTGCGCCTGCAGGTGGTTCAGCCCAAAGGCGACAAGACCGTCTTGGTAAAAGCTGGCGATCAATCCAGCTGGGCACCACGACCCCCATCGCGCAAAACTTGGGAGCGACGTGGCCCCAGCGTTGTAGCGGTTGGGGTGGGCGAACCCCTCGACGATGCTGCCAGCAAGTACGCTGAACAAGTTCGAGCCAGCGTTCTCGATATCTATCACGTTCCCGGCCTGGTTGGGGCCAAGGAACTCCTCGGACTAACGACCGCCCTAGCGCGGCACCTGCGCCAGCTGAATGATTCAGGCATCAAGAAGCACCTGTTGATGCGAGGTCCGCATGGTCTGGCGCTGCTGCTTGGAGCCGCTCTTAATGGCACCGGAACTACAATCGCTCCGTTCTGGAACGGAGCGCAGTACGTGAACCCCTTAGCCGTGGGCGCACCGAAGCGAGCGGGCTAGACTGCGCCTGTGGCTGAGTCAGAGCAAGGGCGCATCGGGCCCCGGCTCCGTGAGGCTCGCGTTAAGGCAGGCTTGTCTCTTTCGGAACTGTCGGACCTCTCCGGCGTCTCAAGAGCCTATGTGTTCCGCATCGAGACCGAGTCCGGAGCCAATCCCTCGCTGGACGTATTGACCCGCATCGCTGGCAGCCTTGATATGACTGTGGCTGAACTGCTAGGCAAGCCCGCCCTGCGTCTTGATCCGGACCAGATCGATGTTCCGCCTTCACTGAAGGCGTTTGCTGACGAGGCCGGCCTAACTAGCCGTGAGCTCGAAACCTTGGCGAGTATTCGCTGGCGCGCGGGTGAGAGTCCACGTAGCACACAGAGATGGCGGTTTATTTGGCAGTCATTGAAGACAAGCCGGAGTCTCGATGAAGAACGTCGTTGAGGTTTGGGACGAACCGTTGGTTCGCCGTCTCATCACGAGATACAAGGGAAAGGACCCCGAGCAGATCCTTGAGGAGTACGCCGAGACCCTGCTCACGGAAGCGGGTCAGTCCAAACTTCCGGTCAATGTTGAAGGGATCGCTTCACTTCAAGGTATCAGGACTCGCACTCGCAGCTATGACTTCGCCGGCCGCATCTATGCCGAGGAGTCGGGACAACTGGTCATGGATTTGAATGCCGACGACAGCCACCCGCGACGCCGATTCACGGCAGCACACGAACTAATGCACACCGCGTTTCCAGGCTTTACTAAGGATGCCCGCTATCGCGTGGACGACTCTACGGAAGGACATCAGCGCCACCGGGCCCAAGAGGAATATTTGTGTGATGTGGGCGCTGCCGCTCTCCTAATGCCTCGCAGTCTGCTCCTGAATCGATTCTCGGCCGGCCGCGGCCTAAGTGCGGTCGAGAATTTAGCGGCTGAGGCCGAGGTCAGTCTCGAGGCTGCGGGCAACCGACTGGTTTCTCTGTCTCAGACGCCGGCCTTATTCCTAGTCTTCGAAGTCATGAACAAGCCAGCCGATCGGTCTGACGTTCGGAGAGGCGTTTCGGTTGAGCCTCGGCTACGGGTCAAATATGCAGCGGCAAGGGGCGCCGGTCTCTACGTTCCGAGGTACAAATCGGCCGACGCGAACAGCGCGTTCGTGCGCGCGCTCGGGCAAAAGGGCATTGTCCGGGGAATCGAACGACCGCCGGGTCTTTCGAGTGGTCCGGAGTACACGGTGGAAGCCAAGGCCTACCCCCGCGGCGAGGTCCAGAGAGTTCTTGCGATGGCCCATATCTCCGAGACGCGACGAGAGGTGGCCGTCGTAGCTCGGTAGCCACTGCTCGTTGGTGAGGGGGAAGGGGGATCGGTCGGAGGACGCCAAGGCTGCTCCGCCGGATCTCGGCTCCGGCTCCTAATGTGATGGTCATTCGAGCCTTGCTTTCGGCAACATAACGGCAACTCATCGGCAATCGGCAAGATGACGCAACTCGTCGAGGGGACTCTGACGGGCAATATTGACGGTGGCATAGTTGGCTTATTGTGTATTCAATATGCTAAGTATTAGCGCGCATAAACTTAGCATATAAGGGTATGATGCAGCCATGGTCACTCAGACTCGGACTCCTGGAAGGCATCCGAAGACAGCTGGCGCCCGAATTCGCCGGGAGATTGAGTTCCAGGGCGAGCGAATTTGGCGTCTGAGCGATTTTCGCGATCTTCCGCCCTCGGCAGTTGCGTCAACCCTCTCTCGGATGGTCAAGCAGGGCACTTTGCGACGGATCGAGCCCGGAGTCTATTACCGGTCCCGGGCCACGATCCTCGGTGAGAGCACGCCTAGCAACCAAGCCCTCACGGCCGCCAAGGTCGGCGAGCCTCTGCAGCCCACGGGTCTCACTGCTGCAGCCATGCTCGGCTTCACTACCCAGAACCCTGCGCGTCTTGAATATGCGACGCCGGCAGAACACGGGCCTCGCCGCCTTGACGCCAAAGTCAGCAACCGACGGCCGGACTCGCGTCGCCTCTTGTCGCCCCGAGAGGGCGCGATGTTGGAGTTCCTCCGGGATCGTGGCCAGACAAGCGACTTGTCGCCCGCCGAAACCATCAAACGCTTGCTTGCGCTCCTTGCCCAAGACCGGGCATTCGAGAAGTTGATCGGCCCTGCGATGGACGAGCCGCCTCGGGTGCGGGCGATGCTGGGCGCACTCGGCCAAGAGATTGGCATTCCGGAACGCAAACTAGAGAAGCTAAGGCGCAGCTTGGGTCCAGTCTCCAAGTACGACTTCGGTCGCCTGGCCTCGCTTCGCCATGCCAAGGAGTGGCAGGCCAAGTGAGGCTGTTCGAACACAAGGACTTCCAGGCGATCTGCATCGATGCAGCTCGTCGTTTCAACCTGGCCGAACAGTTCATTGAGAAGGACTACTTCGTGACCGAGGCGCTGCGCATCGCGGCGCAAACGAAACAAGGCCACCTGGTCTTCAAGGGCGGTACAAGCCTCTCGAAAGGTTGGCATCTGCTGGAAAGGTTTTCAGAAGATCTCGACCTCTTCCTCAATCCAGAAAGTTACGATCCGGCTCTAGGGGCTAAGGGCGTCAACCGTGAGCTGAAGCGACTGCGCGACAGCGTGGCTGCCCATCCCGCGTTGACCTATGACCCGGAGGCTGGGAAGACGATCGGTGGCTTCGGACGGGACGATGTCTTCCGCTACACAACCAACTTCGATGAAATCCCCGGAGTCTCAACCACAGTCGTACTCGAAGCTGGGATTCAGAGCGGAGCGTTCCCCACCGAGACCGTCAACATCTCGTCCTTCGCTGCCGACTTCTTGAGAGAGCGCGGGCTCTCCAACGCAGCAGAGGATCTGGAGCCGTTTCCCATGACCCTTCTACATTTCCGGCGCACCTTCGTCGAGAAGCTCTTCACGGTTCACGGTAAGGTCGAACGCCTCAAGAGCGAACGCGAACGCCTACAGCGTGCCGCTAGGCACTATGCCGATCTGTACGTGCTGGCCGCCAGACCTGAAGTACTAGCCATGATTGAGTCGGACGAGTACGGGCAGATTTGCACCGACTACAACGAGAAGAGCATTCGATTCTTCAAAAACAGCTACCGGCCGCCAGAGGGTCTCCGCTTTAACAGGAGCGACGCCCTCTTCCTCCCCGGCAAGCTCAAGGCCACGGTGGAAGAGGACTATTACGCGGATTGTCGCGTCCTCTTCCGAGATGAACCGCCAGCCTTCGACGCAGTTATGGAGCGGCTGCAGGGGATAGCCAACAAGCTCTAGAGGACAGTGGGGAGACAGTTATTGAGGCGAACGTGAAACTCGAAATCGAGCTGGTTCCCACTCCACTCTGGGGCGCGAGTCTGTACAGGCTCCTAACCAAAGGCCAATGGAACAGGATTCGCATACCGGTCCTTGATAGAGCCGCTGGTAGCTGCGAGGTCTGTGGGTCAGCGTCTGCGCGGCTGCAGTGCCATGAGCAATGGCGCTACGACGACGTGATGGGCGTTAGAACGTTGATCGGGATCGAAGCGGTGTGCGCTCCCTGCAACTCTGTCCTTCACATCGGGCGCGCTCGGAGGGTCGGCGGTCAGGGTCAGCTGGACATTCAACGGGTCTACGACCATTTCATGATGGTCAACGGGATTGATTGGCCAGCGGCCCAGCAAGTGATCCAAGTTGCCTTTGAGGTTCACGCGCGGCGTAGCAAATGCGAGTGGACGACTGACTTTGGTCCTTATGCGGCGGTAGTGAATGAGCGCCGTTCTGGATTCTCGGATGGACGTTTGCCTGCTTGAAAGCCGCACTGTTCAGGAGCGATGCCGGGGGGCGTCAGAGTGGCGGCTTCTGCGATTACCGCTTCCCCTCCCGGGCACGCAGGTACTCAGCTACTTCGTCGCCAGGTTTGTAACCATGCGCTTCAAAGATCCGCCTGACCCGACGAAACACGTGCCATGCATAGTCCAATTTGCGGTTGCTGCGGACAGCCTCTTCCAGTTGACCTAGGGTCGTGGCATTCCATGTAAGGCTTTCCATGGTGGCAGACCGTTCGGTCGCCTGCTCCCAGTGCTCAGATGCTTCGAGCGAACGAATGACAGCACTAGTCAGCGATTCGCCCGTTTCATTGCGACCCAGCATGAAGTTCAATAGGTTTTCGGCAAGCGGAGCTGGGTCGGTGGCTTTCTGAGCCTGAAAGTGACTTGTAAAACCGACGGGTGCATGGTCAAGTCGAACCGACACGACCAAAAGATGGCGACCGAGTGCCCACCCAATTTCCTGATTGCACCAATAGCTGACTATGGATGGCTCTGACGCGAAGGCGACTAATGCGTCCGCGGTGTCGAGCGCGTACTCGATCACATGTGCCCACTCTGCATGAACCTCAATGTCTTCGTGGGCAGCAAAGCCGTGGATGCCTTTGCCGTTAAGGGCGGCGGCAACCCCGCCCACGAACTCGCGATCTTGGTGCGCATGACTGAGGAAGAGTCGGAATTTGCCCGGTTCCCACGGGTTTCGTTGTTCCCAGACCAGATTGAATTGCTGTGGGAGAACTATCCCGGCGAGCACATCCATCTGGTTGTCGTTTGCACTTTCTACGGCGCCTTCTGCAGCTGACGCTCTTCCCAGGCGATCATCCTTGGCAGGAACCCATAACCCAAGCTCGCCAGCCATGGCCTCAAGTTCCTCCCATGTGCGCTGGCTCATTGCAGTTGAGACAGCTTTCGTAAGGGCTGCACGTTGAGACTTGTCAAGGGTCTTCGCGCTGGGTATCGGCATTGAATGCCTAGATTCTCGGGCCTTGACTCTGAACTTTTGCCGGCTCGGTTCAGATCGACTGCGCCGGTCGTAGAGTCCGCAGCATCACATATCGGCAAGGTAACGGCAACTCATGGGCAATCGGCAAGATGGCGGCAACCTATCGGCAAGGGAAGGCACGTCATCGGGCGATCGGCCCCTGCAGGCCGTAGATCGAGACGCCTCGTATTAGACTCGGCTCGGTGGGCGGGTCCGAATCTCTGTTCGATCAGGCGGCGACTCGGCAGACATCCTCTGGATCGTCTCCCCTTAGTGCTGCGCGCCGCCTCAAAACGCTCCTTTACACCGCGCCGATTCACGAGTTGGAATTCAACAAGGGGCGACGTGGAGAGACTTGGCTGCCGTACGACCTCCGCAGCCTCCAGCTCGCCGCAATTGAGTACGTGGTCAACCGGCAGGGGTTCGAGGGCGGCGTTGCCAGGCCGTTGGCCGAAGAAGAGATTTCACAGCTAGCCGCGCGGATGGTGCCCACGGATCGCCGTGAGATGCACCGCACTGTCGCGGCGCTCGTCATGTCGTGGTTGCTGAACGAAGAGGAGTCCGATGCCGGCTTCTCCTATGCGTACTCGGATACCGCGCAGAGCCGACCGGTGACTCGCTCCTACGCCGTCGAACTCCTACGCGAACGCGAAATGGCCGACTCAAGCTTGCTCGTCAAGGCGACCGCCGGCGCGATCAATCTCCTGATCGGCGCCCTCGACATCGATGTTGCGGATGCGCAGAAGGCGGAGGAGCGGATGCTTGACGAGTACATCTCTGCTGGGCGTTTTGGCGACGCAGCGCAGCTTGCTCGCCGTGCGCGGTACCGATCGATCCAATACGCCGAGACCATTCAGGCCATGCTCGAGATCGCGCAGCACGATTTGACCCGGGTGGACTGGGCGGGCGACGTGATGGAGGAGATCTCCACCGCCCAGGCGCACATCAGCGAGCGACTGGAGGACGAGGGCCGGATGCGGTACCGGCTCGACGAGATGCGATCAGAGATAGACGAGCCCGAGCGCCTGCGGACCGTGATCGAGTTGGTGGACCTCATCGACGACTGCCACCGCCGCCACACGTTGCTTCATTCGAAGCTCATGAAGTCGGCGGATGTCTTCCTCGCGGAACAGGTGCGCCAGCGGTTCCAGCCGCCCCCCTCACTGGTCATCGTCTCCATGAACCGCGAAGTGCTCCACGCGGTCCTGCGGATTTCCAGTTCTCAGGCGTTAAAGGTGGCCTCGGGCTTCCTCACTTCGCTGATCGGCCCGCACCCGCCCGAGATCCTGCATCTCTCCCACCTGGTTAACGACCTCCTCCAGCCCCGACGCGAGTTCGGCGAAGAAGAACGCGAGGCTCCGATCCTCGACTTGACTCAGGAGGAGCGCGCTCGCTTCAGCCCAGCCACGCTCGACCGCACCCGCTCGACGTTCGTCGGCGTCGACCAGAGGCCAGAGCGGCTATCCGTCTTGTTCGCGCGCGCACGTGCCCTCGCCAGCAGTGAAGAGAAGGCCGAAGTTCTCGAACTCGTCCGCCTTGGCGCGCTGTGGGCCTTCGCCCCGGATCCAGGCCCGATGTCTCGCGAGGGCCTACTCCCCGGCCGCGCGCTCAGCGTCGATGACGGCACGCCGCTCGACGACCCCGACTTCGGCGGCTCTGACCTCTTGGTAGGCAGCTTCGAGGAGCTGGCACATGTCGACTAACCCGGACGTGGAGAGCGCTGCGCAACTCGTCGCCTTCGGAGTGCAGAGCCGCTTGGTAGCCGGGCAGGACGAGGACTACCGCTCCCTACTGTCGCGGTACCGGACAGACCTTGACTTCCGACAACTTGTTGACTCGATCGCAACAGGACTCGGTTTGCGCGTGACCGCGGCCAACGAACTGGGTCTCTTCTTCTGGGCCGATCCTTACGGCCCATTCGCGTACACGCTCGCCTCGTGGCGCCGTGAACGGGGCGCGGGGACATTCGAGGACCGTATCCTCCACGGCCTGGCCGTTGTGGCGATCGCCGCGTACTTCTACCCGCAAGCAAGCGACCTCGAGACCGAGCGTCATCGCCAGGCGACGGCAGCACAAGTGGAGCAGTTCTTGCGTGCCGCATGCAGCGAGATCGCCAAGGAGAGCGATGACCCGGAGATCGAGCGCGAGGAGTGGGAGCAGGCCGCCAGCCTGTACTTGCGGCAGAAGGAGGTCGCTGCGACCTCTGACGGACGCCGACCGCAGAAGGGCACGCAGAGCGTCATTAGCCGTGCGTTCGATCTCCTGGTCGAGCAGGGCCTCGTCCGGAAGCGCGAGGAAGGCAACCTTGTCGTCTATCAGCCAAGCGAGCGGATGCGGCTTCAGATCGCAGGCGTCGCGGGCCACGAGGCGTACCAGGCGTTGGCCCTAATCCGGCGCGGGCATGAGGTTGGCGCTTAACCATGTACCTCCTGCGTAGGGTCTACTTCGACTCGATCGGCCACAAAGACGCGCGGTTCGACCCGTTAGTCCTCGACTTCCGCAGCGACGGCGGGCAAAAGCCACTCGACTCGGTGCTGTGGCTCCGGAACATGGGCGGCAAGACTTCGATGCTTGCGCTCATCTTCTCGGTCCTCCAACCTGGCTATAGGGATTTCTTAGGTCGCGAGAAGGCGGGCGAGGTCCGCCAACTCCAGAAGTACGTCCTAGCCGACGACATCGCCCACATAGTTCTGGAATGGTCGTCGACCGGTGACGGCCTGCTCGCGAGCCTCGAGGACGAAACCATCCTCGTTACTGGCGTCGTAATGACCTACCGGCGTGGCCAGACTTCCGAACTTGACCGCCACTTCTACGCCTTCCGCTCGCTCACCGGCACGCTCTCGCTCGACGAACTGCGGTTCCGACAGAACGGCCGGCGCGTCCACGTCAGGACGTTCCTCGACCAAATCATGCAGGCTCAACGGTCGCGGCCCTCGCTGGAGGCCGTCATCACCGACAAGCAATCAGAATGGAAGGCGACGCTCGAGAGTCTTGGCCTTGATCCCGAGATTTTTCGCTACCAGCTTGCCATGAATGAGCACGAGGCTGGCGCGCGAAAGTTCCTTGGATTCCGCGACGCCGATAGCTTCGTGGACTTCCTCATCAAGGTCGTGATGGACCCGGGCGCCATGAACCAGGTGGCCGAGAACCTTGGGCAGGTCGCCGACAAGCTGGCGATGGAACCGCATCGAAAGAAGGAGCGGGACTTCGCCTCAGGCATTATCACCAGACTTCGCCCAGTCACCGATACACATGCGGTGCTGCGCGAGGCTCTTGAGCGTCAGCAGAGTCTGATTGTGGAAGGATCCCGTCTTCAGGCCCGAATCACATACTCCCTCGGCGCCGCGCGAGCTGAAGGGCAGGAGCAGCTTGAGAGCGCGACTGCCTACCGCCTCGCGCGAACCCAGCATGACAACGAACGTTCACGACATGAGCGACTGTCTCGTGCGCTCGACGCACGGGTCGCCCAATACGCGGTCGACGCGGCGCTCGACACACTAAATGCTGCGCAGGAGATCGAGGACGAGACCAAAACCGAAGTAAGGATTTCGGAAGCGCTTCCGCTCGTTATCGAACACCGACGGCTGACGGCGGACACTGCCGCGCTCGACCGAGCGTTGGCAGACCAGATCGAGGGCGCGCGTAGCGACATCGACGCGTACAAAGCCGCCGCCACCGTCCTTCATCGTCGATATCGCCGAATGGCGGAGCAGGCTCGCACCCGGGTGGCGGAAGGCGAAGATCGCGCTCGCCTCGCCGCCGATCGGCGCGAATGGGCAGAAGCCGAGATCCAGAAGGCAACAGGGGAGATCGCTCGGATCGACAGCGAGGCGGACTCCATCAACGGTCAGCTCCAGGATCTGGACCAACGGCAGGCACGGCTGCGCAAGGACGGACTACTGCATGCGAATGAGCCTGCTCAGACGGCAGTCGGGCGACTGCGCCAGGACGAAGCGTCTGCATCCTCCAGGCGCGAGCAGATTGCCAGTCGGAGCCGCGAGATCGATGGGCGCCGGGGTACGGCACGTACTGCAATCGACGAACTGACGCCCCAGATCAGTCAGCTTCGATCTAAGATCGATTCACAGCGCGACTCCCTGAACTCACTGATTGGTCGCGCGCGAGACCTGTCTGAGAACCAACGCCTTCGCGAACTGGCCGAGCACGAGGATCTCGACATTCTTGTTGCAGGTAGTCTCCTCGCTGAGCGGCTGCTCGCCGCACTTTCCTCCGCGACCCGACAGATGGTCGAAGCGCGGGTAGCTGCCTCTGAGGACGAGCGCGCTAAGGCAGCACTTGACGAGACCGGCTTTCTCCCCGCTGCCCTAGATGTGGATCGCGCGATCGCCCACCTCAAGCACATGAACGTCGCGGCGACACCAGGCTGGCAATACCTCGCGGAGCACGTCAACCGCGATTACTGGCCGCAAGTGATCGGCGAACGCCCGTGGCTGCTGACGTCCGTGGTGGTCGAGCCCGAAGAGGGAGACCGTGCCATCGAATCTCTGCGTGATGCGGGAATCGATCCGTCGCTCTTACTCTCGATCGCCGAGTCGGGCGAGTTTCACTGGGTAGAACGCCAGGAGTCGCCGAATGGCCAAGGTCGCCATCTAAAGACGCTCGTCACCCGATCAGCGCTCTACGACAGCACTCAGGCAGAGGCTGCACGCGGCCAGGTTGAGGCGAGGCTGGAGAAGGCGCTCGTAGCGGAAGCCGAGCTGAGTCGTCGCCGCGATGAGGACCAAAGCCTCCTGGGCCGGCTGAAGCAGTTCATGACTGACTGCCCGCCGGACCACCTCGACTCACTCCGGTTCGAGATCGAAGAACTGGAAGGCGAAGCAACGCGGCTCGACGGTCTCAAAGCGGCCGCACAGGGGACCGTTCACGAGACGACCGAGGAGATCCAACAGCTGATTACCGAGGACAAACGGCAAGAGGCCGACCTCCGGCGCCTTGCGGGCACCATCCCATGGCTCGAGAACCTCGCGGAGTTGGAAGATAGGGCTAAGTCCGCTCGGGAGCGTCAGCAGGAAATGCACTCTGAGCGGCAGACATGGGTGCAGAGTCGGCAGGATGCGAACGAGGCCAAGGCGTCGGCTCGAGACAACGAGAAATCGGCGACAACGCTCGCGGCAGCTGAGAGAGCTGATGCATTGTCGTGGGACAAGCAAGCGGAAGCAACTGAGAACTTCGAGATCGAGGCGGAAGTTGACGAGCGCACGCTTGCTGAGGTCGAGGCTGAGCACCGCAGCCGCAGGTCGATCTACGAGGAAAAGACCTCCCGCTCGGACATCGCATTGCGTCGGCGCGCCTTGGGAGATCAGCTATCCGCGGTTACGACCGCGCTCGCCGACTTCGACGACGTTCTCGAAGCGGCCCGACGGCGAGCTGCCGACCCTGCTTTGCACAGCGAGACCGTCCGCAAGACACGCCAGGCCATGGCCAAACGAGCCCTGGAGGCGGCGACCGAAGCACGCATCACTGCAAAGAGTGATGTCAACAGTGCGGAGAAGTTCCTTCAATCTCTCCCAACCGATCGTCGGCTGCTCACCTCCCTTCCGACCGACCTGGAACCGTCCAACCTCGCCCAGGCTCAAGAATTTCTCGGCGTGGTCCAGGAACGCCAGCGTGCCTCCGAGCGATCGCGAGACCAGGCGGAGACCCAGGCGAAGGAAGCCGAAACGGCGAGAGACGCCGCCGTGAATAGGGCAAAAGTACTGGACGCCATTGGCAGCCTCTTAACGGGCACACTCGGCGCCCACCTTCGTGAGCTTCAGCTAATCGAGGAGCCAATAGAGGATTCGGAGGCGACCCAGCGCGCAGGTGAGTTGACAAGCAAGTGGCAAAGCGTCGGGGTGGACGTGACGGAAAGCCGGATTGCGTTCAACAATGCATGCGCTGAGGTAAGGCGGTTTGCGAGCCAGGCGGACTTCGAAGAACTGGCCGGTGCCTACCGCGATCGCTACAAGGACGGTACCGATGATTATCTCGTCGAGCATGCCGAGGCCGATAGCGCCGAGCTGCGAATGCGAATCAAGTGGCTGGAGAAGGAGCTGGCTGACCTCGAAGGCCACCGCCGTACCGTCGTCCTGGAACTCGTCACTCTTGTTGAGCAAGCGCTTCGCCTGTTGCACGATGCGCAGACGCTCCGTCTATCCGATGGGCTTGGTGATTGGACCGGCCAGCAGTACCTTCGGATCAAGTACGAGCATCCGGAGTCGGTCGAGGATCTCAAGATTCGGCTGCAAGTCCTCATCAACGATCTCATCGTTCAGCGTTCGCGCCCGGAGGGCATCGCCTTGCTTCTGACGGCCGTCCGGGCAGCGAACGGCAACAAGCCGTTCGACGTTCAAGTCCTTAAGCCAAACGAAGGCCTGCGGGTTGAACGTGCACCAGTAGGCGAGATCGTCGCCTGGTCTGGGGGCCAGAAGCTAACGACAGCAATCCTTATCTACTGCGTCCTGATCCGCTTGCGCTCCCTGAACCGTCACGGTGTTCACGACAACACTGACAGCGTGCTGATCCTCGACAATCCGCTCGGGGAAGCGAACCTCATGACGCTGGTGGACCTCCAGCGGACTGTCGCCGCGGCCATGCGGGTGCAGCTGATCTTTGCTACCGGCATCGACGACAAGTCGGCGCTTGCACCTTTCCGCAACGTGATACGGCTGCGCAACCTCGTCGACAACCGGACCGGACGGAAGTACGTCACCCACGCACAGGACGAGCCCGGGACCGACGGATTGACCGCCACCCGGGTGTACCGCCGGCAAGAAGTGGTCGGCTCGTGACACCGGCTGCGGGGCGACTGCGCGACCGGCTGGTAGAGGAAGGGAAGCGCAAGTTGATGCTCCCGGCGCTCCAAGCGATCTTTGGCGAGCTTGAGCCGGCCCTGGGCGTGTCTCCTCGTCGCCGGGAGGCACTGCTGGAACTTCTCGAAGAACTGGAAGCGGCGCGAGAGGTGCAGCTAACGAAGGCGAATCCCGACCGGTTTGCCTTGCCGCCGCTGCCGCGTTCGGTTCTCGTTCTGGGCGTCGAGCCACGCAGGGTCACTCCACCGCCGCCGACTCCTGTCTGGCGACCGGAGCTCGCCTGGGCTGGCAGTTTGCGACTTGCTCTGCCAGACGTTGAGTTTCTGCACCAGGTGGATCGGTTCCTGCGAGACCTCGACCACGCGGAACCGATAGTCCCGATACGCGAGCGGTCGCTGGAGCTTACCGGCGACGAGAAGCGCCTCGACCGCCTCGTGGGCAGCCGACTGTTCGATCCGGGCCGGCTTTCACTCGGCCTGCTTCGCTGCGAGCAAGTGCATCCGCCCTTTGTCTACGAACGTGTGCACTCAGCGCCTGCCGCTCTCATCATCGAAAACCACCAAACCTACCACTCGATGCTGAAGACGCCAACGGCAATTCCCGACGTTGGGCTGCTCGTGTATGGCGCTGGTAACCACATCACCGGGTCGATTGGCTACTTCGCTGATATTGAGCCCCGGGTGACGGCCATCCGGTACTTCGGAGACATCGACTTGGAGGGGCTGGAGATCCCTCGTCGTGCGAGCTACGTCGCCCAACCCATTGGCCTGCCGGCAGTCGAGCCTGCGGCTGACCTCTACCACTTGCTCCTCCGCGTTGGCAGGACGGCGAAGGCCGATCCGGTGAGCTGTGCGACCGCCACGAGCGTGGCGAAATGGCTCCCTGAGGATCTTCGCGGCGAGGTCGTTGAGATGCTGGTGTCTGGCCGTCGCATGGCACAGGAGGCGATCGGCCGCAAGGTACTCGTCGAAATCGGAACGCGGATAGTCCCAGTAGGAGGTCAGAGCCCTGGGTGAATCAGTCGCCACCTGTGATAAGTCGGCCTGGAAATGGTTCCTGTACGAGAGCGCCCTTGACTTCCAACTCGACGATGGCCCCGCGGATGTGCAGTTTGCATTTGCGGCGAGGTTCATGGAGACCGTCGGCTCCGAGTTGGAACCCTTCTTGATGCCACGCCTAATCTTCTGGAGGCCCGACCTCGAGGAACAACGCTGGCGATGAAGGTGTTCATCAGCTCTGTTGTCCGAGGATTCGAGGACTACAGGGCCGCAGCAGTCGAAGCGACTGAAGGCGTGCTCCGCCACGAGGCCATCCTCGCAGAGCGCTACCCGGCGATGACTGGTAGCCCACAACAGGCTTGTCTGCAAGGCGTACGTGACGCTGACGTCACGGTCGTATTGCTCGGGGTGCGGTACGGCGACATCCAGCCATCTGGGATGTCTGCGACTCATGAGGAACTCCTCGAGGCTCGCTCACGCGGCGTGGCGATCGTGCTAATTCAAGACGAGGTCAAGTTCGAAGCCCGGCAGTTGGACCTCATCGCGGAGACCAAAAAGTGGACTGGCAGCCTCATCGAATCCTTTCGGACACCCGCCGATCTTCGGGACGCAACCGTCCGCGCCCTGGCGCGTTTCGAGGTCAGCCGGTCCGCACGTCGCGTCGATGAGGAGGCTCTGCTGCGCAAGGCGACGGAGATGATTCCGGCCACCGCGTCGGGAGTTTCGCCTGCCATCGCCGTTGCCGTCGTTGCCGGGCCCGAGGTCCAGCTGATTCGCCCCGCGGAGCTCGATGCCTTTGGGGAGGAACTGCGGCGCGACATCCTTACCGGACCGGATGCATTGTTCGATCCGTCGGTTGGGACACAACTCGACGTCAGGGACGATCGTGTTGTGGTCGCCCAGCGTGAAGGTCAGGCACTTGTCGTAGTGGACGCCGCCGGCGCGTTCGTGGCGATGCTGCCCGCGTTACGCACTCGCGGCCTCGGGTCTGGCGTTCTCGCGATCCTTGAAGAGGACGTTAGCGAACAGATTCAATTGATGCTTAAGCTCGCGACGCGAATACTCGACCGCGCCGATGCAGCGCAACGGTCCCAGGACGTGGTGGTCGTGGCCGGCCTGGTGGGTGGCTCTTGGCTCCCTTGGCGAACAAGAGCGGAGCATGCCGCGAATCCAAATCAGGCCGCAATGGGACGAGGAGTCTTCAGCGGCGGTCGTGAGACCGTTCTCGTCCACTTAACCCCGCCGAGGAGGCCGCGCGGTGACCTACGTCACGGGGCGGCCTCCATTGCGGGGGATCTCGTTGCCCTCCTTAGGCGCCGCGTTCGAGCTTAGCGGCGCTTGAGCGCTACGCTGCCCGGTCAAGCTGAACCTCTTGAAGGCGTTGTCGTTGCGCTTTCTTCCAGACGGTATGGACCGAAAAGCCAGCGAGGTCTGCCAGGTGGGCGGCCCATGGGCTCAAAAGGAAGTCAGCAGCTTCGGCATGGAAATTGCCCTTCGTCCGTTTGTTGGGACCGGGCTCATCGTGGCCATAGCAAACGCCTAGATGGTCCGCGACAGCGAGCCGGAAGACCGCTAGGACCAGGTCGCGAGCGCAGACGGCGAGGTCTTCCAACATGACTACGCCGCTCGCAGCAGTTGAGACAGTTGCGTCGAAGGGCTTTGTTCCAGTGCACGCGCGAGCTTCCAAGCCGTCCGAGCTCGGACGGGCTTACCCCGCAGGGCGGTCGCCAAAGTAGGACGTGAAATGCCAGCCCGGCGAGCGAGCTCCGACAGGCTCCAGCCCCTCTCGGCGCAGGCGACTCTAACCGCCTCGGCCGATAGGACGACGACCAATCCCGACCGCCCGACCGTAACGGCTGCTGGACCGCTCATCTACTTCGCTTTTCCAAGGGGCCAGAGTCCGGCCCCTGCCCGCTCACGAGCCCCCGCCTCCGCCCGGTCGCCGAAGCCACCAGTCCGGCTTGCCGACTGAATCCTCAGCCTGCCGGTCCGACGTGGGAAGGCCTGCCAGGTCCAGCATGGAGACCCGCCGCCCAGAGCCATCGCTGGCCCACACAGCTCCGAGCGGTCCGGCGGCAGCGATGAAGGCGGTCGTCGTCACCCAGAATCTGCAGCTTTCGCGGTCGGCGTCGGCATGGTTCGGCAGCAAGCCGGCGATCCGGCGCTCCCGCTGCTCGGTCGGAGCAACGAACAGGACTTGGTTGGCGGATGCGCCCGCGCGGTCGGCGAAGTAGGCCGTGTACGCATGGAGCTTGGCTCGAAGGCGTCGAGCCTGCTCGGTACCCCGATCCCACTCGAGGTGAATCAGCACCTCGCGGTCGGGCGTGACCAGCCGGCCCCATCCATCGGGGATCGGTCCGCGTTCGTCGCCTTCCGCGTAGGCGTCCTGAACACCGTGCTCGCCGACCCAGTGGTAGAGGCCAAGGCCTGGCAGCTCGCGCGTCGCGAAGGCAAGGCCAACGAAAAACTGGTTGGCCTCGAGCTGATGGACCAGGTGAAAGCGACGCTCGAGTGCGTGCTCCGCTCGTCGGAGGTACTGCCGAGGTTCCTCGTCAAGCCACTCGGCCAGTGCCGCCGCCCCCCGCCGCGAGAGCAGGTAGATGGAAGATCGGCACACGCGTCCGGGCCGCATGACCACGCGCCACGTGCGTACGAGTCCGTGGTCGACGAGCCAGCGGAGTCGGTACTGGCAGCTTCGCGAACCGGAGAAGAAGAGCGCCTGGAGTTGGCCGCGGTCGAGGTAGCGGTGTGAGTCGAGAGCCATCAGCATGGCGATGTCGCGCGGTGTCGGCGTGTAGTCGGCGGTCGACGTCGATGGAGCGTCAGCAAGTTGAAGCTCGACGGTTCGAATGGTTCTCGTAGACGATTCGGATTGGGAAGACAGTCCCGGGGACGAAATCGGCCAGCTGGAACTTGGCCGGGGGTTCGCGCCACGGCGCGAATTGAAGCGCGAAGCCGGCTGGAGTTCGGGACGCGAAGGTCTGCGCGCAGGGAGCGCGGCCAAGGTCATGCGATCTCCTTGAAGCCGCCGGCGGCTCCGAACCGGCTAAGGCGCCCAATGATCTCGGCCTCGACCTCAGCCACCGGCCGCCCGTAGCGGTCCAAGCTCGCAGCCGCCACCGTGGCCGCGTGTTCCTCACCCAAACTCGCTGGCGCCAGCAACGTCGTACCGGTGAATGGCGGTTGGGTGTGGCCGTCCACGCTAAGCCGGACCGCGATCTGGAAGCGATCGAGGGATTGGAGTTGATGGACAGTCAGCGGCTCGAAGTCGCGGGCCACCTGGCGCGCGTCATCCGGCCCACACTGGAAAACGATGCGTGTTCGCGCGTTGGAGGCAACTGCCTGTCGGGTGGACTCCTGCAGCTGAGCCAGGTGCTGGTTGGCTAGCGTCAGGTTGAGCCGGTAGGCCCGCGCCTCAGCGAGTACATCGTCGATGGACTGAGGCAAGTGGAGGTAGTTGTGGAACTCGTCGAGATAGAGGTTGAAGTCCGGGCGCCAAACCTCCGGGCGGCTTGCGCGCGCGAGCGCCGCCTGCCAGAGACGCGACATCACGAAAGAGCCCACGAGGCGGCTCGTCTCCTCGCCGAGCGCGCCTTTGGCGAGGTTGACGAGCAAGATGCCGCCGCCGTCGATCACCTCGCGCAGGTCGATGGTCGAACGGCTCTGGCCAAGGACGTTGCGCACGGTCGGCCGCATCAAGAAGGTCCGCAGCTTGTTTAGAACCGGTCCGACCATCTGCAGGCGTTGCCCCTCCGTCTGCGCCTCGTACTCCTGCCAGAACGGCTTGAGACCGACCGGGTCGCCGAGGTTCTTGGTCAGGCGAGCCCGGACGCGTTGGTTGAGCAGCAGAAGCGGCACTTCCGTCAGAGTCGCGCCCGGATGGCGAAGGAGGGTAAGGAGCGCCGCACGGAGCACGTCGTCAGTCCGCGGCCCCCAGAAGCGCTCGAAGTTCTTGCGAAAGATCGTGACCACGCCGTCGGTGACGAGCTCGCGCTGACTCGGGTCGTCGCACTCGAGGACGTTGAGCCCGACCGGGCGCTCGCGCGTCGAAGGATCGAGCAGGATGACGCGATTCGCGTGCTGGGTCGGGATGCGCTCGAGCAGGTCGCGGATGAGGTCGCCCTTGGGATCGATGACACCGACTCCGATGCCAGCCTCGATGTCCTGAAGAGCGAGATTGAGGAGCAGCGTGCTCTTGCCCGCACCGGTCGGTCCGACAGCGTGCAGGTGGTGGCGCCGGTCGGTCTGGCTGATCTTCACTGCCGGCCCACGATCGTCGTCAAGCCGGCACAGCACGCTGCCCTCGCCCGCGACTAAGGACGGGCGTCGCGGCATCACGCGGACGCGCGCCGAGTCCATCGGGACGCCGGCCAGCGGGAGGTGGAAGAGCTGTGCCGCTTCGGCGGGTGACAGCACCATCGAGGTGTGCCCGGGTCCCAGGCGCTTTGTTAGCGCGCTATCGAAACCGAGCGGCCACCACACTTTCGCGACGCGAAGCCGGTTCTCGCCGTCGAGCGCCTGGAAAGCCGACACGATCGGGCGCAACGAGCCGACCGCCAACGTCCGACGCGGTGCCCAGCAACAGAGACGCACCTCGACCCGCCAGCACGCCTGGCCGGCTTTGTCCGTCGGCGGGAGAGGAGCCGCGGCGCGCCGCTGCGACGGTGGCTTCGAGGTGGGCTCCGGATAGGAGAACCAGAACTCGAAGAGAAAATCCAGCGGAAGGCGCAGAAGCTTCAGGAAGATGCTCTCGTGCGAGTCGAAGCCGGACAGTTGATCAAGCCGCTTGCCGGCACGGGCTTCCCACCCGGTGTCTGGCGACATCGCAAGCTGGATCACTCCGTCGCCAGCCTCAGCGAGTGCCTGAGCCGCCGTCGAAATGGGATCCGCATGAGACGCTCCGAGCGGGTAGAGATCCTCTCGCCACAGGCGGAGCCGAGCCCTTGCGGCCTGCGGTCGAGGCTCCGCAAGGCCATCTTCGCTCGGCACGATGTTGGCCCCCGGGAGTGCGCTGTGGATCGCGGCCGCCACAAGCTTCTCGGCCTCGGTCGGGAACCAGCAACGGGCGATGACGTGTCCCTCACGGGCCTCGAGTTCAAACACCAGCCAGGCCTGGCCGAATAGAGCGCGTTTCCACGATGGCGCTGCGATCGCATGGAGCATTCGAAAGAAAGCCACCCAGCTCGCCGAGTCGTACGCGCCGTCGATGGGCGCCACGATTCGCACCGCGGAGACGCGAGACTGACCGATCCGGCGATGGAGCAGAGGTACGACGGTCTTGCCTACCAGCCAGACCACGGCGGTCGGAATGGCAGCGACCACGGCAACGTGTGCGACCACCACAAGAGCGTGTCCAAGGACGAATACCAGGCCGTCAAGCGCCGCGTGGATTGCGCTGACGAGCCTCATGAGCTGGTCCACCCGCTGATCGACGCTCTGCTGCGAGTTCCCGCCGGCGTCGAGTCGCGGCGGGGCGAACGCGAAGGAGGTGAGGGCCCGAGAAGCGGGTGCCCGCTGTGCGTCCGCTGAGCGCCCGCTATTTCCGGGGACAGTGGCATCAGGACGAACGAACCTGAGAAGAAAGTCTCGGAGAGGTTTTGAGCTTGGCTGCGCGAGAGTCTTCATGCGAGCAGCCTAGAAACGAGGCGCACGCTGACCGCACGCTGAGTGCCCCCTAAGCCACCCTAAAGGGCCAAACCTACGTTCTGTCCCGATCTCAGGGTGTCCGCTGACCGCACGCTGACCGCACGCTGACCGCACGCTGTGCGCCTTTTGACCGGCCGCTGGGTCGCTCACAACGGCCTAGCGACACCGAGGTGAGGGGTGCGAGGAGGTTCCAGCGTGTCTGCGCGAAAGGCTTCATACCTAATCAATCCCCCGCGGCGGAGGCAAAAGTAACGGTCGGGTGCGCCCGCTGAGCACCCGCTGACCGCCCGCTGAGTTCAGGCTGCCTCGGACATGTCCTCGGCCACGAAGGATGACCAGAGTCGGGTCGGAGTCGCACCGACGGCGTCGATCTAGATCGGCTACCCATGGGACGCGTTCCGGAGCCCCCGAACGATCACTAGGGCCCTCTCCTCCGGCAACGGAGCTATCCTCGGCCAAGCATGCCGGACGTTGTCATCGAGAACCCCGTCATTAACTCTCCGTTTGTTGAGCCAGGGCGGCACTTCGTATTCGGTGAGGACGGTATAACCAACGAAATCGCGGACTCCCGCAGGCGGAGTTCCTATTTCGTTCCGATCCCGCCGCCTAAGAAGAAATCCGCCGACCAGATAACGCTCGGGGACTGGCTAGGGGAGCGGATCCAAGAGAACGACTTCATCAACCGGGTGCGGGAGCGGGTCTCGATCTGGCGCCAGGGAGACTATCAGGGTGTGACCTCGACCACGCGGGGTCTCCTCGATTACTGGATCGACCCCAGCCGGAAGCTGTTTTTCTGCCAGATAGAGGCGCTTGAGACCGCGATCTACCTGACCGAGGTCGCTAGCCGCCACGGCGACGCCTGGATTCAGAACACCCTGAGTCGGGAGAACGAGGTGGCCAACCCTGGCCTTGACCGCATTGCCTTCAAAATGGCCACGGGGTCCGGCAAGACCGTCGTCATGGCAATGCTGATCGCTTGGCAGGTTCTCAATAAGCTGGCCAACCCCCAGGACCGTCGCTTCAGCGACACCTTTCTGATCGTGACCCCAGGCATCACGATCAAAGACAGACTCCGCGTCCTGAAGCCTAACGATCCCAACAATTACTACGTTGAGCGGGACCTGGTTACGCCCGACCAGCTCCAGGCGCTTCAGCAGGCGCGGATCCTAATCACCAATTTCCACGCCTTCGTGCGTAGGGAGACATTTCAGGCTGCCTCTCTCACCAAGAAGGTGCTGGCCGGCCCTGGAGGCAATGTAGACGCCTTCAAGGAGCAGCCGGACGAAATGGTTCGCAGGGTTTGTCTGGAGCTAGGCAACAAAAAGAACGTCGTTGTGATCAATGACGAAGCCCACCATTGCTATAGCCAGAGGGTCGAGGAAGAAGAGGGCAAGCTCTCAACGGAGGAGAAGGCAGAGGCTAAAGCCAACGCGGAGGCCGCCCGTGTCTGGATCACCGGCCTCGCCGCGGTGAAATCCAAAATTGGCGTGAAGGCGGTTTACGACTTGTCAGCGACTCCTTTCTTCCTGCGGGGTTCTGGGTACCCCGAGGGAACGCTGTTTCCATGGGTCGTTTCCGATTTCTCACTGATCGATGCCATCGAGTCGGGCATCGTCAAGGTCCCGAGGGTGCCCGTCGGGGACAACCAGATGACCGCGGCGCTTCCGACATACCGAGACCTCTGGCGCAGCATCCGGCAAGACCTCCCCCGCAAGGGTCGCTCAGCTACCTCGGAGCAGGTCGAGCCGAGGCTCCCCAAAGCCTTGGAAGGCGCTCTCCAGAGTCTCTACGGCGATTACGAGAAGACTTACCAGAAGTGGGAGCAGGGCGGATTTGACACGCCTCCCGTGTTCATCGTCGTTTGCAATAACACCAACGTCTCCAAGCTCATTTTCGATTGGGTCGCCGGCTGGAAGAAGACTCTCCCTAACGGCGATCCTGTGTTGGTGCCTGGCAATCTAGCGCTCTTCAGCAATGTGGATCACGAGACCTGGACTGCGAGGCCGAATGCGCTCCTGATCGACTCCGCCCAGCTTGAATCGGGTGGCTCGATGGACGAAGGTTTCAGGAAGATGGCGGCTGACGAAATCCGGCTCTTCAAGAACGAACTACGGCAGCGGACGGGGGAAGACTCTGAAGACCTGCCGGATGAAGTTCTCCTTCGCGAAGTGATGAATACGGTTGGCAAGCCGGGAAAGCTCGGCGCACATGTGAGGTGCGTGGTTTCCGTATCGATGCTCACCGAGGGCTGGGACGCCAACACGGTGACCCATATCCTGGGAGTCCGGGCCTTTGGGACCCAACTGCTGTGTGAGCAGGTCGTCGGTCGTGGGCTCAGGCGCGCGAGTTATGAGGCAAACGAGGATGGTTTCTTCGAACCTGAATACGCCGAGGTTTACGGCGTGCCCTTCAGCTTCATCCCCGCAAGCGGGATTGGGAAGGAGCGGCCACCGAAGCCCGTACATCGGGTAAGGGCGATGGACGACCGGATCGCCCTGGAGATCACCTTCCCGCGTGTAACCGGATATCGGTACGAGCTTCCAGCGGAGCATCTGCATGCAGAGTTCGGGATCGATTCTCGGAAAATCCTTTCGACCCAGGATGTCCCAACCCTGATCGAGGTTGATCCAATCGCTGGCGAGAAAGTGGTACACGACCTCGGCGAGCTTCGGGAGAGGCGGATCCAGGAGGTGGCATTCAGGATCGCTCGACGGACTTTAGACAACTATCTGAGGGACCCAGAGGGTGCCGAGAAGCCGTGGCTCTTTCCCCAAGTATTGGCGATCGTGAGACGGTGGCTGGATGAATGCGTCACATGCAAGGACGACGCGTTCCCACAGATGCTCTTAATCGGCCAGTTGGAGAGCGACGCAGCCGAGAAGGTTTATCGGTCGATCGTCCGCGGGACCGAAGGCGAGAAGAAGCTGGTGCCGATACTGCGAGCATTCGAGCCGCTCGGCTCTACCCGCTACGTCGCCTTCGACACGACAAAGTCGGTCTATTCAACTGACCCACAACGGTGCCACCTGAATTACGTAACCCTCGACAGTGGATGGGAGGCGAAGTTGGCCGAGGTCCTGGAGCACATGGACGGCGTGGTCTCCTACGTCAAGAATCAGGGTCTTAATTTCACCATCCCGTATACCTATGAGGGAAGGGCAGCCAACTACGTGCCGGACTACATCGTCCGTATTGCTGACGGCGACGAAGCCCCCGTGAACCTCATTGTCGAAGTCTCCGGCGAGGCAAAGAAAGAGAAGGTCGCCAAGGTTGCCACGGCCAAAGACTTCTGGGTGCCAGCCGTGAATAACAATGGCTCCTTCGGGCAATGGTCGTTCCTGGAAGTGTCTGACCCATGGGATGCGGTCAACCTGATCCGCGCCCACCTTGCGGAACGGCGCCTAGCCGCACTGCCGGCGGGAAATTAACTGGATGGCTAGCAAGCGCACAAAAGCCGCGGTTACCTTGGATGCCACCGTGCACAAGAACGCGAAACGCTCCAATATCCCGACTGCCGAGCTGGAGGCGTTCGCGGAGCAACATGAGAAGCAGCCGAAGACGCAGTTGTACCCACGCGACACCTCGCTGGATCCCCAGCTCGTCTGGAGGGGCAAGGACGATCAGGATCGGTCCGACCTCGCAGTTCCGGTTGTGCCGGTCTACATCCAAGAGAAAATCCATCCCCGATACCTGATCGAGGAGCTTCGCGCAGAGAAATCGCGTAGGGAGCCTCAGGCTCAGATTGACATCTTCAGTGACTTCAACGGCCTAGAACTCGAAAAGCTCGTGGATTTCTATCAGCATCCGATGAAGTGGCAGAACCGCATGGTTCTCGGGGACTCACTCCTAGTGATGGCGTCTCTGGCTGAGAAGGAAGGTCTAAAGGGAAAGGTCCAGACGGTCTATATGGATCCACCCTACGGAATCAAGTTCGGCTCCAACTGGCAGGTATCAACGCGCAACCGAGACGTGAAGGACGGCCGTGCGGATGATGCCACGCGCCAACCCGAACAGATCAAGGCGTTTCGCGATACATGGGAAAAGGAGGTGCACTCATACCTTTCCTATATTCGCGACCGGCTAAGAGTGGCACTTGATCTTCTGGCCCAAACCGGAAGCATCTTCGTGCAGATCGGCGACGAGAACGTTCACCTGGTCCGCTGCGTCTTGGACGAAGTGTTCGGTAGTAAGAACTTCGTTTCTCTCATCAGCTTTGTCACGACCAGCGGATTCCAAAGCAACGAGCTAGCGCGTGCTGGCGATTATCTTCTCTGGTATGCAAAGGACAAGTCCGCTGCGAAAGTACGGACGCTTTGGGTTGAAGCCGAAAAAGAACAGTCCAGCGGTTACCGGTGGGTGGTGCTTCCCGACGAGACGAAGCGCGGCCTGACTACGGCGGAGTTACGCGGAGAGGCCCCGTTTCCCGCCGGCAGCAAGCTCTACACGCCAGACAATCTGATCTCGCAAGGCTCGGCTGGAGAAGACCAAGCGTTTGTCCACCAAGGCAAGACTTACCGTCCGGCCGCCAATTCGCATTGGAAAGCAAGTTTCCCCGAGGGGATGGATCGGCTTGCGGTAGCAAACCGTATCCACGTCGCTCGGGACAGTATTCGTTACGTCAGGTATGCAGACGACTTCGGGTATCGGAGCATCAACAGTATCTGGACCGACACGGGGACCGGCAACTTCACCGACGACAAGATATTTGTAGTACAGACCAACACAAAAGTAGTCGAGCGCTGTCTGCTCATGACCACCGATCCAGGCGATCTGGTGCTCGACCCGACCTGCGGGTCGGGTACTACCGCATACGTCGCTGAACAACGGGGCCGCCGATGGATCACTATCGATACCAGTCGAGTTGCCCTCGCTTTGGCCCGCACTCGGCTGATGGCGGCTCGATTCCCCTACTACCTGTTGGCCGACTCAGCAGCCGGGATCGCCAAGGAAACTGAGATCACGTCTGGCTCGTCACACCCCGAAGTCCAACCTACAAATGATGTGAGCAAGGGCTTCGTATACGAGCGGGCGGCCCACATAACGCTGAGGGCGATTGCGACCAATCTTGAGATCCGGGATGGAATGACCTCTCAGGACATCGAAAGCGCCATTTCACGCCATGCCGACCGAGAAATCCTTTCCGACCGCCCGTATTCTGATCCGAAGATCGTTCGCGTTAGTGGCCCCTTCACAGTAGAGAGCCTCTCGCCGCACCGGGTGCTGTCGCCCAATGATGACGAACACGCCCCTGAAGATCCAGACACGGCCACCTTCATCGACCGCATCCTGCAGAACCTGAAAGCGGCTGGAGTCCAGAACACCGTCAAGGGAGAGCGACTCACTTTTGTCCGCCTCGATCCTTGGCCTGGAGGCGTCTACATTCAGGCCGCTGGGGATTACGTCGAAAGCGGCGACACCAAGACTGTGGCCGTCTGCATTGGCCCTGAATATGGGACGGTGGGTCCAGAACTCGTTCGCGAGGCATCCAAAGAAGCGGTGCGATTCGCCGATCTGCTGGTCGTTTGCGGGTTCGCGTTCGAGGCACACGTCGGCGACGAGACCTCAAAATTAGGAAAGCTGACCATCTTGAAGGCCAAGATGAATCCCGACCTGTCGATGGGTGACGACCTATTGAAAAAGACCGGGGCCGCGAACCTATTCATGATCTTTGGCGAGCCCGACATTGAAATTGAGCCGATTGCGGACGGCTCCATAGCTGTAGAAATTCACGGCCTCGATGTGTACAACCCCACCACTGGTGAAATCCGGAGCGACACCACTGATGAGATCGCATGTTGGTTTATCGATACCGACTACAATGGCGAGAGCTTCTTCGTTCGGCACGCATATTTCCTGGGAGGAGATGACCCGTACAGGAAGCTACAACAGGCTCTACGGGCCGATATCGATCAGGAGACGTGGGCAACGCTCTATAGCCCGAAGAGTCGCCCCTTTCCGAAACCGCGGACTGGAAAAATCGCCATCAAGGTGATCAATCACTACGGCGACGAGGTACTCAAGGTGTACCCGGTAGACAAATGAGCAGTAACGGGCGTGGCAGGGGTAGTGAGCGCTATGTGAGCCAAATCGTCTTGGCGTGTCCCACGTGGCTATATCGTGCTGGCTGGCACGTCAGCACGATGCCTCGGGGGCGAGCCTAGCGACAATTGCTCTCGCGACCAGTGCCTGATGGCTTGACCTTTGATTTGTCTCATGCCCTGTTAGGCGCCTCCTCTGACGAGAAAAGTGGGGGCGTAGCGGTCTTCGACCGTTATCCGAATGGCCTTTTCGGCCCCTTCTGAACCTAATACCCGCAGGTCGAGCTCGAAAGCCGTTGCGGTCGGGGTGGTCCGACCCGACGCCCAGGATTGACACTGCCGGATCCGGGCCGCGACTACCAGCCGCTTGGGCCCTCTACACTCGCCCACAGGTCATTGTCACGGTTGGAAGATCAGAAAACATCGTCAGTCCGTGTGCTGCTCTGATGGTCGGAACGTGAGGCTGACCACTTGGAATGTCGGCATGGCTCTGCGCAAGAAGTGGCCGGCACTTTCGACACTTCGCCCGGACGTCGCCATCCTCCAGGAGGTCAGCGAACAAGACGTCTCCAAACATGCGGAGTCGTGCTGGATCGGGAACGACCCTCATAAGGGCCTGGCTGTAGTCGGTTTTAACGGCTTCAAGGTTCGAGTGCATCCGGCGTGGGACCCCATGATCGAGTTTGTCGTCCCGATTGAGGGGTCATGTCGCGCGACGTGGTGTAAATCCAGCCGCGTGGTCGGGTCATTAGATTAAGCCGACTCCAGCTCCAGCAGAGTCTTGACCACCTCCTCATTGGTCGGTTGGTAGAGCTTGTTCATGGACTCGGTACTGAAGTAGCGACGACCGACAGCCCACTCATCGTTCTGCTCCTCGAGCACCGCGCCGGTCAGCCGCAGTAGCGACGCGCGGTTGGGAAAGATGCCGACCACATCGCAGCGCCGGCTGACCTCTTTGTTGAGACGCTCGAGCGAATTCGTCGACCAGATCTGACGCCGGTGCTCGACCGGATAGCTGAAGTAGGCGAGGACGTCGACCTCGGCCTCCTGCACGACCTTGACCAGCTGCGGATAGCGCTTTTCGAAGAGCCGGCAGATCCTCTCGATGGTCTCGTGCGCGCTGGGCTGGTCGGGCTGGGCGAAGACGGTGCGCAAGGTGGCGGCCACCATCTGCTGAGCGACCTTGGGCACCGTGGCCATGGCGTTGCGCATGAAGTGCACCCGACAGCGCTGCCAGGTTGAGCCGACGAAGACCTGGGCCACAGCCTGTTTGAGGCCGAGGTGGGAGTCAGAGATCACCAGGCGGACGCCGCTCAGCCCGCGACTGAGGAGTTGGCGCAGGAACTGGAGCCAGAACTCATGGTCCTCGGCCGGACCAACGTCGACGCCGACCACCTCACGCTCACCGCTCGAGCGAACTCCGACCGCGATCAGGACCGCCATCGAGATCACGCGGCCGTTCTCCCTCACCTTCTCGAAGGTGGCGTCCAGGAACAGGTACGGGAACTCGCCGTCCAGGCGTCGGGTGCGGAAGGCATGGACCTGGGTGTCGAGCTCCTTGCAGATCCGGCTGACCTGGTCCTTGGAGATGCTCTTGATTCCGAGCGCTTCAGCCAGGTTGTCGACGGCCCTTGTCGAGACCCCATGGATGTAGGCCTCCTGCACGACCGAGAGCAGCGCCCGCTCGTGCCGACGCCGAGGTTCCAACAGGCTCGGGAAGTAGGTGCCCTGGCGGAGCTTGGGGATCTGCAGCTCGAGGGTGCCGACCCGGGTGTCCCACTCCCGGTCGCGATAGCCGTTGCGGTAGGTGGTCCGTCCCGCCGTCCGCTGGTGCGGCTCGGCGCCGACCAGGTCGGTCACCTCGGCGTCCATCAGCTCCTGGGCGAGCAGCTGAACGCCGTCGCGCAGGAAGTTCGGATCCGCCCCCTGCTCGGACTTGTTGAGCAGGTCCAACAGTGTCATCCTGAGATTCGCCATCGCTGTGGTCCTCCATGTGGTGCTTGAACACGTCACTTGGAACCACACGGTGGCCTTTTTGTCAAAGGCCTTCTGGATTTACACCACTACTCGCGACACGACTGATTGAGGTGACTGGGCCAGTCGAATTCTTGCTATTTGCGGTATGGGTTATGTACAAGCGATCGGTGAAGCGACTTCAAGAACGCCCGAACCGCTGGCAGATGCTCCAGGGGCTCGAGATCTACGAGCCCCTGTTGCTTTCTCGAAAGTCTGTCGTAGCGGGAGACTTCAACAACGCTGTCCGCTGGGACCGCCCGCGCAAGGCCGACAATCACTCGCTGGCGGCTCAAAAGCTCAGCGACCTCGGCCT